>Ga0169931_10000151_pt1 | contig 104574 bp, 78 predicted proteins | sample Kivu_15m_20L_FD_129675 | JGI IMG/M metagenome (GOLD analysis project Ga0169931, IMG submission 129675) | Freshwater microbial communities from Lake Kivu, Western Province, Rwanda to study Microbial Dark Matter (Phase II) - Kivu_15m_20L... | ecosystem: Environmental > Aquatic > Freshwater >...
ACAGGCGCAGAAGGAACTCGACGACAAACTCGGCGAGGAGAACCGCAAGAAGCTCGAAGAGATGTTGAAGAACCAGAAGCCGGGCGACCCGGAGGCGGCGAAGAAGCTGAAGGAGCAGATCGATAAGCTCGCGGGCGAGGGCAAGAAGCCGAACGAGAACTGGAAGCCCGGCGGCGGTGACAGCACGCCCCCGAAGGGGCCGGCCGACGAAGACCCGAAGAACCGCCTCAAGACCGCCGAACTCAACTTGGAGGAATTCGAGAAGAACCGGTACAACAAATCGCTGCAAGACAAGAAGGGTTGGACGCAAGCGGAGTACGACCGGTTCCTGAAGGACTACGACGACTACGTGAAGCGGCTCCGCGACGAGGTGAAGCGCGACGGGGACAAGACCTTCGTCCCGCCGAGCGACCCGAGCGCGCCGCGGTTCCGACCGGGCGACGCGGGTAAGGTCGAGGGCGGTACCGGTCCCACCGGCCCCGCGGGCGTCGGCGGGCCGAGCGCGGCCCCGCCGGGCTTCGAGGGCGTGCGCGAGAAGTTCCAGAAGGGCTTGCAGAAGAAGCCGTAGCCGCGAGCCGGCGCACCCGACGCGTCAGTGCGGGGCGCATCAATCGCCCCGCGCTGACGCGTTAGGTTCGCCCATCAGTCGCGCCACTTCGCGCGCGTCGGCGTTAGTACTCGCGGCCAGCGCCGCACGCACCTTTTCGCGGCGCTCCGGCGGTTGGTTCTGACTCAGCTTCCACTTGCCCTCCCAGCGTGACACCTCCACGCGGAACGCGACGATCCCGTTCACCAACCCGCGGAAGAACGCACTGTCCGCGTCCGGTGCCCACGCGCCTTCGCCGCTCCCTTCGTACTCGCGCACGGTTGCGAGCAGCACGCGCGCGGCTTCGGCTTCGTCGTGCAGGGCGCGGAACGTACCGGTCGCGTGGACCGCGACGTAGTTCCACGTCGGCACCACGTTCTCGGCCGCGTACCACGTCGGCGAAACGTAGGCGTGCGGGCCGCTGAAGATGGCAAGCACGGGCTTGCCGTCGAGTTCGGTCCAGTGCGGGTTCGCGCGAGCCATGTGCCCGACAAGCGCGCCCGTGTCGCGCTCGATCAGCAGCGGGAGGTGGGTGGCGAACGGTGCGCCGTTGTGGGCGCTCACGAGCACCGCGAACGGGTGCGCCGCGGCGAAGGCGTGAAGTTCGGCGGGGTCGGTGCGCTCGAACGCGCGGGGGACGTACAACGCGGTGCCCTCCGGTGAGTGCGGTTCAACTCGCGGCGATTGTCGGCACGGGAATCAGTTGCTCTTCGACTTGCGGCGGCCACTCGAACTGCTGCGCGTGCGCCGCGACCGGTTCGCCCACCTGCGGGATTTCGGCTTCCGCGAGTCGGCCGACGCGCTTCTGCGCGCCGAGCACGAGCGTGGGAACGCGCTCCGGCGGCACGCCCATCAGCCGCGCGCCGGTGGCGTCCACCGCGACCGGATCGACGCCCATCAGCAGTACGCCCGCGGGCTTCGCGCGCCCGTGCAGCGGGCCGTCGCCTTCCATGCCGACGATGCCGTCGATGATGCAGAGGTTCGGTCCGCGCGTGCAGTTGATGTCCACGATGCTGTTCGGAATGCCGCGCCAGTGCAACTCGTTCTTCGGCCACCCGTAGCAGATGCCCGGCAGCGTACCGAACAGGTTCTTCATGGAGAGCGTCACGCCGGCCCAGTGGTGCGTCTTCAGCTTGGGAACCGAAATCAGCACGTCGGCGCTCAGCACGGTGCGCGACATGTACAGGTGATCGAGCTTCGTGAGCCGGCCGAGGTTCAGCACCTTCACCGGTTCGTCGTGGTTGATGTCCACGAACCGGACGCCGTGTTTGTCCAGCACGCTTCCGAGGCCGCTCTCGCGCACGAGGAACTGCACGTTGCGCCAGTGGCCGGGGCCTTCGGCGACGACGATTTCCGCCGCACCCTCCTGCTTGCACAACTCAATCACCGCGCCCACCACGCGCGGGTCGGTGTTGATGACGCGATCCGGTCGGTACTCCACGAGGTTCGGCTTGATCACCACGCGCTTCCCGGCCAGCGGGCACGCGGCGCGGAAGTGCGCGAACTGCGCGGCCAGAACCTCCGCGAGCGGCTCGTCGTAGCTCGCGGCGCGCGCGATGTGAACCGCGGACGTGACCGGCAGCGGCCTCAGCTTGCCGACGCCCGCGACCATCAGCCCGCGGAACTTCGAGGCGATGCGATCCAACAGCCCGCGCGCTTCGCTCGCGGGCTTCACGTCGCCGACGGCCGGGGCGGGCGCCGCGCCGAACTTCAGCCGGAACGGGTTGCGCCCCGCGACCGCCAGCGCCGCGAGCGCGAGCCGGTGCGGACTCGTGCTCGCGTCGGCCGCGAGCGCGCGAATCCGTCGGTCCAACTCCGGGAGCAGCTCGCGCGTCGCGGTGTCGGAGTCGTGAGCGCCGAGCGCGATCCGCGCCCACGCGAGGTGCTCGAGGTCGGTGGCTTTCGCCGCGTGAACGCGCAAGTAGCCGACCGCCGCGTCGACGCGCGGGTGCTCCGCGGTGCCCTGAACCGCGAGCAGCATGAGCGCCGACGGGCCGGGAATCGGTTCGGTCGCGGTGCCGAGCACGACGCGGTTGCCGTAGTTCGCGCCGCCGCTGTCGAACGCGCGGTCGAGCAGCAGTTTCAGCCCCTGAGCGGTGCGCGGGTGGGCGTCCAAGCCCGCGGCGCGGAGCGCGAGGACGGCCCACGCGGTCGGTTCGACCCAGCCGAAGTTCGCCGCGGCCCACGGCCAGCCGACGAGCGACAGGTCGATGTCGTTCTCCATGTCCGCGGTCTCCGGCCCCTTTTCGAGGGTGCGGCTCTGCACGGACAGCAGGCGCTCGACGGTGGACCGCAGCGCGTCCGGCTTGGTGCCGAGCGCGAGGAAGGTGTACAGTGCGAGCGCGGTGGGCCACAGCGCTTCGGGGCGACCGTCCGCGAGGCGGTACGCGCCGTCCGGCGCGCGGTGCCGCTGTAGCGCCACCATGCCGTTCGCGAGCGCCGTGCGGAACCCCTCGTGATCCGTGGAGAGGGCGAGCAGCGCGAGGCACGTCGGTTCGGGGTGCGTGGCGGTGCCGGCGCGGTAGCCCCAGCCGCCGTCCGGGTTCGCGAGGCGCGCGAGCCGGTCCAAGAGTGCGTTCGCGTCGGACATGTCGTTCCCCCAAATGCGACTACCAATTTATGCCGCGCGAATCGCCGCCGGGCCACTACAACACCGGCACCCGGGGAGGAAGAATCGTGCGCGCGGCTCACTTCGACTGCTTCAGCGGCATCAGCGGCGACATGGTGCTCGGCGCGCTCCTCGACGCGGGCGTGCCGGTCGAACCGATTCGCGCGGCGCTCGATTCGCTCGGGCTGCCCATCAAGCTCGAGGTGGAGCGCGTGAAGCGGTGCGGGTTCGCCGCAACGAAAGCCACCGTGGAAGCCGCGGACCAAGAGGATTACCGCTTCCTGCCGGACGTGGAAGCGATCCTCGCGAAGGGCGCGCTCACACCCAAACAGCGCGCCCTCGCGACCGACATCTTCCGCAAGGTCGCGGTCGCGGAGGCGACGGTTCACGGGATGCCGCTCGAGCGCGTCCACTTCCACGAAGTCGGCGCGCTCGACAGCATCGCGGACATCGTCGGCGCGGCGGTCGGCTTGGACCTGCTGAACGTGGAGCGGTTCACCAGTTCGCCGGTCGCCGCGGGCAGCGGCACGGTGAAGTGCGCGCACGGCATCATGCCGGTTCCCGCGCCCGGCACTGCGGAACTGCTGAAGGGCGTGCCGCTCGCGCCCTCGCCGGTGAAGGCCGAACTCGCGACGCCCACCGGCGCGGCGATTCTGACCGCGGTCGTGAGCGAGTACACCGCGTCGCCGGCGCTCACCATCGAGCGCATCGGGCACGGCAGCGGCACGAAGGACTTCATCGAACAGCCGAACGTTTTGCGCTTGTTAGTGGGCACCGCGAGCGACGCGGGCGCGACTTCGGACACCGTGACGGTGTTGGAAACGAACCTCGACGACGTACCGGGCGAAGTGATCGGCTTCGCGCTCGAGCGCCTGTTCGCGGCCGGTGCGCTCGACGCGTTCGCGGTCCCGATTCAGATGAAGAAGCAGCGGCCCGGCGTGCTGCTCTCGGTGATTTGCGAACCGGCGCGCGCGACGGAACTCGAAGCGCTCCTGTTCCGCGAAACCGGTACGTTCGGGGTGCGACGCACAACGGCCGCGCGCACCAAGTTGGCGCGCGAGGCCGTGGAAGTGCGCACGCAGTGGGGACCGGTGAAGGCGAAACGCGGGCGCGGGCCGGGCGGCTTCGAGATCGTTACGCCCGAGTACGACGACTGCGCGCGGGTCGCGCGCGAGCACAACGTCCCGCTCCGCGAGGTGTACGCGGCGGTGCGGTCGGCTACTTTCCCATGAACGCGAACGCGACCATACCCGCGGCGATGGCGACGAGCACGATGCTCCCGTAGATGATCGTGCGGAGCGTGCCGTAGAGCGCGCGGAGCGAGCCGACCGCGTTCATCAGGTGCCACACGTCTTCGTTTTTCGTCTCCGCCACTTTGCGGAACGAGGTCGCCGCGCCGCCGGTCCAGAAGCCGAAGCAGAGCGCGAACAGCGCTGCCGCGCCGAGGCCGATCGCCGGGCCGTAGGCCTGCCACCCGGCCGCGGCGCTTTGCACTTGGGCCGCCGTCAGGCACGCCAGCACCGTGAACGCCAGCCCCGCGAGCTGCATCAGCCCCGCGGTCACGCGCATCGAGTCCGCGAGCGCCGAGAACTCGCGGTTCTGTTCGTCGTTGAACTCGTACTGCGCCGACTTGTATTCCTTAATCGGGGGAAGGTCCGGAGCGTTCGACATGGCGGAACCTCGTGAGTGAGTGACGCACTGTATTCGCCTCGGACGGCAACATATTGAATCGCCCCCGCGCCCGTCCGCGGTTAGGCGCAGGTGCAGTTCGGTCCGTCGGACTCGTAAACGGACCAATGGAACCACGCGTAAAAGGCCGAGTCGCACAGCCGCGCGCCGATGTGGCCCGTACGAACGGCCGCGGCGGCGTCGAAGCCGAAACAGGTGCCGATCACGTCGGCGCACGCGCTCAACCCGATCCCGTGGCCGCCGTGGGTGATGCCGCCGGCGAACAGCGCGCGGGTGTAGGTGCCGACGTTGCGGGTCAGCCACTCGCGGTCGGTCGGCGCGAGCTCGTTGCGCACCACCCACCGCACCACGTTCCCGCTCTGAAACACCCACGATTGGACGCGGTCGTCGGCGGCGAACCGGGTCGCGTTGTTCATCAGGTTGTAAATCACCCGGTCGAGTGCCGCCGTTTCGAGACACCGCCCGGTGAGCGCGCCGCGGAACGCGCACTCCACCTCGACCCGGACCTCGCGCCCCTTGTTCGGCACGACGGTGCCGTCCCACGCGCGCACGAACCCGTCAATCAGGTGAACCCGCGCGGACTCGTCGCGGGCGTACTCCTCGGGGTCCAGTTCGGGGAGGCACGCGCGCATCACCTTCGCGTGGTCGCGCGCCGCGCGCACGGCCGTCGGCACGAGGGACAGCCGGTGCGGAACGGCCGCGAGCAAATCGGACACGCCGATGAGCACCGTCAGCCCGCCCCCGCGCACATCGTGGATGAGGCGGCGCATGCGCGGTTCGGTGCGCGCGCTCGGGGTGTCGGTGCCTAGCGCGCCGGCGACCGCGAGCAACTCGGGCGGGTACGCGCCGAGCAGTCGGTCGCGCGCCTCCGCGGTCGGCTCGGCCGGTACCGGCGCGACCGCCCGCAGGGCGTCGTACACGCGCCCGAGTCGCGCCCGGTCGGCCGGGCCGAATTGGTCCAGTGCCACTTGCTCCCCGTGACCGTCGAACCGAGTGTCCCGCCGGTTCGGAAGCGCTTCGGGAGCTAGCGCTTGAACGAACTCAGGAATCGCCATCGCGCGCGGTTCTCCGAATCGGAATCGATGGGAAAGTGTAGCACGCGTGGCGCTTCGCGGGGCTATTTCCGGCGGGCGCGGCGCTCGGCACGGGCCGGCGCGGGGGGCGCACTCTCGGCCTCACCGGTCGGCTCCGGGGGCACCGGTGAGGCCGCTTCGTGCCCTGGCTCCTCCGCGCCCGCGCCCACCGTGACCAATTCGCGGGCCTTCTTTTTCTTCTTCCCCTTCTTGCCTTTGAACGAACCCGGCGGCGGTTTCTCGAGGTCTTCGATCAGTTGGCCGGCGCGCACGCCGAGCGCTCCGGCAATGGCGAGGAGCGTGCTCGCGCGGGGGTCCGCTTTGCGGCCCTGTTCCATTTTGGCGATCAGCGACAGACTCAGGTCCGCGCGCTCGGCGACGTCCTGTTGCGACAGCCCGGCGGCCTCGCGGAGCGTCCGCAACCGGTACGCGATCTTCTTCTGCAAGCCCATGTGCAGCACCGACGCAAGTGAAATTGTGTGAAAGAGGCAAGAAGAAATCATAGCAAACTGGTGATGGCACTCAAGTGCCATTTCGCGCCCGGCGGAATCTCGTTGCGTGCCGTCCTGTAGAATTGCCGGCACTCGAAATCGGAGCGCCCGCGATGAAGCTGACCGTCGAGCAGTTCGTGACCGTCGTTCGCGCACTTCCATTGTCCGCCAGCCAAGTCGCGGCGGCCGAAGCGGCCATCGCCGCGAACGCGCCGAACGAGTTGCCCAAGGAACTGATCCGCCGCGAAGTGCTCACCGAGTATCAGGCGCGGCTCATTTTGGCCGGGCGCGGCGCGGAACTCGTCGTGGGTCGCTACGTCCTTCTGTCCGAACTCGGCGCGGGCGGCATGGGCACCGTGTTCATGGCCCGCGACACCGCGATGGACCGCGTGGTGGCGCTCAAGCTGATCCGCGACGAGCGGCTCGCCAACCCCGCGGCGCTCGGGCGCTTTCAACAGGAAGTGCGGGCCGCGGCCCGGCTCGCGCACCCGAACATCGTGCGCGCCTACGATGCCGGCACCGCCGACGGGCGGCAGTTCCTCGTCACGGAGTTGGTCACCGGCTTCGACCTCGGGCACGAACTGGCGCGCCGCGGTGCGCTGCCGGCGGGCGAGGCGTGCGAGTACGCGCGGCAAGCCGCCGTCGGCCTTCAGCACGCACACGAGCAGGGCCTTACGCATCGCGACATCAAGCCCAGCAACCTGCTGTTCAGCACCGCCGAGCGGCTGGTGAAGATCGCCGACTTCGGCTTGGCCCGCGTGGGCGATCCGGGGCCGAACGGCCTGACCGCGGACGGCTCGGTGATGGGCACGCCGGACTACATCTCGCCCGAACAGGCGATTTCGGCGACCTCCGCGGACATCCGTTCGGACCTGTATTCGCTCGGCTGCACGCTGTATCACTTCCTGACCGGTCGCGTGCCGTTCCTGGCGGATTCGGCGTACGCGAAGTTGCTCGCGCACGCGCGCGAGGAACCCGAACCGCTGGACGACGCGTGCCCCGGGTTGAACCCGGCGCTGGTCGCGGTCGTGCAAAAGCTAATGGCGAAGAACCGGGCCGACCGGTACCAAACGCCGCTCGAAGCCGCCGAAGCGCTGATCCCGTTTTGCCCCAAGCCGCGCACCGGCACCACGTCGGTGGTGTCGCGCCCCGCGACCGCTCCATCCGTTCCGGTGGCGGCAGCGGTTGCGGTCGTCGCGCAGCCGGTGTCCGCGAGCGCACCGGTGATTCTCGCCACACCTTCGACGCAGAACAACGCCGGGCGGAAAACGCTTCCGCCCCCGCTGCCGTTGATCCCGGATGCGTTCCCGGTGCCGGACCCGCAACCCGCGCCGAAATCGAACAAGCTGCTGGCGCTCGCGGGCATCGCCGGCGGCGTGCTGGCGCTTGTCGTGCTGATCGTGGTGTTGGTGCACGGTGGGAACACGAACACCAACACGAACCAGAACAACGTGAACGTCACAGTGCCAGTAAGCGTGAACCTCGACGATTGGGCTAAGGCCCGCGAACCGGGCGTGGTGTTGGTGTTGGGCGACCGAACGTTGGCGCTCGCGGACTTCGCCAAACTGGAGCTGAAGCCGGGCCACCACATCGTGATCGCTCGCAAAGACGGGAAAGACCTTGAGGCGCGCGCGTTCGACGTGAAGGAGGGCGACGCGGGGAAGGCTGTTGCGTCGCGCCTCGCGGCGGTGCCAGACCCCGCGGGGGTACCGGGTGCGATTCGAACTTGGCACACAGAGACGGCGGTGACGGATCTAGTTTGGCACCCCGCGGGCAACCGGTTCATTGCTCAAATCGGCCGAATGCAACTCCACGACGCGAACGATTCCAAGATGGTGTCTGCATCTGGAGACGGGTTCTGTGACAAGGTGGCTCAGATAGCTCTCGAAGGGAAGCCCCTCGCGCTGTCCGTATGGGGCCACGGTTCGCAGTGGCCCGGTTCGAAGGCACTCCCCTACGATGGCAGCCCCGTGGTGTCCTGCGGTGAATCGGGACCGCCCGCGGGAGGTTGGAGATTGAACGCCGACCTTCCCTATTCGGCTTGGCAAGGTTCACCAGACGGCCAACGTATTCTGTGTGCGGCACGAGGGCCAAACGAACTGAAGGCAAAGTCCATTAGCATTTTGGGGCTGAACGTGACTCCGAACTCAATGAACGGATTTAAGGAACTCTATTCGTTCCCGGGATCGACGGGTTGCTTCGACCCAAGCGGCACACTGGTAGTCACAGCACAAGCCAAGACTGTGACCGTTTACGACACCAACACGGGCAACCCACGCTCGCCAAGTTACACAGGTTCGGCAAGCGAGCTGAGTGGCGTAACGATGAGTACCGACGGTAAACAAATTGCCGGAATCGGAGGCGATCCGTGAGCGTGTGGAAAGTGGGAACGTCAGCGCCCGTTGTGCAATGGCGGTCACCGAGCGCGCTTCGTACAGCCGCGTTCACTCTTGACGGCGCGCGCGTCGTCTCCGGGGGCGAAGACGGCACCGTGCGCGTGTGGGACGCGAGCACCGGGAAGGAGCTGCACCATTACAAGCACGACGGCCCGGTGTACGCGCTCGCGATGTCACCGGGTGGTAAACGCGTGCTCACCGGCGGCGCGGACAAAACGATCCGCCTCTGGCAGCTCCCGCCTTAAACCTCCACCGTGTCGCCGGGTTCTGGGGCGCTCACGTCGGCGAAACCGGCTTCGCGCAGTGCCGCGGCGAGCTTTTCGGCGCGCTCCGGTTCGCCGTGAACGAGGCGCACCTTCTTCGTGCGCTCGCGCAGCGGGGCCAGCATCCGCAGCAGGTCCGGTTGGTCCGCGTGGCTCGAAAGGCCGTTCAGCACCACGATCTCCGCGTTCACCGGCACCGCGCGACCCAAGATGCGCACCTCGGGTCGGCGCTCCACCAAGCGCCGGCCGAGCGTGTCCTTCGCCTGATAGCCGGCGATGAGTACCGTGTTCGCCGGGTTCGCGAGGCCGTGCTTCAGGTGGTGCAACACGCGACCCGATTCGCACATCCCGCTCGCGGAGATAATCACGCACGGGCCGGAAATCGCGTTCAGTTTCACGCTCTCGTTTTGCTTCTCGACGTACCGGACGTGCGATTCACCGAACAGGTCCGGGTGGTCCTTCAGTAGCGCGAGCGTCTCGTCGTCGTAGCACTCGGTGTGCGCGCGGAACACTTCCGTCGCGCGAACGGCCATCGGGCTGTCCACGAAGATCGGCACGCGCGGAATCTTCCCCGCGGTGATGAGGCCGTGCAGGAAGTAGACGACCGCTTGCGTGCGCCCGACCGCGAACGCCGGGATGATCACGCGCCCGCCCCGCGCCGCGGTGCGCCGCACCACCTCGCCGAGTTGCTCCGCGGTCTCGTCTACGGGTTCGTGCGTGTGCCCGCCGTATGTCGATTCGCTGATGAGCAGGTCGCACGCGGGCAGCGGCTCGGGGTCGCGCAAGATGGGAAGCCCGGCGCGGCCGATGTCGCCAGTGAACGTGAGCACGCGCTCGCCGTGCGGCCCTTCGAGGCGCAAGTTCACAGTTGCGCTGCCGAGCAGGTGCCCGGCGTCGGCGAACGTGCCGAAGATGCCTTTGCCGATGTGGAACTCGGCCCCGTAGTTCACCGATTGCAGGCGAATGAGCGTGCGGAACACGTCGCGCTGATCGTAGATCGGTTCCACTTTCGGGTCGTCGCGCTCGCGCCGCTTGTTCAAGTAGCGCGCGTCCTCTTCCTGAATTTTCGCGGCGTCCGCGAGCATCACCGACGCTAACGCGCGCGTCGCCGGCGTGCAGTAGATGGGCCCGGCGAACCCGCGGCGCACGAGGTTCGGGAGGTTCCCGCAGTGGTCCACGTGCGCGTGACTGAGCACGACGGCGTCGATGTCCTTCGCGCGAAACGGGAACTCGCGGTTGCGGCGGAACGCCTCGCTCCGCTTACCCTGAAACAGCCCGCAATCGAGCAGCACGTTCTTCCCGCACGCGGTGAGCAGGTGCATGCTCCCGGTGACGGTGCCCGCCGCGCCGTGAAACGTCACGGTCGGCGGTACGTTCGGCGACGGCTTCGGCATGGCGGTTCCGTTTCGTGCGGCACGCGGCTACACTCATAGCGTACCGCCTGCCCGCCACTCACGCACACCCCGCCATGCGCACTTCACTTGCTCTCGCCCTCGTCTTTCTCGCGCTCGCGCCGGCGCGCGCCGATCTGCCGTCGCCGCGCTTGGACCGCATTTCGCCCCTCGGTGCCGCCGCCGGTTCGACGGTGGAAGTGGAAGTGCTCGGCGCGGACATCGAAGGCGCGACGCGGCTGTTCTTCGATCACCCCGGCATCTCCGCGAAGCACGTCAAGGACCGCACGTTCGCGGTCACGGTCGGCGCGGACGTGCCCGCCGGCACGTACGACGCGCGGCTCGTCGGCACCTACGGCGTGACGAACCCGCGGCTGTTCGCCGTGAGTCGCGGGCCGAAGGAACTCGCGGAAGGGAAGGGCACCGACGAGCGCCCCGCGGCGCAGGTGCTGCCGATGAACGCGGTCGTAAACGCGACGAGCAAAGGCGGGAAGGAGTCGTACTTTCGGTTCGCCGCACAGAAGGGCCAGCGCGTGGTGGCGGAAGTGTTCGCGCAGCGGCTCGAATCGCAAATGGATTCCAACCTGACGATCACCGACGCGAACGGGAAGCAGCTCGCGGCGAACGGCGACTACTTCGGGCGCGACTCGTTCGCGGAGTTCGTCGCCCCGGCCGACGGCGAATACACGGTCGTGGTGAACGACCTGTCGTTCCGCGGCGGGCACCCGTACCGGCTCGTGCTCACCGATACGTCGTGTGTCGAGAACCTTTTCCCGCGGGCGGTGCAAGCCGGGAAGAAGGCGGAGTTGACCGTCTTCGGGCGCAATCTCGGGGCGAGTTCGAAGCCGAGCGCGCTGACCGTAAACGACCTGCCGCTCGAAGCGCTCGCGGAAAGCGTTTCGCCGCCGGAGGTACTTTCGCGCGGCCGGTTCCTCTTCACCGAACACCCGCTCGGGCACAGCGTACTGCCCACCGCGGCCACTTGCACGCTGCACGGGTTCCAGCACCGCGGAGTGCCGCTCGTGGCGAGTGACACCGCGGTGACACTCGAAGCGGAGCCGAACGACGAGCCGCAGAAGGCGCAGAAACTCGCGCTGCCCGCGACGGTTAGCGGCCGGTTCGACCGCGAGCGCGACGCGGACTGGTACGAATTCGAGTGTACCGAGAGCGGGAACTACACGTTCGAGGTGTTCTGCGAGCGCATCGCGGGCCGCGCCGATCCGTACGTCGTGCTGTTCGACGAGAAGGAAGCGCGGCTCGTGGAGTTCGACGACTTCGGCATCCGCACGAACGCCTTCGACGGCCACCTGCGCGACCCGGTCGGCACGCGCGGCCTCGAAGCGAAGCGCAAGTACCGGGTACTGGTGCAAGACCGCTACAAGCGCGGCGGCGCACGTTACCAGTACGTGTTGAGCGTTCGGAAAGCCGTGCCGGACTTCTTCCCCGCGGTGATTCACCACCAGAACCCCGGTCCCGGCGGGACCACGATTCGCAAGAGCGGCACGGCGCACCTCGATGTGATCGTTCACGCCCTCGGTGGGTTCAATGCGCCGATTACGATTACCGCGAGCAAGTTGCCGAAGGGGGTGCACGCCGCGCCGACGCACATCAACAACGACACCCGAGGTGTGCTCGTGCTGTGGGCAGCCAAAGACGCCCCGGACTTCGCCGGGCCGATCGAGTTGACCGCGACCGCCAAAGTCGGCGACACCACGCTCACACGCGAAGTGCGAGCGTACACCCGCGTGTGGAACAGCACCGATCTGAATTCGAGCCGACCGACGCGCGCGCTGGTAGTGTGCGTGACGGGCGACACGGCCCCGTTCGCGCTCACCCCGAACGCGGACCGCATCGAGATCGAAGCCGGGAAGAAGGCCGATGTGGTGGTGAAGTGCGAGCGCCTGTGGCCGGACTTCAAGGGCGCGGTGACGCTGATTCCGCTGGCGTTCCCGAACGCGGTGAAGATGAACACCGTGACCGTTGGGGAAGGGAAGGGCGAGGCGATCGTGACGCTCGAAGTACCCGCGAACGCGCGGCCCGGTGAATACACCGTCGCGCTCACCGGTCAGGGCCAAGTGCCGTTCGCGAAGGACGCGAAAGCGACCGCGCGGCCGAACACGCTGGTTCCGCTCGCGTCGCGCCCGATCACGCTCGTCGTGCTGCCCGCGCCGAAGAAGTGAGCTTCACGCCGCGCGCCGAACTCTTGGGTGTTCTACCGGTTCGCTGTCCGGCACTCGCGCGGTCGCTTGCGGTTCGCGCCCCGAGAGCACCAATTCTGCGACGAGGAAGCCCGCGTACATAGCCGCGCCGATGCTCGGCGCGCAGTGGCGGTCGAAGAACACGCGGAACGGACCGCCTGCGTCCGAACTGGCGAGGCCCGTCAGGTACACGCACGCGACGAGCCAGATGCGTTCGAGCCAAGCACCCGGCCGCTCGGCGACCACAACGCCAGACCACGCGAGCGCCGGCGCGAGGACGGCGAACGTCGCGTTTTCCGTCGCCGGGCCGAACACGACCGCCCAGCACAGGAACCAACTCACGGTGAGGGCGAGTGTCGCGCGCGTGTCGGCGCGCCGGGCCGAACGCAGCGCGACCAACAGCACCAACCCGCCGGTGAGAGCCGCGACGAACTGGAACGCGCGCCTATTCACGTCGAACCCGATTCGCTCCAAGAGCGCGTCGAGCGAGCGGTGTTCGTCCCGCGGGGCGAGGCTGGTGTACGAGAGGTGGTCGAACCACTTCTCCCATTGCGACAACACATACTCCGGGCTTTGCGCGACGAACGGCAGCGCCGCAAGCGCCGCGACCGCGCCCGCGAACCGCGGCGCGAACCGTCGCGGGTACAGCGCGCACACCACCAGCGCGAGCGCGAGCGGGAACACTTTGATGAGCGTCGCGGCGGCGAGCCAACTCGCGGCCCACCACCAGCGCTCGGCGGTGAGCGCGCCGGCGGCGAGCAGCATGAACCCGGTTACCATCAGGTTCACTTGCCCGTTGAAGAAACTGGGCAGCGCCGCGAACGCGGCCACGAAGAACGCCCCGGCGACGCGCTTGCGGGTCGCGGACCACGGCACCACGCGCCGCGCCCACACCCACAAGCCCGCAAGGAACGCGAGCGCGTTGAGGAGCTTCCACGCGGCGTTCCCGGCGCGCTCGGGCAGCGCCGCGAGGGGCGCGAACGCGACCGCGAACGTCGGGCTGTAGCGGTACTGGTCCGGCCCTTCGGTGCGCAGAACGTAGAGGTTGTTGCCCGCGAACCAGTCGTCACTCGCCACGCGGTACACCGGGTACACGGTCTGCCGGTGCGGTTTGAGAACCGCGTACACCACAAGCGCCACGCACAGCGCGACCCACAGCCCCGCGACCCACTTGGGGCCGCTTCGCGAGCGCGGTTCTGGGTAAGGCGCGAACATGGTGTGTCCCGGCGGAAGCGAGTACCGGGACGCAGATAACCAGAACGACTGGGCGAGTCAAACGGGGTTTGGCGAACTGCGGCGTTCAGCGCTCGGACGAGCCGGACGCGCGAGCGCCGGTTCTTCGCTTGGATTGGTGGCACAGGCTTTCCAGCCTGTGCTTCACTCCTTTTGATGCAGCACAGGCTGGAAAGCCTGTGCCACCAAACAACGGCTCGTCGGTTAGAAGTCCCACGTTTCGCTGCCGCGCTGCGGGCGCTTGCGCGCGCGCGGCGCTTCCTCTTCGACCTCCGGTTCCGGCTCCGGGCGCGGGGCGCGCAGAATCGGTTCGTCGTCGCCCTCGTCGTCCGGCAGCGGCGCGTCCGGCTCGTCACTCGGCCCGCGCCCTTGGTGCCCCTCGCCGCGGGCGCGGAGCACGACCTTGATCGCCACTTCCGAAAACGTGAACGAGTCGCGCAGCACCTTCGTGAGGTAGCGAACGTACGTCTCTTCGAAGAGTTCCGGGCCGTTCGTGAACAGCACGATGGTCGGCGGGTGCGTCGCGACTTGCGTCGCGTAGTACACGCGCGGCAGCCGCGAGCCGGCCATCGGGGGCGGGCTGGCGTCGATCGCGGCGCGGATCACGCGGTTCAGGTCGCCGGTGCCGACGCGCGTCCCGGCCTGCTTGTGTAACTGCTTGGCGAGTTGCAACAGGCGCACCGCGTTCTTGCCCTTCTTCGCGGTCACGAACGCGATGGGCACGTGTTCGAGCATCGGGAACATCTGCCGCACGTACTCGCCCATTTGCTCGCTCGACACTTGCTCCTTCAGCAGGTCCCACTTGTTCATCACGAAGATCGCGGGCTTGTGCTCCTCCACGATGTACTCGGCGAGTTGCTTGTCCACGCGCCCGATGCGGTGCCGCACGTCGAAGAAGTGCATCACCACATCGGCGCGGCGAATCGAGCGCTGCGCGCGGTGCAGGCTGTAGAACTCGATGTCGTTGGCGAGCGTCGTCCGCTTGCGCACGCCCGCGGTGTCGATGAGCAGGAAGTTTTTGCCGTCGCGCTCGATCACGACGTCCACGCTGTCGCGGGTGGTGCCGGGCACTTCGGACACGATGACGCGCTCCGCGCCCGCGACCGCGTTGATGAACGTACTCTTGCCCGCGTTCCGGCGGCCCACGATGGCGATTTTCAGCGCCGGCGCGTCCGGGGCCGCTTCGCCGGTGTCCGGCGGGAGCTTCGCGGCGACCGCGGCGAACAGGTCGTCTTTGCCGAGCTTCTGTTCGGCACTCACGCAAACCGGTTCGCCGTGCCCGAGTTTGAAGAACTCGCCCGCGAGTTGCCCGAGTTTCTCCGTGTCGGCCTTGTTCGCGCACAGCACGACCGGCTTCTTGATGGCCCGCAGGCGCACCGCGACGTCTTCGTCCAGCGGTACGACGCCGTCGCGCACGTCCACCACGAACACCACCACCGCGGCCGATTCGAGCGCGAGCTGAATCTGCCGCTCCACGTCCGCGGTCAGGTCGTCCACGTCCACGATTCCGATCCCGCCCGTGTCCATCAGTTCCCACGGGCGGCCTTCGTACTCGACGACGGTCGAAACCCGGTCGCGGGTCACGCCCGCGGTCGGATCGACGATGCTAATGCGCCGGCCCGCGAGCCAGTTGAACAGCGACGACTTGCCGACATTCGGCCGGCCGACAATCGCAACAATGGGAAGAGCCATAGCGGTGCGTACGGGTAAAAGGGAAAGTTCAAAATCGGACAACGAGTTCGCGGTTCGGTGATGAAGCCCGCCGGTGCCGGGCTTTCAATTTTGAACTTTGCACTCTCAACTGTTCATTCACCAAAGGGTGTAGCCGCCGTCGATCACGAGCGTCGCGCCGGTCACGTAGCTGGACGCGTCGCTCGCGAGGAACACCGCAGCCGGGGCCAGTTCGTCCGGTTCGCCCATCCGCTCCATCGGGATGTGCGACACGAACGCGGCCCGAAAGTCGGTCTTCTCCGCGAACCACTTGCGGTTCGGCGCGGTGAGGAACACGCCCGGTGCGAGTGCGTTCACGCGCACCCCGCGCGGTGCCCAGTCCGCCGCCAGCGATTTCGTGAGCGCCGTGAGCGCGGCCTTCGCGGTTTCGTAGTGCCGCCCGCGAATGCCCTTGATCGCGATCGGCCCGGCGATGCTCGTCACGTTGATCACGCTGCCGCGCCCGCGTTCGAGCATTCCCTTACACAAGCGCTGACAGCACACGAGCGCGCTCGTCAGGTTCAAGTCGAACAACTCGTTCCACTGTTCGAGGGGCGTGTCTTCGACCGCGACATCGACGCGCCTTCCGCCGACGTTGTTGATTAGGACGTCGATGTCGCGCCCGAGGTTCAGCACCGCGGTACACGCGGCTTCGGCACCGGCGGGCGTGCTCACGTCGCCCGGCACGACGGCGACCCACACCCCGAGCGCTTCGAGTTCCTTTCGCGCGACTTCGAGCGCCTCGGCTTCGCGGCCCACAAGAATCAGGTTCGCCCCGGCTTCCGCGAGGCCCTGTGCCATCGCGCGGCCGAGCCCGCGGCTCCCGCCGGTGACGACCGCCGTGCGCCCGGTCAACCGGAACCGCTCCATCACGTCCATTTTCATCTCGATCTCACGACAGACGCTAGTACCGGATTAACATATTGCTGCGGACTCCGGGCGTAGGGCACTCAATGGCGAAGTGCGACGAAGGCTACTTGTGCGCGGCGTGCGGGCGCGACGTGAGCGCGATTACCGAATCGGCGCTGTATCTACGGTTCGTGCTCGGCGAAGTGCCGCTCGAGATGTTGCACCGGTTGCCGGAGTGTCACATCGCGTGCGATCCCGCGCTCGCGCAGTACATCGCGCACCCGGAGTGCGCCCCGGTGGTATGCGACGGGCCGTTCGACAAGCGCGCCCTCGATACCGAGTTCGTGCGCGCCGAAGAAGCCCGCGTCACCCGCGCCTTCGCGCGGCTCTTGGCGATTCCGAAGTTGGGCCTGAGTGTGCCCGAGTACCCGTTGAGTGTCACCCCCGAGGAGGATTCATCGTGAAAGCGGTTCTCTTGGCGTCCGCGATTCTGTTCGTGCCCGCGGCGCGCGCCGCGGACGAGTCCGGCCCGAAGGCCGGCGATAAGGTGCCGGCGCTGAAGGCGTTCGGCGTCGTGGGCAGCGTAGAAGGGAAAGAGGCCGACTACGCCGCCGACCGCAAAGACGCGCCGACGATCTACCTGTTCGTGCAGGCGATGGAAGGCGGCATCCCGGTCGGCGGGCGCCCCGCGGCCCGCTTCATGAAGGAACTGGACAAGGCCATCGGCGACACCTCCGACAAGGCGAGCATCGTTGCGGTGTGGCTCGGCGAGAAGGCGTTCGACAAGCACAAGGAGTACCTGCCGAAGATTCAGATGTCGCTGAAGTTCGAGAAGACCGCGCTCGCGGCGTTCGATGGCGAAAAGAGCGGCCCGAACAACTGGGCCGTGAACGCCGACACGCACCTCACGGTGGTTGTGGCGCACAAGGGGAAAGTGGTGAAGTCGTTCGCGTTCACGAGCGTGAACGAAACCGACGTGAAACCGGTCCTCGAAGAGCTGAAGAAGGCGCTGAAGTAAGAGTTTTGCCGCACGATGAACGCCGATCAAAGGCGCGATCCAGACAAACTGCAGTGTTAACCACAGAGGCACAGAGAACACAGAGTAAGACGAAGGCAAATACAGTGTTGGTCTGACTTCAACTCTGTTTCTGTTTTGCTCTTCTCTGTGTTCTCTGTGCCTCTGTGGTTAACACTGCAGTTGGCTTTGTTCTGATCGTCTCTTTGATCGGCGTTCATCGTGCGGCAAAAAATCTCTGCCTCACTTGTTCATCTGCACCGCGGTGACGACGACCGTTTCGCCCTCTTGCTTTGCGCTGTAGTTCACCACCCACCCGGGGCCGGTTTGCGCCGTGTTCCACGGGAACGTAATCGCGCCCTTGCCGGTCGCCGGGGCTTGCATCAGCGTTTGCGATTTGCCGTCGCGCGTGGCGCGCACTTCGAGTGCGAACTCGCGCTTCGCGTTCGCCGCGCCCACCGGGGCCGGCGGCAGCGGCAGATCGGCGCGTAAGCCCTGCCCGAACTGTGCGAAGGTGCCCGTCACCATCGTGACGACCGGTTGCTGTTCGACGGTGCGCTCTTGCACGAGTTTCAGGCGCACGAGAGCGTCCGAGCCGCCCGCGGCTTTGTTCGTCGCCTTCGTGTCGCCGGCCCATTCGCCGGTCAGCGTCACCGCGCGCTTGTCGGCCGACAGTTGCACCTTCACGTTCTTGACGCTCGCGGGGGGTGCGACCGGTTCCGCCGACACCAGCGTGAACCCGGCGCGGGCGGTCACGGTCTTCGTGAAGGCGGCGGTCTTGTCGGCGGGCAGCGGCACCGCGACGGCTTCGGTGGTGGTGAGGCGGTCCAGCTTGCTCGCGCTGTCCGTGACGCGCAACACGGCCATCGTGGTGCCCTCGCGCGGCGCGTCCACCTTCACGGGAGTGCTCTGTTTCGCGCCGGTCTTGCCGTTGTGCGCGACGAGCGACACCGCGAAGGTGCCGGGCTTGTCGAACGTGACGAGCCGGTCGATTTTCCCGGCTTCGGTCACTTCGACGCGGCCGTCGCCGTAGTCCCACACGCACGAACCGGCGTTCACCACGTCGGCGGTGACGCGGAAGGTGGCCGGGGCGACCGCGGTCGGGTTCAGCGGTTGCACCGCGAACGCGGCGATCTGCGGCGCGGGTGCTTCTTTCGCGGCGCTCGCCGCACTCACTTCCACCGGAACCGTGCGGTCGTTTTCGTCGCCGAAATAGTTGCGCACGATGAGCTTCACCGAGTAGGTGCCCGGCTTGGCGTAGGTGTGCTTCATCGGCTGATCGGGCGCGAACGGTTCGAGCGTGCTGCCGTCCCCGAAGTCCCACCACCCGCTCTCGCCGCTCGACCGGTTCACGCAGGTCACGTTCAACCCGTCGGCCGTGACCGCGAAGTTGGCGACCGGCTTCGAGGGCTTGACGACCGAATCCACGACCGCGGTGAAGTACGTTCCGCCCACGCCCCCACAAAGCCCGAGCACGCCGAGAATGCCCGCTTTGATCCAACCGCCCTTCGCGGGCTTGTCGGTAGACGTAGGAGCGGGAGTAGCGGTAGACACGACGCGGCCCTCCGTGACCGGTTGAGAAAGAGCCGCGGAGCATACGCCGAAGGGAACGAACCGGGCAAGCCGAACCGCGCCACTATCGTGGTGCGACGCTCCGCGTCGCGTTCGGGTGCGGTTCACGAAGAACGACGCGGAGCGCCGTGCCACGATGAAGCGCTCTGACCGTGGCGCGGGCACGCGAATAGGTTAGCGGCGCACCCTCCCACTACTGGAGTTCCCGTGTCCAAGCTCACTGCTCTCGCGCTGTTCGCGGCGCTCGCGTGTTCGGCGGCCGTCGCGCAGCCGACCCGCAACTACGACGACAAGGGCGCGCCGCCCTTCAAGGTGTTGAAGGAGGGCGAACTGCCGCCGCTCGACGCCCACGACAACTTCGTGATCGGGCCGAAGTACACCCCGGCACCGGAGCGCACCAAAGTGGCCGGCGTGCCGGAAGGGAAGGTCGAACAGTTCGAGATCGACTCGAAAGAAACCAAACTGTTTAACCCGGGGATCAAGCGCGACAAGTTCGGCACGGTCGATCCGAAGAACCCGAAGACGCTCATCGTCGAAACCAAGACGTTCGACTACAAGCGCAAGATCGGGGTCTTCGTCCCGGCGCAGTACAAGGCCGGCACCGAAGCGCCGTTCATGGTGGTTCACGACGGCCCCGGCCAAGCGAACGGCTACAAAACGGTGCTCGAAAACCTGATTCACCAGAAGCGCATCCCGCCGATTATTCTCATCGCGATTCAGAACGGCGGGGGCGACGCGCAGGGGCACGAGCGCGGGAAAGAGTACGACAACATGAACGGCGACTACGCCACCTACATCGAAGACGAGGTGCTGCCGCGCGTCGAGAAGAACTGCAAGGTGAAGCTGACCAAAGACCCGGACGGGCGCGCCGCGATGGGGTGCAGTTCCGGCGGCTCGTGCGCGCTCATCATGGCGTGGTTCCGCAACGACCTGTACCACCGCGTGCTGACCACGTCCGGCACTTTCGTGAACCAAGCGTGGCCGTTCGACAAGGCGTACCCGGACGGCGCGTGGGGCTTCCACGAGACGCTGATTCCGCAAAGCCCCAAGAAGCCGATCCGCCTGTTCATCCAAGTGGGCGACCGCGACCTGCTGAACCCGAACGTGATGCGCGACAACATGCACGACTGGGTGGAAGCGAACCACCGCATGGCGAAGGTGCTGAAGGAGAAGGGCTACGAGTACCAGTACATCTTCTGCCGAGGCTCGGGCCACTGCGACGGCAAGGCCCAAGCGCAGTTCCTCCCGCACGCCATCGAGTGGGTGTGGAAGGGCTACGCGCCGAAGGAAAAGAAGTAGCCGCGCGCGGGTTACGGCTCGCGGAACGGCACCGGTAGGACGAGCACGCGCGTGCCGGGTTTCAGCGCGCGCGTGAGCGCCGCATCGGGGGCGCGCCCGTTCTCCGTGAGCACGAAGGGGCCTTCGGTCGCGAGCGCGGCGGCGAGTTCCGTTTGGGTCATGCGGTCGGTGCCGTCGTACCCGCGCACCGCGGAAAGGGACAGCTCCAACACCTGTTCGCTCGCGGTGCCGCGCGACACGCGGACGCGGCCGAAGGTGCTCGCGTTCGTTTCGTCGCGGGTGCGGGTCGCGGACCCGCCCGCGAAGCGCACCCGCAGCGCTCCGTCGGACGCGGACGCTTGACCGAACAGAACCCCGCGCAGCACCGGTGCCGCCTCGCCGCGGAACGCCTTTTGGGGGACTACGACCACCGCGGTCGGAGCGAGCAGCGCCGCGTAGTACGGGTCGAGCGGTTTCGCGTCCGCGGTGACGAACAGCGTGACGTCGCGGCTCAACCGCTCGCGGGCCGCGCGCGGCGTCACCGCTTTTCCGTCCGCGGTGAACACGGCAAACGTGCCCGCACTGAGGTACTCCGTGTTCTGACTGCCGGGGTACTTGTACGCGAGGTCGCCGTCGCTGTCGATGCGCGCGTCGAGCACCCACGGGGCCGGCGGGCGCGGCGCGCCGGCTTTGGAATCGACCTTCGGTTCCGGATGTTTGTCTTTCGGTTGCGCCTCCAGTTTCGCCAACCCGCCGGCCGCGAGGAACGACTTCTCGTCGCCGAACCGCACTTCGGTCGTTTCGCCGGCGCGCACGAGCGCGGTGAGTGTCACGCCGACCTTCGTGTCGCCCTTGGCGATCTCGGCGCGGAGCGTGTACTCGTACCGCTTACCGGGTTCGAGCGGCGCGGTGTTGAACGCGCGGCGCGCGGACTTCAGCGGGCACCGCGTCCCTTCCACGAACAGGTCCGCTTCTTCGGGCAGGTACACGACCACCCGCGCCGGTTTCTCCCCGGCCTTTTTGCCCGGCTGCGCACGGCCCGGCGCGCCGGTCACGAGCGACAGAACGAGCGCCGCGCAGAGTGCGGCGAAAGCGAACGGGCGGCGCATGGCGGCGTCTCGGTGTGATGGTCGGGCTACGTCGGATCGGGGCGCAATCGGCGCGGCGCTCCCTCGCTTACGCGTCGGGCTACGAATCACTCTGCGGCGTCTTCGAGCACTTCTTTCGCGGCGGTCTGCTGTTGGGGGTCGGTGGTGCGGGTCAGCACCTCTTGGCCGTCGGCGCGCGCGCGCCGCTTGGCGTCGGCGCGGGTCGCGTCGTCGCTCGCGTCGTCGGCGAGCGCGGCGTAGGCCATCATGCGGCGGAAGTACGCCCCGGACAGCTTCGGGAACTCGTCGATCAGGTCCGTGAGCGCCGCGGCGAGCGCGGCGCTGTCGTCGCAGGTGCCGGTGGCGTCGGAGTGCGCGGCGACCACGGCTTGCACGAGCGATTCGTCGCGGGCGGCCTTCAACCGGTCGATGGTCGCGGGGGTTACTGCCCCTTCGTCCTTCAGTTCGTCGCCACCCTGCCGGTCCCAACGGGTCTGCGCGCGGGCCGCCCAGCCGTCGATCGCCGCCGACACCGCGGCGCGCCCCGGGTCGCGGCGCAGGCGCTTCGCGGCCAGCTCGAACGCCTTCAGCAGGTTCTGCGCGTGCTCGAAGTCCCCGTCGTCGTCGGCCAAGAGTGCGACGCCGATGTCGAGCGCGCGCTCGAAGTGCTCCTCTTCCAGTTCCGCTTGGAACCGCAGTTGGAGGCACATGCGGGCGAGCACCTTGCGGTTCACCTCGTTCGTGCTCGCGTCGCGGTACTGCTCGGCGAGCTTGAGCGCGTCCGCGACCTTGCCCTGACCTTGGCGCAGCGCGATCAGTTGGCGAATGCACACTTCCACGCTCGGCGCGTAGAAGCCCTCCTTCGCGCCGATCTCGAGCGCGGAGACGGCCTCGAACTCGAGCGCCGCGGAGTCGCCCCCGCCGTGGCTGAGGCGCAGGAGCACTTGCGCGAGCCGGAACGCGACGCCGGCCATTTGCGGGAAGCTTTCGTGCCAGCGCCGCAGCACCGGGATTTCGGTTTCCGGCGCGTCGTCCGGGAGCCACTTCAGCGTGAGTTGCGGCGAGCGGTAAGGGCCGTCGATCAGCGGCACCGCGCTCTCCATCGCGGGGTGCGGCGCGATCTGCGTGGCGAGCTTGCGGAACAGGTCGCACCGGCGCGCGCGGTCGGCGTCGTCGGTGGGCACGTCGATCACGAACCGCAGCGCGCCGAGGACGAACTGCGCCGCGAGCTCGCGGAGCGCCTTGCGCAGCTCGTCCGGCTCTTGGCCGAGCTTCCGCGCCGCGGCCTCGAACAGTTCCGCGTTCGCGTCCAACGGGACGTCGTCGAACCGCAGCAACTCCACCAACCCCTCGAAGGTGCCGAGTTGCCCGGCCGAGTCGTTCGATTTCAGCAGCAGCAGGCCGAGGCGGAATTTCGCTTGTGCGAAGCTCATCACGAGATCGAGCAGGCGCTTCCGGTCGTCGCCGTAGGTGGCGTCCTTGCGCTGCGCGAGCTTCGCGCCGGAACCTTCTTCGTCCGCTTTGGCGACGTGGCGGCGCACGATCCCGGTGAAGGCGGCCCGCACGCGCTCCGGTAAGCGCTCGGCGAACTTGCCGCGGAACTCGTCCCAGCGGCCCATCGCGCGGGCGCGCGCCGCCGGCGGGTCGGACCGGCCCACGCCCACGATCACCGGCGGGCTGAGCGCTTCGAGCATCCCGTTGAGGTACTCGAGCAGCTTGTGCCCGACGAAGTTGCGGACGCCCGCCGGCGTGCCGAGGAACCCGATCACCGTGACCGGGTCGAACTTCTCGAGCCAGTCGTCGGACTTCTGGAACACCGCGGGCGGCGCGTAGGCGTGCGCGAGCGCGCGGTGCAGGTCGCCGCGGGTCTTCGCGTGCGCGCGGGGGTCGTCCGTTACCGCGTCGTAGAAGTACAGCAGTTCCGTGTAGCCCTTCCACGCGTCGAGCGCGCGGAGCGGTTCGCCGAGTGCCGTGTCGCACACCGCGAGGTTGCGGCGCACGCCCGCGTCGAGCGGGTCCAACCGGTACAGCCGCGACCACGCCCGGCGCGCTTCCGAGCGCCTTCCGAGTCGGTAGAGCGTTTCGGCCTTGCGCGCCAGCACGGTCCAGCGGAGCGCCGCGAACCCCGGCGTGCTCATGTCTGCGGTCGAGTACGGCGCGAACGTCGCTTCGGCCGCGTCGAACGCGCGCGCGATTTCGCGCTCGGTGTGCGCGAGTACCGCGGCGAGGCCCGCGAACCCGGTGCGCTCGACCGGGGGCGGCAGCGGGCGGTCCGCGAGTTGCACCGCCGGAAACGCGCCCGGTGCTTGAGCGGGCGCGCCACTCGGTGCGGCCGGTGCGTTCGCGGTCACTTCCGGCAGTTGCAGTGCCGTGAAGTTCCGGCGGAACGGGCCGTTGCGCTCGCCGAGCGCGAGCAACCGCTTCTCCGCGTCGTCCAGTTGCGCGATCGCTTCCGGCGGAACCGCGCCGCCGGCGCGAAGGCCGGCGACGCGCTCCAGTAGTTCCTTCGAGCGGGCGAACGCGGCTTCCACCCGCGCGCGAATGGCGACCGCTTCGTCGCGCTCCGCGGCGCTCAGGGGCGGGTCGTTCTTCTTGTGAATCGCCGCGAGCGCTCGGACGCGCGCCCAGTCCGCGTCGAGAGTAGCGGCGAGCGCGTCCGCTTCGGTGCCGAGCGCGGCGACCGCGCTGGCGGGATCGTCGGCCGCGGGGGCGGCCCCGGCAGCGGCTTCCGGCGGAAGCGCGCCGCGCACTTGCGCGAGCAACTCCGCGAGCGCGGGAGTGGGTGCGCCGACGGGCGCGGTCGTTTCGCGGGCCGCGGCAAACGGCGCGTCGAGCCGGCGGAACACCTTCTCGAAGTTGCCGAGCGATTGCAAGCCGCGGAACTGCTTCTGGCACTCGTCGCGCTGGTTCTGGAAGTCCGCGGGCGCGGCCCCGGCGTGCTTCGCCAACTCTTGCACCACGGCTTCGACGCGGGCGTCGCCCTGAGTGCCGGCGGCCTTCAGTTCCTTCACCAACTCGCCGAGAGCGTCGCGGTCGGCGAGCGCGAGCGCGTCCGGGGTTTGCGCGCGCGGCGTCAGATCGCCCTTGAGGAAGACGAACCCGTCGTCGCGGGCCTTTTCGAGTACGACCGCCGCCGCGCGCAGCGCCTCGAACTCGGCGAGCAGCACGGGCGGGTCGCGCTCGACCTTCTTCGCGGCCGGCGGCTCGTCCTTCAGTTCGTCCGGCGGCGGCGGGTACAGCGCCTCGGCCGCGCTAAGCAACCGCCGCGCGACTTCGGTCGCGTCTTTGTCCGAAGGGGCCGCGCCGGTACCGTGCTGGAGGTCGGCGAGCAACCGGCGACCGGCGCGCAGGGCCGTCATCGCGCGGAACTCGAGCGGCCGGTTCAGCACGCGGCGGCGGTGGATCACCGCGGCGAGGACCGGCGGCAGCGCGCCGGCGCTCAGCGCCGCGGCGAGTCGCGCCGGCACTTCCGCCGGCGGCGCTTCGTACACGTCGCACACCGCCGCGAGCAGGCGCGCCGCGGGGCCGCTCGTGTCGGACGCGCCACAAGCAATTGGCGCGAGCCGGCGGACCGTCGCGGCCGGGTAGCCCGATACGACCCACAGCACGCCGAGCACGCAGAACCCGCCCGCGCCGCCGGCGCGCTTCGGGGCGGCCTCGGCCGCGCGCTCGAGCAGCGGCACCAACCGGCCCAGCCCGCGCTTCGTCGCTTTCGCCTGCAACAGGTGTTCGACGCGCAGGTCGTGAATGCCGCTCCACCGGCACGCGCCGGCGCGCGTGAGGCGCTTCATCGGGCGGAACGCGGGCGGGAGCTCCACTTGCTCTTGCGGCGCGGCCTCGGAGCGCCCCGTCTGGCGCGCCTGCTTCTCAAGTTCGGCTTTGCTCGTGGGCGGCGTGAAACTCAGCAGCGCCGGTTCCAGCGCGTCGGACCCGGTGGCGATGGCCTCCTCCACGCGCTCGGCGAGCGCGCGGAGCGCGTCCGGCTCGTACCGCTCGTCGCCGAAGTGCGTGGCGTTCAGTTCGCGCTGGAGCAGACCGACGTGCGCCCACAGCCGGTGGCTCGTGGGGCACAGCCCGACCGCTTCGCGGAGCCACATGGAGGCCGCGGCGAAGTCGCCGTGCGCGAAGTAAATGCGCGCGAGGTGGTACGCGTACTTCGGGTTCGCGCCGTCGAGCCGCACGGCTTCGCGGAGCAACCCGAGTGAGTCGAGCACGCTCGCGCCCGGCAACAGCGCGAGGCGGAAGTTGCACTCGGCGAGCGCTTCGGCTTCGACCGGGCCGAACTGCCGCGCACGCTTCGCCGCGAGCAACCGCTCGCGCGCCGCGCGGAGCCGGGGCGTGTCCGTAACGGGCGCACTCACAGACCACCCCCAAACAGGGCTTCAAAGGCCGCGGCAGTAAGCAACCGCACGCCGCCCGGTTCGCCGAGCGCGTACAAATCGCGCGCCGGCGACACCGCGAGCGTGCCGGCCGTGTGGCTGTACTTCGTTACCGAGTCGCGCACCAGCACGCGGGTGCCGTCCGGTGCGGCGCACACGCACAGCGAACCGGCGTCGTCGGCCCCGACCGGCACCGCCCCCGGCGGCGCGCGGAACCGCGGGCCGTAGGCCAAGTGGGGCTTCACGCGCAGTCCGGCACCGTCGGCGCTCACCAGCACCGGGCGGTCGGAATCGCCGAACACGCCCGCCGCCGCGCCTTCCGGGAGCGCCTCGCGGTGAACCTCGAACGGTTGCAGTTCGACGCGATAGGTGTACTTGTCGCCGACGCCGACCAAGCCGCCGGCGCACGCGCGCAGCGCCCAGATGCCCTTCTCAATCGCTTTCGAGTTCACCAGTCGCTTCGTCGCGAGGTCGTACACGACGAGCGCGCCGGTGAAGTCGGCCGCGTACGCGCGCCCGTTCGTGACCGCGAGCGCCTGCACGCCGCCGTCGTGGTGGAACGCTTCGGTGGCCGCGCCGCCGATGTCGATTCGGAACGCGCGCCCGGACCAGAACCCGACGAACGCGGCCGCGCCGTCGAAGGCGATCGCGCCGGGCACCACGAACCCGCCGGCGGTGCCGCCGAACGCCCACGTGCGCCACTCGCCGCCGTCGGAGAACAGCCACACGTTGCCGCTCCAGTCGGCGACGGCGAGTAGCGGTCCGCTTCGTGCGACCAACCGGACGCGGCCCTGCACGCCGACGTGCGGCACGAGCGCGCGGCCGGTGGTATCGAACACCGCGAGCGCGCCGGGCCGCGCGACCAGCACCGCGCGCCCGGACGCGAAGAACACCGCCTCGCCCTCGGCCGCGATGGTGGGCGGCGTTCGCTCCACTTTGGGCGGGGGCGGCGCGATCACGTCGAACGGCGCGCTACTGACCGGTTCCGCACCGGCGGCGCGCGCGACCAGTTTCACCCCGGTCGCGGCGGTCGGCACCACGAGGTCCGCGAACGTCGCCACCCCTTCTGTGTTGGTGAGCGCGCGGAGCGTGCCCTCGAGCGGCGCGCCCTCGGCCGCGAGTGCCACCTCTTCCGGTGCGTCCGCGCGCGGCTTACCCGCGAACGTGACCCGGACGCGCACCGGCGGGAGCGTCAGCCGCGCCGTGGCCGGTGCGGGGTGCTCGGCGAACGCCAACTCCGGCCGCGCGCTGAACGGTTTCAGCCCCAGCGAGTCGCACAGCTTCGCGAACCAGTTCGAGTCGGTCGTCCGCCAAAAGTGCGTCGTCTGGAGCTTGAACGGGATTTTCTCCAGCGCGCGCGGCTCCTGTAGGATCGGGATGATCGGGTTGGGCGTCTCGGGCGGGCGCAGCACCATGCGGCTGTACGCCAACTCGAGTTCGTGCTTGCACATCGGCTTCAGGAAGTAGTAGAGCGAGTACACTGGGACGATGAACGTGGCACCTTCGAGCGCGTCCGCGATGCGCTGGAGGAAGTCGTCGCCCCCTTTCACGCCGTGCTCGCCGAGGTCGAAGAAGATGCGCGGCGCGCGCCCGTCCGCGAGCCGGCACCGCGCGAGGGGCTCGTACAGGTGCTGCTGCACCCACTCGAGGTCCTCGCGCGCGTAGCTGATGAACACGTCGTAGCGGTCTTCGGGCACGGGTCGTTCCTCACGCGGCGGTCAGCCGCCGAGCTTGCCAAGAATGTCGCGCACGGTGGTAATCAGTTCGGTGCACCCGTTCTTCACGTCCTGCACGGTGAGCCGCAGGCGCAGCGCTTGCGCCGAACTCAGGATCGAGTTCAGTTCGGTGCGCGCCGAGTAGACCGTGTACTGCGTGACGTACCCGCCCTTGAAACGGTCCACTTGGTCCGAGAGGCGCTTCCACAGCTTGTTCAGTTCTTCGCCCTCGGCGACGGCTTGGCGGATCTCTACCAGTTGGCGCAGTACGTCGTTCACCGCGTTCTCGATGCGCTCGAGCAGGTCGGCCCCGCCGCGCGACTGCATCGTGCCCTTCAGCGGCGCGGCGCGGCGCTCGATGTCGCGCATGCCGCGGGTCAGGCGGTCGTGGTGCGCGAGGCCGTCGAGACCCTTCTTCGTGGTCTCCATCAGGGCGACGAACCCGTCGGCGAGCGGCTTCAGGTGAACGAAGTCCAAGTCCCAGCGGCGCTCCTCTTCGCGCGCGTCCGCGATGATGACGAGCAACCGGTCGAGCGCGCCGACCAACCCTTCCGCCTCCAGTTCGGGGTCGGCGAGGGCCAGTTGCCCGTGCTCGCGGGCCTCGGTGATGGCGGCTTCGGCTTCGTCGAGCGAGGGCGCGTTGTCGGTGCCGAACCGGGTCACGGTGCCGTCGTAGAGCGTGAGCGCCAGCAGGAACCGCAGGTACGGGAAGTGCGGCGCGACTTTCAGCCCGTCGCGCCCCTTCGCTTCGGCGAGGTCGAATTCGCCCAGCGCGCGCATGTGCTTCATCAGCGGCACGTCGTCGCGCGTGAGGAAGAAGTTGAGCGCGTCCGCGTCCGCGATCGGGCCGGGCGGCGGCACCGTTTCCGGCGAGCCGGGCGGCGCGGTGTCGAGCAGCACGAGGTACGCGTCGAACAGCCCGGCCACTTTCGCGGCGCGAAACTCCGGGTCGATGCCCGCGACGGCCGCGCGCGCCTTCGCGTACTTGCCCTCTTTGTACAGCGTCAGCGCCGGGGCCATGAGCTGCTGCGCGATGCGCCCGCGGACCGTCTCTTCGAGGTTCGCCAGCGCCTCCGGGCGCTTCGGCGCGGCGAGCGACAGGGCGCGCGCGACGCCGGCCCACGCTTCTTCTTGCCGGTCGCCTTGCGACAGCCCGTCGGCGCGCAGGTAGTGGAACTCCCACACCTCCGCGTCCAACCCGATCAGCTCGTCGGTGTCCGCGATCACCTCGTCCCACTTGCCCTCTTTCAGGCGGTCGAGGTTCTCTTGCAGCGTGCCGGGCAAAATCGCCGCGCGGAGCTTGATCCGCAGGTCGTGCGCGCCGGACCACACCAGCGGCTTCACCTCGCCGCCGCCCTCCTTCACCGCGCGCAGTTCGGCGAGCGCGCGCAGGCCGGCGCGCGGTTCGGCCAGCCCGTAGTGGCACGCGGCCTTCAGGAACAGCCCTTCGGGGTGCCCGGGGTTTTCGCGGAGCAACTCCGTCACTTTTTCGAGCGCCTCGCGGCACTCGCCGCGGCTCAGGTGCGCCTTCGCTTCCGCGAGGAGCCGCGCCACGTTCGTCTGCACCAGCGCGACGCCGCCGGCCTCGGTGATGCCGAAGTAGAGGCCGGTCGCGCCCGCGCCGCCGGGCGTGATGACGATGCCGCCGGCCTGTGCGTTGCGGCGCGCCCGCTTGGCCTCTTTCGCGAGGTCCGCGAGCGGGTCTTTGGTGCCGCCGCCCTTCTTGTCGGCGAGCGGAATCTTTTCGAGGCTTTCGAGTTTGATGGAACTCGCGCCGTCGGGCCGGTCGAGGCGCAGGCCGGAACCGGCATCGCCGAACGGGTTCGCCATGTGAGCGCTCCTTGCGAGTGTGTGTTACCGCTCGCCGATGTCGGCGTCGTCCGGTTCGGGAACGTAACCGAGCAGGTGCTGCGCCGCGGCGCGAGTGGCGGCCGCGCCGTTCTCCGCGCTCAGTTCCGCCAAGAGCCGCAGCGACGCGGCCAAGTGGACCTGCTCGAACTTGTCGCGGTCGGTTTTCTCCGGCCGCTCGTACTTGATGCCCGGCAGCTTGCCGAGCAGATCGGCGCGCGAGGGCAGTGGGTTGTTCGCGGGCTTCGGGGCCGATTCGGCGCGCTTGCGTGCCACGGTGGAACTCCTGAGAACGAACCGGTCGGTGCGCTGTTTGGGGAACACGCCTGCAAGGGTTGTGGTGCCCGGTCACGCACGCGCCCACGGGCGCTCTGTGCCCCGCAGGGGCGAGACAACTTAGCCCGGTGCAACGCACCGGGGACCACGACGTCGGTGCCACGCACAGGCGCTGTCTTTCAGCCTGCTGTTTCGTTGCCGACCCAACCCGGTGCGTTGCACCGGGCTAAGTTGCCCCACCCCTGCGGGGTGAAGATGCATGACCCGAACACCGTGTTCGGTTCTTTCCACCGCACCCGCCGTCCTTACGGGCGGGACTCGCCAAAAGACTGTTACTTCTGTTCCTCTTCCTTCAGCAAGAACTCGCTCGTGGAGGCCATCAGGTCGTGCTCCACGCGCTGCACCTTCGACGCGGTGTCCAGCAGTTCCTGCGTGTTCTTCTCCAAGTCACCGACCAGCGAGCTGATTTCGCGCGCGTCGGTGCCGTTCGGGTCCGAATCAATCAGTTGCTTGTGAACGCGGTACACCCGGTCGCGGAGCACTTGGCTGCGGGCTTGCAGTTCCGAGAGCGACGGCGCGTCGGCCGCGTCGCTCGGGGCCGCTTCCACGGGCGGCTTGAACCGGCTCGACCGGTTCAGGCGGGCGCGCATGTCTTCGCGGTACTCTTCGGGCACGCTGCCGTCGCCGATGTAGGTGTGAACGTGCGCGAAGAACCGCTCGAGGCCGTGCTTCAGGTGCTCCGCGACGCGCCGCTCGCGGTTCGCGAGGTCGATCACTTCCGGCACGTTCACGCCGTTCTCGATGGCCTTCTCGAGGAGCGCGACCGCGGCCTTGCGCTCCTCGTCGTCGTCCGGGGCCGCGAAGTAGTACCGCACCAGCCCTTCGAGCAGGTCCGGGTCCGGCAGGTCCGGGTCCGCGGACCGCACGCGGGCGAGGCGCGCGGTGAACTCGGTCTGCTCTTCCGGCGGCAGGCCGCTGTTCGGTGGGAGCGACCGCCACCGGTACAAGAGCGAGACGGCGCGCCACAGTAGCACGTTCGTGAGCAGTAGTTCGTCGTCGCCGAACAGTCGGTCCGGGGCGGCGTCGCCGGTCGCGGCCGGTGCGGGCTTCAGTTCGGTCGGCAGGCGGAACCCGCGGCGGCACGCGGTGCAGGTGACGCGCTGCCCGGCCAGTCGCGCGGACACGCGGAACTCGTGTCGGCACCCTTGGTGCGCGCAGTTCGCGGTCGCGAGCGCGCCTTCGGTCGGCGTCGCCACCGACAGTTCGTTGGCGACAGTCGTCAGCCCCTCTTCCACGTCCGGGGTCTCGTCGCGGGTCCACGTGCAGAGCAGCAGTCCCAGCCGCCCCGGGATCGAGGGCTTACCCGCCGCCGCCGCCGCTTCCACCGCGCCGCGGAAGTGTTTCTCGGCCTGCTCCGGGTTCTTCTCGAACAGCGCCGCGACGCCGAGCACCACTTGGTGGTCGTCGATGTGCTCGGGGATTTCGTCGAGGAGCACCCCGAGTTTGCGCAGCTTGTTGAAATAATCAACCGCCCCGCCCATCTGCTTCGCCGCCCAGAACGTGCGCGCCCGGTCGAGGTACGTAATGCCGACGATCAGTTTCGTGTCGTGCATGTCGCCGAGCAGCGGGCCGTTGTCGCGGTAGATCGCTTCGACCCGGTCGTGCGCGTTGAGTTTGCTCTGCAAGTACAGGTCGAGGTACACGACCTCGCGGGTGCGGTCCTTGTCGGGGATGTCGGCGAGCACCGCGGCGGCTTCACCGAACCGCCCGAGCTGCGCGCGCACGTACGCGAGGTGGAACCGCGCCGTCGCCACGTCGCGGCGCGACAGCCCCTGCGTGAGCGCGTCGGCGAGCATGCGCTCCGCGTCCGGCAGTTGCGCGCGGTCGTCGCGCGCGATCAGTTCGAGCGCCGCGAAGAGGAACCGGCGCTTGCGCCGCGGCTCCACGAGGAACTTGTACACCCCGAACACCGCGAGGCCGATGCCGAGGCCGATCAGCAATCCGACGTAGGGCGGGGTGGGCTTCTCGGCGTCCGCGCCTTGCTTCGCGCCGTCTTCGGTCTTCTTGGTGTCCTTCTTGACCGGCTCGACGTCGATGAGGCGCGGCGGCGGCGGCGTCCAGTCGTCTTGTGCGCGCGCCACCAGCGCGCCCGACACCAACACGAGGGCGAGAGCGAACCGAATCATGAACCTACCCTCTCTTCCGGCGCGGCGTTCGGCGCTTCGGTTGGCGGCGCTTGCGTGGGCGGGGCGGGCGGCTGCGGGAGCGGGCGGCGCGGGGCCCGCTTTTCGAGGTCCAAGCACGCGACGTTCAGCGCGTCGAGTTGCGTGCCGTACTCGTACAGGTCGCCGTCGGAGAGCACCTGCATGCGGCGCACCTCCTTCATGGATTCGCGGCACGAGTCGAGGTAGTCGCGGAACTGGTACACGCGCTGCGCGGCGTCCGCGGCGCCGGCGTCGAGCGCGCGCTTGGCGAGGGCGAACTGCACGCGGGCGTACACGACGGCCATGCCGAGGTACCACCAGCGGTAGGTGCCGCCGTCGTCGAACAGCCACCCGTAGGCGTGGCGGGCCGCGTCGTCGTACAGTTCGCGCCACACGAGGTAGCGGGCGAGCGGCAGTTGGAGGAACTGCTGGCTCTCGGTGCCGAGCGCGTTGAAGTCTTCCCAGATGAGCGCGTCGAGCCGCGGCCCCTCGCGCCGGCCCAACTCGGCCAACTCCGCGTGCTCGTGCGCGTTGGCGATTGTGAGCGCGCGCCCGCGGCGCGCGTCCGGCCAGTCCGGTTCGAGGGCCACCGCGCGGCCGAGCAGGTCGAGCGCTTCGAGCGCGCGCCCGACGCCCAGAGCCGCGCGCGCCGCCATCACCAGATGGTCGTAGGTTTCGCCGGTCGCCAGCAGGCCGCGGAGCAGGTCGAGTGCGTCGGTGCCGCGGTCGGCGTTGGTCAGTTCGTAAACGCTCGCGGCGGGCGTGAGGCGCAGCCCGAACGCTTCGAGCGCGTCGCCGAACCGCACCGGGTCCGGCACCAGCCGCCGCGCCGGGTCCGGGTGCGCGAGTTCGTCGGCGCGGGTGAGCGCGTCTTGCGTCGCCGGGGCGCGCTTCAACCAGCCGGGCACCGCGCCGCGCTTGCGGGGCGCGTCGTACAGGGTGCCGTTCGCGGCCCGCGCCAAGGCCGTTTCGGGCGCGTCCGGCGGCGCGAGCCGGTAGAAGCACTGCAACAGCATCACCCCGAAGGCGTACCAGTCGGCGCGGAGCCAACTGTCCGGCTTCCACGACGCCGCGCCCCGCGCGCCCATGAGCTCCGGCGCGAGGTACAGGATGCGCTCGGGCTCCGCGAGCAACTGTTCGGCGTCCGGCAGCCGCAAGAACGGGCACCAGAGGGTGAACACTTCGCCGGCCCGGTCGAACACGATTTCGGACGGCATCGGGAGCAGCGCCGCGGAGTGCTGTCGCCACCCCGCGAGCGCTTGCACGGCCCACGCCACCGCGACCACCCGCAGCGCCGGACTGTCGCCCTTCAAGCTGGCCGCGAGCGCGCGCATTTGCGTGTCGAACCCGCCGCGCTCTTCCCAGAACCGGTGCGCGGCGCGGAACAGGCGCTCGGAGAGCGCGCCGTCGGGCCGCTCGCCGTTGGTGAGCAGCGCGGACAGCGGGACGGTCTCTTCGCCCGGCTCGTAGCGGATGAGGAAGTAGTCGGCGTGCTGGCTGACCGCGGCGGGAAACAGCACGCCGTCCTCGTCGTCGCGCTCGACGGTTGTCGTCGTGCGCGCCCCGACCTCCTGCCGCCACGGGAGCGGCAGGCCGTCGATGGGGAGCACGCGGTACAGCGCGGTGCCGCGCGCGGCGCGGTACACCCACCCGTGCAGGGTGGGGCCGACGCGCACGAGGCGCCCGTCGGTCGCGTTGTCCGCTTCGAACTCGGCCGGGGGGCTAGCCCCGGTTGGCGAGGAGGAAGGCGGTTTCCAAATCGTCATACAGGTCGTCCAGTGCCGGGCCGGTGGTGCCGGCGTTGATCGCTTGAACCAGTGCGTTGTGCGCCGCGAGTAACTTGTCGTTCGGCGCGCGCAGCATGAACTTCTCGGACCGCCGGAGGAGCGAGCGGATCGCGTCGCTCACTTCGCGGTTCGCGGTCAGGATCGGCGACGCCGCCGGCGGAGGCGGCGCGGTGGGTTGGGCGGGCGCGGCGGGCTGCGGAACCGCCGGTGCGGGCGGCGTGGCACCCATCGGCGCGGCGGGCGCGGCCGGTGCCGCAGGCGCGGGCGGGGCAGGGGGTGTTGGGGCCGCGGGCGCGGCGGGCGCGGGCGGAGTCGCGCCCATCGGCGTCGGCGCGGCGGGCGCGGCCGGGGCCGGTGGGGCCATCTGCGCGCCGCCCCCGGTCCACAGTTTCAGCAGGCTCTCGCGGGCGAGGCGCATCTTCTCGTTCCCGCCCACGCCGGTCTTCTGTTCGAACTTGCCCGAGTACGATTTGCCCTCGTTCACGTGGTCCACTTTCGTGCTCAGCAGGCCGTTGGCGTCCAGCGAGAACGTGACGTGGAACTTGTGGAACCCTTCGGGCTTCTCCTCCATCGGCCCGAGTTCGAGCGTGCCGATGAGCGTGTTCTCGAAGACGTACTGCCCTTCGCCCTGATACACGCGCACGTCCACCGTGCGGTACGGCCCGCCGTTGGTGAAGTTCTCGTGCTTCACCGAAATGGGGATGCGCGACCCCTGATCGATGATCTTGTGGAAGATGTTGTTCTGCACCGCGAGGCCGAGCGAGTGCTCGGTGATGAGCTGCACGTTGTCCACCGCGGACTCGGTGTTCAGCCCGCCGCTGGCCTGCTTGCCGAGGTCGAACGGCGGCGGGCTTGGTTGGAACCGCAGCGCGAGCAGTGCCGCGCCCCGCGCGACCACCGCGTCCGGGTCGCAGTCCGCGCGCACGAAGCTGTCGTCCTTGCCGAAGTATTCGAGCAGTTTGGCCTTCACGCGGGGAATCTTGCTCGAACCGCCGACGAGGAGAATCGCGCTGATGTCGTCCCGGCGCAGCCCGCCCTTGCTCTCGGCCTGCTTCAGCGCGGCGTCCACGTAGTTCAGCGACTTGCCGAGCAGCGGCTCGATCATCTTCTCGAAGGCGTCGCGGGTGAGTTCGAGCGTCGGCGGGTTTTCCGGGCGCAGTTCCGCGAGCACCATCTTCGCGCTCGGGAACGCGCTCAACTCGCGCTTCAGTTTCTCCGCGTAATACTTGATGATGCTCTTGCGCTGCGGCACGCCGGACACGTCGAGCCGGTGGTGCGTTTTGAGCTGTTCGACGGCCCAGTTCGTAATGAGGTCGTCGAGGTCGCCGCCCCCGAGCCGCGGGTCGCCGCTCGTCGCGATCACGTCGATGTTCGTGCCTTCGACGCTGATGATGGACACGTCGAACGTGCCGCCGCCGAAGTCGTAAATGAGGTACACTTTGCGGGTCTGTTCGGCGCGGTCCACACCGTAGCAGATGGCGGCGGCGGTCGGCTCCGGGATCAACTGCCGCGGGTACATGCCGGCGAGCAGTGCGGCCTCTTCGGTGGCCTTCCGCTGCTTCTCGGTGAAGTACGCGGGCACCGTGATGACCGCGTCGCGCACCTCGTCACCGAGCGCCTCTTCGGCGATCTGCTTCATCTTCATCAGCACGAGGGCGCTGATCTCTTGGGGCAGCATCCACTGCCCGGCGAAGAGGACGCGCACCGGGTCGCCGTCGATGTTGTTCTGCGGGTCGGACGCGCGGAACCCGGCGCGGTCGCCGCCGAATTTGGCGAGCGTTTCGGGGCGGAAGTTCTCGCCCATCTCGCGCTTCACTTCGATGATCGTGTTCGACGGGTCGTAGGCGAGCGTGCGCTGCGCCGCGTCGCCCACGATGACGCGCCCGGCGGCGAGGCTCACCACCGACGGCACGGTTTGCGCGTTCGCTTCCTTCGCGTTGCGGAGCACTTCGGCCGTTTCGTTGAACGTGTCGTACGCCGACACCGCGCTGTAAGTGGTGCCGAGGTCGATGCCGACGACGAGGTGCTTGCGGTTCTGGCTCACGGGTTCTTTCGTGTTTAGTGTTTGGTGTTTTGTGTTTCGTGTAGTGCCTTCTGCCCACTTTCCACTTCCCACTAACCACGACTCCCTCAACGGGGTGGCGCGACGAACACGGCGGCGGGGCGCAGCACGGACTCCTTCGTGCGGTAGCCCGGTTGCTCCACGCCGAGGACTACGCCCGGCGGGCCTTTCTTTTCGCCGGCGCTGCGCATCGTGACCGGGTCGAACGGGGTGCCGATCGCCGGTTCGAACGCGGTGAACCCGAACGCGCGCAGCATGCCGGCGAGCGAGTCGAGGATCGCGTCGAGTTGGTTGCACAGCGCCTCGTTGCGGCGCGGGGTGATGGCGGCCCGCATCGGGCGCAGTTTGTCGAGCACCGGGAACACGGCTTCCGCGACCGCGCGGGCCGCGAGCGCGGCGTGCGCGCCGGTCAGTTCGCGGCGGATCGTTTCGGTCTCGCGGGCCTGCACCTTCGCGCCGTCGCGGGTCGCGGCTTCGAGCTTCTCCAAGCGGGCGAGCACTTCGGCCTGCCCGGTCTCCAACCCCGTGACGCGGCGGAGCAGGTCGAGCATGTCGTCGGCGAGTTCGCCGAGTGCCTCCGCGGTCGCGTCCGGTTTCGGTGCTGCCGGTTCTGGTGCGGCGGCGGGTTGAGGCGCCGCGGCCGGCGCGAGCGGCCGGCCCTTCAGGTTCGCGCTCAGCGCGCGCTCGACGGCGCTGAAATCGAACCCGAGCGCGGCGATGGGGTCGCCGTTGGTCGGTTCGGGTGCGTTGTCGGGCGGCGTATCGGGGGCGGGATTCATCCGGGGCCGTCCAAGAGCGGGTTCGGGGCAAAATCGCTGGTGAAGTCGGTGCGCGTCAGGTCGCTGGGGTGGAACACCGCTTCGCCGCGCGCGAGCAGGAACGCGATCAGTTCTTCGCGCAACCGGGTCGCGGCGACGCGCGGGTCCGCGAGTTCGTCGCGCGAGCAGTCCACCAACTTCAGCAGTTCAAAGGGCGGGTGGTCGCGGTCGTAGGCGAGGCGCTCCGCGGTGTTCTGAAGGGCCATGCGGTTGACGCGCAGCACCTCTTCGTCCAAGTCGCGCTCGCGGTCGCACAGTTCGCGGTACCGCGGGTTCTGGGCGACGGCGCGCACTTCGAGTTGGCTGAGCGCGCGGCCGGCGGCGGCCACGACGGCCGGGTCCGCTTTGGCGTCGGCTTGGAGCTTCTGCACTTCGGCGACGGCCTCGCGCAAGCCGGGTACGGCGGTGCGCACCGCCTCGAGTGCGGCGGACACTTCTTGTTTCTTGACGCGCAGGGCCGCGGCCAACTCGGACATGGCCTCGCGCAGTTCTTCGGCGGTCGCTTCGGGGCGCACGCCGAGGGTCGCGTAGTGCGACGCGCTCGGGACCGGGATGGGGCTGTCGAACATCGGGGGCGACCGAAGCGGGAACGGGGCGCGTGCCGGTCGATCCCTGATCGGCACGCCGAATTCAACAGATTTCGGCGCGCGGTCAAGTAGCCGGTGCAAGAGATACGCGGCGGTGCGCTCGGATTTTCGAGACGCGCCCACCCGCCGCCGGTGCGCTCTTCGCGCGGATCACTGGGCGTCCGGTGGGCGCTGCTCGACCTTGATTTTGAGTTCCTTCAGTTTGCTCGGGCTGAACTCCATGAAGGTCATCAGTTCCTCTTCGATTTCGGCCTCGGCTTCCGTGTTGCCCTCCGACCAGACGAACGTGCGCGCTCGGAGGCCGAGTTGCTCTCGCGTGCGGTTGCGCTTCTCTTCGTCCGCCTCGACCTCCGGCACGTACTCGTACGACGGGACCACGCGCGTGACGTTGTACTTCGCGCGCAGTAACTCGGTGTGCTTGACGAGCACCGTGAGCGTTTTGTGAACCTGTTCGGCGACCGACGCGCCGGGGGCCTGCTTCACTTCGAGCGTCTGCCCGTCCGGCGTCGCGGCGAAGACGTGGTGCTTCTCCCAATCGATGCTGATGGTCACGCGGCCGACCAGTTCGGACTCCGCGTTCAGATACCGCAGGCGGATGTGCCGAATCACTTGGCTGTCGATGATGCCGCGCTTCAGCACGCCGCTGCGGTCGATCGCGCCGAACGCGGCGAACAGTTCCTGCACCACGTCGTGCAGCACCAGCAGCCGCGCGCGCATTTCGAGGCACGGTTTGATGTTCAACTTGGCCACGCTCAGCCCTCCGTGCGGGTGTCGCACCCCGCGATAAAGTCGCGCGGTCGGGACGCGCGCAGTTCGTCCGCTTGCTTGAGAACCTCGGCCGGCGTGAAGTGCCCGATCGCGCGCACCTGTTGCTCGAGCAGTTTGAACTTCAACTCGCCCGCGGCGAGCCACCTGAGGATGACGGCGTCGTACAGGCGCGTGCGGACGCTGGCGAAGAACGCGACGCTCTCGTTCGGGAAGCGGTCCACGAGTGCCCGCGCGCCCTCGTCCCGCGCTTCGCCCAGCACCTGTTGAAACAGCGCTTGGACGACGTGGAACTTGTCGTCCGCGGTCGGTTGCCAGTCGAAGAAGTCCATGCGACCGTACCGCGTGAGCGGGCCGTAGAGCGCGGTGAAATCGTTCCCGGTGACGATGATCGCCGTGCGCCGCAGTTTCAACTGGCCGCACTGCGTCGGGTCGTCGGCGAGGTTCATCAGCGCGCCGACGAGCAGTTGCGAGTTCACCGTGTACTCGCGGTTGGCGAACGTGGACGCGGAACTCAAGTGGAAGTCGTCGATGAGGAGCACCGACGGGCGCTCGGGGTCGGCCGTCGCGGCCCGCGTGTAGGCGTCGTGGAGCACCTCCACGGAGGCCTTTTCGTGTTGTCCGCTCAACTCGGACCCGGAAATACTTACGACCGGGATGCGCTTGCGGGCGCACACGCGCCGCGTCTGCCAACTCTTCCCGCAGCCCATCGGCCCTTGAACGGCAAGAATCAGCGGCGGCTCGAGCGCCGGAACTTGGTTCCGGCACACGTGCAGCAGGATCCGATCCGCGAACGCTTGTGGGACGTACTCGCCGCGCAACGGCTCTGGGGCGATAGTCACGGTTGGCCTCTGCCGTGGAAAGGGGGCGGTGCGCCGAGCACCGCCCGTCGCGAAGCGGAACCTCAGGAGCGCTGCGAGCCGTCGTTCACCACGCACTCGTCACCGACCGTCTCGTTCTTCTGGACTTCGGCCGCGAGTCGCGCGATGTAGTCGTCGGTCATGAAGTCGGCGGTCGCGGCGGGGGACGGTGCGGCGGGTGTCGTCGCGGGCGCGTCGTCGCTGATCTTCCACCGGCGCTTGAGAACGAGCGCGAGGAGGGTGCCGCAAGTGGTGATTACGGCCGCGACGACGCTACAAATCGCAGCGAGTTTGGCGTCACTCATGTGGCGTTCTCGGGATCGGTCCGAACGGCGGCACACCCGCACCGGGTGGCGGTCGCGGTAGGTTATACGCACGTGGCCAGAAAGAATTAGGAACGAACGCGCGCGCCGAGTCAAGCGCGTTCCGAGTTGCGGACTCTCAGCGCCGGCTGAGGGTGTCGAGGTAGCTGCCGGGCTTGAACGCGACCGGTTCGCCGTTCAAGAAGATCGTCGGCGCGCCGGTGCCCAGTTCGAGCAGCGCGCCCGGCGGCAGGGCGAGGTAGGGCACGATCCGCATTCCACTCATTACGGCCGCTTCGTACAGCGACACGCGGCACAACTCGTTCACCGAATCGTGGTCGTGGTCCTCTTCCGCGCAGCCGCAGAACCAACCCGACCGGCTTTCCCGCGTGTCCGTGCGCTCCAAAATCAGCGTGTCCGCGCGCGCGAACCGCGTACACACGATTGTTGAGCGCAGCATCGACGGGAACTCGAATTCGGCGTCCGGCACGCTCTCGGCCACATCCTTCTGAAGCCGAAGGTGCCCCAAGATACCGCTGACACCTTCGACCCACTCCACGGGCAAGCGCTGCAAGTCCGGTTCCCACAGTTCGAACCCGCCGTCGGCCCCGGCGCGCACTTGGGCGACGAGCCACCCGATTTGGCACGTCTGCCCGGGAGCGAACCGCTCGCCGCGCGCAACGGAGTCTTCGAGCCAGCCGACGAGCCAGCGCGCGTCGTCGGGTACCGGCACGAGCTTCGGGTCGAAGCGGACGCGAAACTCCGGGTGCCCGTGGCTCGCGCACGTCGTCGTGTGAAGCACTTCCATCGCGGTCACTTCTCCAGCCCCAAGAATCGCTGGTTCGAGTCGTAGCGGTCGGTGAACGCTTTGTCCGTGAGGTAGTTCGCGCGCGTGTGCCGCGCGAGGCCTTGGCCCGCGATCGCCACGAGCATTTCGTTCGGGTGCAACTCCGACGCGAGCTGCGCGTCTTGCTCGCCAAGAATCAAGCGCCAACTGTGCCGCGACGCGTGCCCGGGCACGCCGAACGCTTGCAGCACCGCCGCGTTGTTCACCAGCGATTCCCAGTTGTTCGGGTACAGCTTCATCATCTGGCTCAGGTCCTGCCAGAAGGTCCACAGTTGCAGCCCGTAGCCGCGGAGCAGCGACACCGCCTGCGGGAGCAGGTCGAGCGAACCGAGTTGCGCGGCTTCGTCCAAGAGGAACAGCGTCCGCAGTTTCGGCAGCCGCGTGCGCCGCATCACGGTGGTGAGGAGCGTCACCACCCACAGGCGCAGCAGCCCGCGGTGGCTGTGCAGTTTCTCCGGCGGCAGCACGAGGTAGATCGTCATCGGTTTGTTGTGGAGCAGGTCGTTCAGCGCGAACGTCGAGCGCTCCAAGCACCGCGAGACCGCGGAGCTGCCGAGGCACTTCACGAACGTGATCGCCGTCGTGCGGATGCACGGGCGCGTCTTGTCCGACGGCGCGGCGAGGTACGCGACGAACTCGTCGCGCGCCAAGGGCGACATCGTCTTCTTGCGCGTGTCGAGCGCCACCGCGAGCGTGTAGTCGAGGTCGTCGTTGTAGAGCAGTTCGCGGAGCGTCACGAGGTTCCGCTTCTCGGGCGGGCTGTTCGTCGCCACGTCCGCGATCAACCCGGAGACGAGACCGCGCCCGGTGTCTTCCCAGTAGCGGTCGGTGCTGAACTCGTGGCCCACTGCGAGCTGCGCGGCGAGCATCTCGGCGTCCGATTCCGGGTCCGAACCGGGCACGCCGAACAGGTCGAACGGGTTCAGTTTATCGCTCTTGTCCTTCGCGGTCACGAGGTTGAACGGGTCGAGCACGACCACCTGCTGACCCATCTCGCGCCGGTGCCGGGCGGTGACTTGGTAGTTCTCGCCCTTGATGTCCGTGACGATGATCGAACCGGGGTACGTCAGGAGCGCGGGAATGATCGCGCCGACGCCCTTGCCCGCGCCGGTGGGGGCAATGGTGAGCAGGTGGCCGTCGCCGTTGTAGGTGAGCGCGTCGCGCTGCGCCGGCGCGCCGGATTGCAGAAAGCCCATACTGGGCTTGTGATCGGTGCCGGACCACCCGAGGAAAAGTGAGTGGCCGTCGTCCGGGAGCTTGGAGGCGGCACGGCGGTTGGGCTTCTTGCGCGCCGCGCGCGCGCCCTGTTCGGGAGTGTCCATCGGGAACCCGTCCTTTGATGCGAGCACAGCGGCCCTTCGGCACCTGCGCGAAGCTACCCCATGATACGCGGAACTGTGCCCCCGTTTGTGGGAATTTGCCCCGCCCGGCGAGCGGCACACGTGAGCGTGCCGGTACGTCGCGGTTCAACCGGTACGCTCGCCTTGCCGCGCGCCTCACTTCACCGGCTTCGCGTAGTCGCCGCGCATGAAGCCGCTGTCCGCGGGCGGCGCGTAACTCACGCTCAGGTCCGGCGTTTCGAGCCGCTTGCCCGCGACGCGTGATTCCAGTGCGTAATCGAGGATGCCGCTCGTGAGCAGCGTGCGCTCGACGGGGTAGGGCGGTTTGCCCGTTGCGAGGAACGTTTCGACGTGCGACGAGAGCGCTTCGAGGAACGCCGCGCCGGGAGGCGGCGGCAACCAGAACAGGCACGACTCCGGTTTCTTCTGGCCCGCGACGCGGCACGCGAAGGTTTCGTCCGCGACGTGCCCGTCCAACTGCAACACGGTCGCTTTCAGGCCGTCCGCGTACTCGACGTGAAACGCGATCGGCCCTTTCACGAAGTTGCCCCACGTTGAAGGCCGCGGGAACCGCTTGCAGTTGTTGCGAATGTCGCCGGCGTTGCGGGAGGTGCTGCGCCCGAGCGCGTGTTCGAGGAGTTCCCACGACCACAGCCCGTCGTCGCCGGCCTTCCACACCGCGTCGCCCTGAAGGCAGGTCACGGCCTTCACGCCCTGCGCCGCCGGTTGTGCGCCTTCAAAGCGGCGCTCCACCATGCACTGCAGCGCTTCGAGCGCGTGGATGCCGTAAATCTCCAACTCGCCGCGCGATGCGAGTACCGCGCCTTCGAGCTTCGTGCCGAGCTTCAGTTCCAACTCCGGGCGCCGCCACGTCACCGGCAGCGACGACCCGGCCATCAGCGGGAACTTCATCCGGTTCGCGGTCGCCACCATATCGGCGGCCTTCTTGCGGTTGTAACTGAGGTGCTTGTCGCAGAACACCGGCACGGTGCGCCCGGACTTCTCGAACACCTTTACGATTTCCTTGAAGTAGTCGTGCCGCGGGTACAGCTTCTGGCCGTAAGCGTTGTACGGGTAGTCGCCGTGCTCGCAGATCAGCAGCACGCCATCGACCGCGAGCTTGCCGGTGCCGAGCGTGAGCGCGTCTTCGATGCTTTCGGACACGCGGAACCCGTGTTCCTTCGCCAACTCGCGCGACAGGTCGTTGGCCTTCACCTGTTCGACGTAAGCGGACGCGACCCCGAACTCCGGGAAGTGGTGCTCGTCGCCCTTCATGTAGCCGTCGAGGAACCGACCGGCGATGTGGTACGCGTGCGAGAGGTACCAGTAAACGCTCGCCACCACCGCGACCTTCTTGGGTGCGGGTTTCGCGCGCTTGGGCGGCTTGGTGCGCGGCGTATCGTTCGCGGAAGCAAGCGCGAACGGGGCGAGTGCGGACGCGGCGAGGAACGAACGGCGGTCGAAGCGCATAGTGAGCCTCACGGTGGTGAACCGCGAGTGTACCGCGCCGCGTCCGAGCCGCGAAATGAAGAACCGGTGTTGCGCCGCGCGCCAGATTTCACGACACGCACTGCGCCGATTTCCGACGCAGCTTCGCACTTTCTCGCGCGGTGTATTCTACACTTCCGCAACTTCCCCTCTCGCACACTGACGGCCGGAGTACCCCACCTGTGGCAACACAGACACGCCTCCCGCAATTGAATACCCCGTTCCTCACTGCGGTTCGGAAGAGCGGCCTACTCACTCCGGACGACCTCATCGCCGCGATCGTGGGCGCGAACATGGAGCCGGACGCGCCGCCGATGCAGGTGGCCGCGCTCTTGGTGCGCAAAAAGTTGCTCACGAAGTTCCAAGCGATGCAGCTCCTGAACGGGCGCACGCAGGGCTTCGTCCTCGGCCGCTACAAGATCCTCGAGGGCGTGCGCCAAGACCGCGTGGGCATGGTGTTCCGCGCCGAGAACATGCAGACGCACGAGCCGGTCGCGCTCAAGGTGCTGCCCACCGACCGCGCCAACGACCCGACCATTCTGAACGCCTTCGTGAAGGAAGTGCGGGCCGCGAAGCGGGTGAACCACCCCACGGTCGGGCGCGTGCTCGACATGGACTTCTGGCAGGGCACGCACTTCGTGGTGTGTGATGCCATTGGCGGCCCGACCATCGACAAACTGGTCGCGGAGCGCGGGCCGCTGGTGCCGCACGTCGCGGCGCAGCTCGCGGCGCAAGTGGCCGTCGGCCTCATGCACGCTCACGAGTGCGGCCTGATTCACCGCGACGTGAAGCCCGGCAACCTCGTGCTGCTCCCGGACAAGCGGGTGAAGCTGATCGACCTCGGCCTCACGCACATGCTCGAAAGTCCGTGGGCCGCCGTCACCAAGCGCATCAAGACGAAAGAGTATGCGGAAGAGATCGCCCACATCGCGCCCGAACAGGCGTGGGGGTGCGAGATGGACGCGCGGAGCGACGTGTACGGCCTCGGCTCGTCGCTGTACTTCATGCTCACCGGCGAACTGCCGTTCCCGGGCCTCGCGCCGGAGATGATGGCCGAGCGCCAGATCCGCGGCGTGCCGTCGCCGATGAAGGTGAAGCCCGCGGTGCCGAAGGAACTGGACGCCATCGTGCAGAAGATGGGTGCGAAGGACCCGCACGCCCGCTACCAGAGCGCGCGCGAAGTGGTCGGCGCTCTGCTCCCGTGGCTGCCGGTGGCGCAGTGGGGCGAACTCGGCATCACCGAAGCAGAGTTCAAACCGGCCGCGGCGGCACCGGCCGCCAAGCCCGAACCGAAGCCCGCGGCCAGTGGCGGCGGACTGTTCGGCCGCATTCGCCGCTTGTTCGGCGGATGACCCGACGTGCATTTATCGTGGTACGACGCTCCGCGTCGCTCTTGAGTTCGAACGCGACGCGGAACGTCGCACCACGATAAGGCCACTGAAAGCCCCACGCTCGCGCCCTGTATCTGAAGGTGTCGCCGCCCGGACCCGCGGCGATACTCGTTGGTCACGTCTGATGCTCACCGTTCGCACGGCCGACACCCGCGGCGTCACGCGGTTCGGCAACTGGCTCGACAGCCGGCACTCGTTCTCCTTCGGCGACTACCGCGACCCGACCCGGCACAACTTCCGCGCGCTCCGCGTGCTGAACGACGACCGCGTCGCGCCCGGCGGCGGCTTCCCCACGCACCCGCACCGCGACGCCGAAATCCTCACATGGGTGCTCAGCGGCGCGCTGGAACACCGCGACAGCATGGGCAACGGCGAAGTGCTTCGCGCCGGCGAATGGCAGGCGATGACCGCCGGCACCGGCATCACGCATAGCGAGTTCAACCCGTCGCACGCGGAACCGGTTCACCTGCTGCAAATCTGGCTGCTGCCGGACGCCCGCGGGCACGCGCCGCGGTACGCGCAGAAGGCGTTCACTGGCGCGCCGGGCGCGTGGGAACTGGTGGCGTCGCCGGACGGCGCGAACGGTTCGCTGCCGATCCACCAAGACGCCCGCGTGTACCGCTTGAAGTTGACCGCCAGCGAAGCACGTCACGAGTTGGCCGAAGGTCGCGCCGCTTACCTGCACGTGGCGACCGGTACCGCGACCGTGAACGGCGTGGCCCTGCAAGCCGGCGACGCGGCGGTGCTGGAAGGCGAGCGCGAAATTCGCGCGAGCGGGGATGGAGATGTGGTGCTGTTCGACTTGGCGTAGGTTCGGGAGAGTGGTCCGCTCGCTCCGCGAGCGGCGCTTCGCATCTGTGGCGGCTTCGCGTCCTTCGCCGGTGCTCACTTTGTGCGCACAGCGCCGCTCGCGGAGCGAGCGGACCACTCTCGAACTACGCCAAAATGTCCTTCACCACGTGACCGTGAACGTCGGTGAGGCGGTAGTCGCGGCCTTGGAACCGGTACGTCAGCTTCTCGTGCTCGATGCCGAGCAGGTACAGCATCGTCGCGTGCAGGTCGTGGATCGGGAAGATCTTCTCCGCGGCGTGATACCCGAACTCGTCGGTCGCGCCGTAGCTGAGGCCGCCTTTCACGCCGCCGCCCGCGAGCAGCACACTGAAGCCCTTCATGTGGTGGTCGCGGCCGCTGCCGCCCTGCGACATCGGCGTGCGCCCGAACTCGCCGGTCAGCACGATCAGCGTGTCGTCGAACATGCCGAGGCGCTTCAGGTCTTTCACGAGCGCCGCGAGCGGCCGGTCGATCTCTTCGATCTTCAGTTTGATGCCGTCCTTCACGCCGCCGTGGTGGTCCCAGTCGCGGTGGTACAGTTGGATGAACCGCACGCCCTTCTGTGCGAGCCGGCGAGCGAGCAGGCAGTTCCCGGCGAACGAGCCGTCCGGCCCTTGCGTGCCGTAGCTCTCCAGCACCTGCTTCGGTTCGTCCTTGAAGGCCATCAGCGCGGGCACGCTCGTCTGCATGCGGAACGCGAGTTCGTACTGCGCCACGCGGGTCGCGATTTCGGGGTCGTCCACCGCGGCGTTGTGGAGCTTGTTCAACTCGCTCACCGCGTCGATCACGTCCTTCTGTTGGTCTTGCGCGACTCCGGGCGGGCTGGGCAGGTACAGCACCGGGTCGCCTTTGCTGCGCAGTTGCACGCCTTGGAACTGCCCCGGCAGGAAGCCGGCGGACCACTGGCGCGACGCGATCGGTTGGTTCTGCCCGCCGCGGCCGTTCGAGGTGAGCACGACGAACCCCGGCAGGTCGTCGGCTTCCGCGCCGAGGCCGTAGGTGAGCCACGAGCCCATGCTCGGCCGCCCGCTCACGCTGCTCCCAGTGTTCATGAACGTGTGGGCCGGGTCGTGGTTGATCGCTTCGGTTTTGCACGAGCGCACGATGCACAGGTCGTCCGCGACGTCCGGCAGGTGAACGAACAGCTCGTTCATCTCTTGGCCGCTTTTCCCGTGCTTCTTGAAGCCCCACTGCGGGCCGAAGCACGTCAGCTTCGCGCCTTGGAGCTGCGCGATCGGTTGGCCCTTCGTGACGCTTTCGGGCATGGCCTGACCGTGCCGCTTCGCGAGTTCGGGCTTGTTGTCGAACAGTTCGAGGTGGCTCGCTCCGCCGGCCATCACCATGAAGATGACGCGCTTGGCCTTCGGCGGAACGTGCGGCTTCGTGACGACACCGGTCCACTTGGGCGGGGCGGCGCTCGCCCGCGGGTTCAAGATGGACGCGAGCGCGAGCGCGCCGACCCCGCGACAGGAGTGCGTGAGGAAGGTGCGCCGCTGGTGCAGTCTGATGGCGTCGAGGTTCATGGTGTGCTTTCTTGGCGAACCCCGCCCGCAAGGGCGGGGGGAAGGAGTTCCGCTGCAGGCAGTCGCGTGCTGTCTTCTACCCTCGCCCCGCGCCAGCGGGGAGAGGGTGGCGGCGCTTCGCCGCCGGGTGAGGGGCGCTCGGCACATAAAGGGGATCACGCAAGGCGAATCGCGTTGCCCCGTCATCTGCGTTGCGGCCCCTCACCCGCTCGCTGCCCTCTCCCCGCTGGCGTGGGGCGAGGGCGGGGCTGGTTCGCGCCAAGTTGTTCGTAGCTTGGCGGGGTTCGCCAAGATGCACTGTGGGTCACTGCCGCGTGATCGTTTCGTGCAGGTTCAGCACGGTGCGGCACACGCTCACCCACGCCGCGAGTTCGTCCGCTTTCACGTCTTTCGGGGCCGGCACGTCGCCCACACTCAAGAGCTTCTTCGCGTCGTCCGGCTTCTCCGCGAACTGCTTCCGGTGCTTCGCCAACAGGCCGAGCAGAATCTTCGATTCGTCCGCGTTCGGGGCGCGCCCGGTCGCGCGCTCGAAGGTGAATGCCACCTTCGCGGTGTCGTCCTTCGCCCCGGACGCGAGTACCTTCGACGCGAGTGCCTTCGCCGCTTCCACGAACACCGGGTCGTTCAGCAACACGAGCGCCTGTTGCGGAATGTTCGACCGCGGGCGGTCGCAGGTACACTCCTCGCGCGAGGGCGCGTCGAGCGCGGCCATCGCCGGGTGTAGGAACGAGCGCTGCCAGTGCGTGTACATGCCGCGGCGGTAGGTCGCGGGCGCGGCGTCCTTTTGCCACTCGCGCGTCGGGAAGTTCAGAGCCGCCCAGTACCCCGGCGGCTGGTAGGGCTTCACGCTCGGCCCACCAACTTGCCCGTTCAGAAGTCCGCTTACCGATAGCGCGGTGTCGCGCACGAACTCCGCGTCCAACCGCTGTCGTGCTTGGCGCGCGAACAGCTTGTTCAGCGGGTCGCGCTCGCGCATCGCCGGCGTTTCGAGCGACGATTGCCGGTACGCCGCACTGGTGACCATCAGCTTCACGAGCGCCTTCACGTCCCACTTTGCGCCGAATTCGGTTGCAAGGTATTCGAGCAGTTCCGGGTGCGTTGGCAGTTCGCCCTGCGTGCCGCTCTCTTCGAGCGACCGCGCGATCCCGGTGCCGAAGAAAAGCCGCCACAGCCGGTTCGCGGTGACGCGGGCCGTCAGCGGGTTCTCTGGTGCGACGGTCCACTTTGCGAGGTCGAGGCGCGTGTAGCGCGCTTGGCCCTTCGGCAGCGGGGGGAGCGGCGGCAGGAACCCCGGCACGTTCGGGGTCACGATCGGCCCGGTTTCGTTCAGCCAATCGCCGCGCGGCAGGATGCGGACGGTGCGCGGCGCGCCGCTCTGCGCGATGAGCACTTTGGGGAGCGTATTCTCGAAGTCGGTGCGCGCTTTGGTCGCGGCGGCGAGCGCATCGCGATCGGCTTTCAACTCCGGGGCGTTGTCGCGTGCGAACGCTGCGAGCCGCGTCACTTCTGCCGGCGTGCGCTTCTCTTTCGCCAACATCGCTTTTACGTCCGCGGGCACCGCGACGGTCGCCGGGCCTTTCTTCCCCGGTGCCGGGTTCGGCCACTTCTCCGCGTCCGCGAACGCGTCGTCAAAGTCCGCGAGCGCGTGCGCCGCGGCGTCGAGCCGCGCCTGCGCAATCGCCGCCGCACGGTTCAGCTTCCGCTGTGTGGCCTCTTGCTCCGCGGTGAGCGCGAACGCGGTGCCCGGTCCGCGCCCGCCCACCGACGGCTCTTGGATGTCCGCGAAGAACGCGGCGACCGAGTAGAAGTCGGCTTGCGAATAGGGATCGAACTTGTGGTTGTGGCACTCGGCGCACATCAGCGTGCCGCCGAGCCACACTTGGCCGTAGTTCCGCACGCGGTCGGCCGAATACTTCGCGATGTACTCTTTCGCCTGCCCGCCGCCCTCTTCGGTGGTTTGCAGCAAGCGGTTGTAGGCGCTCGCGACGCGCTGCCACTTTGTGTTGTTCGGAATGAGATCGCCCGCGAGTTGCTCCGTGGTGAACCGGTCGAACGTCACGTTGTCGTTGAACGCGCGGATCACGTAGTCGCGGAACAGCCACACGTTCATCGGGTTGTCGCTGTGGTAGCCGATGCTGTCCGCGTAGCGCACGAGGTCGAGCCACCACACCGCCATGCGCTCGCCGTACTGCGGCGACGCGAGCAGTGCTTCGACCACTTTTTCGTACGCGTTCGGCGACTTGTCGTTCACGAACGCCTTCACCGCGTCCGGCGTCGGCGGGAGGCCGGTGAGGTCGAAGTACAGCCGGCGGATGAGTGTGACTTTGTCCGCTTCGGCGCTGGGCTTCAGCCCCGCTTGTTCGAGCCGGTAGCGGACGAACGCGTCGATCGCGTTCTTGCCCCACGCGGCGTCGGTCGGCTTCGGCACTTCGGGCCGCGCGAGTTTCGTGAACGACCAGTGATCGGAATACTTCGCGCCCTCGCTGATCCACTGCTTGAGGGTCGCGCGCTGCGCGTCGGTGATGGGCGGTTTTTTCGCCTTCGGAGGTGGCATCACCTTGTCGGCATCGGCGGTGTGGAGGCGGTTCAGCAACTCGCTCTCGTCCGGCTTTCCGGGCACGATCGCGCCGTTCTTGAGCGCGTCCTCGCGCACGTCGAGTCGTAGTTTCGCCTTGCGGGTCGCGTCGTCCGGGCCGTGGCACTGGTAGCACTGCACGGAGAGGATCGGGCGCACGTCGCGTGCGAAATCGACCGGTGCGGCGCTCGCTTTGGCCGCAGCGAGTAGCGTACACGCGATGGCGAAGGTTGTGCGCATGATGACGCGGAGCGAAGGGGAGCGGGCAGTTGGGTAGGAAAGGGAGTATACCCGACCGCCCGCCGGGTTCGAGAAAAAACCGGCGGTACGGGGTGTGCCTGTGGAAGTCGGCGGTATTCGAGTGTTGAGCGCCCTCGCTCACGCGTCGGGCGACACCGGAGTAGCCCGACGCGTTAGCGAGGGCGCTTCGACCGCCGACTTCCACAGGCACACCCGGGCAGTTCGAGGTCGCGGTGGCGCTCACACGCCGTCTACGGTGACTGTGGTTTCGGCCTCGGTGCCGCCGCGCTGGTAGCGCACCTTTACCTCCGCGCCCGGCTTCAACTCGCGCAGGACGCGCTCGTAGTCTTCCACGTTGTCCACCTTCTCGCCGTTCACGGCGACGATGATGTCGCCGATTTCGGCGGGCAGGCCGCGCGGGGTGTACCGCACGCCGCGCAGGCCGGCCTTCGCCGCCGCGCGGCCCGGCAGGACGCGCTCGATCATCACGCCGCGCTCGTACCGCGCCTGACGCAGTCGGCGCTCGTCGTACAACTTCACTCCCAAGTCCGGTCGCAGATAGCTGCCGTCGCGAATCAGTTCGGGCACCACGCGGTTCACGGTCTCCACCGGGATCGCGAACCCGATGCCCACGTTGCCGCCGTTTGGCGTCGCAATCGACGTGTTCACGCCGACGAGCCGCCCGATCTTGTCCAAGAGCGGCCCGCCGCTGTTCCCGGGGTTGATGGCCGCGTCGGTCTGAATAACGCGCGGAATCTTCGTGCCGGTCGGCGATTCGATGATGCGGTTCAGCGAACTCACCAGCCCTTTCGTCATGGTGAGACTCAGCCCGAACGGGTTGCCGATGGCGTACACCTTCTGCCCGACTTTCAGGTCGGCCGCGGTGCCGACCGCGATGGGCTTGAGTTTGTCTTTCGGCGCGGCGATCTGCACCAACGCGAGGTCGAAGTCCGGGGCCGCGCCGACCAACTTCGCCGGCCACGAGGTGCGGTCCGCGAGCACGACGCGCAGTTCGGTGTTGGCGCGCTTGAGCGAATCGGCGACGACGTGAAAGTTGGTGACGATGCGGCCCGCGTCGTCCCACACGAACCCGGAGCCGCCGCTGGTCGCGGTTTCGGTGGGCATGTCGTCCCACCGCCCGGGGCGCAGCAGGACCACGTCCACGTTCACCACAGACGCGCGCGCGCCCTCGAAGAGCGAAACGGCCTCGTTCTCCTCCGCGTCGAGTGGAGCGCCCGGCACGGCGGCGCGGGGCGCGGCATCGGGGTCGTTGGGCGCGCGCGACCGGTCCTTCAGCGCGGAGACGCCCCACAGCCCGAGCGCGCCGAGGAGCATCCCGAGGGCGAGGAACAGCCCGGAGTACACCGGGCCGCGCGCAGGCGCGGCGGGTTCGTCGCGGTCGCGGTCGCGGGGCCGGCGCGGGCGGTCGTCGTAGTCGTGCATCGCACAGGTTCCTCAAAAAGCACCTACCAAGTACGATAGGCGACGGTGGCACGAAGATTCAACCGCGTAGCCTTCTCACTCGAGGAGCGCCGATGGCCCGGTCGAAGTCTCAAGTGTTCATGTTCGACAACAGTGACCCCGAAATGCAGGCCGCGTACGCGCGGGCGCGCGACACGTTCCGCCTCTTCTGGCGCGAGGTCGCGTGGGACCGGCGGCGGATCATCCCCGCGCTGAATTTGGCGGCAGTCAAGGCTCCGTTCTCGGACCCGAAGAAGCGCGGCGCGAAGGGCGACCCGGAAGTCGAGCACATGTGGCTGGCCGATGTCGATTACGACGGCGAGATGGTGAGCGGCGAGTTGGTGAACGCCCCGAACAAGCTGAAGACGATCAAACAAGGCGACACACTGAGCGTGCCAGTAGGCGGGTTGAGTGATTGGATGTACGTCCTCAACGACATCGTGTTCGGCGGCTTCTCGGTGAACCTGTTGCGCGCCCGCATGAGCGCCAAAGAGCGCAAGAACCACGACGCGGCGTGGGGGCTGAGCTTCGGCGATCCGTCCGGCGTCCTCATCAGCACCGAACAAGAGCGCCATGAGATGGACGCGACCACCGCGACCTCGCTCCGGGAGTATTTGGCACAGAACCCAGAAGCGGTTGCTGTGAAGGGCCACAAGGTTGGACGATGCTGCACAGAGAGGCATCGATGGGCAACGCGGTCGGCGTGAAGGCGCTTCTGCAAGCCGGTGCCGATCCGCACGCAAAGGCCGACAACGGCATCACCCCGCTTCAACTCGCGCAAGCTCTCGGTTGGGACAAAGTCGCCGAGTTGCTCGCGGGGAAGTGAATCGCCTTGCCGCGCGGGTGTACCACCGGAACTCGTCGGGCGTTCGGACCTTGATTGATTGTGGATGTGCGTATACTGTGTATTCGGCCGGCGCGCCAACGGCGCGTTCTGCCGAGGGGTTTTCGTGCGCACCCGCGAACCGCTCCCGGGGGAAAGTGCGCGCCGAAGTTCGTGACGGGGGCACACGCGCGAAGTAGTTGGCCCCCTTTGGCCGAAACGTTGGAATTTCTAGGCGTATTTCAAAGAGTACCAGTTGGCCCCCTTTGGTGGCCTTCTTTGCCCAAAGTTGGCCCCCTTCGACCCCGTGGCCCACTTAGAACCGCTACCGATGTGCCCCACACTCGCGCCGGAGCCGCACCGAACCGACGCCTACTTGCGTCGGCACGCCCTATGTGCAAGTTGGGAAACCAGTGGATGGCGAAACTCGTTTAACACCCGGTTTCGGTCGTGGTTGCCGGCGAAGTGGTCTCGGGACACTACACATTAGAGCGGCGCGGAAAATGGGACCGGCTGACAGTGTGGTATCGCGGGCGGTCGCTAACCGATCCGGAGATCGCACACGAGGCCGATCCCGGATCAACCGAAATTGTTGCAGAAGAGTTGCTTCGGCGACTCGCCACGATTGCTGAATAGCGCGCCCTCGCTCACGCGTCGGGTTCACGCCGTCAGCACCACTTTTCCGAAGTGCGCGCCGGCTTCCATGTGGCGCAGCGCGGACGCGCCTTCGGCCAGCGGGAACGTGCGGTCGATCACCGGGCGCAGCGTGTCGCGCATGAGGACAGTGTTCAGCGCCTCGAAGTGCGCCCGCGAGCCGACGAACACGCCCTGCACCCGCACCGCTTTCATCAGCACCAGCATCGGGTTGAACGCCGCGCCGCCCGCCAACACACCGATCAGCGCGACGTGCCCGCCGGTGCGAACCGCGCGTAGTGAGCGCTCCAAGGTGCCCGCGCCGCCCACTTCGAGCACGACATCCACGCCCGCGCCGCCGCTCTGTTGGCGCGCCCACTTGTCCCAATCGGGGTTCGTGCGGTAGTTCGTGCCGGCGTCCGCGCCCAGCGCGAGCGCGCGCGACAGTTTCTCGTCGCTGCCCGAAGTGATGAACGCCCGCGCCCCGAGCGCTTTGGCGAACTGCAATCCGAACAGCGACACGCCGCCGGTCCCTTGCAGGAGAACGCTCGAACCCGGACCCACACCGGCGGTCACGAGCGCGTTCCACGCCGTCACGGCGGCGCACGGGAGCGTCGCGGCCTCTTCGAAAGTAAAGTGATTGGGCACTCGCACCAGCGCGCTTTCGCGCACGCTCACGAACTCCGCGAACACGCCGTCGCGGTCACTGCCGTAGGTGCCTTTCCCCAAGTCAGCCGGCACCGTGCCGTCGTCCCAATTCGTGAAGAAGCACGGGGCGACGCGGTCGCCGACCGCCCACCGCGACGCGCCCGCGCCGAGCGCGACCACTTCGCCGGCGCAATCGGTGCCGAGTACCCGCGGGAACGCCAACTTCGGGTTGTACGCACCTTTCGCGACGAGCAAGTCGCGGTAGTTGAGGCTCGCGGCGCGTACGCGCACGAGCACTTCGCCCGCTTGCGGTTCGGGCGCGGGCACTTCGGCCGCGCGCACGTGTTCCAGCCCGAACCCGTTTTCGATGACAAGCGCTCTCACGGTCCGCCCTCCCGGTGACGCGCATCAGGATAGCGGTTTTCATACAATTACGCGAAATGGCCCGTGCGCGCCGTGGTAGACTCGAACGCGGCTCGCGGTTCGCCCCTCACCTCCGGTCTGGGCCGATGAATTCGTCCGACTCGTTACAACTGGACGAGAACCTCGCGCGGTTTCTGGCCGCTTACGACCAGAACCTTGACGGGGGCAACTCGGAAGCGATCACCGTCGATCAGCGGTTCCCCGCGCCGCCGTCCGACTCGGGTACGGTGGACCGGCCCGACGCGCCCTCCAATCAGGGGTCGATGGGCGACCTCCTACCGGACGAATCGCGCGCGCCCAAGGATCCGTCGCCCGCGCCGCCCGTCGGGCCGCACCGCATCGGCCGGTTCGAGTTGCGCAAGCAACTCGGCAAGGGCGGGTGCGGGATCGTGTTTCTGGCCTACGATCCGAAACTCGAGCGCGAGGTGGCGCTCAAGGTGCCGCGGCCCGAAATGTTCCTCAACCCGGACGCCAAGCGGCGGCTCGTGCGCGAGGCGCTCGCCGCGGCCGAGTTCGACCACCCGAACCTCGTGCCGGTGTACGAAACGGGCGAGATGGGGCCGATGTGCTACATCGCCACCGCGTTCTGCCCGGGACAGACGCTCGCGCAGTGGATCGACAAGCAGGCGTTTCCGGTGCCCGTGCGCCAAGCGGCGCGCTTGGTCGCCACGCTCGCCGAAGCCGTGCAACACGCGCACGACCGCGGCGTTCTGCACCGCGACCTCAAGCCGAACAACGTGATTTTGCAAGAACTGAAGGTGAGCGAGGGCGACGACACCCCGGCCGGCAGCGTGCAGTTGCGCGGCGAACACTTCCTCCCGCGGGTCGTCGATTTCGGACTCGCGAAGCTCGCCGACCGCGGCGGCCCGTCCGACACCGCGACGCGGCAGATCCTCGGCACCCCGAAGTACATGGCCCCGGAGCAGGCGCAGGCGCGGCGCGAAGACATCGGCCCGCCCGCCGACGTGTACGCGCTCGGCGTCATCCTGTACGAGCTGATTACCGGTCGCGCGCCGTACGAGGGCGCGAGCGACGTGGAGATTCTGCGCCAAGCCGTCGAAGGGAAGCCGGCGCTGCCGCGCGCGCTGCGCACGGACGTGCCCCGCGACCTCGAAGCGATCTGTTTGAAGGCAATGGCCCGGACGACGGCCGAGCGGTACCGCACCGCGATCGACCTCGCCGACGACCTGCGCCGGTTCCTCGACGGAAGGCCGACGGTCGCGCGGCCGCTCGCGTGGTCCGGCCGCGCGGCCCGCTGGTTCAAGCGGAACGACCAACTCGTCGCCATCGCGGTGCTCATGGTGGTGGCCCTGTTCGTGACCGGACTGGCCAGTTGGAACACCTACGTGTCGAGCAAACTGCGCAAGGAGTACGGCGAAGCGAAGGGCAAAGAAGACGCGCGCGAGCGCGCCGACCGCGAGCGCGAGTACGCACAGCACCTGCGCTCGGCGTTCGACGCGTGGGCCGGCGGGAACGCAAAACCCGCCGCCGACGCGCTCGAAGCCGCGGCCCGGACCGCGGCCGCGCTCAACGAGCAACCGGACTTCGCGCACGCGTACTTGTCGCGGCTGGTGCGCGCCGGCCGACTCCACATCGTGTGCCCGGCCGGCGCGGTGAGCGCGCTGGCGGTGTCGCCGGACGGTAAGCGGCTCGCGACCGGGCACCCGGACGGCACCGTCTGCGTGTGGGACCGCGCGACCGGCGCACAATTGGGTTCGATTCAGGCGCAGCCGCGCGGCGTGAAGCAACTCGCGTTCGCGCTCGGCGGCGAACTGCTGATTTCGCGCGGCGAGACCGACGACGCGCGCCAAGTGCTGCTCGGCTGGCTCGTCACCAAAGACGGCGCGCTCGCGCCGGCCGCACCCGTCCACCGCGATCTCGGCTCCGACGCCCACGCGTTTGCAGTCTCGCCGGACGGGAAGGCGCTGTACGCCGGCGGGCACAACGGGCTGCTGTTCAAGCGCACTTTCGGCGCGGCCGCGCCGGTGGTCGCGCGGGCGGCGGCCGCGGGTCAGCCACCGGTGTACGCGATTGCGGTGACGGACGACGGTGCGAGCGTGTGGGTCGCTGACGGCAGCGCGGCGCTCACCCGCTACACCGCGGGCCTCGCGCGCGCCGACGACCGCAGCGACAACTGGGGCGCGGTGCCGAACGTGCTGGTGACGAACGCGAGCGGCCTGCCACTATTCGGGCACGACACCGGCTTCGTGGACGTCCAACCGGCGTGCATGTCGATGCCGGGGCACACCGGCGGCCCGGTCCACTGGTTGGCCCGCGGGGTCAACGGCTCGTTCGCGCTGAACGGCCCGGCGGGGGTGGTGCTGCTCAACGGGTACACGCGGCTCCCGACCGGCGACCTCGGTGCCATCACCGCGGGCGCGTTCGCGCCGAGCGGCGCGGTGCTGTTCACCGGCAGTTCCGACGGCATCGTGCGGGCGTGGGACGTGGCCCGCGACGCCCGCGAGCTCGCCGCCGAGTTCACCCCGCGCGTGCGCACCCTCGCGGTGTCGGCCGACGGCTCGCGGTACTTCACACAAACCGCCCACCACGCGACCCGGTTCGATGTGCAGGGCGGGAGCAAACTGCTGGAAGCCCCGAAGCCGCTCCTCGCGGCGCGCCCGGCCGACGGCGGGGAAGTGGACGGCGTGACGTTCGACGGCCCGGCCGTCGTGGTGTCCGAATTCACCGGGAACACCAGTATCGAGCGCGTCCGGTTCGCGCTGCCGCGGGGGCACTTGCCGACGAGCGCCGCCCTGAGCGCCGACAGCTTGCGGCTGGCGGTCGGCGATTCGACCGGGCGCGTGAGCGTGTGGAACCTGACCGACCGCGAATTGGCCGGCACCGTCGAAACCGGTACGGGGATGCCGGTCGGTCGGGTCGAACTCAGTTCCGACGGGCGCTCGGTGGCCGCGCCCGCAAAGGGCGGCGTGTCCGTGTGGACCGTCGGCGCGGCCGAACCGGTGATGACGTGTGCCGCCGACGCCGGGGCCGCGTTCCGGTTCGTTCCGGGGGGCGAGCGGTTCGCCACCGCGGGCCGCGACGGCGCGGTGCGCGTGTGGAACCTGATGGGCCGCGAAGAGCTGACGCTGTTCGGGCACGTCGGCCGCGTGACCGGTCTGGGCACGTCGCCGGACGGCCGCACGCTGGTGAGCGGCGGCGCGAACGGCGAGGTCCGGTTCTGGGACGCGCGCACCGGGCAACCGCTCTTCACGATGCGGCGGCACACGAGTGCGGTCACGCACATCGAGTTCGCCGCGAACGGCAAACTGTTGGTAACGGCGGGCGACGGCCACCTCGCGTTGTGGGACGCCCGCGGGGAGTGACCGTTTCCCGGGACCGCGGGCGTCCCACCCGCCTGTCGAACGACTCGCGCGGCCGAGACGGCCGCGGTCCCGGGATCGCTACGCGCTGCCGGCGATGATGATGACCGGGCGCTTCGTTTCGTCCGGTTCCGAGCGGCGAATCAGGTCGCGCACCATCCACGGCACGTTCCCCTCGCCGAACAGCAGGAACCCGAAGCTCACCGAGAGCGGCGACTCGTCCGACCAGCCGAAGTGAACCTCCGGCGGGCGGCCCACCTTCGCCATTTCCAGCGCCAGCGCCGCGAGCGTGTGCGCGATACTCGCCGCGCCCGTGATCTTCACCACGTAGCGCCCCTCTTCCTGCTTCACCCACAGGTCCGGTTCGTTGAGGAAGTCGCTCGTGTCGTCGAGTTCCACTTCGACGAACACGATCATTAGGTCGCGCGGGATACGGTGCTCGCGCCGGATCTGCGCTTCTTTCGCGGCGAGGCTCCGACGTCCCGGCCGGTGCGGGACGAGCACGGTGATTTCGAGGTCGCGAATCGTGTCCCAGAGGAACCGCGATTCGGGGTCGGTGATTTTGAACCCGGCGAACCGCAACTCGCGGCTGCGCCGCACGCGCGACCACAGCGAGGTGAGCAGAATCGTCGCGATGAAGAACAGCGAGATCACCAGCCCTTGGAACCCCTTCTCGATCTCGTTCGCGGCGGTCGTGTACACGAACACGAGCGTGATGAGCGCGAACGGCCACGACAGCCGCCGGTACCACGGCCCGGTGCGCTCGCGCCACACGTCGATGACCGCCGCCACGCACGCGCTCGTCATGAGCACGAGCACGCCGGTGGCGTACGCCCCGCCCTGCGCGTCCACGTTCGCCTTGAACACGAACGTGACGAGGAAGTTCACGAACGTGAACAGCAGCACGAGCGGGCGCACGGCGCGCGCCCAGTCCGGGGCCATGCCGTACTTCGGCAGGTACTGCGGCACGAGGTTCAACAGGCCCACCATCGCGCTCGCGCCCGCGAACCACAGAATCACGATGGTGCTGAGGTCGTAGATCGTGCCGAACGTCGGACCGAACAGCGGGCAAATGGCTTTGCCGTAGCCGCCCTCGCCGTGCGCGAGGTACGCGAGCGCGCGCCCGGCCGCGGGCTTCTTCGGCCAGTCCTCGACGTGGTGCAGTTCTTTCCCGTCCGGCCCCTTCGGGAACCCGCCGCTCGCCGCGACCGGTGTGATTTGGCTCGGTTCGATCAGCGCGCTCACCACCACCGACGACGCCATCAGGTACACCGACATGATGACCGCGGCCGTGATGAGCAGCTTCCGCAGGTTCCGAATGCGCCCCGTGGGGTGTTTGGGGTCGTCCTCGGGGCGACCGCGCACGTGCGCCGCCACCGCGACGCCGGTCTCGAACCCGCTGAGGCCCAGCGCCAACTTCGGGAACAGCAGCAGGCTGACGGCGAGCATCCCGCCGACGCCGCCCAGCGCGCCGACCGGGTTCTCGGCCAAGTACCACTCGCCGCGCCCGAGCCGGTCGAACCACGCTTGCAGCTTCTCCGGGTGCTCGGTCAGGTAGTTGATGCCGTAGCCGAGCACGATCAGGTTGAGCGTGAGGTACACGAACACGATGCCGGCCGCGATGCCGATGACCTCGCGGAACCCGCGCAGGAACATCGCGCCGAGCAGCGTGAGCATGATCATTGTCACGCCCACCTGCTGCACGGTCACGCTCTGCCCCTCGTCGGGCTTCCACGGCCAGTTCGGGTTCTCAATCAGGTGGACCGCGGCGTCCGCGGCGGAGAGCGTCTTCGTGATGACGAACCCGGTTGCCGCGAAGCCGAGCAGCACGAGCACCATGATCTTGCCCGGCCAGCCGGACACCAGTTTCGCGAGCATCCCGATGGAGCCTTGCCCCTCGAACGACTTCTTCGCGATGTACGCGTACACCGGCAGCGCGCCGAACAGCGTGACCAGCACCAGCACGACCGTGGCGAATGGGGCGAGCAGGCCCGCGTTCTGGTACGCGATGGACGGCTGGTAGCCGAGGGTGGAGAAGTAGTCCACGCCGGTCAAGCACATGACCCACAGCCAGAACGACTGGTGCGGGGCCGGGTGCTTGCCCGGCTCCGCGTGGGAACCAGACTGTTCGCTCATGGGAGGCGGTTTCGGGAACCGGGCGCGGTGCCGCGCGACGCGCGCGGGAGGTGCGACCGGCAGGGGGGCGGTTACAGGTGTGCGGCACCGCCCCAAAACCGAGGAGTATTGTAGTGAACCCCGCGTCAGGTGCGGTACTTCTTCGGGTCCACGCTCACGTGCTTGATGTGCGTGCGCCGCCACGTGTAGGTGATTTCCAGCGTGCCCGCGGCGCTCTCGATCATCGCCGGGTACGAGTACTCGCCCGCCTCGGTTTCCAAGTCCGCGACGCGCTTCCACGTCTTCCCGTCGTCGGTGGAGCGCGCGAGCGAAATCGGCGACCGCAGCAGCGCCACCGGGTTGTAGATCAGGAACACGTCGCCGGCCTTCGTGCGCACGCAATCGATCCCGGCGCTCGGGTTCGGAAGGTCGGTGGGTTCGCTCGCGCCGAACGTGACGCCGCCGTCCTTCGACACCGCTTTGCAGATCACCCGCGGGTCGCGTGAGCGCGTGAGCGCGACGACGTGGCCGTCCTTCGTCTCGAAGAGCGTGGGCTGAATCTGGTTGAACTTACCTTCGACCGGGAACGGGTTCGAGCGCGCCCACGTCTTCCCGTCGTCGGTGGAGCGGTCCACGAACGGCACCCAGTTCTTGTAGCTCTCCCACGACGTGCCCGCGAGGATCGTCCCGTTGCCCAACTGAATCGGCTTCGCGCGGACCGGCCCCATGAACGTGGACGGCATCATCTCCGGCTTGCTCCAGGTCTTGCCGCTATCGGCCGAGGTGCGCACATAGCCGGTCCAGTTGTCCGGTTTCGGCCCGGCCTTGTACCAGAGGAAGAACGTGCCCTTCGCGGTCTTGAACAGCACCGGGTTCCACGTCGGCTGCCCCGGTTCGGTGCCGAGCAGCACGAGTTCGCCCCACTTCTTGCCGTCGAACGTGCTGCCCCAAATCTGCACGTCCTTCGCGCCCTCGTCCTTCCCGCCGAAGAACGCCGCCATGAGTTTCCCCGGCTCGTGCTCCACGACGGTGGACGCGTGACACGAAGGGAACGGCGCTTTTTCGTAGATGAACATGGAGGCTCACCCCCAGTCGGGGAACGGGTTGAGGGAAGACGGGCAATCGAGAAAGAGCGCCCAATCGGCATCAACCGGTGACTTCGAGCGGAGTGGATCCCACTCCGCAAGGCGCTCCCTGAGTTCGAGGTACTCGACGCCGCTGAGGAGTTCAATGGGGCGGTCCGATTCGCTCGCGCGGCGCGCCGCTTCTGCGGGAGGGAGGTGCAGTGCCGCGCAAAGAAAGTCGGCTACTGCTCCACGCGCGAGGGCCATATCGGCGATGTGCCCGAAGGGACCAGTGCTCGGGGACAAATGAAGGACCGCGCCGAACCGCGCCCGACTCGGGCCGGGGTCCGCGACCGTGGTCGGCTGGTACAGCGCGAGTGCGAAGAAATCGTGGTGCCGTAACATGGCGACCGCACACTCCGCCGTCGTTCGCGTTGGCAAGATTTGAGGGGCCGACGCAACGTACAGGACCGACTCGGCCAACCCGATCCCGGTAACATCACGAACCAGTTTCATAGCTGCAGGTCGGAGGAGACCCGCTGTGAGGCGAAGGGCGAACCGCGCCGCCGCAGTCACGCGCCACTCGGTATCAATCGCACTCGACGCTGTTAGAACTCGGTCCATCAGTTCGCTGGGTGTCTCCTCAAACGCGCGCGCCAACTCCGCGACCAACCGCAGGTATTCGGCCTTCTGCGGTTGGTCGTGATCGTCGAGCCAATCGGCGTACACCAGCCGCGCCGTGTCGTCGGCCGGGCTCGCCTTCAGCGCCATCAGGAACGCGGCTTCTTCGGACATGCGGCACCGGTCGGATTACGAAACGCGGCGCGAAGGCGCGCCGCGAAATCGACACCCCGCGGCCGTTACGAGTTCGCGATCACTTCCTTCGAGGCGTCCCACACCACCTTCTTCCCGGTGCGGTACGCCACGTTCGCCAAGTGCGCCGCGGTGATGACGCGGTGCCCCAACTCGATCGGCGAACTCGGGTCTTTGTTGTCCTTCACCGCCGCTAGCCAGTTGCGGACGTGCAGCGGGGTTTCGTTCTCCACCTTCCACTCGGCCTTCGGCTTCAGCGCGGGGGTGAACTTGTCGATGCTGTCGTACAGCTTGATCGTGCCGCCGGCGTCCGCGTCCGCGTGGAGCGTCTGCTTCGTGCCGTAGAATGTCGCCCCGACGCCGTCGTAACCGTTGATGAACTCGACCGCGAACGTCGCGGTGAACGTGCCGTAGTCCCACACGCCGTGAACCATGTCCGGCGTTTCCCAGTGCTTGAAGTGGTACACGCCGCCGTTCGCGGCCACGCTCTTGGGTGCGCCCACACCGCTCAGCCACTGAACGATGTCCAGTTGGTGCGCGCCGATGTCCGTTAGCAACCCACCGGCGTAGTCCCAGAACCAGCGCCACGCCCAGTACCGCGTCGCGTCGAACTCGCGCTTCTTCGCGCTCCCTTGGAAGGCATCCCAGTTAATCCCCGCGATTTGCTCTTTGCCGAAGTCCTTCGGCGGCGCGAACGGGTCGCGCTTGATCCAGTTGCGGCAGTCCCACACCTTCACCCACACGAGTTGCCCGAAGTCCTTCGATTGAATCACGTCCTTCGCGCGTGCCCAGTGCTCGCCGCTGTGCCGCTGGTTGCCGACCTGCACGATGCGCTTTGCCTTGCGAACGGCGCTCACCATCTCCTTACCCTGTTCGATGGTGTGGCTGAGCGGCTTCTCGATGTACGCGTGCAGCCCGGCTTCCATCGCGGCGAAGAGTTGGTCGCGGTGGTGGTGGTCCGGGGTAGCGATGATGACCGCGTCCAGCCCTTTGTGATCGAGCAACTTCCGAAAGTCGTCGTAGACCGCGGGCTTTTCCTTCTGGCCGGCGAGCGCGAGTTGCGCGGCGATCCAATCGAGCCGGAACTTGCCGCAGTCCGCGGTCGCGGCGATGTGGTGCCCGGCTTTCACGCACTCGCTGGCGATGGTGCGCCCGCGGTTGCCGCTGCCGATGAGCCCGATGGTAAGCTTTTCGTTCGCCCCGTACACGCGCGATGCGGAAAGCGCGGTGGCGGACGCAGCAGAAGCGGCGAGGAACGTACGGCGCGTGGGAGAGGACATCGCAAAGGCTCCGTGGGAGGGATGCCGCGAGCATACCCGACGCGCGGGCGCGCGGGAAGCGCGCGCAGGGCCGTTTAGTGTGTTGATCTTGGCAAGTTGTGCGATTTCGGTGTATCACCCTTCGGTCCGTTCCCGGAGGTTGGTATGGAAGCCCCACCGTCGCTGAGCGAAGTGCTCGCCACGATCCCCGACCCGCGCGGGGCCTCGGGACGGCGGTACCCGTTACCGGCCGTCCTCAACCTGTTGGTGGTCGCCGCGCTCGCCGGCATGCGGTCGCTCACCGCCACCGCGCAGTTCGCACGCGACCACGGCGCGCCTCTGGCTCACGCGCTGGGCTTCCGATCCGCTCGCACCCCCTGCACGGCCACACTCTCCAACATCCTGCGCCAACTCGATCCCGAGGCCGTCGAAGGCGCACTGCGTCGGTGGGTGATGGCCCGATGTCCCGACGTGGGTGAGCACATCTGCTTGGACGGCAAAACCGCGCGCGGCACCCGCGACGGCTCCGTTCCCGCCGCGCACCTGTTGGCCGCGTACGCACCGCGCGTCTCGGCCGTGGTCGCCCAGATGCGCGTCGACCGCAAGACCAACGAACACAAGGCCGCACTAGAACTGTTGGGCGTGCTCCCGCGATCCGGCGCGGTCGTCACCGGCGACGCCATGTTCTGCCACGCCGACGTGTGCGCGGCGGTCACCGCGGGGGGCGGCGCCTACCTGTTCGCGGTCAAGGACAACCAGCCCACGCTGCACTTCGACATCGCATGCATGTTCGCCGAGTCGTCGGCCTTTTCCCCCCTACCAACGGGCCCGGTGGGCGTCTGAACGGGACACCGCCACGACCACCAACAAGGGTCACGGGCGCGTCGAGACCCGGACGCTGACGGCGACCCCGGCACTGAACACGTACCTGTCCGCGTGGCCCGGCGTGGCCCAAGTGTTCCAACTACACCGCACGCGCCGGTTCGCCGACGGGCGCGTCGAGCAGGAGACCGCGTACGGTATCACCAGCCTGCGCCCCGGCGCCGCCGGCGCGTCCCGATTGCTGCACCTGAACCGGGCCCACTGGTCGATCGAGAACAACCTGCACCGGGTTCGGGACGTGACGTTCGGTGAGGACGCCAGCCGCGTGCGCAGCGGGAACGCGCCGCAGGTGCTCGCCGCGCTGCGCAACGCCCTGAACCACCTACTGGCCGCCGCGCGCGTGCCGAACTTCGCCGCCGCGCTGCGGCGCTTCGCCGCTCGACCGCGCGAAGCGCTCCAACTGCTCCACTGCCGAACACCGCCACCCGAGAACTAAACGCCCCTGGAAGCGCGCACTTCGCGCTTGCATTGCGCGGCCGGTTGTGCAATGAGTGGAAGGTAGGAAACATCCTCTCCGCACTCGGAGGGTTCGCCATGTCTGCGCTGGTTGCGCTGGTTCTCGGAATGGCGCTTGTGCCCGCGAAGGCCCCGGTGCCGCCGGAGATTCGCCCGGACCCGATGGGCAAGGGCTACATGGGCCTGTGGGTGAGCAACAACGGCCTCACCATCGACCGGTGCGAGCCGAAAATGCCCGCGGACAAAGCCGGGCTGCGCGGCGGCGACACGTTCGTGCGCGTCGGCTCGCTGCACCCGTCGAACTTCGAACAGATCACCGCGCACGTGATGTCGTACCGGCCGGGCGCGATCATCGAAATCGAAGTGCAGCGCGGCGAGCAGCGCAAGACGTTCAAAGTGAAGCTAGGCGCGCGCCCCGCGGACATCGACCTCCGCAATTCGTACCCCGTCGATCCGATCGAGATCATCGACCCGTAGCCCCCTCGTTCACAGGGGCGCTGCGCGACCCTGTGCTTTGGGATGAAACCCCTTCGGGGTACAGACAGAAGACGGTTTTTACCCCGAAGGGGTTGTATCTCGAAGCACAGGGTCGCGCAGCGCACCCTGTGAACACCAAACGCAGCGCATCCCAACACGCACCCAGCGCGCAATTCCCTTTTGCCCGCGCCGCGCGTGCGGTAAAATCCCTTCACCTCCCGCCGCCCGCTTCGCTCGTTTCAATCCGCGAGGTTCTGCCGAATGCCCGCATCACTCCGCGTCGCGGCGCTCGTGCTCGTTGCGGTCGCGTCGCCCGTTCGCGCCGACGACTTCTTCGAGAACAAGATTCGCCCACTGTTCGCGGAGCACTGTGCGAAGTGCCACGGCGCGGAGGAGAAGGTCAAAGGCGGGCTGAAGGTGACCGCCCGCGCGGACCTCATCGCGGGCGGTGAGAGCGGCCCGGCGGTCGTGCCCGGGAAGCCGGACGAATCGCTGCTCATCAAGTCCGTGAAGTACACCGACGACGCACTCAAAATGCCGCCAAAGGGCAAGCTCAGCGATCAGCAAATCGCGGACCTTGCGAAGTGGGTGAAGGACGGGGCGAAGTGGCCGAACGCGGACGTGAAACCGAACCCGGAGCCGAAGCCGAACGGCCCGCTCTTCACCGCGGAGCAGAAGGCGTTTTGGGCGTTTCAACCGGTGCGCGAACCGGCCGTACCGAAGGTAAGCGGTGTCACGAATCCCATCGACGCGTTCGTGCGCGCGAAACTGAGTGACGCCGGGCTGTCACCGGCCGCGCCCGCGGACAAGCGCACGCTCATTCGGCGCGCGACGTTTGACCTCACCGGCCTCCCGCCGACGCCGGACGAAGTGACCGCGTTCGTGAACGACACGTCGCCGCAGGCGTTCGAGAAGGTGCTGGACCGGTTGCTCGCGTCTTCGGCTTACGGCGAGCGCTGGGCGCGGCACTGGTTGGACGTCGCCCGCTACGCGGACAGCAACGGCCTCGACGAAAACACCTCGTTCGGGGCCGCGTGGCGCTACCGCGATTACGTCATTCAAGCGCTGAACGACGACAAGCCCTACGACCGGTTCGTGCGCGAGCAACTCGCGGGCGATCTGCTGCCGTTCGCGTCGCGCGAAGAGCGCCAGCAAAACCTGACCGCGACCGGGTTCCTCGTGCTCGGGCCGAAAGTGCTCGCGGAGCCGGACAAGCAGAAGATGCTGCTGGACATCGCCGACGAGCAACTCGACACCGTCGGGAAGGCGTTCATGGGCCTGACGCTCGGTTGCGCGCGCTGCCACGACCACAAGTTCGACCCGATTCCCGCGCGCGACTACTACAGCCTCCTCGCGGTGTTCACCAGCACCCGCACCATGCAGAACCTGAACACCGTGGCGAAGGCCCACGAGCGCGCCCCGGACGGCCCGGAAGCCGGTGAACTGGTTCTGGCGCGTGCGAAGCTCGAACAACTGACGCGACAACTGCGCAAGATCGAACGCGACTTCGGCGCGACGCCCGCGACCGACAAAGAGAAGCGGTCCGCGCTGCACCTGCAAGCCGAGGAGCGCCGCGCGGCGATCAAGAAACTCGAAGCCGTGTTGCCGGCTTCGCCGATGGTGCTCGCGGTGGACGAAGGCAGCGCCGCGGCCTACGGCACGCAGCCGCGGAACCTGTTCGTGCAGATTCGCGGGAACTACGTTTCGCCCGGCACCGAAGCGCCCGCGGTGTTCCCGCGCATCATCAGCGGCGAAGAGCAAGCGGCGTTCGTGCGCTCTACCGCGCCCGCGAGCGCGACCGGCAAGCCGAACACCATTCGCTACGGTGCGGCCCGCGCGAGCAGCGGGCGCTTGGAACTGGCGAACTGGCTCGCGGACCCGAAGCACCCGCTCACGGCGCGCGTGCTGGTGAACCGCGTGTGGCAGCACCACTTCGGCGAAGGGCTGGTGCGCACCCCGGACAACTTCGGGCGGCTCGGTGAGCGCCCGACGCACCCCGAACTGCTCGACTGGCTCGCTCTGCGCTTCACCGAAAACGGCTGGAGCCTCAAGAAGCTGCACAAGCTCGTGATGCTGAGCGCGACCTACCAGCAAGCCAGCACGCACAACGCGCAAGCCGCAGAGCGCGACCCCGATAATAGGCTCTTATGGCGGTTCAACCGGCGGCGGCTCGAAGCCGAGGCGATCCGCGACGCGCTGATGCTCACCGCGGGCACGCTCGACCGCACCGCGGGCGGCTCGCTGCTGAACAACGGCAACTTCGAGTACATCAACAACGAGCACTCGCGCGGCGGTGTGCGGTACGGCACGCACCGCCGGAGCGTGTACCTGCCGGTGATCCGCAACAACGTGTTCGACTTCTTCCAAGCGTTCGACTTCGTGGAACCGCACGTCTCCAACGGCAAGCGCGCCGCGACCGTGATCCCGTCGCAGGCGCTGTACCTGATGAACAACCCGTTCGTGGTGGAGCAATCCAAAGCGCTCGCCGATGCGCTCCTGAGCGCGAAAGGCACCGACGCGGAGCGCATCGCACGCGCCTACCCGCGCCTCTTCGCACGCGATGCGACCACAGACGAAGTGACCCGCGCCCAGAGCTTCATCCAGCGCTACGAAGCCGCGCTCGCGGAGAGCGTGAAAGACCCCACCGCCCGCCGCGCGAAGGCATGGGCCGCGTGGTGCCAAGTGCTCTTCGCCAGCAGCGAATTCGTGTACGTGAATTGAGGGTGGAGCGACCTAAACGCTGGGCAGCGCGCGTTTGAGATGAGCGGCGACAACGCGCGCCAGTTCCTCGAACGACACATCGGACGAACGGCCGGCAACCTGATAGGGAAAGTCGTCCGTCTGCGCGGGCAATTCCAACTCGTATCCGTAGCGGCCGGACTGGTTCCCGTAGCAGGAAATGTAGACCAACACACCGCGATTGTGCGGGCTTGAGATACCGATCGCGCTGAGGTCGGTATCCCAGTGATCGGTGACGACAAACGCCTCCGGGCCAAGCCGCGCCCAGAGGTGATTGAGAACGGCATGGATAGCCGCGTCTTTTTCTACCGCCACTGTCGCATCCTCCGCGACCGTACGACCAAGTGCCCCGCCGGTCACCGCGGTGTTACCTCTCACGCCGGCCAAGTGTCGCGCTCGGGCCGGCTTCTCGGCCGCGTCCGCCGGAACAGGGACGCGAGTATGCGCCCGCACCGTCGCCAGAACGACACCCGCGCGGCGAACCGCCGATACCGTCGCATTACCTCTCGTTGCCGCTCGGTGCCGAAATCCAACATGTGCGCGTGACACTCCGGATACAGCGTGTAGTACGGGATCGACAGTACCCCCAACACCAACATCAACGTGAGGAGTGCCGTCCAGACCAACGGGGCAAACAGCCACTCCCACCACGCAATTGGCGTGTTGTCGCGGCCCGATCGGACCAGCGGAATTCGCACCGCCTCGCCCCCGCCGAAGATGGAACGCGGTTGCGCGTGCTACTTGCTGCGGCGCAAAACCGAATTGAAGCGTACCCGAGCGTCGCACACGACACAAGTGTGCGGGGCTATCGCCCCGGTGGGATCGTGGCACTTCGCACGGCGACGCGAGCGCCGCTCGGGGTGCGGCGCACCTCGAACGGGCCGCAGTCGGTTTCCGCACACAGCGCGCGGAACGCCGTGTCGTCCTTGAACCGCGGGTGCGCGAGCATGAACTCGTTCAGCACGATCACGTCCACGCGGGTGCGCTCGCAGAACGCGCGGAAATCGTCGGTGCCGTCCGGTAGCACGTACACGATCGGCGGGTTCATCCACGTGATGACCAGCCACAGCGCCGGGTGGTGATTCATCACGCGGGCACCGGGCGGCAGATCCAGTTCGCGCAGCAGCGTCGTCGTCTCGCGCAGCTCGAACGTCGGCACCCACTGGCGCTTCGAGAACAGCGGTTCAAGGATCGTCGCGCGGTTGTTCGCCGTCGGCACGGTCACGAGGAGCAGTGCCGCCCCAACGAGTGCGACCGCGGTACGCTTACCGAACGACGGCGCGCCGAACCGCGCCGGCCACCGCGGCGCGGGCAAGCCGGACGCCCCCAACACCATCAGGAAGAACAGCGCCGGCACGAGGTAGTGTTCGCGCGGGTAAATCACGACTGCCGCAGCACCGCTCGCGCCAAACGCCGGCAGCGCGGCGAGCATTACCGCCTTCAGTGCCTGTGGCGCGCCCTCGCGTATCGCGCGGCGCGCGCAGAGGAACAACCCGGCGCACACCGCGAACAGCACTAGCAGCCGCGCCGGTTGCGCGCAGGTGCCGCCGAACGGCGCGCGGGGCGCGAGTTGGTCGCGGGCGATCCCCGGCGCGCGCGACAGGTTGCGCCACAGGTGCCACGCCACCAAATCGGGGCGCGCGCGGGTCGCTTCGCTCACCGATTTCACGTCGCCGAACGACCGCTCGAACTCGTCGTAGAGCAGAAAGTTCCACACCTCCGGCCCGCGCCCCTCCACCTCGGCCGCGTTCCGCACGAAGTGCTGGACGAACGCGATCATGCCCCGCTGCCCGTTCGGCGCGGACAGCCCCAGTGTGAAGTGGCATGCGATCAAGGCACCGAGGAACGGTACCGCCCACGGCAGGAACGCGCGCCGGCCGTCAAGCGTGCGGCACGCGCGCAGACCAGCCAAAAGGTAGACCGGGAGCAACCCCAGCAACATCGTCGCGAATTCGTTGCGGGCGTACACGGCTGCGAGCGTCGCGAGCGCGACTGGCCCGCACGCCGCGAGCGCGCTCCTCTGGAACGTGCCGACGAACGCACCGAGCGCGAGCAGCGCCGTGGCGAGGTGGTGCGGGAAGGGGTTGATGGTCGCGAACCGCGTGTTCAGCACCAGCACGCTCGCCGCGAGCACCGCCACCGCGCGCCCGGTACCGAGCCGCCTCAGCAGCGCGTACATGAGCACCGCGAGCGCAGACAGCAGTAGCGCTTGACTGACGTGCGGGAGGAACTCGGGCGCGACCGGTAGTTGGTGCAGCGCGCGGTACCACGCCGCGTACAGCGGAACGTAAAGGGGCTCGTTGGGAAGGTCCGGCCAGAGCGGGCTGCCGAGCATTTTCCCGTGCAGCGCGTAGCTGATTTCGTCGGTCGGCGTGAGGTCGGAGGTACGCCAGATGTCGTGCGTGCATTTCGCGCACACACCCAGCAGTACCGCGAGCGGGAGCAGTTCGCGCGCGAATCGGGCGAGGACGGACGGCGCGGGGGTTTGAGGGGCTTCGCTCATGCCCGCGGCAATACCCCGAACCTGCCAGTATCGCAAGGGCACCCGGCTTCGCGCGCCGGACCGGACGCACGAACCCCGCTCGCGATAGGCGGGGTTCGAAGAGACGCGCGGAACTTAGGCCAGCGCGGTCTTGAACGCCTTGATCGGGGTGAGTTTCACCTTGTTGTGCGCCGGCTTGTCCTTCGTGATGTACTCTTGCCCGTTCAGGCGGTTGATCTTCTTCTCGCCGCCCTTCTTCGCGGGCACCACCACACGGGTCATCTTGGCGATGCCCGGGAACACGAACTTGCCGCTGCTCTTCAACTCGCTGGTGATGGTCGCCAGAATGACCTCGAGCACCCCGTCCACTTGCTTTTTGCTCAGTTCGGTCTTCTCGGCCACGTGCGCCACGAACGCGGACTTGGTCATCGCCTTCTTCGCGACTTTCTTCGGTTTCGCCTTCGCCATGTTCGCTCTCCAGATACGAGGTGAGGGAGTGTGAATCCAGAATCTGCTAGAAAACTAAGGGGTTTCGTGGGCCCTTGTCAACGACGCAGTTGAAATTCCCTTGAAATATCCGGCTTTTTGCCCGCGGAACCGCGCCGGGGGCTAGTTTTCTCAGCACTTTTCGCCCCTCCGTGCCCGCGCTGCCGGTACTCGCGGCACTACCGCGCCCGTGGTTGAAGGTCGAATGAACTGAAGAAATTGAATATTCCACCGGTGCCGGGAGTAGGGGATGATGTTCCCGACTCGCGTTCCCGGCGAAAGCACCCGCGACCCCGAAAAGGTCGTATCATCGCCGGTGGCGCGCCGTTCACGCTTCCCCATCACCCACGAGGTTTCGCCGATGAGTTCGTTCTCCGCGCTCGACCGCACCTGCATCAACACCATTCGCACGCTCGCCATGGACGCGGTGCAGAAAGCGAACTCCGGTCACCCGGGCGCGCCGATGGGCCTCGCGCCCGTCGCGTACGTGCTCTGGAACCGCGTGATGAACTACGATCCCGCGGACCCGTTCTGGCCGAACCGCGACCGGTTCGTGCTCTCGAACGGTCACGGCTCGATGCTCCTGTACGCGCTGATCCACCTCGCGCAGATTCACAACGCCGACATGCACCACCTCAAACTCACCGAGGGCGTGTCGCTGCCGATGGAGCAACTGCAGCGGTTCCGCCAACTCGGCAGCAAGACGCCCGGCCACCCCGAAGTGGACATGACCGCCGGTGTCGAAACCACCACCGGCCCGCTCGGCACCGGGGTCGGCAACATCGTGGGGATGGCGATCGCGCAGAAGTGGCGCGCGGGCTACTACTCGCGCCCCGGCTTCGAAGCGCTGTTCGACCACCGCGTCTACGGCATCTGCGGCGACGGCTGCATGATGGAAGGCGTCGCGAGCGAAGCGGCCTCGCTCGCCGGGCACCTGAAGCTGAACAACATCACGCTCGTGTACGACGACAACGGCATCACCATCGACGGGCACACGCACCTCGCGTTCAGCGAAGACGTGCCCGCCCGGTTCGCGGCCTACGGGTGGAACGTCCTGCGCGTGCAGGACGGCAACGACATCGACGCGATGCTGAAAGCCGTCGAGGACTCGAAGAAGTCCGACAAGCCCACGCTCATCGCGCTGAAGACCGTGATCGGTTACGGGTCGCCGAACAAGGCCGACACGCACGCGGCGCACGGCGAACCGCTCGGCGCGGACGAAATCAAGCTGACGAAGAAGGGCTACGGCTGGCCGGAAGACCAATCGTTCCTCGTGCCCGAAGGCGTCTACGACTCCTTCAAGAACGGGATGGGCGCGCGCGGCGCGGCCGCGCACGCGGCGTGGACCAAGCTGTTCGCCGAGTACAAGGCGCAGTTCCCGAAAGGGGCCGCGGAACTCGAAGCGATGGAGCGCCGCGAACTGCCCGCGGGCTGGGACAAGGACATCCCGGTGTTCCCGGCCGACCCGAAGGGCCTCGCCACCCGCGAGAGCAGCGGCACGGTGCTCAACGCGATCGCCAAGCACGTCCCCTACATGGTGGGCGGTAGCGCCGACCTGAACCCGTCCACGAAGACGTACATGAAGTTCGAGGGCGCGGGCGTGTTCACGCCGAAGACGCCGGGCGGGCGCAACGTCCACTTCGGCGTGCGCGAGCACGGCATGGGCGCGATCATGAACGGCATGGCGCTCTCGAAGCTACGCTCCTACGGCTCCGGGTTCCTCATCTTCTCCGACTACGGCCGCCCGCCGATCCGTCTCGCCGCGATCATGAACCTGCCCGTGCTGTACGTGTTCACGCACGACAGCATCGGCGTGGGCGAAGACGGCCCGACGCACCAGCCCATCGAGCAGATCATGTCGATGCGGATGATCCCGAACCTGATCGTGATTCGCCCCGGCGACGCGAACGAGGTAGCCGAAGCGTACCGGTTCGCGCTGCAACAGCAGCACCACCCGGTGGTGCTGTGCATGACGCGCCAAGCGCTGCCGACGCTCGACCGCACCAAGTTCGCGCCGGCGAGCGGCCTCACGAAAGGCGGCTACGCCTTGAACGACGTGGCGAACCCGGACGTGGTGCTGATCGCCACCGGAAGCGAAGTGGCGCTGATCGTGGACGCCGCCGACAAACTCGCGGCGGAGGGTATCAAGGCGAAGCTCGTGAGCCTGCCCTCGTGGGAACTGTTCGAGAAGCAGTCTCAAGATTACCGCGACAGCGTGATCCCGCCTTCGGTGAAGGCCCGCGTGTGCGTGGAGATGGGCACCGCGATGGGTTGGGAGAAGTACGCGGGCGACAGCGGCGCGATCATCGCGATGCGGTCGTTCGGCGCGTCGGCCCCGCTGAAGGACCTGCTCCCGCACTTCGGCTTCACGACCGCGGCCGTCGTCGCGGCCGCTAAGAAGCAAGCCGGGAAGTAACCGAAGAGTTTGACAGGATCACAGGATGAAGAGGATACAGACAGTTTGAAAACGAACTGTCTGTATCCTCTTCATCCTGTGATCCTGTCTAAAAATTCCTTCGCCTTTGGTGCGTTACGCGTCCGACGAGCTGTCGTCGTCGGGCATCGGCACCGGGAGCTTCGGCTCCGGTGCTTGCGGCGCGCCCGGGGCATCTTCCGACCCCGGAGGCACAGTTTTGTAGTCGTCGGCTACCGGGCGTTCTTGCGAGCGGCCCAACAGGTCGCCGCACACTTGGTACCGGAAGTTGCCGATTTGCAACTCGTCGCCGGGGCGCAGTTTGCCCTCGGTCACGCGCTCGCCGTTGATTTTCACACCGTTCGTGCTGCCCAGATCCCGAATCACCAAGTAGTCTTCGACCTGCGCGAGCACGCAGTGCCGGCGCGACACCTTCTTCGAGTTCAACTGGATGTCGCACTCCTCGTGCCGGCCGAAAAGCAGAATCGGTTTGTCCAGCATGATGCTGGGACCGTCGGCGAGCGAGAGCAGGTGAGCGACCATTGGCGTGTTCCGGTGGTTTGCGCTAGTGTACCACACGCCGCGAATTACGCGAGAGTGTTGTTGTCGTCGCGCGGCACCGCTCCGAATTCGAGGTTCGCCGCGCGCACGCGCAGCCCGACACCGGCGGCGCACGTCAGCGCGCCCGCTGTGTGCTTGGTGACACTCAGTAGCACGCCGAGACCGTTGCCGATGGGGAAGTTCGCCCCGCCGCCCCGCGACCCCAAGAACCGGTCCACGCTGAACGACTTCCACTTCCCGAACTCCGGCTTGAATACGAACGAACCCAATTCGGTGGCCTCGCGGGGGTCCTTCTTCGGGTTCGCGTATCGAATCAGTCCGAGTTTGCACTCGAAGTGCGCCGCGAACAGCGTGGCAAAATCGTCCGCTTTCGCTGCCTCTCCACTCGCTTCGACGGTGAAGGTGTAGTTCCCGCCGCGGGCGTTGCGCACCTCTTGCGCGAGAACCGCGCGCGCGCCCTGTGGTACTTCGGCACCGGCCGCGAACCCCACGAACACACCTTGCCCGTCCTTCTTCACCGCGAGCGCCCCGGACCGCGGATCGGCGCGCCAGCCCTTCTCGCGCGACGCCGGCGCACACGCGACCACAGGCACCTTCGAGGCGAAATCCGTGTCGAGTAGCAAGCTCGCATCGAACGCCGGAACGAGCGCCACATCCCCGCCGGGTGCGCTGCGCGCCGCGGTGTTCGTGCCAAGTGCGCCGAGAATCGGTGCGCCCTTCGTGATCGGGTGCGGGCGGTCGGATTTGTCGCGGAACATGCCGTGCGGGTCGATGCCGAGCAGGTGGAAGATGGTCGCGGTGAAGTCGCCGCCGCTGATCGGGTCCGAAGTCGGGTACGCGCCGTTCTTGTCGCTCGCGCCGATGACGGAGCCGCCGCGGACGCCGGCCCCGGCGAACGCGGCGCTGAACACGTGCCCCCAGTGGTCGCGGCCGCCGACGCCGTTGATGCGCGGGGTGCGCCCGAACTCGCCGGCGACCACCACCAGCGTTTCGCTCAGCAACCCGCGTTCGGCGAGATCGCTCATCAGCGCGTCGAACGTCACGTCGAACATCGGGCACAGCAGGTCTTGGAGCCGGTCGGCGTTCTGCGCGTGCGTGTCCCACAGCGGGTTATCGACCGCGGAGTCGCCCGGTTCGCGCGCCCAGTTCACGTGAACGAGCCGCACGCCGGCTTCGATCAGTCTTCGCGCGAGCAGGCACGATTGGCCCCACGTGTAGCGGCCGTACCGGTCGCGCACCTTATCCGATTCCTTCGACAAGTCGAACGCTTCGCGGGCCGCCCCGGACGCGACCAGATCGAAGGCGTGGTGCGAGAGCCGGTCCCACGCGCGAACGGCGTCCGCGCCGCGGTGCTTGTCGAAGGCTTTGTCGAGCGCGCCGAGGAGCGCGCGCCGGTCGGCGGCGCGGGCCTTCGAGTGTTCGGCGACGTCCAACCCTTCGATGCGGTAGTCCGGCTTCGCGGGGTCGCCGACGAAGCGTTCCGGTTCCCAGAGCTTGCCGAGGAACCCGGCGGTCTGGCCCGCGGGGGTGACGTTGTCGTTCAGCCGCATCACGTCCGGCACCCACACCGTGGTGAGCGCCGGCAACTTCTCGCTCGGCTTCAGCATCTTCACGACCGAACCGAAGTACGGCCAATCGCTCGGCTTGATGGCTCGCGCACTTCCGGGGCCGTACGGGTAGCCGGTGAGGAGCCAGTACCCGCTCACGTCGTGGTTGTCGTCGCGCGTGGAGAGCGACCGCACGACCGCGAGTTCGTGCGCGTGCCTCGCGGTGCGCGGCAGCAGTTCGCAGAACCGCACACCGGGCGCGCTCGTGGCAATGGGCTTGAACGGCCCGCGAATCTCGACCGGCGCGTCCGGCTTGGGGTCGAAGGTCTCGTGCTGCGGCGGCCCGCCTTGGAGCCACAGGAAGATGCAGTTCTTCGCGCGCCCGAAGGTGGCCCCGAGCGCCCCGGAGAGCTTGTTCGGTTCGGAAGCGCGGGACGTGGCGAACACCGGGAGCGTCAGCCCGAGTGCGAGCGCTTCGCGGCGCGACGGCGGGTGCGGAAGTGCGAGCATGGCGGGCACCGGGGGAGGTTCGGCGCGAGTGAGTGCGCCTTAAGTATGCCCGCGGCCTTCGCGCGACGCAACCGTGAGGTTCACCCCTTGCGCAGTTCGGTGAACGCGGCGCTCATCGCGTCCTTCATCATCGCGCTGTCGTTCGAGTACACCACCAGCCGCGCGCCTTGGCGGATCGTGCGCAGCATTTGGTCGGTGCGCCCGAACCAGCACCCGGCCGCGACGTGGTGCCGATCGGCCACGTCGATCACGCGCTTCAACAGCGCGATCAGGTCTTTGTGGTCGTACTCGTTGGGAATGCCCATCGTCGTTGTCAGGTCGTTCGGCCCGACGAACACCGCGTGGACGCCCGGAATCGAACAGATCGCGTCCAAGTTCTCGATGCCCGCGAGCGACTCGATCATCGGGATGAACACCGTGTCGGCGCACTTAACGTTGGTCACGTAGTCCTTCGTTTTCTGGCTCGGCCACTCGTTCTTGTCGACGGCCTTCTGGAGCGCGCGGCCCTTGAGCGGCCGATACACGGCGGCCGCGGCGAGCGCCTTCGCGTGCGCCACTTCCTCCACATACGGCACTACCGCGCCGTCGAACGAGTCGCACACCTTCGAGACGTCGTCCGGGTCGCGGGAGTGCGTGCGCGCGAGGCACGCAATGCCCTTCGCGTTCAGCGCGTACTTCACCGGCAGGAAGTCGGCGATGTCCAGCGCGTTGTGCTCGGCCGTCACGATGACGAAGTCGAGCGCGCCCGGCGGCAGGAAGTCCACGATCGCGGGGCAGACCGCGTGCTGGAAGAACGTGCCGTACACGCGCTCGCCCTTGACGAGCTTGTCCTTCAACTGCTTCGCGCTCATTCGGGCTCCGAGGCGTCGCGCGCCGAGAAAGGTATGGGGCTTGGGAGCGAACGACATGGTAGCCGTTGCGGGGCGCCGGGGGCACACGAAATCGCCGCGTGCTGCCGTTGCAGATTTTCCGCGCCGCGAAACGAGAAAACCGGTGCCCGGTGTCGGTATACTTGTGGTAGGTCCGCAGGTACGGAACGGAGGACCGTGTTTCCATGACCCGCTATTTGCCCTCGTTGTCTTCGCCATCGGCCGCGCGCAACGTTATGGTGGCTGTGGTGATGGGCGCCGCGCTCGCCACCACGCCGGCCCGTGCCGCCGGTACCACCGCGAAGGAGCCGAGCGCGAAGGCCGTTACGGACATCACCAAGTACTGCCAAACCTGTTGGCGCAACGCCCGGCTCCCGGCCGATCAGTGGCCGGACTGTACGCAGGCCGTCTTCGTGCGGTTGCTCGAGCGCGTGGAAGCCGACAAGTGGGGCACGGTACTGGTCGATAGCGAGACGGCCGAGCGCCGCGAGTTCCTCCGCGCCATCGACGCGGTCAAGAAGCGCACCCAGCGAGCGCGGAAGTTCGCCGCACTTTCGCCCGATCTGCCCGGGCGCGCGGTGAACAACGCCGCCCGCGACGACCGCGAGGCCGTGGCGAAGGCCGCCGCCCAGCACCTTAGCGCCCGTCAGCGCCGCATTCTGGAACTGACCGCCGACGGGTGGGCGGTGCCGGAAATCGCGGCCGAACTCGGCACCACCGTCGAGCGCGTCAGCGACGAGAAGTACAAGGCCATCAAGAAGCTTCAACACGCATTCGGTGTGGCGTAACCAGCACAGCCGCGTTCCCGCGACCGCCGGCACTGGCCGGCGGTCGCTTCGTTTCTACGCACATTTCCGCTACATCCGACGCGCGATTCGCACAGTGAGCGGTGGAACACCGGCGCGCCGGCCCGCGAGCCGGCTTATACTGGATCGAAACCTGTTCCGCCCGACCCGAAGGAGTCACGCTATGAGGGCCGTTCTGGTTGCGATGGTTGTGCTGGTCTGTGCGGCGACTACCGACGCGCGTCCGCCGCGCATCAACGGGACTAACACCGCTCCGCTCCGCGCGTCCGGGTTCTACGACGAATCGCGGTACGGCGAGTTCTTGCCGCACTCGCACCCCGGTAGCGCGTTCTCGACCTACGGCGTGCCGTACCCGCACCCGTCGTACCGCAACGCGCCGCCGGCGCGCGGCCCGGAGTTCCAGTACAGCCGGTTCAACGGTGGCTACCTCGGCACGTTCAACGGCGGGTTCCGCGGCTCGTTCCGCCCGTAAATTGGGCGAACCGGGCGCAATTCTGCCGGTCGCGGCGCGCAAGCGCCGCGACCGGTCGCGTTTCTGTGGTGGAACGACTCACCTCAGGAGCTGCCTCATGAAAACTGCCTTCTTCGGTATCGCCGCTGTCGCGGCCCTCGCGCTCACCTCCGGCACCGCGTCGGCGCACCCGCCGGGCTACTACTACGGTGGCCCGGTGATCGTTCGGCCGGCCCCGGTGTTCCTGCCGCCGCCGCCGGTGTTCGTGAACCCGCAGCCCGCGTTCGGGTTCAGCGGCAACTCGTTCTCGTTCGGCGTGGCGCGGCCGGGCTTCAGCTTCGGGTTCAGCACCTTCGACCCGGTGCCGGTGTACCGCCCTTCGTACCACACGGTGCCGAGCTACCGCTACGGGTTCAACAACGGGTTCTACAACTACGGTCGCCGCTGGTAAGCGCCAGTGCAGTGAATCGCGACGCGAGCCGGCCTTCGGGTCGGCTCTTCGCATTTCCTTCGGTGGACGTTTTGGCATAAACTGGCGTCACCTCTCGGAGCGCCAGCCGATGCCCGATCCGAACGAACAGCAGAACACCGTCGCCGCGCCCGCGGCGCAATCGTCCGCCGACGCGACCGCGGGCGGCACCTATCGCGGCACCACGAGCGAATTCAACCTCTCCGCGCCGATGGCCCCGGGCGAAGTGGGCGTGCTCGGCCCCTATCGCATCGTGAAGGAGTTGGGGAAAGACGGGATGGGGGCGGTGTACCTCGCCGTCGATACGCGACTGGATCGCAAACTCGCGCTGAAGGTGATGCTGCCACAGTTCGCGGCGGACAAGGACGCGAAGGAGCGGTTCATCCGCGAAGCGAAGGCGGTGGCGAAGATCGGGCACGACAACGTCGTCACCATTTACGAAGCGGACGAGCGGGAGGGGGTGCCCTACATCGCGATGCAGTTCTTGCAGGGCGCGCCGCTGGACCAGTTCCTGAAGAAGAAGGGTTCGCCGCCGGTGGCGCACTGCGTGCGGATCGGGATCGAAGCGGCGCGCGGGTTGGCGGCGGCGCACGCGGAGGGTCTGGTTCACCGGGACATCAAGCCCGCGAACCTGTGGCTGGAAGCGCCGAACGGACGCGTGAAGGTACTGGATTTCGGTTTGGCGAAGCCGGTGGGCACCGACGCGGAGTTGACCAAGAGCGGCGCGGTGGTGGGCACGCCGGCGTACATGAGTCCGGAGCAAGCGCGCGGGTTGAAGGTGGATCACCGTACGGACATCTTCAGTCTGGGCACCGTGATGTATCGGTTGCTCACGGGTAAGAACCCGTTCGCGGGCGAGAACATCATGGCGGTGCTGATGGCGCTGGGGATGGAGGAACCGACGCCGATTCGCGAGCTGAACCCGAACGTGCCGGAGGCGGTGGTGTCGTTTGTGATGCGGATGATGGCGAAGAAGCCGGAGGACCGCCCGCAGACGGCGCTGGAGGTGGCGCAGGGGTTGCGCGCGGCGCTGGCACAACAAAGCGCGCGCGGGGAGGTTTCGACTTCGATGCCGGTGGTGGTTCAGCCGCTGCCGGTGCCGCAACCGATGGAGGTGTCGGCCGCGCCGGAAAGCGCCTTCGCCAACCTGACGGACGACGAAGACGAAGCGACCGAGGCGGAAGCGGTGCCGGGCGCGGCGCAGTCGGAGCGGAGGACGCGCGGGAAGGGAAGGCTGATCGCGGCGGTCGTCGCGGTGCTGCTGGCGGTGGCGGCCATCGGACTGATTCTCACCGTCACGAAAAAGCAGGGTGCCGAGACCAAGGCCGAGGTGCCCGACGGCACGACGGCCAAGGGGAAGGATAGCAAGGCTCCGGCCAAGGTGCCGCTGGACCGACCGAAGACCGACCCACCGAAGAACGACCCGCCGACTGTGAACCCGGTATTCGACGCGAACGCCCTCGGCATGGAGTTCGCCTTGGTTCCCAAGGGCAAGGCTTGGCTCGGCGGCGGAGGTGGCAAGCCGGGCGAAACGCTGGTGGAGTTCAAGGACGACTTCTTCCTCGGCAAGTACGAAGTGACGCAGGCGCAGTGGCAAGCCGTCACGGGGGCGAATCCGAGCGCGTTCTCCCTAGAGGGCGCGGAAAAGGACAAGGTGATGAACGCTGGGGACCTGACGCGGTATCCGGTCGAGAGCGTGTCGTGGAACGACTGCCAGCGGTTCCTTGCGAAGCTGAACGCCCTCGAGAAGCCGAAGGGGTGGGCGTACCGGCTGCCGACGTCCGCCGAGTGGGAATACGCCTGCCGCGGTGGGCCGATGACCGACAAGGCCGAGAGCGCGTTCCACTTCTACCTCGAATCGCCGGCCGACCAGTTGCCGCCGGGGGCGATCGCCTGCCTTGACGGAGGACGGCCCCGACGCCCGCGGCCGGTCGGCACTTACAAACCGAACCGTCTCGGTCTGTGCGACATGCACGGCAGCGTGTGGGAGTGGGTTTCGGACGCCGACCCGATGGGCGCGCGGGTGAGCCGAGGGGGGAGTTGCTTCCTCGGCTCACCCGGGTGCGCGGCCGCCGCCACTGGCTCCCACCCGCCGGGGGACAAACTCGCCGACCACGGGTTGCGGCTGGTCCGCACCGCGACCGCGAAGATCGACGCCGACCGCGCCGCGGCCGAGTGGGTGTTGAGTCTCGGCGGAGAGGCAATTTTGGAAACTCGCGGCGGATCCGAGATCATTAAGCACGCAGCAAAGTTGCCCGCGGGAGCGTTCCAGACTTTGGGAATCATCTTCGCCAACATAAACGCGAAGGTGAAGGACGCTGACCTCGTTCGACTCGGCGGATTGACCAAACTGAAGCAATTAGACCTCTCCGGCGAGACCGCAGTCACCGACGCGGGCCTCGCGCATCTCGCGAACTGCCCTGTACTCGAACAACTCAATGTCTGCCGAACCCAAGTGACTGGCACGGGTCTGGTTCACACCAAGAAGGTGCGCTCGCTCTTCCTGTACCAAACGCCCGTGACCGACGACGGGTTAAAGTGCGTCACGGAGTTGCCGCAGCTATCACACCTAAACCTCGGATCCACGCAACTAACCGACGCTCAACTGGCCCGGCTCAAAGGGCTGGCCAACCTCGTTTCCCTCGACCTGATCGGCACGCCGATCACAGACGCCGGGTTAGAGCACCTCATCGGGCTAGCGAAACTGACGAGTCTACCCTTGAGGAACACGAAAGTGACCGCGGCCGGCGTTCAGAAACTCGCGAAGGCGCTGCCGCAGTGCAAGATCGAGTGGAACGGCGGCGTCATCGAACCGGCCAAGAAGTGAGCGCGTCATGTACCGGGTGAAGGCGGTCGGCGTCGCGCTCGGGCGGTGGGTGGTGGTGATCCTGCTCGCGCCGTGGCTCGTCGCGTTCGGGCGCACCCTGCGCGGCCGGCTCGAAGGGCTGTTCGGGGTCGTCATTCAGGCGCTGCTCGTCGCCGGAACCGTGTGGCTCGTTACCGGCAGCGCGCTCGCGGGCTGCGTCGCGCTCGGCGCGCTCGCGCTGTTCGTGCCGCTGTGCGGCGTCGCCGTGTGGGGCATGCGCGCCGCGGGCGACGGCACCGGGCCGGTCGGCTCGCACTTCCTCCGCGACGAACCCGCGCCCGAATCGGTCGGCTGGGCCGACATCGAGAACGAGTACGCGTGGCTCGTCGCGGTCCTCGTCACGCGGCTCCCGTTCCTCATCCCGACCGACGAGGGCCGCGCCGCCCGCCGCACCATTCACGAACTGATGCGCGCGACCGAAACGCATCCGGACTACCGCGGGCTGGCGCTCGTCACCGACCTACAGGGCAACCGCCTGCTGCGCGGCGTCTTGGACCCGCAGCACTGCTACAGTTACCGGCCCGAACCGCGCGAACCGGGCGAGCGGTTCGGGATGCTCGTGTTCCTCCACGGGCACGGCACGAACATGCTGTTCGTCGTTCACGCGCTGCGCCCGCTGTGCGACCGGCTCCGGCTGTGCCTCGTCGCGCCCACCTTCGGCTACGGCAACTGGGAAGCGCCCGGCGGCAGCGCCGCGATCGAGCGCGCCGCGCGGTTCGGCTACGAAGCGTGGAACCCGGACCCGGCGCGCGTGCTGCTCGCGGGGCTGTCGCAGGGCGGGGCGGGCGTGGGGCGCGCCGCGGCCGACCGCCCGGACCGCTACGCGGGCCTCGTGTTCGTCTCCGCGACGATGGAACTCCCCGTGCTCGGCTCCGAAGCGTTCGTGAGCGGGTGGAAGGGCCGCGCCGTGCTGGTCGTTCAAGGCGACCGCGACCGGAACGTGCGCCCCGCAACCGTGGACGCCGCGGTTCACCAACTCGAAGCCGACGGCGTGCGCGTGACCCAACACCGCGACCCGGCCGCGGCGCACTTCCTGTTCTTCGCGCAACTCGAAACCGTGACCGATGTGGTTTGCGATTGGGCGCGCAAGGCGCTGAGCTTCCCGCGCGCTCTTCAAGGGTAGGCAACTCGCTCCGCGAGTTGCCACTGGCACTCGCAACTACCTGTCGGTTGTTCGTGCCGCCAATGGTCGCTCGCGGAGCGAGGGACCTACTCTTGAAATCAAGGTTTTTTCGGCACCTTTGGCACGATGCGCGTCTTCACGTCGTCGGTGTCTTCGGGCTTCACGCGGCCGTGCAACCGCCATACGCCGTCCGGGCCGCACGCGTTGATACCGTCCTTGAAGTACTTCTCCACGAACACCGGGCCGAAGTACACCACCGACGCGGACTCGTTGTTGCTGATGGTCACGCGTACGTCGCGCAGCACGAAGTCGCGCTGGCCTTTTAGGTCCGGCCCGGTGATCGGCCCGATGCGCAGTTCCTTCACGACCGCACTCGTCGGCTCGATCTCCTTGTCCAACTGCGCTGCGCACCCGCGGGCCATCGGCACGGTCATCACGATGTCGCCGCCCCCGGTGCCCACCAGCAGATACCCCACGACGCGTTCCGGCGTGCCGTTGGGCCGCAGATACTGCGTGAACCCGTTCACCGAGACGTAGTTGAACGCCGCGCCGGTCATGGGGATCGTCGCGGCCTTCAGTTTGGCGTCGTCGGTCCCCGTCACTTCGCCGAGCGGCACGTTGGACGTGTCCAACTTGCGCACCGCCTTCGCCGGGGCGCTCAGTTCGAGGAACCGGTCGCTCATGTAGAACCGCGGTTCCGCGGCGCGGTCGTTGCCGCCGGTCAGCACGGACAGCGGGACCGTGAGCGCGTTGCTGATCCCGGCCTTCTCGCCGCCGGGCGCTTCGCCCAGTTGCACCTTCAGGTTGGTGACGCGGAACTCGGCGTCGCGCCCCTTCGCGCCCTTCGCGGTGCCCAGTTGCGCGCCGGGAATGACCAACTCCGGCAGCACCCCGAGGCGGTCCGCGGGCACCTCGAAGCCCCACGCCTTCCACTGCTGCGTGCTGTGCCCGGTGCCGGACACGTACGGCGACACCGACAGCAGAATTTCTGTGTACTCGCCCTTCTTGCCCTTGGGCTTGGGAATCAGCGCTTTGAACTGCGCGTCCGGGGGCTGGTTCTTCGGCACGGCGAACGGGAACCGCAGGCGCGGGGCGGCGCTGGTGCCCGCGACCGGCTTCAGCAGCGGGGGCGGGTCGGCGGCGGACCCGAGCGCGCAGGCGGCGAGCAGCGAACCGAGGGCGGCGAGGCGAAGTGAGCAGCGTATGACTGCGTCCGTGGGTGCAGTGTAGTAGCATGACGAGCGTACCGCGCCCGGGGCGCGGAATCTACGGGCGACCGCGATGAGTGACGAGGCCGCGCTGCTGCGCGCGATCTGCGACCACCCGGACGACGACACGCCGCGGCTCGTGTTCGCCGACTGGCTCGACGAACACGACCGGCCCCACCGGGCCTAGTTCATCCGCGTGCAGTGCGCCCGCGCCCGTGGGGGCGACCCCCCGGCACAGCGCACCGAACTGCTGAAGCGCTCGATGCAGCTCGTCCAGCAGTACGGGCGCGAGTGGGTCGCGGCCGATTGGCCCGGCGCGACGGCCGAGCGCCCCAACGGCTACACCTTCGACCGCGGGTTCGTCGATACCGTGTCGATGGCCCGGTGCGGCCTCACCGACACGCGCCTCGCCGAACTGTTGACCACCCGGCCGCTGTTCTCGCTGGTGCGCGTCTGGAACCTCTCGATGAACGCGGTGAGCGACGCGGGCATGGAGGCGGCGGCCGCGTGCCCGCGGCTGAGTCGGTTGCGACACCTGATCTTGTCCGCGAACCCGATCACGGCGCGCGGGCTGGAGGCGCTGGCCGCTTCGCCGCACCTCGGTTCGCTCCAAGAGGTCACGATCAACTACCAAATCGCCTTCCCGCCGCACGAGCACCCGAGCGCGCCGGACGCCCCGCACGGGCCACCCGGCGCGCTCGGGCCGCTAACGATCGAGTCGCACGAGGCCCTGCACTTGCCCGACCTCCCACTGGCGGTGCTAGCGCTGCAACAGGTGGTACTCGCGGCACAGGAACTGTTCCAGCGATACGGGAAGAACGTGCGAGTCACCACCTGACGGCGCGACGGGGTGCCACATGAGCGACGAGGCCGCGCTGCTGCGCGCGATTTGCGACCACCCGGACGACGACACGCCGCGGCTCGTGTTCGCCGACTGGCTGACGGAGCAGGGCGGCCCGGTGAACAGCGCGTGGGCCAACGCCATCCGCGCGCAAATCTGGGACGCGCAAGGGCTGCCCGATCACCCGCTGAAGGGTCGCCCGCTGCTGTTCCGCTCGTACTACGGTCGGTACTGGTTGTTCGACCGCATCGGGTGCGATGTGTTCGGCTGGAACGACTGGGACCGCGGCTTCCCGGCAACCGCGACGCGGCCCTTCGTGCAACTGAGGGCCGCGTGGCCGCGGATCGCGCACCGCATCCCGGTGCGCCGCATCGAAGCGTACGAACTCACCGACGCGGGTGTCGCGGACTTCGTGACGTGGCCCGGTCTGCACACCGTGCGCGAACTTCAAATTAGCGGCTACTGGCAGCTCCCGGTTTCGCCGGACGCGCTCGCGCTGCTCGCGGGGTGCGAAGCCCTCCGCGGGTTGGTGGAACTCGACGCGCGACACGTCGAACTGAACGACCGCACCGTGCTCGCGCTGCTCGATTCGCCCCACCTCACCAACCTGAAACGCGCGCGACTCGAACTGACACGCGGCACGCCCTCCGTCTCGGCCGCGGTGAAAGCCCGGCTCGAAGCCCTCTTCGGCCCCGAAGTGTACGGCGGCGAAGAGATCCCGTTCTGAACGTTGCGCCCGCGAAACGAAGTTGGCCACGGGTCGAAGTTGGCCGCGTTTTGGGCCAAGTTGGCCACCTAAGTTGGCCAACTGGCCAACTTGGAAAAAGACGCTGAAAATTCCAGTGTTTTGTGCGTGCCAGCGCCGAAGTTGGCCAACCCGTCACGCGCTATACCCCCCGCGCTCCGCGAGACCGCTTTTCGGGCCGTTCGGCGCTCGCCCCGAATTCGCGCCTGCGAACGAACGGCCCCACACCGGCACGCGGCGCGAGCGGCGACTCGTAGAACAGGCTTCCAGCCTGTCCCGGTTTAGACAGGCTGGAAGCCTGTTCTACGATAGTATACGCGCGACCATTTTGAATCAAGGCCGGTTCGGGAGAGTGGTCCGCTCGCTCCGCGAGCGGTGCCGCACGCGCGTGCGCTCCGGCGAAGCGCGCACAGCCACCAGCGCCGTAAAGCGCCGCTCGCGGAGCGAGCGGACCACTCTCCCGAACCGTCGGCGCTTCTGAACCTGTTGCGCCCCGCGCGCGTCCGTAAAATGGCAGGATTGCGAATCGAGGAGACGAAGACGTGAGCGACAAACCGCGCTGGTTCCAGACGACCGCCATCGACTACCCGAACAGCCGGCCGCACATCGGCACGGCGTTCGAGAAGCTCGGGGCCGACGTTCAAGCACGTTACCGGCGCATGGAGGGCTACGACGTCTTCTTCCTGATGGGCAACGACGAGAACACAGTGAAGGTGTCGAAACGCGCTGCGGAACTGTGCCGCGACACGCAAGCGTATTGCGACGACATGGCCCGGCAGTTCCGCGAAGTGTGGGACGCCCTCGACATCAGTTACGACACCTTCGTGCAAACGAGCAGCGAGCGGCACAAACACTGCTGCCGCCAGTTCATTCAGAAGGTGTACGACAACGGCTACATCTACAAGGGCAGCTACGAGGGCCGCTACTGCGACGGGTGCGAGACGTTCAAGACCGAAAAAGAACTGGTGAACGGCGAGTGCCCGCTCCACCCCGGTAAACAGGTGGCGCGGCGCAGCGAACCGTGTCACTTCTTCAAGCTCTCGGCGTTCGGCGACCGGTTGTTGGAGTTTTACGAGCGAAACCCGGACTTCATCCAACCAGAGAGCCGCAAAAACGAGATCATCAGCCTTATCAAGAACGACGGGCTGTTGGACGTGAACATCACGCGCCGCGGTGAGAACTGGGGCATTCAAGTGCCCTTCGACCCGGAGTTCACCATCTGGGTGTGGTTCGACGCGCTGCTGACGTACATCACCGGCATCGGCTACGGCGACGATCGCGCGACGTTCGACCGGTTCTGGCCCGCGGACACGCACTTCATCGGAAAGGACATCACGCGGTTCCACTGCGCGCTCTGGCCCGCGATGCTGTGGGCCGCGGGCGAACACCCGCCGAAGAAGGTGTTCGGTCACGGGTTCGTTTACATCAACGTGGACGGCGAGCGCAAGCGCGGCAGCAAGACCATCAAGGAGGAACTGAAAGAGAAGGGGCTGGATTACCTGCTCGAACCGATGGAGATCATCAAACGGTTCTCGGCAGAGTCGTTCCGCTACTACTTCCTGCGCGAGTGCCCGTTCCCAAGCGACGGCGACTTTTCCCCGGAGCGGTTCATTGAGGTGTACAACTCCGAGTTGGCAAACAACCTCGGGAACTTGCTGTCGCGGGAACTGACGATCACGTTCCGCAACTACGAGGGCGTGCTGGCTGGCACCGCGAACTGCAAGCCGGACCCGGTGGTGCCGGGCCTCGACCTTGCCGCGTTCGTGCAGAGCGTGCGCGATGACGTGGAAGCGTGCCGCTACAACCTTGCGCTCCAGAAGATCGTTCAAGACTTCCTCACGCCCACGAACCAGTACCTCGAAGCGAACAAGCCGTGGGTGACGGTGAAGACTGACAAGGAGGCCGCGAAGAAGGTGCTGTTCAACGCGGTGCAGTCGCTGCGCGTGGCGGCGATTCTGCTGAAGCCGTTCATCCCGCGGTCGGCGACGACGATCTACAAGAGCTTCAACTTCCCGACGCCGTGGGAAGAAGTGAAGTACGCGGACGCGGCGCAACTGATGCCGCAAGCCGAAGACTTGCGCGTGACCGCGGAACTGATCGACGGCCGGCCCGCGCCGCTGTTCCCGCGGATCGCGTGACGGTACAGATTGCCCAAACCCCGGTTCGCGCGCGATTCGGCACGCGAACCGGGCCATTTCCCCTTCCGCTTGGCCGTTACAGCCCGCACGTTCGGAACGCGCCAACCGGCAATTCCCCGCGCGGTTCCCGTGTCTGGCTCACTTCTCAAAAATTGAAGCCGATTCACGCACAGTCGGGCAAGGAACGCCCGGCCCCACCGATTCCCACTCCCCATTCAGACGCGCGAGATTCACGGATGAACGCTCTCACCGTTTCGCTCCTCCTCGCGGGCGCGCCCGCGGCCGAGCCGTACGCTACGCCACAAAGCTACTACCCGGCGGCGGGCTACCCGAGCGCCGCGCCCGCGAACCCGTACCTCGCGCCCGTGCAGACGCCGTACGCCCCGGCCTCGGCGTACCAACCCGCGCCGCCGATGATGGTGCCGCCGGGCTACCCGCAACCGGGCGGCGCGCCGCCGGCGTACCCCCAACCGGGCTACGGCACGGCGGTGCCCGGCCCCGCGGCCGCGCCGGAACCGCAACTGTGCGACACCTGCACCACCGCGGCCCGCGGGCTGTTCCGCAGCGACCGCGCGTTCGAGAACTTCGTCGGCCCGATCTCGAACCCGGTGCTCAGCAAAGACCCGCGGTCGAACACCTACGCGCGCATCCTGTTCGTGAACAACAACGTGCCCGCGCAGCACCCGCTGCACGGGAACATTCAGGTGTACGGCCTGCAACTGAACCTCGCGCTCACCGAGCGGCTCAGCTTCATCGCCGACAAGGACGGGGCCGCGCGGATCGCGCCCCGGAACGGCCCCTCGACCACCGGGTTCCTGAACATCGCGGCCGGGTTGAAGTACGCGTTCCTGCGCGACGTGGAGAACCAGCGCATCGCCGCCGCCGGGTTCATGTACGAGGTGCCCAACGGCGAAGCGAAAGTGCAACAGAACCACGGGGCCGGGGCGTTCGCGCTGTTCCTCACCGGCGCGCAACAGGTGGGCGAGCACTGGCACGTGCTGAACACCGCCGGCTACTACTTCCCGCTACAGAACTCGCAAGGCTCCAGCTTCTTCTACAACACGTTCCACATCGACCGGAAGATCGGCTGGTTCGTGCCGCTGGCGGAACTGAACTGGTTCTGGTACACGAGCGGCGGGAACCGGCTGCCGCCGGCGTTCGGCGAGGGCGACGGTCTGCTGAACCTCGGCACCCGCGGCCAAGCCGGGGCGCACCTCGTGACCGCGGCGTTCGGCGCGAAGGCGCTGCTCGGCCCGCGGGCCACCGCCGGCTTCGCGTTCGAAGTCCCGCTGTCCAACCGCAACGACTTCATCAACCAGCGCCTGCTGGTGGAACTGATCCTGCGGTACTAATGGGCGCGGAACTTCCGCAACTTCCGTCTTGGAACTGCGCCCGGTGCGGGTACGATGGGGCCAACCTCGGCCCACACCCGCACCGGTGCCCGCCATGCCGCACACGCCGTCGCGCCGCGACTTCCTCCGCACAACCACGGCCACCGCCGCGGGCCTCGCGCTCGCGGGTGCTTCGCGCGCGAGTGCCTCGCCGCTCGCGGGGTTCGGCCGCGCGAAGAGTTGCATCTTCATCAACATGGTGGGCGGGCCGGCGCACCTCGACACCTTCGACCCGAAGCCGGACGCGCCTTCGGACGTGCGCGGCCCGTTCGCGCCGATTCAGACGAACGTGCCCGGCGTGCGCGTGAGTGAGCTGTTCCCGAAACTGGCGGCGCACGCGGACAAGTTCGCGCTGGTGCGGTCGATGCACCACGACGCCCCGCCGGTCCACGAGTGCGGGTTCCAACTGCTGAACACCGGCCGCCTGTTCCGCGACGGCCCCGAATGGCCGAGCGCCGGCGCGGTGGTGTCGCACCTGACCGGCCGCGCCGCATTCCTGCTTGCGCACGAGCGAACGGTTCACACCGGCATCTCCGTTTCACACGGCCAAGGCGACGGGTGGCTCGGTCGCAGGTTGCGCTCGAACACGAGCGCGGAACTCACTTTCGCGGACATGCTCGCCGATTGCGTCGGCTATCCGTTCGCGTCCGCGAAGTTCCTCACGATCAACCAGTTCTCCACCGTGTTCGACGCGCCCTCGTGGGACTGCCACGCGGACGGCGGTTCGCTTCGCACCACGCTGAACGACGTGCGCGACACCGTCGCGCCGAGTTTTGACACGGCGGTTTCGGCCCTGCTCACTGACCTCGAAGAGCGCGGGTTGCTCGAAAGCACGCTCGTGGTGGCGACGGGCGAGTTCGGGCGCACGCCGAAGCTGAACAGCAACGGCGGGCGCGACCACTGGGCCGGTTGCTGGACCGCGCTCGTCGCGGGGGGCGGCACCAAAGGCGGGCGCGTGATTGGCGCGTCGGACCGCACCGGCAGCGAACCCGCGCAGCGCCCGGTGTCGCCGCCGGAACTGGTGGCGAGCATCTTCCACGCGCTCGGCATCGCGCGCGACGCGACGATCCCCGGCCCCGACGGCGCACCGGTGAACGTGTACCCCGCGAACCCGGTAAGCGAGTTGTCCTGATGCCCTCCGTGTTCGAGGTTCCCGATTTGACCGGTACGGAGGCGTTCGGGCGGCGGCTCGGCGAACTGCTGTTCCCCGGGGCCGTCGTCGCGCTCGTCGGCACGCTCGGCGCGGGCAAGACGCACCTCACGCGCGCCGTCGCCGAAGGGCTGAACGTGCGGAACCCGGCCGCGGTGAACAGCCCCACGTTCGTGCTCATCCAAGAGTACGCGGCGCGGCTGCCCATCTACCACTTCGACACCTACCGCCTCACCGGCGCGCGCGAGTTCGCGGAACTCGGGGCGGACGAGTATCTGCGCGGCGACGGCGTGTGCCTCATCGAATGGGCCGACAAAGTGGAACCGGCGCTGCCGGCCGATCACTTGCGCATCGAGATCGAAGCGCTCACACAATTCGCGCGACGGTTCAGCATTCGCGCCACGGGCGAACGGCACGCGGCAGTTCTCGCGCGGTTGAGCGCGGAGTTCGGTTCCGGCGCGTAGCGGGGTTGGACACCCGCGCGTTCGCGTTGCATGGTTGAGGGCCCGTATTCTACCGGACCGCGCCATGACAACCGCCACGCTGACGAGCGACCCCGGGGTGCCGCGCTGTCCGGCGCGGATCGCGCACTACCGCGTGTTCGAGCTGATCGGCGCGGGCGGGATGGGGCGCGTGTACCGGGCCGAAGACACCGCGCTCAACCGCGCCGTGGCGCTCAAGGTGCTGGCCGCGCACCCGGACGACCGACTCGCGACCGAGCGGTTCTTGCGCGAGGCCCGCGCGCTCGCGTCGGTGCCGCACCCGAACCTCGTGACCGTGTACCAAGCCGGGGCCGATCGCGGCGTCGTGTATCTGGCGATGGAACTGCTCAAGGGCGAAACGCTCGAAGCCCGGGCGCGCCGCGGCCCGCTGCCACCGCGCGAGGTCGCGCGGATCGGCGCGCAGATCGCCGCCGGGCTGGGCGCGATCCACGCGCGCGGCCTCATTCACCGCGACATCAAGCCGAGCAACATTTGGCTCGTGGAACCGGACGCGGGCGACGGGCGGCCCGAGTGCGACGTTAAGATTCTCGACTTCGGCCTCGCCCGGTCCGCGGACGGCACGGCGCAGCTCACCGAAGTCGGTACGGTCTTGGGCACGCCGGCGTACATGAGCCCCGAGCAGGCCCGCGGCGCGGACCTCGACGCGCGCACCGACCTGTTCAGTTTGGGGTGCGTGCTGTACGCCCTCGCCACCGGGTGCCCGCCGTTCGGTTCCTCGAATCCGCTGTCGCAGGCCGTGATGGTGGCGACCGAGGCGCACGTTCCGGCCCGCGAACAGAACCCGGCCGTGCCGGCGGCGCTCGGCGCGCTGATCGACGACCTGTTGGCGAAGGACCCGAACGAGCGCCCTCAGACGGCCGACGAAGTGCGGGAGCGGTTGCACGGCGCGCGGGCCTCGCGCCGCGCCGGGTTGGTCGCGCTCGTGGGCGGGGTGTGGGTCGTCGTGCTCGGGCTACTCGCGGCGGCGCTGTGGCCGCGCGCGCCGCTCGGCGGCACCACGTTCCCGTACACCGCCGCGCCGCAACCGGCGGTCGCGTACTTGAGCGCCCTGCCGGTACACGCGGAGCGCCGGTTCCCGCCGCCGCACCACCCGCACCCGCCCGGAGTCGACGGCACCGTGCGCGTGCGCGGCACCAAACACGACATGGGCGTGTTCATGCACGGCGCGCCGCCCTTCGACGTGCCCGCGTACCGCTCGTACGCGGTACCAGAAGGCCGCCGGCGGTTCGTTGCGGAAGTCGCCATGTGCGAATCCGCGCGCGGCTATTCGGGCCTCATCTTCGTCGTGCGCGCCGACGACCGCGAGCTGTGGCGCTCGCCCGTCGTGTACGCCGATTCGCCCGGTGCCAAGTGCGACGTGGACGTGAGGGGCGCGCGGGTGCTCACGCTCGAAGTGCACACGATCGGCCCGCACTGGGGCGCGCACGGCGCTTGGATCGACCCGCGGTTCACGAATTGAGCGCCCCGCGGCCCCGCACAACTTGAACGCGCCGCGTTCGCCCGCTACGCTACGGATTCACGAATCCCACGCGCGGCCCCGGACCACGTCATGGCGCTCACCCTCGAACAGTACATCGAGCGCGTTCACGAGCGCGCCGATCTGCCGTGGCCCGTCGCGCCCAAATTGGACCCGCCGAAGGCCAAACCCGCGCTCAAGAAAATGCCGGTGAAGGCCGTGTTCTGGACCGTCTACGGCACGCTCCTCGCGGTGCCGCACGGCGAGATCCGCTTCGAGCACGAGAAGGACTTCGTGACCGCGGCGGCGCTCGAGAAGCTCATCAAAGAGTTCAAGATGTGGAACTCGATGAGCCGCAAACCGGGCGCGCCGTCGGAGTACATGCGCGAGCTGTTCAACCGCGCGCTCACGAACTTGCGGCTCACCGGCGGCGGCGGGGAGAAGTTCCCCGAAGTGCTCGCCGAGCGCGTGTGGGAAGACATCGTCGGCAAGCTGAAGCAGAAAGAGTACACCTTCGACGCCGCGACCTACGGTAGCGAAGCGGAGTACGTGAAGAAGATCGCGTACTTCTACCACGCGAGCATTCAGGGCGCGGGCGCGTACCCCGGTGCGGCCGAGGTGCTCGCGGAACTCGCGGCGCGGGGCGTTCCGCAAGGGCTGCTCGCTGACGGGCAGTGCTTCACCGCCGGGCAGCTCGCGCGGTGCCTGAAGCAGCAGAACCCGGACATTGACCCCGCGGCCGTACTGCCGCCCGCGTGGCGGATCATTTCGAGCGACAAGCGAGCGAGGAAGCCGTCCGAGTCCCTGTTCAAAACGGCACTCGCGCTCGCGGCGGCCCGCGGGCTCGTGCCCGCGGACGTGCTGCACGTCGGGTCGCACTTGGAGCGCGACATCGCGCCCGCGAAGAAACACGGGTTCCGCACCGCACTGTTCGCCGGCGACAAAGCGAGCCTCGGGGCCACCGCGGAGCAACTCCAAGACCCGGCGCTCAAGCCGAACGTGATGCTGACCGAACTGACCCAACTGCTCGACGTGATCGGTTGAAGGGAACTGCCATGAGCGACACACCGGCCATCGACCCGACCGCGTTCGACTTCGACAAGCCCGTACACGACACCGAAGCCGTGCGGGCCGCGATCCCGCACCGGTTCGAGTTCGAGATGCTCACGGGCGTCGTTCACGTCGATCCGGTGGCGAAACTCATCGTCGGTTTCAAAGACCTCGCCGCCGACGCCTTCTGGACCCGCGGCCACCTGCCGGGGTTCCCGATCTTCCCGGGCGTGCTCATGTGCGAGGCCGCGGCGCAACTCACCGCGTTCTACTACATGACGCAGGGCGTCGGGCCGACCGGCGTGCTGATGGGCTTGGGCGCGATCGACGACGCGCGGTTCGTGCGCATGGTGCGTCCGGGCGAGCGGCTGGTACTGGTCGGCACCGGCATCAAGGTGCACCGGCGGCTGACGCGGTTCCGCGTGCAGGGCTTCGTGGGCAAAGCCCCGGCGTTCGAGGCCACCGTGACCGGCGTCCCGCTCGGCGACTTGGAGGAACTGCGGCGTGCGTAAGGAACAGCGGTTGAGCCGCGAACAACTCGCGCCGTGGGTGTACGAACCGCCCGTTCCCCGCGAGGGCGAACCGCCGCACGTCATCGACTGGGCCGCGGTGTTCGGCAACGCGCACCCGGTCGAAGTGGAAGTCGGGACGGGGAAGGGGCTGTTCCTGTTGAACGCGGCGACGGCGCGCCCGGACACGAACTTCTACGGCATCGAGATCGTTCGCAAGTACCAACTGTACGCGACCACCCGCTACGCGATCCGCGAGTTGGCGAACGTGCGCACCGCGTGCGCCGACGCGAAGGCGCTGTTTCGCGCGCACGTCGCGCCCGGCAGCGTGCGCGCGGTTCACGTGTACTTCCCCGATCCGTGGTGGAAGAAGCGGCACCGCAAGCGCCGCGTGTTCACCCCGGAGTTCGCCGCGGATGTGGCCCGCGCGCTGCCGCCCGGCGGGCGGTTGCTCGTCGCGTCGGACGTGGAAGAGTACTTCGGCGTGATGACCGCGATCGCGCGGGCGATGCCGGCGTATTCCGAGCGCCCGGAGGAAACCGATCGCGCCGCGCCCCGCACCGACGCAGGGTTCGCGACGAACTTCGAGCGCAAAGCGCTCGCGGTCGGCGGCGGCGTGTGGCGCGCGGTTTTCGAGCGCACGAGCGCGGACGTGACGGTGGTACCGGACCCTGCGTAATGTATCGCGGTGCGACGCTCCGCGTCGCATTCGGGATTCGATTCGTGCGCGTCGCGTTCGAGTTGGGCCGCGAAGAACGACGCGGAGCGTCGTACCACGATAAAGCCGCGACGCGTCGCATCGTGAAGAGCTTAACGGCGCGGAGCGTCGTACCGCGATATACGCAAAAAGCCGGCGCGCTCGCCCGAGCGCGCCGGCCGTCGAGTTCACGTCACGTTACTTCGCGGCGGTCGCGCCGAAGCAGCAGGCCGCGCCGACGGCGCAGCAGTCGGCCCCGATCGCGCAGCAGTCGGCCTTCGTCACCTTCGCGGTCGCGGCGGCCTTCGCTTCGACGCAGCACGCGAGGCCGAGGGCGCAGCACTCTGCCGTCGGGCCGCAGCACGAGTTGTCCGGCTTGCAGCACACGGTGGCCTTCGTCACCTTCGTCTCGGCGCAGCACGGCGCGACGTCCGCGCAGCACTCGGCCTTCACGGCGCAGCAGTCGGACGCACTCACTTCCGCGGTCGGCATCGGCGCGGAGCAGCCGGTCTTGCAGCCGCCGCTGAACGGGCAGCCTTCGGATTGGAAGTAGTAGACGCCGCCGGCCGCCGCGAGCACGCCCGCGGTGATGATCGCAAACAGTTTCATGGCTCGGTTCCCGAATGTGTGAATGTACGAAGCGCACCGGAACATACCGGCGCACGGGAGTGACTTCAAGAGAATACTCGGAACCGGGGCGCGCTAACAGCGCAAGACGTGGCGCGCGAAGAGGGCTTCGGACTTGGAGTCCGCACTCGAACCGGCGCACCCTTCGCGCGCCGGAGTGTGTTCGACCCCCGCGGGGATGTAAACCGCGAGCGGGAGCAGTTCGCCGGTCGGTTCGGCCGCGGCCACTCGGGGCGCGCCTTCGACCGGTGCGCCCGGCGCGCGCTCGGCGCAACAGGCGCAGGCGTACGGCTTGGGCTTCGGCGCGTCGCGCTTCGGCTCGGGGGACTTGTGCGAGCAGCAGGAGTGAGAGACGGGTTCGGGCGGCGCTTCGCCTTTGGAACAGCACGCCGTCGCACCGGCCTTGGCGTGCGCCATCCGGACGTTGCAACAGCAGAGGGCCGGGGCGAGCACGAGTGCCACCGCCAACCCGAAGTGAATCGCCGCGCGCATCGCTCTCCGCGTCACGAGAACTTCGACAGATTATTCCCTCTGCCGGCCGAGAAGTCAAGAGGCGCGGACGTTTGCGGCGCGCCGCGCGCGGCGCGCAGCCCCTATAACGCCGGTGTTCTGGTTGCGCGCCGACTTCGGCGGCGCGCCGAACCCGCGGCGCACGCCCCGCGTCCTTCGTGCGTCCCTGCCCGGAGCGAGCATGCCCTCGGAGATCGAATTCGCGGTCGCGGTCGCGGTGCGCAAGGTCGGCCCGCACGCGGTGCTCGCCGAACCGCTGTGCTTCACCGAGTACGCGCGCCTCGCGCCGCGGCGCGAACACGCCCGCGCCGTCGCCGAGCGCAACTTGCTCGCCGCCATTCCCAAACTCGACACCGCGGAACTGCACCGCCGCCGCCGCGTCACGAACGCGCGCGCGTTGCGCTTCACGCTAGAACTGAAGCCGCCGCGCGCCAGCGCCGCGTGGCGCGAACCGATCGCGCTGCAGTTCCACGCGGTTGCGTGGGAGCAAACCGGGCCGGCACTCGCGCCCGGCGCGGAACCGCCGCGGCTCACGGTCGCGCGCGTCGCCGAACTCGGTATCGAAGTCGTCGTTTCGCCGGACGAAGACCTTACCGAAGCGCTGCGCCGCGACACCCTCGCGGCGATCCGCCGGCTCGAACTGAGCGTCGGTCTGAAGCCGCTCGCGGGCGTGCAGAACACGCTCGGCTTCGGCGTGGACACCGTGACCGTGAAGGCCCGCGTGCCGACGCTGAAGGACCGCGCCATTCGCGCCGAAGAAGAGGAAAACGCGGGCAAGAAGACGATTCTGCAACAGGTCGCGTCGCTCCTCGGTTCGGACGGCGAGAAGACCTACGAGGCCGACGACACGGTCGCGGAACTCGAACGCGCGCTGACGTCGAACCCGCCTCAGAGCGTTCTGCTGATCGGGCCGAGCGGTGTGGGCAAAACCGCCGCGGTGCGCGAACTCGCGCGCCGGTGGAAGCGCGCCGCCGGTACCCCGCTGTTCGCGACGAGCGGTTCGCGGATCGTCGCCGGGCAGTGCGGGTTCGGCATGTGGCAGTCCCGGTGCCAAGACCTCGTCAAAGACGCGCGCAAGCGCAAGGCGATTGTTCACCTCGGCCCGCTCGTGGAACTGCTCGAAGTGGGCAAGAGCGAGCACAACACCGCCGGTATCGCGACGTTCCTGCGCCCCGCGATCGGGCGCGGCGAACTGCTGTGCGTCGCCGAATGCACGCCGGAGCAATTGCCGCTCATCGAGAAGCAAGACCCGCAACTGCTCGATTCGTTCTGGCACGTGACGCTCACCGAACCGGACGACGAGAGGGGTCGCGCGATCCTCTCGGCCTTCGCGCGCGACAACGCGCGCCGGCCAACGGAACCGCTCGCGCTCGCGTCGACCGACCGCTTGCACCGGCGGTACGCGACCTACTCCGCGTACCCCGGGCGCCCGCTACGGTTCCTCGAAAACCTGATCCGCGACGGCGCGAAGGGCGCGCCGATTACCGAAGGCGAAACCTACGCCGCGTTCACGCGCGAAACCGGCCTCCCGCGGCCGATCATCGACCCCGCGGTGCCGCTGAACCTCGCCGACACGCACGCGTGGTTCGCGCAGCGCGTCATCGGCCAACCGGACGCGGTGAACCTCGTCACGGACCTGCTCGCCACCGTGAAGGCCGGACTCACCCGCCCGAACCGGCCCATCGCGTCGCTGCTGTTCATCGGGCCGACCGGCGTGGGCAAGACCGAGATGGCGAAGGCCGTCGCGGAGTTCCTGTTCGGCTCGAAGGACCGGCTCACGCGGTTCGACATGAGCGAGTACGCGGACCCGGTCAGCGTGCGCCGCTTGGTCGGCGGCGCGTTCGGCACCGAAGGGTTGCTCACCGCGAAGGTGCGCGAACAGCCGTTCAGCGTGCTGCTGCTCGACGAAGTGGAGAAGGCCGACCCGTCGTTCTTCGACTTGCTGTTGCAAGCGCTCGGCGAAGCGCGCCTCACGGACGCGGGCGGCCGGCTCGCGGACTTCCGCAACACGGTGGTCGTGCTCACGTCGAACCTCGGCGCGGAATCGTACCGCCGCGGGAGCACCGGGTTCGTGCCGAACGCCGCCGGCGCGAGCGAAGCGCAAGACCACTTCGCCAAAGCGGTCGAACAGTTCCTGCGCCCCGAGATGTTCAACCGGTTGGACCGCGTGGTGCCGTTCGCGCCGCTCGGCGCGCCGGTGATTCGCGGCATCGCCGACCGCGAGTGGCAGAAGGTGAAGCACCGCGACGGCGTCCGCTACCGCGACCTGAACCTGACGAGCGACCCGGCGCTGCTGGATCACCTCGCGGGCGTCGGGTTCGATCCGCGGTACGGCGCGCGCCCGCTGAAGCGCGCGATGGAGCGCGAACTGCTCGCCCCGCTCGCGCGGCAGATGAACCGCTACCCCGGCGACGCGCCGCTCTCGGTGCAAGTCGGCGTGAGCGCCGGTGCGCCGAGTATCGTCGTGCGCCCGCTTCAGGGCGAGCAATCGAAGCCGTCGCGCGAACCGACCGGCCCGGCCGCGAAGCTCGCGAGCGGCGCACAAGAGTTGCGCCGCTGGCACCAACTTCTGGCGGCGTCGTCCGTCGTGCGCGACCTCACGAACGACGTGTACCGCCTCGGCGAGCGCGAAAAGAAGCTGCTGACACTGCAGCGGCTCAAGAACTACAAGTTGACCGGGGACGATCACCAACTGCTCGCACAGCTCGGCCGGTTGCGCGACCTCGCGGCCGAAGTGGAGCGCCTGCGCGCCGCCGCGTTCGCGCTCGAAGACGAAGCCGTGGTCGCGTTCCACGAACTCGGTGCGGAGCCGACCGCCGACGAACTGGATGCGCTCGCCGCTGCGAACCGCGACTGGGACGCGCTGCTCCTGCGCCTGTACGCGCTGAACGCGCCCGCGGCCGACGCGGTCACGCTCGCGCTGTTCGGCGAGAACCGCGCCACCCTCGCGGACCTTGCCGAAGCGTACCGCGCCGCGGCGCGTGACAACGGACTGACAGTGACGAGCGTTCGCTACGACCTGCCGCCGGAAGCGGCACCGAAAGACGCGCCGCTGAAGGTGCGCGAGCTGTTCGCGCGCATCGGTTTCGAGAACGTCGATCCGCACTCACTGGCCGCTCGTGCGAATATCGCACGCCCCGCGGACGACGCGCCGAGCACCGCGTGGCACGAAGACAAATTCTACACCGTGCGCCCCGCGAAGTTGCTGCTCATGCGCGAAGCGAAACCGCAACCGGGCGACGCAACCATCGGCATCGCGCTGCGCGTGACCGGCAGCGGCGCGCACTTGCGGTTCGGCAGCGAGAGCGGCGTTCACGACATCAAACCGCACGCGGACAAAGACGAGGGCCGCACCGCGGTGTACGTGCGCACGAGCGCCGACGATTTGCTCGCGTACCGCCCGCCGGACGATTGCGTGCGCCGCAACTGGTTCAAAGACGAACCGGTGCTGCGCGAGTACGACCTGCCGAAGGCGACGATGCGCGACTTCGCGCTCGAGCGCAACTGGCAGAACGTGTACGGCGACCTGCGCGGCAAAATCGCCGAAGCGCTGCAAACCACCGTTCGCGCGAAACTGCTGAAGCTGATCGCGGAGTGATGCGCCCATGAACTTCCGCATTCCGATCTACGTGTTCCAGCACAAAGCCGGGTACACCGCGCGCCCGCTGTTCCGCGGCGTCGCGGAGCGCACCGACGACAACCTGAACCGGTTGCTCACCAAACTCACGCGCGATCTGGTGCAGACGTTCGAGTTGCTCGCGCGCCACCAGCGGCACGACGACCTCGCGGAATGGACCTTCGCGCCCGCCGTCACCACGCACCGCGTCGCGCTCGACATCGAGATGCGCCGCCGCACGGCCAAAGTGAAGTACCTGCTCGTCGCGTTCGGGCACATGGGCCGGCGGCTCGCGTTCACGCCGAGCGTGCCGGACCTGTGGTTCGAGCTGCGCCGCGGGGAAGCGCTCGAGACGCGCGCGGCGGAAGTGTACGAAGAGCACTGGCGCACCGTCGAGCGCGAGGCCGACGCGGACGAAGACGTGCGCCCCGAACAGCACGGGCTTTCGGGCAAGGCGTGGGTGCAGCACCTCGACCTGAGCGCGAACGTACCCGCGGTGGCACCGCCGCCGCCCGAGTTCAAGTTCATGTTCCTCGGCGGCGGCGAACAGGTGGACGGCGCGACCGAACTGCGCCGCGTCGGCCGCTGCTTGGACTGGCTGTACCCGGACGAACTCGAACGCGCGGTGCTGCGCGAGCGCGAGGTGAAGGAACTCGCGCGCCTGCTGGACCTCGGCGACCGCCGCCCGGTGCTGCTGTGCGGGCCGCGAATGGTCGGCAAGACCGCGCTCATTCACGAATGCGTGTATCGGCGCGTCGATGACCGCAAGAAGGTTCACCGGCAGTGGTACAACACTTGGCTGGTATCCCCGCAGCGGCTCATCTCCGGCATGTCGTACGTCGGGCAGTGGGAGAACCGGCTACTGGCGATTTTGAAGCACGCGAAGAAGCGCGAACACGTTCTGTACTTCGACGACCTCGTGGGGCTGTTCCTCGCAGGGCAGACGAGCCAATCCACACTCAGCGCCGCCGGGGTACTGAAGCCGTACCTCGAGCGCCGCGACGTGCGCGTTCTCGGCGAGATCACGCCCGAAGCGCTGCGCGTGCTGCAAGAGCGCGATCGCGGGTTCGCGGACCTGTTTCACGTCATCCCGGTGGCGCCGCCGAGCGACACGGAGACGCTGCAAATTCTGGTCGATCAGCAGCGCCGGCTCGAAGCGAAGCAGGGCGTGCGCGTTCACCTCGACGTGCTGCCGGCGGTGGTAGATTTGCAGCGCCGCTACGACCGCACCGCGGCGTTCCCCGGGAAGGCCGCGGCGGTGCTCACGCGGCTCGCGGTGCGCGCCGGCGCGCAGAAAGAAGAACTGCTCGCGGCGTTCCTGCAAGGCGGCGCGCGCGAAGCGTTCGAGCTTCCGCCGCGGCCCGAAGTAGCACGCGCCGATGTGCTCGCCGATTTCGCCGCGCGCAGCGGGCTGTCGTTGGACTTTCTCGACCCCAAGAAGCGCCTCGACCGCGACGACGTGCGCGACAGCCTGCGCACGCAGATAGTAGGTCAGGATGAAGCGGTGGAAGCGCTCGCGGACGTGGTGAGCGTGGCGAAGGCGCGACTGAACGACCCGGAGCGCCCGCTCGCGTCGTTCCTGTTCCTCGGCCCCACCGGTGTGGGCAAGACCGAGTGCGCGAAGGCCATCGCCCGAACGCTCTTTGGGAGCGCGGACCTCGGAGCGCGGAGCGCGGAACGGAAGACCGAAGACAAAGCCGATAGCGGGTCCGCGTTCCGCGCTCCGCACTCCGCGCTCTCGGCCGACCGCCTGCTGCGGTTCGACCTGAACGAGTTCAACCAGCCCGGGTCGGCGGCGCGACTCGTGGGCACGTTCGCGCAGCCGGAAGGGTTGCTCACGAGCGCGATTCGCCGGCAGCCGTTCGCGGTCATTCTGCTCGACGAAATCGAGAAGGCCGACCCCGAAGTGTTCGACCTGCTGCTGCAAGTGCTTGGGGAAGGGCGGCTCACCGATTCGCTCGGGCGCACCGCGGACTTCACGAGCGCGATCGTGATTATGACCTCGAACCTCGGCGTGCGCGAGGCCGAAGGCAACCTCGGGTTCGTGCCCGAAAGCGATCGTTCCCACGCCTACACGCGGGCGGCCGAACGGTTCTTCCGCCCGGAGTTCTTTAACCGGCTCGACCGCGTCATCCCGTTCCGCAAGCTCACGCGCGACGAAATGGCCGGCATCGCGCGGCGGCTCGTGTTGGAGGTGCTGACGCGCGAGGGCTTCACGCAGCGCAAGTGCGTGCTGAACGTCGCCCCGGAAGCGCTCGACCGCGTCATCGACGCCGGGTACGACCCGGCGCTCGGGGCGCGCGCGATGAAGCGCGCCGTGGAGCGCGAACTCACGCAACCCGCGGCGGCCCGGCTCGCGGCGCTGGAAGCGAGCGCGCTTACGGTGGTCACGGTGTCGGCGAAGAACAAGGCGCTCGCGGTGGGTGTGACCGCGCCGGAGTGGGCCGCCAAAGTGCCGGTCGCGGAGCGCGCCGAGTTGCCCGTGGGCGCGCGCTTGGACGCGGCGTTCGCGGCGCTGGACCGCATCGACGAGGCGCTGGAGGGCATGCGCCCGAAGAAGCCGGTGAGCGCCGGCGGCATCGCGCCCGAACACGAGCGCTACTTCGCCATCAAGGAACTCGCGGACGCCATCGGCGACACGCTGAACGACTACGAGGGCCGCATCGAAGACAAAAAGCGCGCGCGCTTCGAGACCGCGAAGCCGGACGCGATCGGCAAGAAAGGGCGGTACCGTGCGGTGGTGCTGAAGAGCGATACGAACGGCTCGTTCTCGCTCCCGTTCCGCAAACTCGCCTCGGCCGAAGACATGGCCGCTTCTGTGCGCGAGTTGTTCGAGAGTGCCGGACCGCTGCCCGGCGATCAGGAGCTGTTCGACCTCGAAAACCGGCTCGCGCTGCTGAACCTGATGGTCGCCGCGCCTGTCGATCCGCGACCGGTGTACCTGCTCGTTCGCGGGTTCCCGGACGGCGCGCCGAGCGCGCAAGCCGCCGCGCTCGTGCAACATTACCTGACCGCGTGGGCTTCGGACCTGAGCGTGGAAGTGGAGCGCGTCGAACCTTCGCCCGAAGCGCCGGCCGCGTGGGGCGTGCTGGTGAAGGGCTTTCACGCTCGCGCGCTCGTCTCGGTGGAAGCCGGCACGCACCTGTTCCTGCCGAAGCACGGCGGCCCGGTACCGGTGCGCGTCGATGTGGTTGACGAATGGCCGGCGACCGTGCCGGACCCGTTCGCCTTCGGGCCGATCGTGCGCGTGTACCCCGAAGGCCAACCGGTCGCGGACGTGCGCACCGGGTTGGTATCTCCGCTGCCCGGCCGTGCGGAGTTCGCGGAAACGTTCCGCGCGTTCGCGCTCTCCGCTTTGCGGACAAATGAAAAGTGAAAAAGGAAAAGGGAAAAACGAAGGCGAGAGGCGTGCAGTCATTTTGAACTTTTCATTTTCCATTTTGAACTGAACTATGCCCACCGTTCGCTATCACGCGCTCTTGGTTCGCGACGCCGCGGGCGGGTTTTCGGCCGTCGCGCTGGACGGCGGCCCGACCGGGTTCGGCGCGACCGCGCACGAGGCCCGCGACGACCTGCGCGAGTTTCTGCGCTGGAAGTGGCGCAAAGACCCGTTCGGCGCGCGCCCGGATTTCGGCGCGCCCGAACTGCGCTGGTTCACCGTCACCGTGCGGCCGGAATACAAGCGCAAAGACCGCTTCTACCCGACGGACGCCGAGATCGAAATGCGGGTGCCGTGCGTAGTCGGCGACCGGCGCACCGGACAGTTCGCCGCAGACCTGCCGCTGCTGAACATTCAATTCGATTACCCGAACCGCGCGGAGCTGCCGAAGCTCGTGGAGCGGTACGTCACGCAGGAACTCGAAGAGCGCACACCGGAACAAGTCGCCGCGTACCTGCCGCCGGTTCACGCGGAACTGATCGAATTCAGCGTGTCTGTTCCCAAAGACCCGCCGGGTGCGAAGGACTTCGCGCCACCCCCGCCGACGCTCGCGCAGGTGGCCGAACCGGTCGGCGACCGCGCGCTGCGGAAGGGCTACGCGCGGGCGTGGGGCCGCGAAGCCGAACTCGCCGCGCTCGTTCGTAAGCTGCACAAAGAGAAGGCGAACGTGCTGCTGGTCGGCGAGGGCGGCGTCGGGAAGACGACGCTGATGGTGGATGCGGTGCGCGAAGCGGAGAAGCTCGCGCTCGCCGAAGACGACGCCGAAGGCCGCAAACAAAAGCGCCGCTAATGGCTCACTTCGGCGGGGCGCGTGATCGCGGGGATGCGCTACTTGGGGCAGTGGGAAGAGCGCGTCGAAGCGATGATTTCCGAACTCGGCGAACTGAACGGCGTGCTGTGCGCCGAGCGGTTGCTGGAACTGGTGCGCGCCGGCGGGCACGGCCCGGCCGATAGCGTCGCGGCGTTCCTCGCGCCGTACCTCGCGCGCGGCGAGCTGCGCATGATCGCCGAAGCGACGCCCGCGGAACTGGACGCCTGTCGTCGCCTCATGCCCGCGCTGCCGGACCTGTTCCAGATCGTGCGCGTCGAACCGTTCGAGCGTGCCGCGGCGCTGGCCGTGATCGACAAGCAACTCGAAGCCGCCGCGAGCGGGCCGGGCGTGGAGGTGGAGCGCGGCACGGGCGAGCGCATCGTGCGGCTGTTCCGCCGGTTCATGCCGTACGCGGCGTTCCCCGGGCCGGCGTCCGCGTTCGCGCGGCAGATCGTCGATACCTGTGCGAAAGACGGCAAGCGCCCGGTTTCGCCGACGGGTGTGATCGACCTGTTCCGCCGCCGAACCGGGCTGCCGGAGCTGTTCCTGCGCGACGAACTCGTACTCGAACGCGAGAGCGTGCTGCGCCACTTCCGCGAGCGCGTGATCGACCAACCGGAGGCGTGCGCGGCCGCGACGAACGTGGTGATGACGGTGAAGGCCGGGCTGAACGACCCGAACCGCCCGCCCGCGGTGCTGCTGTTCTGCGGCCCGACCGGCGTCGGCAAAACGCACATGGCGCAGGCGCTCGCGTCGTACTTCTTCGGCGCGGGCGACACGCCGAGCGGCCCCGGGAACGCGCGCCTGCTCCGCTTGGACATGAGCGAGTACGGCGGGTTCGACGCGGTGTACCGGCTCCTCGGCCCGCCCGCGGGCGAACCCGGTCCGCTGGTGAAACAGGTGCGCCGCCAGCCGTTCGGCGTGCTGCTGTTGGACGAAATCGAGAAGGCCGCGGCCGACGTGTTCGACACGCTGATGGGTGTGTTCGACGAGGGCCGGCTCACCGACCAATACGGCCGCGTCACGAACTTCCGCAGCACGATCATCGTGATGACGTCGAACCTCGGCGCGGGCGCGTCGCGCGCGGTGGGCTTCGGCGACGGCCCGGAACCGCGGTACGCGGACGTGGCGATGAAGTTCTTCCGCCCCGAGTTTTTCAACCGCATGGACGCGGTCGTCACGTTCCAACCGCTGAAGGCCGAATCGGTGAAGGTGATCGCGCGCCGCGAACTGGACGCCATCGCCCGCCGCGACGGGCTGCTGCGCGCTGCCGCAACAGTTCGCTGGGGCGAAGCGCTGGTAGAGCGCCTCGCGGCGGTGGGGTTCGACGCGCGCTACGGCGCGCGCCCGATGCAGCGCGCGCTGGAGCGCGAGATCGTGGCCCCGCTCGCGCGCTGGCTGCTGGCGAACAACGGCGCGAAGGTGATCGAAGCAGACTGGCGCGACGGCGCGTGCGCGTTTCGTGCTTCGTAGGTCGCGGTCGAGCGGCGCTTCGCCGCGAGGCCCGACAGCGTGAGAGCTGAACTTTGAACCGCTTGCGTGCGGTCGAACGCATCGAACGTAAGCGATTTCACGAAACGCGATTCGCCGTCGGGCCTCGCTCGCAAAGCCTCGCTCGACCACGACCTACAAGGCGCTTAGCGCCATCTCGGCGATGCTCTGCCCGATTGCCAGCGACGCGGTCGCGGCCGGGGACGGCGCGTTCAGTACGTGAATCATCCGGTCCGCTTGGCGGATGAAGAAGTCGTCTACCAGCTTTCCATCGGGGGCGACGGCCTGCGCGCGGACGCCCGCGCCCGCGGGCACGATGTCGTGAAACCCCACGTCCGGGATCAGTTCCCGCAGCGCGTGCCAGAACGCGCGCCGACTCAGCGACCGGTACATCTCGTACGCGCCCGTGAGCCAGAACTTCCGAATCATCCGCCAGAAGCCGGCGTAGGTCGCGTACTCGAACAGGTCGCGCAGGCTCGCGTCGCGGAAGCGGTAGCCCTCGCGCTTGAACGCGAGCACCGCGTTCGGCCCGCACTCCACGCCGCCACCGATCATGCGCGTGAAGTGGACGCCCAAGAAGGGCAGCCGCGGGTCCGGCACCGGGTAGATCAGGTGCCGGCACAGGTGTTCGGCACTCGGCTTCAGCTCGTAGTACTCGCCGCGGAACGGCACGATCTTCACGCCGGGATCGACGCCGCACAATCGCGCGACGCGGTCGGAGTGCAGGCCGGCGCAGTTCACGAGCAACTTCGCGCGGAACGTGCCCAGAGTCGTCTCCGCGACAATCCCTTTCGCCTCGCGCGCGCAGCTCAGGAACCGCGCGCCGGTGTTCACGGTGCTGCCGGCTTCGGCGATCTTGCGCGCGTACACTTCGCTCACCGCGCGGTAGTTCACGATACCGGTTTGGGGCACTCGCAACCCCGCGACGCCGCGCACGTGCGGCTCGATCTCGCGCATTTGCTCCGGCGACAAGCGCTCCAACCCGTCGAGGCCGTTCGCGGTGCCGCGACGGGTGATCTCTTCGAGCGCCGGCAGTTCGGCTTCGGACGTGGCGACGACGAGTTTGCCGCACCGCTCGTGCGGGACGCCGTTCTCTTCGCAGAAGCGGTACATGAGTTCGCGGCCGGCGGCGCAATTGCGCGCCTTCGCCGACCCGGGCTTGTAGTACAGCCCGCTGTGAATCACACCGCTGTTGTGGCCGGTCTGGTGTTCGGCGACGCGCGCCTCGGCTTCCACCACCGCGACCGAGGCGCGCGGTGCGAGTGCGAAAGCGGTTCCGAGGCCCACGATTCCGCCACCGACTACGAGCACGTCCGTGTTGTTCATGCCGCTAAAATACGGCGCGTCTGCCGCGGCGCGGTATGCTGAGCGCGTCCCCTTTCGGAGCACGGTATGAAGCGGTTCGCCCTCGCCCTCGC
>Ga0169931_10000152_pt1 | contig 104570 bp, 99 predicted proteins | sample Kivu_15m_20L_FD_129675 | JGI IMG/M metagenome (GOLD analysis project Ga0169931, IMG submission 129675) | Freshwater microbial communities from Lake Kivu, Western Province, Rwanda to study Microbial Dark Matter (Phase II) - Kivu_15m_20L... | ecosystem: Environmental > Aquatic > Freshwater >...
CGCGGGTCCGCGACCCGATTCAACATCTCGACCAGAGATACGGACATGGCTTCACCCCGTGAGTGCAGGCCATCTACCTAACCCACCAACTCCCGCCAACCTCAACTCAGAAATAGCCCTGCCTCCTGTTCCCTGTCCCCTGATGTTGGGGTTGACTTCCCCGCACCCGATCTGCGAAACTCGCAAAACTTCGGCAAATTGACTCAAGTTGGCGATGGCTCGCGACGGACCGCGGGCCGCGGAAGGGTCACGGAATGATCATCTGCCGCACCCCCTATCGCGTGTCGTTCTTCGGCGGCGGCACCGACTACCCCGCGTGGTACCGGCAGCACGGCGGCGCGGTCCTCGCCGCGGGCATCGACAAATACTGCTACCTTACCTGCCGCTACCTGCCCCCGTTCTTCGAGCACCGCATTCGCGTCGTGTACCGGCAGATCGAGAACTGCCTCACGGTGGACGAAATCGACCACCCGGTCGTGCGCGAGGCGCTCAAGTTCCTCGAAATCGATCGCGGGATCGAGATTCACCACGACGGCGACCTGCCCGCCCGCAGCGGGATGGGGTCCAGTTCCGCGTTCACGGTGGGCCTGTTGCACGCGCTGCACGCGCTCCGCGGCGAGATGCCGACGAAGATGCAACTGGCGCGCGAGGCCATTCACCTCGAACAGACCGTGCTGAACGAAACGGTCGGCTCGCAGGACCAAACCGTCGCGGCGTTCGGCGGGTTGAAACACGTGCGCTTCCAAACCGACGGCGAAATCGAAGTGTCGCCGGTCGTGCTGCCGTCGGGGCGCGTCGCCGAACTGAAGTCGCACTTGATGCTGGTTTACACCGGCATCGCGCGCACCGCGGCGGACGTGGCGGCGAGCTACGTTCCCGGCATCGAACAGCGCCGCCGCCAATTGCGCCTGATGAGCCAGATGGTGGACGAGGCGATTCACATTCTCACCGGGGGCGTGAACCTGATCGCGTTCGGCGAACTGCTGCACGAAGCGTGGCTCGCGAAGCGCAGCCTCAGCCCGGTGGTGTCGAACGGCGAAGTGGACGAACTCTACACGAGCGCGCTGGACGCGGGCGCGCTCGGCGGCAAGCTCACGGGAGCCGGCGGCGGCGGCTTCCTGCTCCTCTTCGTTCCGCCCGAGCGCCGCGCGCGCGTACTCGATTCGCTGAGCGGGTGCTTCGAGGTGCCGTTCGAGTTCGAGAGCGGCGGCAGCCAAATCATCTTCTACGAACCGGGCACCGACTACGAGGCCGCGGACCGCGCGCGCGGGACCAAGCGCCGCGTGTTCCGCGAACTGGCCCGCACCGCGGAGGTCGCATGAACACCGGCACCCGCGTGTTCGTATCCGGCGGCAACACGCTGATCGGGCGCGCGCTCATCGACCTGTTGCTCGAAGAGGGTCGCGCGGAGCTGTTCGGCGTCGGGCGCGACGAACCGGACGTGACCGATTCGCGCGCGACCGAACGCTTCTTCGCGTACGCGCGCCCGCAAGTCGTGTTCCACTGCGCCGGGCTGTCCGGTGGCATCGGCTTGAACCGCGCGAAGCCGGTCGAGTTGATGCGCGACAACATGCTCGGCACGCTGAGCGTGCTCGAAGCCGCGAAGACGTTCGGCGCGCGGAAGCTGGTGTACCTCGCGAGTTCGTGTGCCTACCCGAAGCTCGCGGCGCAGCCGATGCGTGTGGAAGCGCTCGGCACCGGCGCGATGGAGCCGACGAGCGAAGCGTATAGCACAGCGAAATTCGCCGGCTGGAAGCTGTGCGCCGCGTACCGCCGCGAGTTCGGTGCGAACTTCGTGACCGCGTTCCCCGCGAACGGATTCGGCCCGCACGACGACTTCACCGCCGACGGCGGCCACGTCATCCCCGCGCTGATGCGAAGAGCGCACGACGCGAAAGAACGGGGCGACGAGGAGCTTGTGGTGTGGGGCACGGGCGCGCCGCGCCGCGAGTTCGTGTACGCGCGCGACTTGGCTCGCGCGTGCGCGTTCGTTGCAGAGAACTACGACGGCGAGGCCCCGATCAACCTCGGCGGCGGCACCGATCTGAGTATCGCGGACGTGGCGCGGGAAGTGGCCCGCGTGGTCGGTTTCCGCGGCCGGTTGCAGTTCGACGCCACCAAACCCGACGGCGCGCCACTCAAGGCGCTCGACTCGGCACCGCTGCTCGGACTGGGTTGGACGCCGCAGACGGGCTTCCGCGACGCGCTCGAAGAAACCTACCAGTGGTTCCAGCGCACGCACGCGGCGCGCGCGGCCGACACCGGGCGCGAGCTCGCTACACGGTAGGCTCTGGATTTGGTTTTGCCCTCTCCCCTTGCGGGAGAGGGTGTCGGCGCTTCGCCGACGGGTGAGGGGTGAGGCGCACGCTCGTTTCAGTCGAACGTGGTTGGATTGGTTCAGCGCCCCTCACCCGGCCTCGAAGACTCGGCCACCCTCTCCCACGCGGTAGCCCGGTCGTCGTGAACTCGTGTCCCACACGAGTAGGCGGCCGGGCGCGGAAGGGGAGAGGGCAAGAGAAGACACACGGAGGACGCACCATGCACGCACGGCTGTACCGATCGCTGTACCGCATTCGGCGGGTCGAAGAGGAGATCGCGCGCGTGTACGCGAGCGACAAAATCAAAAGCCCGGTCCACCTCTCCATCGGCCAAGAGGCGGTGTCCGTCGGCGTGTGCGACGCGCTGCGCCCGGACGACGTGGTGTTCGGCACCTACCGCGGGCACGCCATGTACCTCGCCAAGGGCGGCGACATGGCGGCGATGGTCGCGGAGCTGTACGGGAAGGTCGGCGGCTGCACCCGCGGCAAAGGCGGGTCGATGCACCTCATCGACACCGAGTGCGGCGTAATGGGTACGTCGGCGGTAGTGGGCACCACCATCGCGAACGCGGCGGGCTACGCCTACGCGATGAAAGTGCGCCGCTCGGACGCGGTAGTCGCCAGCTTCTTCGGCGACGGCGCGACCGAAGAGGGCGTCTTCGCCGAAACGCTCAACTTCGCAGTTCTGAAGAAACTGCCCGTACTGTTCGTTTGTGAGAACAACGGGTTCGCCATTCACACGGCGCAATCGAAGCGCCAAGGGCTGACCGACATCTGCGCCCGCGCGCGGGCCTACGGGATGCCGGCCGAGCGCCTCGACGGCAACGACGTGCTCACCCTGCGCGACCGGGCCGAAGCCGCCATCGAGCGCATGCGCTGCGGCGAGGGGCCGCAGTTCATCGAAGCGACGACGTACCGCTGGCGCGAACACGTCGGCCCCGGTCAAGACTTCCACCTCGGCTACCGCGACCAGAGCGCGTGCGACGCCGCGCAGCAACGAGATGCGGTGCGGGTGCTCGCCGAAATGCTGGACCCGAAAGAGCGGGCGCTGATCGAGAGCGCGGTGGAACTGGAAGTGCGCGAGGCGTTCGAGTTCGCCGAGAACAGCCCGTTCCCGACCGCCGACGAACTGATGACGGACATCTTCACGGAGGAAGCCGATGCTGTCGCCAACCGCTAAGGCCGCGCCGCGCACGCAGAGCAAGCCCGCGGCCGAGCGCACGCGCTCGTTCGTGGAAGCCGTCCGCGAAGCCACCGAACAGGAAATGGCCCGCGACGAGAACGTCGTTCTCTACGGCCTCGACGTGGACGACCCGAAGGCGATTCAGGGCACCACGCTCGGCCTCCCGGCCAAGTTCGGCGCGGAGCGCGTGTTCGGTACGCCGCTGTCCGAAGACGCCATGACCGGGGCCGCCATCGGCATGGCGCTCGCCGGGCTGCGCCCGATTCACGTTCACATCCGCATGGACTTTCTGCTCCTCGCGGTGAACCAACTGCTGAACGTCGCCGCGAAGAGCCGCTACATGTACGGCGGGCGCGTCAACGTGCCCATGGTGGTGCGCGCGATGATCGGTAAGAGTTGGGGGCAAGGCGCGCAGCACTCGCAGGGGTTGCACAGCTTCTTCATGCACGTGCCGGGCATCAAGGTGGTCGCGCCGAGCACGCCCTACGACGCGAAGGGCACGCTGGCCGCCGCGGTGCGCGACGACAACCCTGTTCTTTATGTCGAACACCGACTGCTGCACTTCCAGAAGGGCCCGGTGCCGGCGGAGAGCTACATCGTGCAGCCCGGTAAGGCGCGCGTCACCGTGCCCGGTTCCGATGTGACCGTGGTTGGTATCTCGTACATGCAGGTGGAAGCGCTGCGGGCGGCCAAGTACCTCGCGGACATTGGCCTGAAGGCCGAAGTGATCGACCCGATTTGGCTGAACCCGTTGGACACGGACACCATCGCGGAGTCGGTCGCGCGCACCGGGCGCTTGTTGGTCGTCGATACCGCGTGGACGAACTGCGGGGCCGCCGCGGAGATCGTGTCGCGCGTCGGCGAGAAGCTCCAAGGGCAAGTGCCGTTCCGGTTCAAACGCATGGGCTTCGCGCCGACGACGTGCCCGACGACGCCGACGCTCGAAGACGCCTTCTACCCGAACGCGCGCACCATCGCCGCCGCCGCCCGCGACTTGGTGGAGGGCCGCAACACCGGCTGGCTCCCCGCGGAGCGCGCCGATCTGCAAAGCATCGAGTTCAAGGGGCCGTTCTGATTTCCTGTGGTCCGGTCACTCCGTGACCGGATTTGAGGAGCAACGCGACCAAAAGCAGCAAAGCCGAAAACAGAAATCCGGTCACGGAGTGACCGGACCACAGGAAGAGGACACACCATGACCGCACGCACCGCACCCGCGCCCACCGCCGGCAATCGGCTCGCGTGGCCGCTGATGAAGAACAACATCGCCCGCGAAGACCTGAACGCGGTCATCGATCTGCTCTCGCAAGAAGACCCGGTGCTCACGCAGTCCAAGAACGTGCGCGCGTTCGAGGAGGAGTGGTCGCAGTGGCTCGGCGTGAAGCACAGCGTTTTCGTGAACAGCGGTTCGAGCGCGAACCTCGTCACGCTCGCGGCGCTGAAGGAACTGCACGGCCCCGGTGGCGAAGTGATCGTGCCGCCGGTGACGTGGGTGTCGGACGTGTCCGCGGTGCTGCACGCCGGGTTCACGCCGGTGTTCGCGGACATCGACCCGCGCACGCTGAGCATGGACACCGACGCGATTCTGGCTCGCATCACCCCGAAGACGCGTGCGGTGTTCCTCACGCACGTCCTCGGCTTCAACGGCCTCACGCCGAAGTTGCTCGCGGAACTCGAAGCGCGCGGCATCCCGCTGATCGAAGACGTGTGCGAGTCGCACGGGGCCACCTTCGAAGACCAGAAGCTCGGCACCTTCGGCTGGGCTTCAAACTTCAGCTTCTACTACGCGCACCACCTGAGCACCATCGAGGGCGGGATGGTGTGTACGAACGACGCGGACCTGTACGAAGCCGTGCGCATGATGCGCGGGCACGGCATGGTGCGCGAGCTGAGCACCGACGCCCGCAAGCTCGACTACATCGACGCGAACCCGGACCTGAACCCGGAGTTCATCTTCGCGTTCCCGGCGTTCAACGTTCGCAGCACCGAAGTGAACGCGGTGATCGGCCGCTCGCAACTGCGCCGGCTCGACGCGAACAACGAGCGCCGCACCGCGAACTTCATGCTGTTCCTGCGGAACCTCGACCCGGACCTGTACCGCACGGACTTCCTCACCGAAGGCAGTTGCAACTACGCCTTCACGCTCGTGCTGAAGGAACCGAACCAAGACCTGTGCGACCGCGTGCAGCACGCGCTGCGCAGCAACGGTATCGAGTTCCGGCGCGGCACCGCGGGCGGCGGGAACCAACTGCGGCAACCGTACCTGCGTCGATTGCTCGGCAACGACGCGTGGAAGCAGTGCCCGAACGCGGACCACGTCCACTTCTTCGGGTTCTACATCGGCAACTACCCGGTGCTGGAAGAGGACCGCATCCTGCGCCTCTGCGACCTGCTCAACGGACTGAAGGGGAAGTGAGTTGGCGAACCCCGCCCGCAAGGGCGGTGGGTGGCTTTGGTATTTGCCCTCTCCCCTTGCGGGAGAGGGTGGCGGCGCTTCGCCGCCGGGTGAGGGGTGAGCATCCCAACAGATTCAGCTTTCTTTGGATTGTGTTGGTTGTTCCCCTCACCCGGCCTCGAAGACTCGGCCACCCTCTCCCACGCTGCGCGGGGAGAGGGCAAGACACCACCCCGTCGCCCTCGCGGGCGAGGTTCGCCCAGAGACCAACATAACGCGACACACGGACGGACACCATGACCGCGAAACTCGACCTCGTGCTCGTGAACCCGAACAGCCGGGCGCAGGTGTATCAGTCGCTCGGTAAGACCCTCACCGCGATCGAGAACCCGGTGTGGGCCGGGTTGATGGCGAACTTCGCCCGCGCGCGCGGCCTGAGCGTCGAAATCATCGACGCCGAAGCCGAATGCCTCGCGCCCAGCGACGTCGCGGATCGAATTGCGCACCTCAAGCCGGTGCTCGCGGCGGTCGTCGCCTACGGGCACCAGCCGTCGGCTTCCACGCAGATCATGGGCGCGGTCGGCAACGCCTGTTCCGCAATCAAGGCCGCGAACCCGGAACAGCCGGTGCTGCTGCTCGGCGGACACGTCGCGGCGCTACCGGAGCGCACGCTGCGCGAAGAGGAAGCCGACTTCGTCGCCGGCGGCGAAGGGCTTCACGCGCTCGTCGGGTTGGTCGAGGCGCTGAAGACCGCGAACCCGGACTTCGCAAGTGTGCCGGGCCTCTATCGCCGCGAGGGCGCGCGCGTGGTGAAGAATGCCGACGCCCCGCTCGTCTCGAAGCTGGACGCCGAGTTGCCCGGCATCGCGTGGGATCTGCTCCCGATGCCGCGCTACCGCGCGCACAACTGGCACTGCCTCGGCGGGCAAGAGCGGCAGCCGTATGCGGCAATTTACACCACGCTCGGCTGCCCCTATCACTGCTCGTTCTGCTGCATCCAAGCGCCGTTCAAGAACGGCGAAGTCGCGGAACTGGGCGAGAAGCAGGCCCCGAACAGCTACCGGTTCTGGAGCGTCGATCACGTCCTCGCGCAGATCGACACGCTCGTGACCAAGCACGGCGTGCGGAACATCAAGATCGCCGACGAGATGTTCGTGCTGAACAAGCGGCACGTCGTCGGCATCTGCGACGGTCTCATCGCCCGCGGCTACGACCTGAACATCTGGGCGTACACCCGCGTGGACACGATCAAAGACGGGATGCTCGACAAGCTGAAGGCCGCGGGGTTCAACTGGCTCGCGGTCGGCATCGAGGCGGGCGCGGACCGCGTGCGCACCGACGTGGACAAGGCGTTCTCGCAAGAACAGGTGTACGGCGTGGTGCGGCAGATTCAGTCCGCGGGTATTAGCGTGATCGGGAACTACATCTTCGGCCTGCCCGAAGACGACCTCGGCACGATGCGCGCGACACTGGACCTCGCGCTCGACCTGAAGTGCGAGTTCGCCAACTTCTACTCCGCGATGGCGTACCCCGGGTCGCCGCTGTACGCGGTGGCGTCGCGCCGCGGGGTGCCGCTGCCGGCGCGCTGGACGGGCTACTCGCAACACTCCCGCGACTGCCTCCCGCTGCCCACGCGCTACCTGCCGGCGCGCGACGTACTGCGCTTCCGCGACGCGGCCTTTACCGAGTACTACACCGACGCCGGCTACTTGGAGATGGTGGAGCGCCGCTTCGGTGCAGAGTCGGTCGAAGACATCCGCCGCATGACGGCGCACAGCCTCGAACGCGACCTGCTCACCGGCGCGCTGAACGTGCCGCCGACGCTGCTCCCGCCGGACGAAAGCGCCGCCCCGGCGGTGCAAGAGGTGCTGCAACTGGCGCGGCGGTAAGCTCTTCTCCCGGGACCGCGGCCGTCTCGGCCGCACGCGCAACACAACGCCTGCGGCCGAGACGGCCGCGGTCCCAGAGCGCTTTCCGCGTCTGGCGCTTGCGGCGGCGGGATTCTCACGTTACAGTCTGAGTGTTGGTCCTGCCGGCTATCCCGCCTCGCACGCCTTTCGGAAGCGCTGCCATGCTCACCGTCCAAGATCGCGGGTTCGCGCGCACCTGTGCCGGCCGCTCGCGGCGCGAGTTTTTGCGCATCGGCGCGCTCGGCCTCGGCGGTCTCACACTCACGGACCTGCTCGCGGCGAAGGCGCGGGCCGGCGATTCCACGCAGCACAAGTCCGTCGTGCTGCTGTTTCTTTCGGGCGGGCCGACGCAGCACGAAACGTGGGACCCGAAGCCGGACGCGCCCGCGGAATACCGCACACTCGGCGACACGATCCCGACCGCGCTTCCCGGCGTGCGGTTCAGCGCGCACTTCCCGAAGCTCGCGGAGCGCGCGAACCGGCTCGCGGTGGTGCGCTCGTTCGCGTCCGGCAACGGCGGGCACACGTACGAATCCGTCACGACCGGCGGGAACGGCGCGAAGGCGTCCATGAGCGCGACGGCCGGCTACCTCGGCGGCACGATCAACGCCAACACCGGGCTACCGTCGAACGTGCTGGTACTGCCCGAAGCCGTGAAGGACGGGCTGAAGCTCGGCAGCAATTTCGAGACGGGCGCGCTACCCACGCTGACGCAACCCGGGTTGCTCGGGTCGCAGTACGAAGCGTTCAGCCCCGCGGGCGGTTCGGCGCTGAAGCGGTCCATGACGCTCACCATGCCGCGCGAGAAGTTCGACGACCGCCGCGCGCTGCTCGAAGGGTTCGATTCGGCGCGCCGCGAACTCGACCGCTCGCAAGCTATGGCGAACTCCGACCGGTTCCAGCAACAAGCCTTCGACCTGATCGCCCGCGGCGTCACGGACGCCTTCGACCTGTCGAAGGAAGACCCGAAAACGCTGGCGAGCTACGACACCGAGAAGTTGTTCAAACTGGAAGAGGCGACGCGCTGGTACGACATGAAGCGCGCGTCCAACCTGCTCGGGAAGCAGATGCTGATGGCCCGCCGCCTGTGCGAGGCCGGGTGCGGGTTCGTCACCGTCTCGGACTGCGGTTGGGACATGCACGCGAACAACAACAGCCCCAAGAACATGGAAGGGCTGAAGTGGCTCGCGCCGCAAGTGGACCACGCGGTCGCGGCGTTCCTCGACGACCTCAAAGAGCGCGGCCTCGAAGACAAAGTGCTGCTGATCGTGACCGGCGAAATGGGGCGCACGCCGAAGCTGAACAAGAACGGCGGCCGCGACCACCACGGCGGACTGACCCCGCTCCTCGTCGCGGGCGGCGGCGTGAAGGCCGGTCAGGTGATCGGCAAGTCGGACAACTTCGGCTCGCAACCGGTAACGAAGACGTACAAGCCCGCGAACCTGTTCGCGAGCGTGATGCACTGGATGTTCGACGTGCCGCAACTGCGCCTGCGCACCGACCTGAACCGCGACATCAAACAGGCCATCGAGAACACGGATACGATCGCGGAGCTGGTGTGATGACTGATCCGAACGGAGCGCCGTTGGACAACCCGCTTCTGCAACTACGAGACATTCTCCACGCGCTCGCTGCGGAGATCGTCGCGGCTGCGAACGACGAACCCAAGGCCGCGGGTTGGACGGCGGTGACGCTCGACGCGCGGTTCTCGAACACGAGTTCGATGACGGTGCGAAAGGTCCGCGCTACCGTGGGAACGACCCTCGTGTCGGTTGACAGCGGGTATCGTCGGATGCCGATACTTACCTTCCAACTGCGAAACACGAACATCGGCTCCCCGTTCTACGGCGTCCTGCTGACCGTCACCGCGGGCGGCGAAGTGGACGTCCGCCTCAACTACGATCCCAACTGTTACACCGATCCGGCGTTCGCGGCGTCGTGATCGCGCGCCGTATTGTTTTCAGCCGCGGAGCGGCGGCAGATTTGTAGCCCGGGGTGCAGTGAGCGCAGCGAACAAACCCCGGGTCGTCGTGGCACCATTGATTTGAAGCCCCCGGAGGGGGCGACAGATTCGCGCATCGTGTGCGTGGTATCTGTCGCCCCCTCCGGGGGCTTGTTCTCTTTTCGCGTGCGTACCCGGGGTTTGCTCGCTGCGCCTTCGGCTGCGCTCGCTGCACCCCGGGCTACAAATCTGCCGCCGCTCCGCGGCTCAAGACGCATCCACTCTCACGCCGGTTCCTGTTGCGTCATGCAGTGCAGCGTGCCGAGGCCCCACACCAAGTCCACACAGTGAATCCCCACCACCTCGCGGTCGGGGAACAGGTCCGCCAAGATGCCCAGCGCGACGCGGTCGGCCGGGTCGTTGAACGTCGGCACGATCACCACCCCGTTCGCGATGTAGAAGTTCGCGTAGCTCGCGGGCAGCCGCGTGCCGTCGAACACCAGCGGGCGCGGCATCGGCAGCGGCACCACGTCGAGTTTCCACCCGCGGAGGCGCTCCAAGTTCTCTTGGAGCGGGGCGTAGTTCGCGTCGGCCGGGTTCGCTTCCACCACCGTAACGACGGTGCGCTCGCTCACGAAGCGCGCGAGATCGTCAACGTGCCCGTGCGTGTCGTCGCCGACGATCCCGCGGTTCAGCCAGAGCACTTGGTCGATGCCAAGAAAGTCTTTGAAGGTGGCTTCGTAGTCCGCGCGGCCGAACGGCGGGTTGCGCTCTTGCGTCTTACTCAAGAGGCACTCTTCGGTCGTCAGCATCAGGCCCGCGCCGTTCACATCGATGCTACCGCCTTCGAGCACGACGCGGTGCCCGGCGCGCACCGGTTGCACGCGGGGCACGTTCACCGTGTTCGCCACGAACTCCGGCAACGTGTCGTCGCGGGTCCAGTTGTCGTACTTCGCCCACGCGTTGAAGTGCCAGTCAAGCGCCACACGCGCCCCACCTGCCTCCTTCACGAAGATCGGCCCGCTGTCGCGCACCCACGAGCGGTCGGTGGCGAACTTCCACAACTTCACGTTCGCGGTGTTCGCGGTCGCGCGCTCGAGCACCTCCGCGACGCCGACCTCCGCGTCCGCGGGGATGACGAGGTTCACCAGTTCGTGCCGGGCGAGCGCGCGCACGATCTCGCCGTACACCCATTCGATGGGCGCGAACTTGTCCGGCCAATCGCTCTCGTTGTGCGGCCACGCGAGCCACGTCGAGGCGTGCGGTTCCCACTCGGCCGGCATCCGGTACTGGTTCATGCTGTGGCCCGAAAAATTCGGTCGCTGGTGCGAAAACCGGTGCGCGAGTTGCGCCGCCGCGCGAGCGCCGCGCCCGATTCGCTCGCGGTTCGCGCGAGGCGCTTGTGTGTGCGGCGAAGCACAGGTATAGTCCGCGGCGCGCTCAAGGACGAACCCGCGCCCGCGATTCCGCACCGGAGGCGATCTGTGGAGACGGCGCTAGCGGTATTGGTGGTCGAAGAAGACGCGGGCACGCGGTCGGTGATCGAGTCGCTGTTGGCGCGCAAGGGTTACGCGCCGGTCGGCACCGGCGACGGGTTGGACGCGGTGCGCCGCGCGCGCGCGGCGCGCCCGGTCGCGGCGCTCGTCGGACTGATGCTCCCCGGCCAAAGCGGGTGCCGCGTGATCGAAGACCTGCGGGCGGAATTCGGCCCGCACCTCGACATCACGGCGCTTTCGGCGTTCGCGTCGCCGGCGCTGGCCGACTACGCGCTCGCGGTCGGCGCGAACCGCGTCCTCACCAAACCGCTGACCGCGACCCACCTGCTGGGCGCGCTCGCGCACCTGCCCGCGCCGGGCGCGCCGGCACAAACCGCGCGAGCCGGAGCGGGTTGAGTACGAGTCGCCGTCCGGTTGGTCGCGAAAGTTGCTCCCGCGCGCGCCGCGGGATACAATCTTCCGGTCGGGGCGCGCCGGGTCGCGCCGAGAACACGAAGCACAAGAACGAGGACGCCGTGCAGGTGACAGTTTCGGCCCGCCACGGGCACCTAGACGAGGCCACGCAAGCGCAGTTGAAGGAGAAGGGCGAGAAACTGCTCCACTTCTTCAACCGACTCACGCAGATCGAAATCACCGTCGATCTGCACCGCGAGCACACGAACAAGGTGAAAGTGGAAGTGCGCGCCCACGCGGAGCACAAGCACGAGTTCGTGGGCCGCGACGAGCACGAGGAACTGCTGCCCGCGTTCAACAAGGCGTGCGACCACGTGAAGCAGCAGATCAAGCACTATAAAGAGAAGATTCAGGACCACCGCCGCGACCCGGCCACCGGGGACGGCGCGAGCTAAGCGGCACACGGCACCGAACAGCCGTCGCGTCGCCGCGAGATTGCGAAGGCAAGCGAGCGCGAGACGCGGCTCCGAAAAGGCGCCGCGAGATTGCGAAGGCAAGTGAGCGCGAGACGCGACTCCGAAAAGGCGCCGCGAGATTGCGAAGGCGAGCGCGAGGGACGTGACTCCGACGCGACGGACCATCTGGGAGAGGGCGCATGCGCATGTGCAACTTCATTGCCCGCGAGGCGATCGTGCCCGCGCTGTCGGTGACCGCGCCTCCCGACCGCACGGCCGCCGGCGTGCTCGCGGTGAAGGAGGCCGTGATCCGCGAGATGGTCGGCGCGCTCCACACCGCCGGGCACCTGCAAGCCGCGGACACCGACGGCGTGGTCCAAGCGGTGCTGCGGCGCGAGGCCGTGGGCACCACCGGCATCGGGCGGCACATCGCCATCCCGCACTCGCGCCACGCGGCCGTTCACAACCTGATCGGGGCCCTCGGGATCGCGCCCGCCGGTCTGCCGTTCGACAGTCTGGACGGCTTAGACGTCCACGTGTTCGTGCTGCTGGTGTCCCCGCAGGACCGCCCCGGCGACCACCTGCGTGCCCTCGAAGCCGTGGTCCGGGCGATGCGCAACGACGAGTTCGTGGCGAAACTGCGGGCGTGCCCGACCGCGGACCGGATATGGGAACTGCTCGACTCGGTCGGGCCGGGTTGGTAGCGCGCAAGAACGGCACCGCCCGCGCGGTACAGTTACGAGCGGCACCCCAGAGGACCGGGCATGACGGGTTGGCCGAGTGCGAACGGGCCGACACGCGAGGGCACCACCCCCGCCGGAACCGGCGCGCCCGCCGACACCGATACCCCCGTCGAGGCGACGCGCGCCGTGACACACCGCCGCACGATCCGCATCGTGAACCCGCTCGGCCTGCACTTTCGCATCGCCGACCGGTTCGCGCGCGCGGCCAAGCAGTTCGCGTGCGTCGTGACCGTGTTCAACGGCCCCACGCGCGCCGACGGCAAGAACTTGATGGACCTCATCATGCTCGTCGCCATGCCCGGTGCCGAGGTGGTGCTCGAAGTGGACGGGCCGGACGCCCCGGACGCGGTGGAACCGTTAACCGAGATTCTGGCCTCGCCCGGCGGCGAGAACTACGCGATCTGACGCATGGAAATCAGGCACGGTACAGCGGTCTCTCCCGGCATCGCCATCGGTCCGGCTGTCGTGCTGGACACCGAAGGCGTCCACATCCCGCACCGCTCCGCGCCCCCGGACCAGCTCGACCGCGAGGTCGCGCGCCTCAACCGCGCGCTCGACGAAGTGGCCGCCGCGCTGCGCGCCAACGCCGAGCGCACGACGGCCCGCCTCGGGCGCGAGTTCGGCAACATTTTCGCCGCCCAAGAGAACGTCATCGCCACGCTGCGCAAGCAGATCGAGACCCGCATCCACAGCGACCAGTACTCGGCCGAGTACGCGGTCAGCCGCGTCATCCGCGACTACGTCAAGCGGCTCGAAGACGTCGCCCAACTGAAAGGGGAAGCGGCCGTCGAAGCGCGCCGCCGCGCGGCCGACCTGATCGGCATCGAGCGCCAAGTGCTCGCGGCGCTGCTCGGCCACCCCACCGACCCGTTCGCCAACCTGCCCGAACCGGTCGTCGTACTGGCCAACGACCTGATGCCCGCGGACACCGCGGACTTCAGCCCGCGCACCGTGCGCGCGTTCGCCACCGAGAGCGGCGGGCCCACCAGCCACACCGCGATCCTCGCCGGCGCGCTCGACATCCCCGCGGTCGTGGGCGTCGGCCGGTTCCTCACCGACGTGTCCGGCGGCGACACCGTCATCGTGGACGGGACCGAAGGCGTCATCATCCTCGACCCGGACGAGGCCACGCTCTTTCGGTACGAGGCCAAGCGGGTCGAACTGCTCGCCCGCCCGGACCGCTACGAGGCGCTCCGCGACAAGCCCTCCGTCACCAACGACGGCGTGCCGATTCGCCTCTTGGGGAACATCGAACTCGCGCAAGAGGCCGCGCACTGTATCGAGCGCGGCGCGGAAGGCGTGGGCCTGTACCGCACCGAATTCTTGTACCTGAACAAGGCCTCGCACCCGACCGAAGAGGAGCACTACGCGGCGTACTGCACCGTGCTGAACACGCTCGGGGCGCACCGCCCGCTGGTGATTCGCACCCTCGACTTGGGGGCCGACAAGTTTTCGAGCCTGTCCGGGGCGGTGGTGAACGAGAAGAACCCGTTCTTGGGCCTGCGCAGCGTGCGCCTGTGTTTGGACCGCACCGAACTGTTCCGCACGCAACTGCGCGCGATCCTGCGGGCCGCGGTTCACGGCGACCTGCGCATCATGTTCCCGATGATTAGCACCGTCACCGAACTGCGCCACTGCAAGGCGCTCTTGCGGGCGGTGATGGAAGACCTCGAAGACGCCGGAATCCCCTTCAAACGGGACGTGCCGATCGGTACAATGATCGAAGTTCCGTCGGCGGCACTGCTCGCCGATGTGCTGGCGCGCGAGGTGAACTTCTTCTCCCTCGGCACGAACGACCTCGTGCAGTACACGCTCGCCGCCGACCGGAACAACGAACACGTGGCGAACCTGTACAACCCGGTGGACCCGGCCGTGCTGCGGCTGATCCGCGACGTGGTACGAGCCGCCAACGGTGCGAACATCGAGACGAACGTGTGCGGGGAGATGAGCGGCGAACCGCTCTACGTCCCGCTCCTCGTCGGTCTCGGGGTTCGCCAACTCAGTGCGACGCCCCGCAAGATTCCCGAAATCAAGCGGGTGATCCGCGACCTCAAGGTCGCGGAGGCGAAGCGCGTAGCCGAACACGCCCTGTCGCTCGATACCGGGCGGCAGGTGAGAAACTATTTACGAGACTACCTGCGCAAACTGCTCCCCAGCGAAGCGGTCGATTGAGAGCCGGAACGCGGGCGAACGGCGGGGCACCCAAACCGCCGCGCTCCGCGAACACCCGGCCCACTCGACCCGCGGGCACAGTGGCGCGGCGGAACCGCGAGCGTACCAGTCACCCATGACCGCACCGACACACACCGCCGGAACCGCGCGTTCCACCGGAGCGCGTCGGTTCGTTCGTCTGACGACCCACTCTCGATTCGCCGCGCCGCCCACGTCCGCCGCCGGGGACGAAGGACGATCAGTTCACAATGAAAAGTGCAAAATGAAAAAGTCGATCCGGCGCGCCTCGGCGCGCCGCTCGGCCATTTTTCCTTTTTCATTTTGAATTTTGAACTGGTCGCAAGACCCGATGATCGGCGACAAGTTCCGCTTTCGGTTCGCCAAAACCGGCACCCTCCGGTTGGTGAGCCACCACGACCTGATGCGGTGCGGCGAGCGCATGCTCCGCCGGGCCGCACTGCCGTTCAAATCGACCGCCGGGTTCCACCCCACGCCGCGCCTCGTGTTCGCCCTCTCCCTCTCGCTCGGCGTAATCGGCCGCGACGAAGTCGTCGAACTCGAACTCACCGAACCGCGCGACTCCGATGCGGTTCTGGGCGCGCTGCGCGCCCAAGCCCCGCCCGGCCTCGACTTCCTCTCCGTAACCGTCGTGCCCATGAAGGCGACGGCCCGCGCGCGGCGCGTGGCGTACGAACTGCCCGTGCCCGCGGCGCGCGCGCCGCAACTGCGAGCCGCGTGCGAAGCGCTACTGGCCGAACCGAAGGTGTGGGTCGAGCGCCTGCGCCCCAGCGCGAAGCGGCTGAACCTGCGCCCGTACCTGCGCGCGCTCGCGGTCGCCGACGGGCGGCTCACCTTCGACCTGTGGGTGACGCAAGAGGGCACGGCCCGAACCGACGAACTGCTGCGCCTGCTCGCCGCGAGCGACCTGCTCGCCGCGGGCGCGGTGCTCGAACGAACGCTCATCGAACTGCGCGACGAGGTACCGGAGCGCACCGCGCCGGACGTCCCCCCGGACGGCCCGTCCGATTCGATCCCGCTCACCGGCCCGGAAGTGGCCGCACTGACCAAGCGATTGGAACTCGAAGCCGCCGAACAGGTGGCCGAAGGCTCGTGGGGCGCGTCGCCCAACGGCCCCGTTGTCGAATAACCGCGAACACCACACACACGAAGAGTTCAGCAATGAAAAAAGAGATGCTCATCAACGTCCTCCAACCGGAGGAGTGTCGAATCGCGATCGTGGAGAACGGGCAGCTCGAAGAGCTGTACGTCGAGCGCGCGAGCCAAGAGAGCTACGTCGGCAACATCTACAAGGGCAAAATCGTCAACATTGAGGCCAGCATTCAGGCCGCGTTCGTGGACTTCGGCATCGGCCGCAACGGGTTCCTGCACATCTCCGACGTGGACCCGGCGTACTACAAGCACCTGCTCTCGAAGGAAGACCTCGCGGCCTACGAAGAGGAGATGGACCGCGAGCACGGGGTCGGCGGGGGCGGCGGAACCGGCGGCAAGGGGCGCGACCGCGGCCGCGGCGGCAAGGGGCGCGACCGCGACCGCGGGCCCCGCGAGATGACGTCCTTCCTCGGGCAGCCGCAACCCGCGGCGCGGCGCGACGAACTGCTCCACGACGACGACTTCGCCGCGGGCCTCGACGAAGGCGCACCGAGCGCCGATTCGGACACCGCGAGCGACGACGAGATCCCGGTCGCGGAAGTGGCCGAAGAGACGGACGTGTTCGAAGCGGCGGAAGTGAACGAACCCGCAGAACCCGCAGAAGCGGTGGACGCCGTGGCCGCGGGCGATGCGGACGACTTCGCGGCGGGCCTTGAGGTGGTGCCGGTCGCGGAAGCGCCGATCGAGCCCGCGCCCGCGCCGAAAGCGCCGGTGCCGGTCGCGGACGACGACGACTTCGCCGCGGGCCTCGTCGAAGACGCGGCGGCGGCCGTTCCGATGGCGGAAGCGATCGAAGCGCTCGAGGGCGGCGACCCGGTCGCGCCGGTGGAAGCGCCCGAGAGCGATAGCGAAGAGAAGAAGAAGCCCCGCACGCGCCGGGCCAAACCCGCGGAGGGCGACGGCGAACCGAAACCCCGCGCGCGCCGCAAGAAGAAGGACGACGAGAGCGACGACGACAAGCCCCGCGTGATGCCCGGGGCCGAGCGCCGCACCCGCGCCGGCGACGACGACGAGGGCGAGATCAAGCCGTTCTTCGACGACGCGGGCGGCTCGCCGGACTTCGACCCGGACGCGCCCAACGACCGGTTCGCCGACGCGCCGGCGGACGGCACAAGCGCCGAACACCTCGAACGGTTCACCGAAGACCCGGAACCGGCGGAAGCGGCCGAAGAAGAGGCCCGCGAGTTCGCGCACGAGGCCGAGGGGGCCGCGGAACCGACCGAAACCGAAGTGACCGGGCGCGGGTTCAACGACGACTTCGAATCAAACAAGCGCGACCGCGGCGAGCGCAACGACCGCGGCGACCGGGGCCGCGGGCGCGGCGGGCGCGACCGCGACCGCGACCGCGACCGCGGCGGGCGCGGCGGGCGCGACCGCGACGATCGCGGGCCGCGCGGCGGCGACCGGGGCGGCGACCGCTTCAAGAGCGGCGGCGGGCCAAAGGGCGGCCGCGACCGCGGACTGCCCAAGCCCAAGATCCAAGACGTGTTCAAGAAGGGCCAAGAGGTGATCGTTCAGGTCATCAAAGAGGCCGTGGGCACGAAGGGGCCGACGCTCAGTACCTACATCAGCATCGCGGGCCGCTACTTGGTTCTCATGCCGAGTTTGAACCGCGTCGGCGTGTCGCGCAAGATCGAAGACCACGACGCCCGCCGCCGCCTGCGCGAGATCATGAGCACGCTCGCCCCGCCGAAGGGCGTCGGGTTCATCGTGCGGACCGCGGCCATCGACCGCGACGCGAAAGAACTGCAAAACGACCTCGCGTACCTGCTGCGCCTGTGGCAGGTGGTGGTGAAGCGGCTCAAGCGCGTGCAGGGGCCGTGCGAAATCTACCGCGAATCGGACATGATTACGCGCACCATCCGCGACATCTTCACCGCGGACATCGACACCATTTGGGTGGACGAGGCGAACGCGTTCGCGCACGCCAGCGAGTTCCTCCAGATCGTGATGCCGAAGTTCGCCAGCCGCATCCGGCACTTCGAACACACCGAGCCGCTGTTCCACAAGTACGGCGTCGAGGACGAAATCGGCCGCATGTACAGCAAGCGGATCGAAATGCCGCTCGGCGGGTCGCTCGTCATCGAGCAGACCGAGGCGCTCGTCGCCATCGACGTGAACAGCGGGAACTTCCGCGCCGACAACAACGCCGAAGAGACCGCGTTCCAGATGAACCTGCACGCCGCGAAGGAGATCGCGCGGCAGTTGCGCCTGCGGGACCTCGGCGGCGTGATCGTGAACGACTTCATCGACATGAAGAGCGAGAGCCACCGGCGCAAGGTGGAAGACGCGTTCCGCGACGCCCTCAAGCGCGACCGCGCGCGAACCAAGATTCTGCGCATCTCGCAGTTCGGCCTGATCGAGATGACGCGGCAGCGCATCCGGCCGAGCCTGAAGCGGAGCATCTTCGCGGACTGCCCGCACTGCCGCGGCAACGGGTTCGTGAAGACGAGCGAGAGCCTCGCCATCGAGGTGATGCGCCTGCTCCAACTCGCCGCGCACCGCGCCCCGGCGATTCAGAGCGTGCAGGTGAGCGTGAGCGCCGACGCCGCGAGCTACCTGCTGAACAAGCGGCGGCGCGACCTCGCGGCGCTCGAGGAGCACGCGAAGATCGAAATCACCATTAGCGGCGTGCCGGGGCTGTCGCCGGAAGCGCTGAGCGTGCGGTGCTTCGACCACAGCGGGAACGAAGTGCGGCTGATCCCGTTGGCCGCGCCGAAGTTGAGCGGCGGCCGGTTCCCGCAGCGCGACGACCGCCGCTCGCGGTTCGAGCGCCGCGACTGATGTGCCCTGAGAGTGGTCCGCTCGCTCCGCGAGCGGTGCGACACAGCGCGAACAGCTACGCGGAACTTTGCCAAAGCTGACTCGCGCGTGTCGGACCGCTCGCGGAGCAAGCGGACCACTCTCAAGGCGCAAAAAACGCGACGGGCCGAGTGCTGTTGCACTCGGCCCGTCGGTTCGCTTTCGGGAAGCGAGCGCCCGCGCGTGGCGGGCGTCCACTTACTTCTTCTTGGTGTCCGGCTTGCTGTCGCTGCAGCCGGTGGCGACGGTGACGAGACCCAGCGCGAGCACGAGGGCGACGATGATCTTCTTCATCTCAAACTCCTTGAAACTGTGGCCACAGTTGAAAAACAGAGAGGTTCCACGCGCTCACCGGACGTTCCGGTGGCGGCCTTCTGTTTCGCGGGACACGAACACGCGCGTAGCGGTGCACAACCCATTCCACGGTTGCCGCTTCCGACCGATTACCGGCCGAACCGCGCCGCCCGCGCCGCATCCACGACGAACAAGATACAAAGCGATTCCGGTTATTCCCCAAAATTCCCCGAATCGCGTTTTTTTCCCCCCTATCGTGATTCTCGCCCGCGCCGCGGGCGTTCCGGCGTGAGAAAAACCCGGTCGCGGCGAACACAGAGCGGGAATAATCCGCCGCTCGCGGGTTCCTAAGTGTTGAGGGGGCGATATGTCGTCGGCCAACGAAGTGAGCGCGCTCATTAGTGCTCACTACGAATCGCTGTACCGCTACGCCTACCGGCTCAGCGGCTCCGCGGCCGACGCCGAAGACCTCACGCAAGAAACGTTCGGGAAAGCGCTCGCTCGTTTGGGGCAGTTGCGCGAATCGGATCGCGCCAAAGCGTGGCTGTTTCGCATTTTGCGGAACCAGTACCTGCACCGCGTGCGCGACCAGAAGCGGCACCGCGTGGTCCCGCTCGACGCGGTCGGCGACCTGCCCGGCCGCACCGACGACGCGGTGCCCGAAATCGACGGCGCGCGGCTTCAGGCCGCGCTGAACGAACTGGACGAGGCGTTCCGAACGCCCGTCATTTTGTTCTACTTTGAGGAATTCAGTTACCGCGACATTGCCGAACACATGGAACTGCCCATCGGAACGGTGATGTCGCGGTTGGCGCGGGCGAAGGCGCACTTGCGTGCGGCCCTTTCCCCCGGTGAAGATGAAGCGGCCGGTACGCCCGGCGCGAAGAAGGTGACCGATGGAGTGCCGTGACGCACAATTCTACCTGCGGCTGAAGCGCCACGCCGGCGCTCCGGGAACCGACGAACTCGGCTCGGAAGTGCAAGGCGCGCTGGCCGAACACTGCGCCCGCTGCCCGGCGTGCGCGGCCGACGCCCGCGCCGCGGCGGCCTTCGACCGCGCGCTCGCGACCGCGATGAGCGACGTGCCGGTGCCCGCGGGCCTCCACTCGCGCCTGTTGGCGAGCACCGGGGCGAAAGCCGCCACCGCGCGGCGCGCCCGTGTGGCGCGTGCCGGCGCGCTCGCGCTCGCGGCGTGCGCACTCGCGCTGATCGGCCTCGGCTCATACGCGCGGTCGCGCCCGGTGGTCGATACCGACGGGGCCGAAGGCCTCGCCCAAGTCGCCGACCGCCAATCGCACTTTCCCGAGGGCGAGACCAGCGCGTTCCTCGCCCGGAACGGCGCGCCGCCGGCGCTCCCCCTCCCCTTCGAATACGGTCTGCACGTGTTCAACGGGTACGAGCGCGTCGGCGGGCGCGACGTGCCGGTGGTGGTGTTCCACAGCCCGACCGGGCGCGGAACCGCGGTGGTGTACGTGTTCGCGCACAACGGCCGTTTCAACCTCGACCACCTGCGCGAGGCACAAGTGTCCGGCAGTCGCGTACAGGTGTTTCCGGGGCAAGGCGAGTTCAAAGGGTTCACGTACGTGGTGCTCACCAAGAACGCGGAAGACGTGCAGCAGTTCCTCCGTGCCCCTTTCCAGCGCGGGTAGAATGCCTTCGCACCCCACGGAGGCTCCCGCGTGAATCTCGAACTGCGCTACTGCTCGCTTTGAGGCTACGAACCGAAGGCCGTCAGTTTGGCGGCCAAGTTGCTCACCTCGTACAAGCAGAAAATCCGATCGCTGACTCTGGTACCCGCGGGCGGCGGGTGCTTCGAACTGAGCGCGAACGGAGAACTGCTGTATTCGAAACTCAAAACCGGCGTCTTCCCCGACGAAACCGCGATGCTAGAGCGCGTGAAAGCGCTGTTGTAGGTCGCGGTCGAGCGCGGCCTTGCGAGAGCGGCCCGACGGCGAGAAACCAACGCGAGAAACGCTTGTGTGCTTTGCCCGCAATCGCGCGCAAGCGCTGTCGGTGCAGGGAATTTGCCGTCGGGCCTCACGGCGAAGCGCCGTTCGACCGCGACCTACAAGACATTTCCCGTAGTCGCTTCTAACGGCGGTTCCTATCATACCAGTTCTGGGTGAAATCGGGATTTGAGGGAGCCGCCGTGGCCGTTCGCATCCGCATGAAACAAATGGGCCGGACCCACCGGCACTACTACCGCATCGTCGCCATCGATCACCGCCAGCCGCGCGACGGGAAGGTGATCGAGGAGTTGGGCACCTACGATCCGCACGTCACGGACAAAGACGCCCGCGTGACGCTGCGCCCGGCCCGGATCAAATACTGGAAGAGCGTCGGGGCCATTCCGTCGGAACACTGTGAAGCCATCTTCAAGAAGTTCATGACGAAGTGGGAAGAAATCGAAGCCCAGAACGCGGCGAAGGCCGCGGAAGAAGCCGCGAAGAAGGCCGCCGAAGCCGCCGCGCCGAGCGCCTAAGCGCGAAGGTGCGGTCATGCGGTTCGACGTGGTAACGCTGTTCCCCGGCATTTTCGAGAGCTACGTTCGCCAGAGCCTGCTCGAAGACGCCATCCAAGCCGGCCGCGTGCAGGTTCACACGTGGAACCCGCGCGACTGGACCGAGAACAAGCACAACCGCGTAGACGACCGGCCGTTCGGTGGCGGCCCCGGGATGGTGCTCGCCCCGCAGCCGATCGTGGACTGCGTCGAAGCGGTGCGGGCGAAAGCCGAGCCGCCGGGGCTGCTCGTGATGCTCACGCCCGCCGGCGAGCGCCTCACGCAGCGGCGCGTCGAAAAACTGGCAACTGAGCCGCGGCTGATTCTGATGTGCGGCCGGTACGAGGGGTTCGACGACCGCATCCGGCAGGCGCTGAACCCGCTCGAACTGTCGGTTGGCGACTTCGTGTGCAACGGCGGCGAAGTGCCGGCTATGGTTGTGATCGATAGCGTCATCCGCCTCGTACCGGGCGTGCTCGGCGACGAAGCAAGCGCGGCGGACGAGAGCCACAGCGAAGACGGCCGTTTGGAGTACCCGCAGTTCACCCGGCCGCGCGTGTACCGCGGGCTTGAGGTGCCGGAAGTGCTCCTGAGCGGCAACCACCAAGCGGTGGCGAAATGGCGGCGCGAGCAGAGCGAAGCCCGGAGCCGCGCCCGGAACGAACAAGCCGATTCATCTTGACTTAGGCGACACAGGCGAAAGAAGAGGTGGGCCATGATCGCGCCCAACATGCAAGCGGTGGAACGGGCGAATCTGAAGTCAGACGTCCCGGATTTCCGCATCGGGGACCGGATCGAAATTCACCAGAAGTTGCTCGACGGCGCGAAGGAGCGCATCCAAATCTTCGAGGGCGACGTGATCGCCCGGCAGAACGGCGGGGTCCGCGAGACCGTCACCGTGCGCCGCCTCGTGCAGGGCGAGGGCGTGGAGCGCATCTTCCCGATCCACTCGCCGCGCATCGCGAAGATCGTGGTGAAGAAGGCCGGCCTCGTGCGCCGCGCGAAGCTGTTCTACCTCCGCGACCGCGTGGGCAAGGCGACCAAGATTCGCGACGACGTGAAGCGCCAAACGAAGATCGACACCGACCTGAAGCAAGCGGCGGAAGCGTCGGCGAAGGCCGCGCAGGCGGCGGCCGCGAAGGCGACCGCCGAGGGCGGCATGTCGAAGTCGGCCCAGAAGAAGAAGGCCCGCAAGGAAGCCGAAGCCGCGAAGAAGAAGTAACGGCACGAGCCGCGCGCTCGCACTTTCCGTCGGCGGTCGCGGCTCGTTTTACCACGAGCGGCGACCGCCGCGGGCGTTTCCATGCCCACCGAACCCGACGACGTGCCAAAGCCAAGTGAAAGCGACTTCGCGCGCTGGCGCTGGTGGAAGCGCTGGTTCGGTCGGCGCTCCGAGCGCGCCGCGGCCCGTTTCCTCCGCGGCTTGCGCTACCGGCTGCTCGCCGCGAACGTGAGCGACCGCGACGGCGAACTGGACCTGCTCGCGGTGGACGGCGACACGCTCGTGGTGGTGGAAGTGCGCAGCACTTCGAGCGCGCGCCCGGAAGCGATTGAGGAAACCGCGCGGAGCGTGGACGCCCGCAAGCAGAAGAAGATCACGGACGCGACCGCGCGGTTCCTGAACCGCCGCGGGCTGCTGGGGAAGGTGGCCGTGCGGTACGACGTGCTGGTGATCGCGTGGCCGGAGGGCGCGCGCGAACCCACGGTGCGCCACATCCCTCATGCTTTCGAGTCCACCGGCCGTTTCCAGTTTCACACGTAAAGATGATTCACCGCAGAGACCGCAGAGGAAGACCAAGACGGAGTTAACCACAGAGGCACAGTGACACAGAGAAGACAATAGCGAGTGTTTTGGACACAAACTGTCTTCTCGACTTTCTCTGTGTCACTGTGCCTCTGTGGTTAACTCCGTCTTGGTCTTCCTCTGCGGTCTCTGCGGTCTCCGCGGTGAACCCTCTTGGAGCCTGAGCCATGCCGTTCGCGCCGGTCGAGGAGCAACTCGCGGTCATCCTTCGCGGGGCCGCGCAGGTGGAGACGAGCGCCGAACTGCGCAAGAAGCTCGAGCGCTCGCGCGAGACCAACACCCCGCTGCGCGTGAAGTACGGCATCGACCCCACCGGGTTCGACGTTCACCTCGGCCACACGGTGCCGCTGCGCAAGCTGCGCCAGTTCCAAGAACTCGGCCACAAAGCGGCACTCATCATCGGCACCGCGACCGCGGCGGTCGGCGACCCGAGCGGCCGAGACGCGAGCCGACAGGGACTCACGCCCGAACAGATCGAGAAGAACGCGCAGACGTACCTCACGCAGATCGCCAAAGTGATCGACGTGACGCGCGCGGAAGTGCGCCCGAACGGCGAGTGGTTCGCCAACTTCGGCTTCGCGCAAATGCTGAAGCTGCTCGGTACCACCACCGTGCAGCGGATGATCGAGCGCGACGATTTCAGCAAGCGCATTCAGGCCGGCGCGCCGATTTACCTGCACGAGTGCCTGTACCCGCTCATGCAGGGCTGGGATTCCGTGGAGATTCGCGCCGACGTGGAACTCGGCGGCACCGAACAGCTTTACAACCTGATGGTCGGCCGTGACCTCCAGCGCGGGGCGGGCCAAGAGGCGCAAATCTGCTTCACGATGCCGATCCTTCGCGGGTTGGACGGCGAGAAGAAGATGGGCAAGAGCCTCGGCAACTACATCGGGCTGAACGAACCGGCGAAGGAGATGTTCGGGAAGACCATGAAAATCCCGGACGCCCTCATGCGCGAGTGGTTCGAGTTGTTGACGGACTTCCCAGAGGCGCGCATCGCGGAGTTGCTCGCGGGCAAGCCGAACGAGGCGAAGAAGGCTCTCGGGGCCGAGATCGCCCGCTTCTACTACGGCGACAGCGCCGCGGCTGAGGTGCTCGAAGACTGGCGCAAGCAGTTCGAGAACAAGGGCGACCCGGATCACATCGACGCGGTGGACATCGCCGCGTCGAAACTGGTGAACGGGGTGTTGCCCGCGGTGGACCTCATCGCCGAATCAAAGTTGGCCGCCAGCAAGGGCGAGGCGCGGCGGAAGATCGAAGAAGGCGCGTTCAACTACGGCCCGGAGCGCACGAAACCGGCCGACGCGAAGGCGACCGTGCCCGTGACGGACGGCCTCGTGATCCGCTTGGGGCGCAAGATTCTGCGCGTGCGGTTGGTGTAACTCGTAGGACAGGCTTCCAGCCTGTCCAAAGCTGGGACAGGCTGGAAGCCTGTCCTACAACACCCACGTCCCCGCGTTCCGAGATGCGCGCATGACGCCGGCCGTTTACCAGAAGTGCATTCACCCCGCGTGCGGCGGAACGGCCGACCTGCGCGACACCCTCTTCGCGTGCCCGAAGTGCGGCGGGTTGCTGGATGTCGCGTACGATTGGAACCGGTTCCCGGTACCGAAGTCGCTCAAGCACTTCGAGAGCAAGTGGGCGACCCGCACGAACCCGCTCGACTTCTCCGGCGTGTGGCGGTTCCGCGAACTGCTCCCGTTCGCCCCGGACGAACACGTCGTCACCATCGGCGAGGGTCAAACGCTCTGTCAGCGCGCGGACGCGGTGGCGCAGTTCGTCGGGCTGAACGCCGGCGGGCTGTTCCTTCAGTACGAGGGGATGAACCCGAGCGGCAGCTTCAAGGATAACGGGATGTGCGCCGCGTTCACGCACGCGCGCATCATCGGGGCGTCGCGGGCCGCGTGCGCGAGCACCGGGAACACCTCCGCGAGCCTCGCCGTGTACTGCGCCGCCACGCAACTAATGCGGGCAGTCATCTTCATCGGCAGCGGAAAGATCAGCTACGGTAAACTGTCGCAGGCGCTCGAACACGGCGCGCTCACGCTGCAAATTCAGGGCGACTTCGACGACGCGCTGCGCCGCGTGCGCGAGGTGAGCGCGAAGCTCGGCATTTACCTCGTGAACAGTGTGAACCCGTTCCGGCTTGAGGGTCAGAAGACCATCATGCTCCGCGTGCTCGAAGCACTCGGGTGGAGCGTGCCGGATTGGGTGGTGGTGAGCGGCGGGAACCTCGGGAACGTGTCCGCGTTCGCCAAAGCGTTCAACGAACTGTGCGAGTTGGGCTTAATCGAGCGCGCCCCGCGGTTGGCTGTGGTGAACGCGGCCGGTGCGTGTACGCTGTACGAACTGTACGAGAAGCGCGGCCTCCGGTGGAGCAACGGCGCGTTCGACCGCGCGGCCGTTGACGGTTATTACGGAGAACTGAGCGCGAAGGGCGCGCACGCCGACACGCTCGGCAGCGCGATCGAGATCAACCAACCGGTGAACCTGCCGAAGGCGCTCCGCGCGCTCAGTTGTTTCAACGGCGTCGCGCGGGCGGTACCCGATACCGAGATGCTGGACGCGAAGGCGCAAGTGGGCGCGGGCGGTTTGGGCTGCGAACCGGCGAGCGCCGCGAGCGTGGCCGGCGTGAAGCGCCTCGTGGCCGAAGGCGTGATCGACAAAGCCGCGCGGGTGGTGTGCGTACTCACCGGGCACTTACTGAAAGACCCGGACGAAACCGTCGCCTACCACACCGCGGACCAAGCCACCTTCGACGCGAAGCTCGGTTCGCGCGGTGTGAAAGCCGTCGCGTTCGCCAACCGCGCCGTCCCGGTGCCGAACGACCTCGACGCCATCGTGACCGCGATCCAAAGCCACGCCTGACGCGGAGCGCCACAGTGGGGCACGTCGAACTGCTCGTGATGTTCGGGATGATCGCGTTCAACAGCGTGTTCGCGGCCTACGAGATCGCGCTCGCGGCCGTGTCACAGGCGCGGCTCAAGGTGCTCGCCGGCGAGAAGGCCCGCGGGGCCGAGGCCGCACTGTACATGAAGGAGAACGTGGAGGCGAGCCTGTCGGCGATTCAGCTCGGGATCACACTCTTCGGCGCGGTGGCCGCCGCGACCGGCGGGGCCGGGGCCGAGGAACAAGTCGCGCCGTGGATCGAGGCCCGGCTCGGGCTTTCGTCGGGCACCAGTGAGTTCCTCGCGCTGGCCGCGGTGGTGCTCCCGCTCACGGCCGTTACCATCGTGTTCGGCGAGTTGGTGCCGAAGGTGTACGCGCTGCGCAACAAAGAGCGCGTGTGCCTGCGCATGTCGCCGGCGATGAAGTGGTTCACGTTCAGCGTGTGGCCGGCGGTGTGGCTGTTCGAGACGCTCGTTTCGGCCATCACCGATTGGGGCGAGCGCCGGTTCCGCACGGCCGATGCCGGCGCGGAGAAGTCGGAGGCCGCGGAACTGCAAGAACTGCGCGCCGCTGCGGCGCTGGCCCGCGCCGGGCGGCTCATCGGCGCGCGCGAAGAGGGCATCATCTCGGCGGCGGCGCGGCTCTCCACGCGTCCGGTCGCGGAGATCATGATTCCCGCGGCACAGATCAGCATGCTGGACGCTACCGCGCGGCTGGCCGACGCGCTGACCGCGGCGCACCTCGACATGCACACGCGGTACCCGGTCACAGATCGCGCCGGCGACCCGCAGCGGATCGTGGGCTACGCGAACTTCAAAGACATCGTCGCGGTGATGCGGCTGTCGCCGTCCGACCCGTCGCTCCGCGGCATCACGCGCCCGATCCTGTCGTTCGCCGCGACCGACGCCATCGCGCACTGCCTCGAACTGCTGCTTCGGAACAACGCGCACATCGCGCTGGTGCGCGACGCAACTGCGGTAGTCGGGCTGCTAACGCTCGAAGACGTGATCGAAGAACTACTCGGCGACATCGGCGACGAGTACGACAAACTGCCGGCGCACGTCGTCGCGGCCGGGCCGTCGTGGGTTGTCGGCGGCGGCGCGCCGCTCGACGCCATCAAGACCGCGACCGGGCTGGACTTCGCCCCCGCGACCGACGGCGCGACTCTCGCGGACTGGCTCGCGGCGCGCCTCGGGCGCGCCCCGCAAGGCGGCGACGTACTGGTGCGCGACGGCGTGCGCGTCGCGGTGCGCAAGGTGCGCCGCAACCGCCTACTCGAAGCGCAGATCGCGCGCGCGGAACCGTTTACACCTACTGGAACACAACCATGAAAGTTCACATCGCGGTCAACGGGGCGTGCGGGCGCATGGGTCAGCGGCTCGTCGCGCTCGCGCACGAAGACGCGGGCCTGCACCTCGTCGCGGCAATCGATTCGGCGACGAACCCGCTACAGGGGAAGGACGCGGGCGAGGTCGCGGGCGTCGGGCACATCGGCGTTCCCATCCGCTACGACCTGCCGCTCGGCACGCGAATCGACGCGGTGATCGACTTCAGCGCGCCCGCGGGCACAATGGCCGTGCTGCCGGTGTGCGCCGACCGCGCGCTGCCGCTCGTCGTCGCCACCACCGGGCACACGCCGGAACAGAAGGCCGAAATCGAAGCCGCGGCGCACAACACCGCGATTCTGTACGCGCCCAACATGAGCCTCGTCGTGAACCTGCTGTTCAAACTGGTGCGGCTCACCGCCGAAGCGCTGAAGGGTAAGGGGTTCGACGCGGAGATCGTCGAGCGGCACCACCGGTTCAAGAAGGATTCGCCGAGCGGCACCGCGGCGCGGTTCGCCGAGATCATTCAGGAGGTGCAAGGCGGCGTGTTCGTTCACGGGCGCGAGGGGCTGATCGGCGAGCGCAAGCCCGAAGAGATCGGGGTCCACGCGGTGCGCGGCGGCGACAACGTCGGCGAGCACACCATCATCTTCACGACGATCGGCGAAACGCTGGAACTGGTTCACAAGGGGCACAACCGCGACAGCTACGCCCGCGGCGCGCTGCTGGCGGCGAAGTTCATGGCGAACCGCCCCGCCGGGCGCTACACGATGAACGACGTGCTCGGGCTGTAATGCGGGCGCGCCGCACTACGAGATGACGTGAAACAGGAGCAACAGTTTTCGGCCGAACACGATTGCTCCCACCGCGGCGGCCGTGAGGCCCGCGATCAGCACCGCGCCCGCGGCGATGTCCAAGCAGTGGTACACGCGGTCGCGGGCGTCGCGCTCGAGGCCGCGGAACAGCGTTTCGAGCGCGCTGTTGACGAGTTCCGCCGCGAACACGAACCCGATGCACCCGACCACGAGGCACCATTCGACGTGGTCGCAGTCGAGGACCGCGGCGAGCACGACCGCGAGCACCGCGAAGAAGATGTGGACCGCGAAGCTGCTCTGCCCGCGCATCCCCTTCTTCACGCCGCGAAACGCCTCGTTGAACTTGTCGCGCCAGCGCCGGGGCTTCTTCGGCTCGGGCGCGACGTCCGGCTCCCACGGGTCCGTGGTCATGCGCACGTTCCCAAAGTAGTAGGCACTAGTGGTGCGTTGCAGCTCAGTTGTGGCGTTCCGCCCTCGCTAACGCGTCGGGCTACATCAGAGTAGCCCGACGCGTTAGCGAGGGCGCTTCGCAACTCGAATCGCGCCGCGCTACAACTGAGCTGCAACGCACCACTAGCGCCGCTGCCCGGTCGCGATCGGTGTGGCCGCGAACCGCCCGCCGTTGAGCAGGTTCGGCACGATCAGGAACTGGAACCCGAAGTTGTTCACGAACGCGTTGTAAGTGAACCCCACCGACACCGTGAGGTCCGTCCCGGTGCGCGACAGCGTGAACGAGTTCGTGAGCGCTTGCGACAACCCGAAGTCGTAGTTCAGCCCGGTCGTCACGTAGTACCGCGAGCTGAGCTGGTAGTTCGCGCTCAGGTTCACGGCTTTGCTGTTCAGCGGGTCCGTTTGGCGGTAGCCGAGGTAAATGCTCGTGCGGTCGGTGCGGTTCAGGAACACGCCCGCGGTCCAGTACCGGCTGCCGCCCGTGTACGGTTCGAACCACCCGTTCGACACGAGCGCGGTGCGGTCGCCCACGTTCCACACCGTGTTGTACTCGAGGAACGAGAACGGCTTGCCGAAGTTGTCGCGGCTCGAATCCGGGAAGTACGACGCGCTCACGTCGAGCGTGAGGAAATCGACCGTGTGCTCCATGCCGGGGTACCCGCGCTTCGTCTGGAACCGCTGCCGCACGTCCATTTGCAGCACGTTCACGTCGCCGATGGTATCGACGCGGTTCTCCACCAGCCGCCGGATCGCGTACAGTTGCGGGTTGAAGACCGGCGAGTTCGCCAGCGCCAGCCCGTCCGGGCCGGGCACGGTGAGCGGTTGGAACGGCGTGATGTTGCGGTACGTTTGGTCGATGGCGTCGTCGTTCAGCCGGTCCAACAGCGGGAACCGCGTGAACGGTTCGTTGGTGCGCGTGTACCGGTAGTTCCCGCCGATCACCACCTTGTGGTACAGCCCGCGCAGGTTCAACAACTCGCTGCTCACGTCGCCGTACAGGTGCGAGAACGGCAGGCTCGCGCGCACGCCGCCGCCGCCGGCCGCGCGCCCGATCTCGTTGCCGGTCAGGTCGTTCGTGTACTCGGTGAGTGCGAGTTGCGCGTACGGGTCGAGCTTCACAGGGCCGAGCGCGAACGGCGCGCTGAGTTCTTGCCACAGGTGGAACCGACCGGTTTCGGTGCGCCGGTCGGTCGGCAGCACCGCGAACGGCCCGATCTCCGCGGGGCGCGCCTGCGCGTACCCGGCGTTCGCCCGCGCGGTGTACACGAACAGGTCGTCGAGGAACGTTTGGCCGATCAGGTGCGCGTCGCCGCGCGGCAGCCAGTTCGTTTCGGCGACCCACGCGCGGTCGAGCCGGTAGTTCACGAGCGCGCTCGCGCCGAGGTTGCGCCGCGCCCAACTCAGGTACGCGAAGGTTTCTTGGTTCGGACCGGTGTCGAACTCGTTCTTGTAGTACTGCTCCAAGAAGTTCTTGTCGCTCAGGTACGCGAGTTGGCCCTGATAGTAGAACTCATCGCCCACTTCTTGTTGGTGTCGCCACAGGGCGCGGCCGCGGAAGTCCGGGAACGTCGGTTCGGCCCCGCGGAACCCGCCGAGGATGTCTTGCGTCGCGCGGTCGTACAGGCCGTACAGCTTCACCACGCCCTGCCCGCGCGGCGGGTCGCGGTCGGTCGCGCCCGGAACGCGGTAGGTGTACTCGGTGCCCACCGCCGGGCCGCGGTCGCTCAGGTAGTCGAGGTCGAGCCGCCACTTGTCGCCCGGCGGCGGCCGCAGGGCGAGCAACTCGAACATGTCCCAACTGGTGTAGAACTGCGAACCGAACACGCGGTTCTGCGTAAAGCTGAACCCTTCGAGCGGGCCGAGCGGATCGTTCGCGTTCGCGCGCAGCTTCGGCAGGTAGAACACCGGCACGCCCGCGAGCCGCGTGACCACGTTCTCGCCCGTCACCAGTTGCTGCGTGTATTCGACCGGTTCGCCGGTGCGCAGGTCGCGCACCACGAAGCCGAACAGGTTGCGCCGCGTAACGCGGCGCTGGTTCAACGTGAACCGCGACGCGTCGAGCCGCAACCCGGGGTCGCTGGGCAACTTGCTGGCGTTCACCGAGCCGCGCAGCACTTCCCAGTTCTCCAAGTCGAGCCGCCGCACCTCGTCGCCTTCGAGCCGGAGCGGGTCCGAGAACCCCGGGATCGCCATTTCCAGTTCGGCCCGCACCGCGACGGCGCGGTTCTCCTCCGCGTCGTAGTACACTTCCCGCGCGCGGAGCGTTTGGTTCGTGGGCTTCGGGCCGCCGTGTCGCGACCGCACCACCACGTTCCCGGACATGTACACTTCGGCCTTCGTGCTGCCGTCGCCCGTTGTGGTGAAGCCGTTCGCGCGGTCGGTGCCGGCGGCGCTCTTGTACCAGATCACCACGTCGTCGGCCGCGAACTCGGTGCGCTCGCTGCCGTCGGCGCTTTCGACGCTCACGAGTACGCCACCGGTGAACAGCAGGCGCTTCGTGCCGTCCGCTTGCGTGGCGACGTCTTGGTTGTACGGCGTGCCGTAGCGCGAACCGTACGTGACGTTGCGAATCTTCGAGCGGGGCGTCGGCAGGACCGCGCCCGGCGGAACGGCCACCGGCGCGCCGCCTCTCGGCGCGTCGCGGGGGTCGCGCGGGTCGCCGGGGTCGCTCGGGTCGCCGGGGTCGCTCGGCGGCTGGTACGCGGAGCGCGGCGGCACCGGGGACATCGTGGGCAGCGGGTCCGGGCGGCGCTCGGTGTCTTGGAACGGCAGGTCGAGACCGGTGAGCCGGCGCACCGGTTGCGCGTGCGCGGAAGGCGCGCTCGCGCACGCCACCAGCGTTGCGATCAGCCCGACACAGATTGCACGCCGACCGCCTCGCACGCGGTGGTACTCCGGCCCAGTGTGTGTTCACGAAGGCCGGGGCTTATAGTGCGAGCACCGAACGAATCAAGCCGGACCCGGAGTGCCAGAGAGCGGCGAATGTGCGCGGCGGCGGGAAGGTGGGGAAGGGCCGCGGATCGCGCCGAGGCGCGCGGCCCGTTTTGCGGGAACTACTTGTAGTTCGCAACGTCGATAACGAGGTCTTGCCCCTCTTTCACTTCGACTTCGATCTTGGACTTGTCGCGGCTGTACTTGCCCTTCAACCGGTCGGCACCGCCCTCGGGTCCGACCGTCACGGTCACACGGTACTTGCCCGGCGGGATGCCCTTGCCGTCGGCTCCGATCAACTCGAACGAGCCTTCCGCGGCCTCGAAGATGCGCGCGGCGATCTCTTCCCCGGCGTCGGCAGACCCGAGGCGCACGAACGTGATCTTCATGCCCGGGTCGCCCGGGGGCATGTTCGTCGTGTCCACTTTCAGGGGCAGGCCGTTTTCGAGAAGCCGCCCGCGCGGCTTCACGCGCCCTTCGGCCGGTGCGGACTTGTCGGCGCAGCCGAGCGCGCAAATACAAACGAGCGCGGCGGCCGCTCGCGCGGCCGCGGAGAGAGTGTTGTGCATGGAATCCTGTTGGGGAGAGCGCGGCCCCGGCGCTCGCGCCGGGGCCGCGGGTCGGGGATCAGAAGTTCGAGATCACGCCGCCGTCGGACTTGTGCCCGAGCATCCAGAACACCGTGGCCGTCCCACAGCACTGGACGCTAAACGGAACGAACCGCACGGACCCGTCGCCCATCAGCGCTTGGAACCCGTTCGCGTGCAACCCGCCAAAGCGCCCGTCGCCGTCGGCGTTGTCGTCCGGCAGCGGGGCGAGGTCGGTGCGGCGCACAACGTCGTGGTCCCACCCGGACGAGTAGCCCTCGTTGTCGTCGCCGCGGAAGCCCCCGTTGCGGCTCTTCTTCTTGTCACCCACCATGATCGTATTGGTCAGGCCGTCGGTGATGTCGGCGAAACGAGACGGGTCGCGCCGCCGCGTCCCGGGCACGCTGTCGCCGCGGTCGTGGTTGAACGTGCGCACCATGATCCCGTTGTCGTTGCTGTTGTTGGCAATGCTGGCCGCGTAGTCGGTCTGGCCGTGCGTCCCGGTTCCGGGGAACCCGCTGTTCGGGAGGTACCACGAAGTGCCCTGCGTGTGCGCGGTTGCCGGGCGGCGCGTCGGGCACGCGTACGTCTTGATCGCCGCGGCGCGGGCCTGTGCCATCTGCGCGCCGATCGTCGGCGCGTTGCCGCCGCGGTAGATGTTGTCCTGCTCGATGTACGGCAGAATCTGGAAGCCCCACCCGGCGCGCTGCTCGCGCACGTCCATCGGGCCGGCGGCCGGGGCCGTCAGGTTCGGAGCGACGCCGACGACCGGCGTGCCGTACGTCGGGGCCATCGACCAGTGTTGCCCGCCGCCCGGCAGGAACCCGATGGCGTCGTGGTGATTGTGGAACGCCAACCCGATTTGCTTCAGGTTGTTGCTGCACTGCATGCGGGCCGCGGCTTCGCGCACCTTCTGCACGGCCGGGAGCAGCAGGCCGATGAGGATCGCGATAATCGCGATCACCACCAGCAGCTCGATCAGCGTGAACCCGCGCCGAGCACGAACGGGGAGAGACATGGAAACGACCCTCGTGATAATAGGGGACGTGGGAGAGAATCCGGACATTAACGAGTATTTCATTAGTGCCGAATCATTGCAACACGGAAATGGTCTCCGGCTCAGTTTTCCAGACAGAGCTGCAAATTCGTTCAACCCTTGAGTTCCCGATTGCAAAGCGGCGCGGTTCTGGGAATCTCTCTTCGTCGCACCTTCAGTCCTCTGGAACTTTCGGCAATGGACTACCGCGTGTTGGGGCGCACGGGCTTGCGCGTGTCGGTGTTGGGTCAGGGCGGGGCCGCCTTCGGGCAGCAGTACGGCGCGGTGTCGCCGGACGAAGTGAGCGCGTGCGTGCGCCACGCGATCGACCGCGGGGTGAACCTGTTCGATACCGCCGCGTACTACGGCAAGGGCGTGTCCGAAGAGCGACTCGGCGCGGCGCTCGCCGGCGGGCTGCGCGAGAAGGTGTTCATCTGCACGAAGGCGTGCCGGCTCGACCGCGCGCTCTTCGACTTCACCGCGGACGGGACGCGCGCGTGCGTCGAAGCCTCACTGAAGCGACTCCGCACCGATCACGTCGACATCCTGCTCGCGCACGACATCGAGTTCGCGGACGACTACGACTTCGTGTTCAACGAAACCTACCGCGAACTGGAGCGCCTGAAGCAAGAGGGCAAAACGCGGTTCATCGGCATGTCGTGCTACCCGCTGCCACTGCTGAAGCGTGCGATCGAAACGTGCGAGCTGGACGCGGTCATCTCCTACGCGCATTTCACGTTGCAGAACACGCGGCTCGTGTCGGAGTTCCTACCGGCGGCCGAAGCGCGCGGGGTGGGCGTGATGAACGCAAGCCCGCTGTCGCTCGGGTTGCTCACGAGTCAGGGTCCGCAAGCGTGGCACCCGGCGGGCGCGGACGTGCGCGCCGCGTGCAAAGCCGCCGCGGAGTTGTGCGCCGCGCGCGGCGCGGACATCAGCGACTTGGGCATGCGGTTCGCGCTCGCGGAGGCGCGCATCCCGACGACTCTCAGCGGCGCGGCCCGCGCGAGCGAGTTGGACGCGAACCTGAACGCGCTCGGCGCGCCCCCGGACCCGGCACTTTTGGTGGACGTACTGAAGGTGCTCGACCCGGTGCGCGACGCGACATGGCCGTGCGGCAACTGGAAGGGGTGAGCAATGGCGGGAACGCATTTCGTGGTGTCGCGGGCGAACTGGCGGGCCGCGAACGACACGCTCGTTCGGCTCGGCGGCGAGACGCGCGTGACCGCGTTCGACACCTTCGACGAAGCCGAACGCGACCGGGCTTCGCGCGAGGCCGCGGCTCGCGCGCACGTCAACCCGTTCCGCTGCGGCACGCTCTGGGCCGACCGGTCGCACATGCCCGAAAGCGTGTTCTGCGACTTCCTCGAAGACGTGGACATCGTGCTGCCGCTCTTCGACCCGGTCGGCGACACCGACAACCTCGGTCAGCCGCTGAACCGCTACACACGCGCCGCGATGGAAGCGAAGCCGCTGCCCGAAGGCGTGTACCGGTCGTGGGCGCACTGGTGGGACAAGTGCCGCGCTTCGCTCGCGCCGAACCAAATCGCGCGCGTGTGGGAAGCGATGGACCGCGTTCGCTTCTACTCGGTGAGCGAGCGCCCGAAGCGCGCGGTCGCGTACCTCGTGCTCGAAATTCAGTGGAACTACAACGACGAGTGGTTCTACCCGCCGCCGGAGGGCGGCGCGCCGCACACCGCGTACCGCACTCGCGCTCGCGCCGAGGAAGAGTGCGCACGACTGAACGCCCAAGCCCGCGAGCAGTGGCGAACGCAGTTGAACCTGCCCGAAGCCGACGCGCCGGTTCCCGGAGGCTTCGGCGCGCACAACCTGTTCCCGTTCGACATGCAAGAGCGCCGGTTCGCGGGCGAAGAACCGTTCGGGCCGCACCGTGAGCCACCGAAGCGCGAAATTCCCGGCGAGGACGATCCCGAAGATTACGAGGGCGGGTGCTTCGGTGTGGACGAGGTGCCGTTCTACGAGGTGCGCGAGATCGAACTGCCGGAGGGTAGCTAATGGCCCGCGGGAAGCGCCCTTCGCTGTGGGTGGTGGTACGGTTCGCGCCGTTCGTGTCGCGGTGGAGCGACCGCCCGGAGTTCGACACGCACACCGATGGCGACTGCTACGACGGGCCGCCGTCCGGCACACCGGTCGCCAGTTTCGTTGAGCGCGAAGACGCGGAAGCCGAGGCCGCGCGCTTGCACGCGCTCGCGGTGCGCGAAACGCCGCTCGGCCCGTTCCTCCGCGAACTGTGTTCGCGCGAGATGGACTCGGACGTCCGCGACCACTTTGCGCGCGCGGCGCACGCGGCCGGCGTGCCGGGACCGGACTTCGTTTCGGTCGGGCCGTTCGTGGAACCGCAGACCCACAGCCTTGGCTATCAGGTCTACGGTGCGGAGCAGATGCAGTACGCGCAACGACTCGAACGTGCCGTGCGCGAGTGGTGGGACGGCATCGCGGAGACGATTGCGCCGGACGCGCTCGCCACGTTGTGGGGGGTACTGTTCTTCGGCTTCAGCTTCTACGACATTGGGCGAGTGTTGTTGGAAGGGTGAGACGCGTTGTAGCCTGACGCGTGAGCGAGGGTCGGTTCGGTTGTGTGCGAGAAAGGCCCTCGCTCACACGCGTCGGGCTAAAAATCTCACGCGGTCGCGGCCAGCGCGTTGCGTGCCTTCAGCGCTTCGCCCAAGTCGAAGGTCGCCTTGCTCAACAGGCGCGAGACGCGCGACACCGACAGCTTCAGCACCGCCGCGATTTCTTTCAGCCGCATGTCTTCACGGTAGTACATCGTCACCGCGAGGCGCTCTTTCTCCGGCAGCGCTTCAATGGCTTCCGTCAGTTGCTGAACCGCTTCCCAGCGCTCCGCTTCCGAACCGGCCGCGTCACCGGTCGTCGCCGGTTCGAAGCCGTTCGGCTCGGCGCTCTGCTCCCACGAGGTCGTTTTGGCGAACCGCTCGGCGGCGAGTGCGTCGGCCACGTCATCGACCGTGAGGCCGGTCGCCGCGGCGATGGCTTCGACCGTCACCGGTTGCGGCAGTGTGCGGCACGCCTTCCGCACCAGCGCGACGCGCGCGAGAACGTGTTGAGGGAGCGGGCTGTTGCGGCGCAGTTCGTCGATGATCGCGCCGCGAATGCGCAGGTAGGCGAACGTTTTGAACTGCGCGTTGCGGGTCGGATCGAACTTCGCGGCGGCTTCCACAAGGCCGAGCACGCCGGCGGCTTCGAGGTTCTCCGCGTCGGCGCTCGCGGGCAGGTCGCCGAGGAGCCGGCCGATGACGTGCTTCACGAGGGGCAGGTGCCCGATGATGAGGTCGTCGCGGCGCTGCTGTTCGGCATTCCGTTGGTAGGCGCGAACCGTTCCGCTCGTCTCGTTCATGGCACACTCGGGGCGAATCAATGGGGACAGTCGTGCGGTGTCAGGCGGGCTTCGGCGCGTCGAACAGCGCGCCCACGGCCGACGGGCCGGTACTCGTCAATTCTTCCGGTCGAATCACCGCGACCGGTTCCATCAGCAGGTCGGTCGGGATCTCTTGGTAGCTCACAACGGACAGGTCCGCGAGCGCGCGAACCAGCGCGTTCCGCAACGCGCGGCGCAGGCTCGCGTCGCACAACAGGGCGACTTCGTAGCCGCGCGCGTTGGCCTTCCGCAGTTCGGCCGCGACGCGGAGCGTGAGCTGTTCGAGCCGCGACGGGTCCAGCACCAGCATTTGCCCTTGCGCGGAGCGCCGCAGTTCCACTTCGAGGCGCGGGTCGAGCACGATGGCGCGGATGCGGCCGTTCGGGTCGCGGAACCGGTCCACCACGGCGCGGCCGATGTCGAGCCGGACGCGCTCGGCGAGTTCCGCCGGGTCTTTCACCGAACCGGCGTGGGCCGCGAGCCCCTCCAGAATGCGGGGCAGGTTCGAGATCGGCACGCGCTCGTCCAACAGGTTCGTGAGTACGCGGTGGAGCAGGCCCATGCCGAGCGGGTTGGGGATCAGGTCGTCCACGACCGCGGGCGCGGTCTCGCGCACCTTGTCCACCATCGCCTTGAGGTCGTCGCGCGAGAGCAGTTCGCCGGCGTGCCGGCGCACCACTTCGCCCAAGTGCGTGATGACCACGTTCGGGGCGTCCACCACGGTGTAGCCGGCGGCTTCGGCGCGGTTGCGGTCGCCCTCGGCGATCCACTTGGCGGGCAGGCCGAACGCCGGCTCGCGCGTGTCTTCGCCGCTCAGCGGAATGCGGCTCGCGCCGCCCGGATCGATGGCGAGCCACAGGTCCGGGCGCACCTCGCCGCGCGCCACCTCGCGGCCGCCGAGGAGCACGCGGTACGCGAACGGGTCGAGGCCGATGTTGTCGCGCACCCGAACCGCGGGCACCCACAGCCCGCTCTGTTTGGCGAGGTCGCGGCGCAACCCGCCGATGCGGTCGAGCAGTCCCGGCCCGCGGCGCGCGTTCACGAGGGGAATGAGACCCGCGCCGATTTCGAGGCTCACGCGGTCCGCGGTCAGGAAGTCTTCGAGGTAGCCTTCCACCGGCGACTTCGGCGCCGCGGGCGGCGGTTCAGCAGCGGCCTTGGCTTCCGCGGCCCTCTCTTCGCGCGCCAGCACCGCCTGTTGCGCGGCCAACTGGCGCGAGGCGAACAGCAGCGCGACGCCGAGCATGAGGAACGGGAGCAGCGGCATTCCGGGCATGAGGCTGAGCACGAGCAGGATGATCCCGCCGAGGCGCATCGGGCCGACGGCCGCGTCGAACTGCGACCCCAACTCTTGGCCGAGGCTGCTGCCGGACGTGGCCTTGGTGACCAACATGCCGGACGCGGTCGCGGTGATAAGGGCGGGAATCTGCGTCACCAACCCGTCTCCGACGGTAAGGATCGAGTACTTTTTCACGGCCGCGGCGAGCGGCATTCCGGCGATCAGCCCCAGTATGAAGCCGCCGACGAGGTTGATCGCGGTGATGATGATCGCCGCAATCGCGTCGCCCCGAACGAACCGGCTGGCACCGTCCATCGTGCCGTAAAACTCGCTCTCGCGGAGCACGGCCTGCCGGCGCTTCTTCGCCTCCGGCTCGGTAATCATGCCCGCGTTCAGTTCCGCGTCGATCGCCATCTGCTTGCCGGGCAGCGAATCGAGCGTGAACCGGGCCGCGACCTCCGACACCCGCCCCGCCCCTCTCGTGATGACCACGAACTGGATCACGATGAGGATCAGGAAGATCACGAGACCGACAATCAGGTTGCCGCCGACCACGAACTTCCCGAACGCTTCCACCACCTTGCCCGCGTGGCCGTCGAGCAGAATGAGTCGCGTGGTCGCGACGTTCAGCGCCAGCCGGTACAGCGTGAGCAGCAACAGCAGCGACGGGAACGTCGAGAAGTCGAGCGGCTGCTTCACCGTCAGGGTCACGAGCAACAATAAAATCGTTGCCCCGATATTGAAAGCGAGCAGCAGGTCGAGCACCACCGGGTGCAGCGGCACGAGAAAGACGACCAGAAGCCCGAGCAGCGCGACGGACAGCAGCAACTCGCTGCGCGCGAGGAGCGGCTTGTTGGCGTCGGGTGCGGTTCGCGGGTCGGTCGCCATTCGCGGGGTCCGTTCGCGGTCGCCTCCGTGCGGCGACACTGAGAGTTAGTACGTGGGGCGCCGAGCGCGGGGGCGGGCGCTCAACACCGGCCTGATTTTCCGTCTCGGATCGGTCCCGATTCACACTGCGGCGCGAACTTTCATCTCTGGTGCGGTCCGAGCACAGCGCGAGCGGCCCGATCAAACCACAGGCGCGGTACCGCGCAACTTGTACACGAACGCGATCACTTCCGCAACCGCGCGAAACAGCCCGGCCGGCACAGCTTGCCCTTCCTTCACGCCCACCAGCGCGCGCGCGAGTGGCGGGCGCTCGACCACCATCACTCCGCTCTCGCGAGCCGCCTTCGCGATGCGCTTGGCGAACGTCCCGGTGCCACGAGCGACCACGATCGGGGCTTCGTCGCCGGCCTTCGGATCGTACCGCAGCGCGACCGCGTAGTGCGTCGGGTTCGTGACCACCACGGTCGCGGTCGGCACTTCGCTCAGCATTTTGCGCTTCAGCCGCTCGCGCGCGAGTTGCTTCTGCCGGGCCTTCACCTGCGGGTCCCCTTCTTCCTCGCGGAACTCGCGCTTCACTTCCTCTTTGGTCATGCGCAGCGACTGCTCGAACTTGTACCGCTGGTACAAGTAGTCGAACACCGCGACCGCCGCGACCGCAGCGGCCATGTACTGCGCGAGTCGCTCCACAAGCGCCCACGCCGCGGGCGCGGCGTAGCCCAAGCGGTCGCGCGAGAGGGCCAGCAGCACGCCCCCGCGCCCTTCGATAATCAGGTACGCGACCAGTCCCAGCGCCGCGACCTTCGCCAGCGTCAGCAACCCCTTCACAAGCGCCCCGGCGGAAAAGAGCCGGCCCAAGCCGTTCGCCGGGTTCAGCTTGTTCAGGTCCGGGGACAACTTCTCCGTGTTGATCTGGAACCCGGTTTGCGCGACGCTCGCGAGTACCCCCACCGCGAGCAGCGCCCCGAGGAACGGGAGCAGCGCCACGAGGACCCGGAACGTCGTTCGCGCGAAGAGTTCCGCGGCGCTCGCGGAATCGAGGTCGTCGCGGAACGACTGTGCGAGGTCGTGCCGGAACACCTGCTTCATCGCGGTCCAGAGCGACGGCCCGATGTACCCGAGGCCGATCACGCCGGCGAGCAGCACGAGACTGCCGACCGCTTCCGCGCTGAACGGCACCTGCCCCTGCCGCCGGGCTTCCTCGCGCCGGCGCGGTGTCGGGTCTTCTGTCTTCGATTCCTGATCGACTTCTTCTGCCACGTCCGGGCCTCACGTCAGGTCCGGGAGCATGACACCGAGGCGCGCCGCAATGGCCGTGAGGGTGCGCACCAGTTCGGGGGTCAGGAACAGCCCGCCGAACAGTACCACCGCCACCTGAAGCGTGAAGCCCACCGAGTAAATGTTCAACTGCGGTGCGGCCCGCGACATGATCGCGAGCGTAACCGACAGCAGGAACATGCACACCCCGAGCGGGGCCGCGAGCAACAGGCCCATTTCGTACGCGGTGCTCAAGCCCGCCACCATCGGCGCGGCCTCCGGCACCGCGGCACCGCCGAGCGGGTACGCCGAGAAGGACGCGTGCAACAGGCTCAGCACGACGTGGTGCCCGTCGACCACGAGGAACACGAACGCCGCCATCGTTTCGAACAGGGTCGTGATCGCGCCCGCGGAGTCGGTGCCGGTCGGCCCGGGTAGCGGCGCGACGTTCAGCCCCACTTGCACCGTCACGAACTCGCCCGCGACGCGCGCCGGCAGCAGAAACAGCCCGAACGCGAACCCCATCCCGGCCCCAATGACCATTTCGCGCAACAGCGCGACCGCGTAGCGAACCGATTCCAGTTCCACCCCGGGCGCCGGTCCGTTCGGTAGGGGCGGCGGTGCGGCGCTGATGTAAAACGCCGCGAGTACGATCACGAACCCGGCCTTCACGGCGCGCGGCGCGCGGGTGCCCACGAACGGCATCACCGCGACGAACGCGCCCAATCGCGCGAGTAGCAGACCGACGTAAATGGCGAGCGCGGTCATTTGTTCTGCACCACTCCGACGGAACCGGCGTAGCCGATCATGCGCTGCGTAAACGCCACCGCCTGCTGGAACGAGACGCCGAGCGTGGCGACGATCACGACGCCCACCAGCACAATGCGCGGGACGTAACTGAGCGTCTGGTCTTGGATGCTCGTGACCGTTTGGAAGATGCTGACCGCCAACCCGACGACCAGACTCACCACCAGCGCCGGCAGCGCGACCACGAGCGCGACGAGGAACAGTTCCTGCGTCATCTGGATTACGCCTTCGAGGGTCATTGCTGTGGCTCGTGCGGGGGTTGTGGTTAGTGACGACACGGGCGCGGCCCCTTCGGGCCTCCGCGAACCGTTCACCGCGTTTCTCTTGTCCTTTGTTCGCCGATTTCACTCACGCGAACCGGTCGCACCAACCTCTCTGCGAAGCCCTAGCCGCCCCGCACCACGAAACTGCTCGCCACCGCGAACGTTACCAAGTGCCAGCCGTCGGCGAGTACGAACAGCAGGATTTTGAACGGCGCGGAGATCGTCACCGGTGGCATCATCACCATGCCCATGGAGGTCAGCACGCTGGACACCACGAGATCGACCATGAGGAACGGCAGGTAAATGCAGAACCCCATGATGAACGCACTCTTCAGTTCGCTAATCACGAACGCGGGCACCACAGTAAAGAACGGGATCTGCTCGACGCGCGTCACCGGGTCCGCGTCCGAGAGGTGCAGGAACAGCGCGAGGTCAGATTGCCGAGTGTGTTTGAGCATGAACCGTTTGTGGATGTCCAAGCCCTTCTGAAGCGCCTGTTGCCCGTTCAGCCGCTTCTGCAAGTACGGTTGGAGGGCCTGTTGATCGATGTCCTTCAGCACCGGTTGCATGACGAAGAGCGTGAGGAACAGCGCGAGACCGGTGAGCACGAGGTTCGGCGGCACGTTCTGCGTGCCCAACCCTTGGCGCGTGAACGACAGCACGATGACGATGCGGGTGAAGCACGTCGTGGTCATGAGCGCCGCGGGCAACAGCGCGGTCGCCCCGAGGGCGAGCGCGAGTTGAACCGGCGGTGAGAGATTTTGCAGGTTCAGCCCGTTGGGGCCGAAGAGTTCGCCGAGGTCGCCCACGTTGCCGCCTCCGCTTGCGGCCGCGCGACTCGCGCCGCGGACCAGAGGCGCGGGGTTTACCCACACTCGCGCCGCGAATCAACCCGGAGGGGACGTACGGTCGCGCAACTTGAGCAAAAGTTGGATAATCTCGGTTTGCGTGGGTTCTGCGGGCGGCGCGGCGGGCACGGGTTCTTGCTCCGCGGGCGCTTCGGGCGGCACCTCTGAGGGCGGGGCGAACGGCAGCTCGAGAACCGCCTTCGCGCCGCTCCCGTCGGTGCCGACGAGCAAGCGCCGGTCGCCCATCACGACGAGGTGAACCGTGCAGCCGCCGACGCGGAGCGCCGCGGCAACGGTCATCGCTTCCGGTGCTTGGGGGGGCTTGGGGGTGGCGTACTTCGCGACGAGCACGCACACGGCGCACATCGCAACGAGGCCACCGGCGAGTTTCAACAGCGAGAGGCCGATGTTCCCGGCCGACGGCGGCGCGATCGGTTCGGGTGCGAGCGTTGCCCGTTTGGTGGGTGCCGCGGGTCCCGAGTCCGCGCCGCCGAACAGTGCCGGCAGGCCGAAGCCGAGCGCGACGACGAGTACCCCGCCGATGAGCAGCGCCGGCGAGGCGCGCGGGGGCGTCGGCTGTTGCGCGGTCGGAGTGTCAGACATGGTGCCAATCCGTTGGCGCGAATGCGGCGGTCGCTCACGGCCCCTTCGCGGGCCGCAACTTCGTCATCTTCTCGAAGATCTGGTCGCCGAGCGTCGGGTCTTTCAACTCCGCGAGCAGCGCCGACGCCTTCCCGGCTTTCATTTGGAGCAGAATGCGCGCGGCCACTTCGAGCCGGCCGCGCTCCACCATCTCCTTCACGAACGCCGCGGCCGGGGCCGGTTCCATCGCGTCGAGGAACCCGGCCATCTTCGCCAAATACTTCGGATCGAGCAACTCCGGTTCCGGTTGCTTGGGCTTCGCGGCTTCGGCCGCCGCGATTGCCGCCGCCGTTTTGGTCACGTCCTCGGTCGCGCGCTTCAGTTCTTCGGCCACGCGGCGCACGAGCGCCTCGTTCGCCTCGCGCTGCGTTTGCAGGTCGCGCATCACGATATCGATCTGTTCGGCCCGGCGCGCGTTTTTGTCTTGGGTCGCCTGCGCGTCCTTCAAGCTGGGTTCGATGCCATTCGGCGGCAGTTCGATCTTGCCCGCCGGCTTCGGCTCCTCTTTCGGGTCGCCGCCCTTCGAGGTCTTCGGCGTTACCTTGTCGTCTTTGCCCTTGTCTTTGTCCTTCTCGGCTTCCACCGGTTGCTTGGACTGGTTCAGCCACAGCGAGAGCGCGGCCGACACCGAGAACAGTGTGAGCGCCAGCACGCCGAGAATGAGGAAGTTTTTCATGGTTCGTGTCGGGTTCGGGTCAAGCCACGGCTTCGGCCGGCGGTTCGGATTCGTCCGCGGCGCGGGCGGCCTCGCGCTCCCCGAGAGCGTTCAGCCACTGCCGCAATCCGACCTCGTCCAACCGGTCTTGGTCCGCTTTTTGCGCTTCCTGCTTCCACTGGTCCCACTGCTGGCGCTTGAGCGTCGAAATGGCTTCCACTTCGGTCGCCACTTGCGCGCGCTCCTGTGCCGCCGCGAGCAACCGCTCTTCGGCGCGGGCCACTTCTTGCTCTTGCTGCGCGATGAAGCGGCCGAGGCGCTCCGCCAGTTCCGCGGCCGACGACCACTGTTGGGGCGTCATGGCGCGGCCGACGTACGCCGCGAATTGGTCCGACACGCGCGCCAGTTGGTCGCGGTAGCCGTCCAGCACCGCGCGGGCCTGCGCGACCGCCTCTTGGGCCTTTTGCTGTTCGAGTTCGGCGACGCGCTCGAGCTGTCGCTTCACGCGGAGCAGTCGGTCCAGCGAGAACTCGAATCGTTTCACGGCCGCCTACCTCCGAGGTGGCGGGGTTATGGCGAAAGGGGAGAAGCGCGTCAAGGCGAATGAAAAGTGCAAAATGAAAAGGGAAAATGCACCGATTGGCTCGACCAGTTTCCCTTTTCATTTTCCCGTATTCACCGATCAGAACTTCCACTCGTTCGCCAGTTGGAACAGCGCGGCGCGGGTTTGCTCGAACCCGGAGTGCTCGCCCACGTCTTGCTTCAGGAACTTCTCGACCCGCGGCATCAGTTCGATCGCTTTATCCACTTGCGGGTTCGAGCCGCGAACGTACGCGCCGATGCGGATCAGGTCTTGCACGTCGGCGTAGGTCGCCATGATCGCGCGGATCTTGCGCGCGGCGAGCGACTGCTGTTTGTCCACCACATCGGTCGCGACGCGGCTGATGCTGCGCGACACATCAATGGCCGGGTAGAAGCCGCGCTCGGCCAGTTTGCGGTCCAGCACGATGTGACCGTCCACGAGGCCGCGCACGAAGTCGGCAATCGGCTCGTCCATGTCGCCGCCGTCCACGAGCACGGTGAGGAGCGCCGTGATGCCGCCGACGGCGGCGTTCCCGAGGCGCTCCACGGTGTTCGCGAGTGCGGCGAACACGCTCGGCGTGTACCCGCGGCTGCTCGGCGGTTCGCCCAACAGCAGGCCCAGTTCGCGCTGCGCCATCGCGAGCCGCGTGAGGCTGTCGATCACGAACAGCACGTTGCCGCCGGCTTCGCGATAGTGGTCGGCGATGGCGATGGCGGCTTGGGCCGCGCGCACGCGCATCAGCGGCGTTTGCTCGCAGGTGGCGACGATCACGACCGAGCGCGCCATGCCCTCTTCGCCGAGGACGTCTTCGAGGAACGGGGCCACTTCGCGGCCGCGCTCGCCGATGAGGGCGATGACGTTCACGTCGGACTGCGAACCTTTGGCGATTTCGCCGAGCAGCGTGCTCTTCCCGACGCCGGAGCCGGCGAAGATGCCGATGCGCTGGCCGCGCCCGCAGGTGAGCGTCGCGTCGATGGAGCGGATGCCGGTTACGAACGGGTCGCGGATGCGCTGGCGGTCGAGGGCCGGCGGCGCGGGGCGGTTCACGGGAATCGGCCGGCACCCGGTGATGGGGCCTTTGCCGTCGATGGGCCGACCGAGGCCGTCGATCACGCGGCCGAGGAGGTTGCCGCCGACCGGGATCGTCGCGCCCTTGCCCTTGCGCATCACCGGCATGCCGGGGCGCAGGTCGTCGGCCGAATCGAACGGCACCATGTACGCGATGTCTTTCTCGAAGCCGATCACCTCGGCGAGCACCGGGTCGCCCTTCTTGGGCACGATGTAGCAGTGGTCGCCGACGGCCGCGGGGATCGCCGAGGTCATCAGCCCGGTGACGCTGCGCAGCTTCCCGCCGATGCTGTAGAGCGGCGTTTCGGAGATGCTGCGATTCATCCGCGGCATGTTAAGACTGAGCATCGCCGAGGCTCCGAATCAGGTCTTCGCGAATCAGTTCGAGTTCGGCCGCGAGGTCCGAGGCGAGGGTCGTTTCGCCGGCCTCCACGCGGCACGCGCCGCGGGCCAGTTCGGGCCCGGGCACGAACCGCGGGTCGGCGCGGTCGGCCAGCAGCGGGTCGCCGGCCAGTCGCTGTTTGAGCAGTTGCAGGTCGGCCGGGTTCAGCCGCACCGTCACCGGGGCGTCGGTGTCCAGTTGCGCGATCATGTCGCGCACCTTCGCGTCGATCGGGAACTCGCCGGCGGTCACGGTGTCGTGCAGGAGGCGGGCGGCAATGGTCGCGGCCATTTCGACCGCGACGCGCTGCAGTTCGGCCACTTGAGCGCTGCGGCCGGCGTGCAGTTCGGCGACCGCGGCGCGGGCCTGTTCGAGCGCCGCACGCAGGTGGGCGCGGTCGGCCGCGCGCTCGGCGGCGAGGGCGGCTTCGCGGGCCGCGTCCGGTTCGGGTTTGCGCTCGGTGGCGGGCGGCGGCGGGGTTTGTGCGGCGGGCGGTTGCGGCGCGCTTCGGCGGGCGGGCTTGTGTTCGGGCAGCGGCGCGCCGGGCGGCAGCACGGACGCGCCGCGGAGCGGGCGGTCGAACCGCACGCGGCACTCAACGGCCGCATCGCTTCCGGTGGGGCTTCGCATGACACCGATCCCTCGCGCTGATGGCTCCCCGCGAACCGTTCGCGAGGTGGGCTGCAACCGCTAGCGCTGCTCGTTACCGTTGCCGAACCGCGATTGCAAGTCCGCGGATCGGATTCGGTCGGAGCAGTGGAACAATGGTGTGCGAATCGGTGATGTGTGGTCCGTGCCGAACCGGTCGGCGCGGTTTTTCCTCAAGTTCCGCTGGCGTTTCGACCGACGGTGCGCGTTTTCGCGCAACGGTAAAAACTGCCGCGCCCGCCGGAGAACTCATTCCTCCGGAGTAATTTCCCCATCTTCCTCACCTTTGCGGACCGCGGCCAGAATCTTCGACTGCGCCTCGCGCGCCTTGTTCGGCGGTACGGTGCCGAGCAACTCCGATTCGTCGTTCAGCACCTCGCGCGAACGACTGGACATGTTGTTCGTGACCTTCGGCCGAATGGCGGGGTCCGCGCCCTTCAGCGCGACCGCGAGCGTCTTCACGTCCAACTTGCCGAGCAGCGCCTGAATCTGCCGGTCCGGGATGCGCAACAGGTCTTCGATGCGGTACAGTTTTTCGACGATCTTTTGGGCCAGTTCCGGGTCCGACGCTTCGATCTTTTTCAGCACCGGCGTGCGCTCGACGCGGGGCACGGCGCGGAGCATGTCGGCGAGGTTCGTAATCAGTTCCTCTTGGCTCGGTTCGCGCGGGGCGGCCTTGAGGCGCTCGCCCTTCGCGATGACCGCGCCCATGAGGCGGTCGAGCAGGACCGGGTTGCGCGAGCCGAGCTTGCTCAAGCGCACGGCGATTTCGGCCCGCAGTTCGACCGGCATGCGCTGCATCACGCGCCCCGCTTCGGCCGGGTCGAGGCACGACAGGATGAGCGCGACGGTCCCGGGCTGTTCCCCTTCGAGCGCGCGAGCGATCACCTCGGGCGCGAGCGCGCGGAGCCGGTCGATGGGCGCGGGCGGCGCTTCCGGCGCGGGGGCCGCTTCGGGCGCGACCGGTTGCGGCGCGGCCCGCTCCGTGATGCGCTGCAGGTCGAAGAAGTGCGCGAGCGCCGCGTTCACCTCGTCTTGCGGCGGGGCCGGAGCGGGTTGCGCGAGGAGCGCTCGCAACCGCTCGCCCATCGGGCCGAGCCGCGCGAGGATCGCGTTACCGATCTCCGCCGGCAGCAGCCGCAAGAGCAGCACCGCCACGTCATCGCCCGCCGCGTTCGCCATCCAAATACTTGCCCTTAGTCGCCGTTAGTTGGCACCGAGCAGCGCCCGGAACACGGCCGCGGCGCGGTCCGGGTCGGTCCGCGCCAGTTCGAGCAACCGGTCCAGTTCGCCGCCCGCCGCGGCCCCTGCCCCCGGCGCGGCCGCTTCGCCCGGGGCCGGAGCCGGCACGTCCGCCGGTTTGCGCCGCCGCAGGGCGAGTAGCCCAAAGATACCGACAACCAGCACGCACGCCAGCGCCAAGCTGATGTTCCGCGCGAGGCCGACGTACGCCTGAACGCGCTGGAGCCGCGCGAGCGCCTCGTCCGGTTCGGGCGCGGCCGGCACCGTGAGCGGCACGTTGGACAGTTTAACCTCGTCGCGCCCGGTGCGGAACCCGACTGCGCGTTTCACGATTTCTTCCGCGTCCGCGGCGCTGATGACCGCTTGGCCCTCGGCCGGCGGGCGCAGGTCGGCGATCACCGCGACCGAGAGCCGCGTGACCGCTCCGCGGCCCTCTTCGAGGTCGCGCACCGTCTCGGAGAGGGCGTAATCGGTCGCCGTATCTTCCGAAGACGACGTGCCCCCGCCGCCGGCACTCGCGCTGCTGGTTGTCCCGCCGGCCCGGGCGATGTTGCTACTCGGCCCGACAACGCCGCGGGGCGCCCCCCCCGTACTCTTCGTGGTGGTGTTGCGTTCGATACGAGCGACGCGCTCGGGCGAATAGGTCTTTTGCAGTTCCTTCACGCGGTTGAAGTTGATGTCCGCGCTCACTTGCACGAACACGCGCCCCGCGCCGAGCGTTTGCGCGAGCATGTCTTGCGCTTTGCTCGCCAAGTACGCTTCGAGTTCGCGGCGGAACTCGAGCTGCGGTGTCGGGAGCGAGTCGCGATCCGCCGCGTGCGGGTCCGAGAGTACACGCCCGGCCGAATCGATCACCGTGACGTTCTCCGGCTTCAGCCCCTCCACGCTGCGCGCCACGAGCGAAACGATGCCCGCGGCGCTGCCCCGGTTCATCGTCGCGCCGGGCTTCAGCCGCAGCGTGACGCTCGCGGTCGTCACCTTCGTGTCGCGCGAAAGGGCGTACTGGTTCGGTTCCGGGCGCGCGATGATGACGCGGGCCGTGTGTACCGGTTCGAGTTGTTGGATCGAGCGCGCCAGTTCACCCTGTAGTGCCCGCTGGTAGTTCACACTTTGAACGAACGGCGTGGTGAGGAACGAGCTTTCGTCGAAGATGTCCAACCCCTTCCCGCCGCGACTGGGCAACCCGGCCGTGGCGAGCGCGACGCGGGCTTCTGGGAGGCGCTCAGCCGGGACGCGAATCGCGGTGCCGTCGGCCGACAATTCGTTCGGGATGTTCTGCGCGGTGAGCGCGGTGCGCATCGCACCGACTTCCGCGATGTCGAGGTCGCGGTACACGTTCACATAGTTGGTGCCGGACAGGTAGGCGAACGACCCGACCGTCGCGATCACGCCGACCGTGGCGAGCACGAGCAGCGCGCGGCGCGCGAACCCGAGGCCGGACCAGAACTCGCGCATCTGTGCGAGCAAGCGGTTGAGCTGTTCCATGCGTCACAGGTCCGAAGGTGCCGTTCTGTAGCCGGGGTCAGTGACCCCGGAGCTACCGTCACAGTTCAACACCGGCCTCCCAGAGACCGGCAACCGAACGCGGGCATCACACCTGCATCCGGCTCACTTCTTGGAACGCGTCCGCGAGCCGGTTCCGCAGTTCCAGAATGAGCCGGAACGACAGGTCCGCTTGGGCGACCGCGAGCGACACCGTGTGCAGGTCTTGCGCTTCGCCGGTGGCGAGGTCGCGCACCGCGGCGTCGGCGGTCGCGCTCGCCGCGCGGTTGCTGTCCAACAGGCCGTTCAGCACCGCGGCGAACCCGGTCCCGGCCGGTTGCGCGTCCGCGAGCGCGCTCACACCGAGCGAGGCCCCGCCGAGAGGCACGAGCGGTTGAAGTTGCGTCAGCGGCGCGAGAGAGTCGATCGGCACGGTTAGCTCCGCAGCAGGTTCAGGGCTTGCTCGTTCATCTGGCGGAACGTCTGCGCGGCCCGCAAGTTCGCCTCGTACGCCCGGGCCGCGGTGAGCAGGCTCACCATTTCGAGCGGGAGTTGCACGTTCGGCATCCGCACGAACCCCTCGGCGTCCGCGTCCGGATGGCCGGGCGAGTACACGCGGGGCAGTTCGCTCTGGTCTTCGACCAACTCGACCGCTTGCACGCCGCCGAGCACCGGCGACGTGGTGGTGCGCGTCGCTTCGCCGAGGACTTCGGCGAACACCACGTCTTGCCGGCGGTACGGGCCGCCGTTCGCGGACCGCGTGGAGTTGGCGTTCGCGATGTTGTTCGCGATCACCTCCATGCGGTACCGCTCGGCGCTCATCCCGGTGCCGCTGATCGCGCTGGCGGTGAACAGTGTGTCGAACGGCATGGCGGTTCTCCGTGTTAGCGCCCGGCAATCGCGGCCCGCAGCGACGCCACGCGGCTCGCCACGATCTGCGCCGCGGCCTGAAACAGCAGCGCGTTCTTACTGATCGCGCCCATTTCCTTGTCGATGTCCACGTTGTTCCCGTCCACGCGCTCGGGCGCGGTTTCGTCCACGGTCACGGTCGGCTTCACCGGGGGCGCGGCCCCGTTCGGCGCGGCGAGCGCCTTCGCCAAGTCGGCCTCGAACGCGACTTCGCGCCGCGTGTAGCCGGGCGTGTTCACGTTCGCGACGTTCTGCGCGAGCACGCGGTGCCGCAGGGCGGCCGCGTCCATCAGTTGCGCGAGCACGCCCACGCCGGAAAGTTGAGTCTCCATATTGAGGGAATCGGCGGCGCGCGATTCGGAATTCAGGCCACTTTGCCGGCCGTGCCGGAGGTGCGGGCATTCGCGCGCGAATTCGGGCAGCACGCGCGAGATGGGCTAAAGTACATCCAATGCAGCTTAACGTGCTCGCCGCCGCCCAACTCGCCGCCGCGCCGACCGGCGCGCCCGGGGTGCCCGCGCGCGTCGTCGCCGGCGACCTCGCGCGCGTGCCGGTCGGCGAGTTGCTCGAAGCGACCGTAACCGCTTCGACCCCGCGCGGCGCGACGCTCACCGTGAACGGCCAACCGCTCACGGTGCAACTTCCGCCCGGCGCGCCGCTTCAACAGGGCGCGGTGCTGCTGCTCCGCGTGCCGCCCGGTGCCGCGACCGCGCCGAACCCGACCGTCGAGCTTTCAGTTCCGGCATCAGTTTCCGCGCCGGCGGCGCAACCGCTTCCGGGCGCGCCCCGCGGTTACGCCGCCCCCGAAGCGCCGCGAACGGCCGTCGTTGACGTACTCGAATCACTTCCCGACGGCCGCGCGCGGGTGCGCATCGACGGGCAAGAGCAGGTCGCGCGCCCCGCGGAACCTTTAGTGCCCGGTGAGCGGTACGTTCTGCAAGTGCAGCGCTCCGCGGCCGGCACCGTGCTGAAGCCGCTGCCGCCGGACGCGCCCGCGACCGCGCGCGAAGTCGCGACCGCCATTCTGCGCGCGCCCGCGGCCGACGTGGGCACGGCGCTGAAGCCCTTGCGCGCGGAACTCGAAACGCTGACCGCGCCGCCCGCGAAGGGCGAACCGGCCGCGCCGCCCGCGGTGCGCGAGGCCGCGACTGCCGTTCGCGCGACACTCGAAGCGCTCGTGCCGCGTCCGGGGCGCGCGCCGGACGCGGCACAACTTCAGCGCATCGTGGAGAACGGCGGGCAACTGTTCGAGGCGAAACTCGCGCGCGCGGCCGAAGGCGCGCCGGCGGTTCCGACCGCCGCGAAGCCCGAACTTCCGACGCCCGCGACCGTGCGAACGGCGGTCCCGGTTCCAACAGCCGTTCCCGCGACCGCGACCGCGCCGGCGCTCGAAGCGCTCGCCGCGCGCCCCGCGGTGCCGACGCCCGACGCGCCGGCGCTTCCCGCTCCCGGTAACCAACCGAGCGCGCCCGTTGCCCCGCAGCCGAACGTGCCCGCGAAGTTGCTCGAAGCACTCGCCGCGCGCCCCGCTCCGCCCGCCCCGGACGCGGCACCCGCGCCACTAGCGGCACCAACGGAGCGCCCCGCGCCGGCCGTGGCTGAAGCGCCGAAGGCGGACGCGCGCCCGCAAGACGCACCGCGCGACCCGCTCGCGCCAGCTCAGACGCGCGAAGCCCAGACCGAGGTTCGGGCCGAATCGCGGGCCGAGGCGCGCGACGTCGCTTCGGACCTGAAGGGCGATTTGCTGAAACTGCTGCGCGCCGCAAACGACATCGGCACCGCGGTGCGCGTGCCGGCCGCCGAAGCCGCACTCCACACCATCGAATCGCAGCAGGCCGCGAACGCGCTCGCACAGGCGAACGGCACCGCGTTCCACTTGCAGATTCCGTTCCCCGACGGCGACCAGTGGCGCACGGTGCGGCTCGCGCTCGAACCGGAGCGCCGCGCGGACGCGGACCCGCGCGACCCGGCCTCGCGGTTCCGCGTGTTCATGCACGTCCCGCTGTCCGAACTCGGCGAAACGTACATCGAAGCCGGGCTGAGCGGCGGCAGTTTCCGCGCGACGATCTACCTCGACGCCCCCGGCGTGCGGGCCCGTGTGGGCAACGAACTCGCTTCGCTGCGCGCGGAGTTGGAAGCCGAAGGGTTCACGGAAGTGCTACTCGACGTGCGCGCGTCGAGCGACTTACCGGATCGACAGCGGCGCACCGCGGGCGAACTGCGGGCCGGCCGTTCGGACGGAACGTCCGTACTCGACGTGAGGGCGTAACGGTGGCCGAAAACCCGTCGCAACAGCGGGCGGTCGCGCTCGCGTACGATCCCGCGACCGGCAGCGCGCCGAAAGTCGTGGCGAAAGGAAAGGGGCGCACCGCCGCACAGATTCTCGAACTCGCCGCGAAGAACGGCGTGCCGGTGCGCCGCGACCCGGCGCTCGTGCAAGTGCTCAGTCGCCTGAAGTTGGATCAGGAGATTCCGCCGGAACTGTACCGCGCCGTGGCCGCGATCCTCGCGTTCCTCAATCGCTTGAACGGCCCGCAGTAGCCGTTACGCGCGCGTTACGCGCTCGCCGGTACGCTGAGTGCTCCAACCGGAGGGCGAACCGTGCGCCACACATTCGCAGTTCTCGCACTACTCGTCGTCGGCCGAGCGAGCGCGGCCGATCCGCTGCCCGAAGCGCCGAAGGCGTGGGAGAAGGTCGCCGAATCGAAGTACGCCCACGTGCTGCTGTTCGCGCGCGACGGCTACGCCGCGAGTATCGGCTCGGACGTCGTGAAGGGCACCGAACACAACCGTGCGGTGTCGTACACGTACACGGCGTACCGCTACAAGCAGGGCGAGAAGGAACCGACCGCCCTCGAATCGCGCCGCAGCACGCACTGGCTAATGGGCGACCTCGGCCCGGGCGGCGCGCTCGTGACCGGTTGGTTCGCCAACGCCGACACGCTCCACCTGCCGGGCCACAAGCCGTTCGCGTTCGCGCAAGAGAAGGTGCGGTTCGCGGCGAAAGGGTTCACCGCCGCCGGCCTGCTGTGCTACGTCGAAACGTATCTCGACGGCAAATACTACTACGAAATCGCCGAGTTCCCGATCGACTTCCAAGCCGGCAAACTCGGCGAATCGAAGCCGCTGCGCAAGTGGTTCGCGCAAGGCGAAGACGGCTTCTCGCTCGAATTCGGGCACGGCAACCTGTTTACCAACGGCGGCGCTCTCGTGTACGACGGTCAGGTGCCGAACGCCGAGCGCCCCGGCTTCCCGCACCGCGGGATCGAAGCGTGGGACGTGAAGAACCAGAAGTTGCTGTGGCGCGAAGCGAACGCGAGTATCGAAGGAATCGACGGCACGCACGCCTACTGGTATCGCGGGAACGAGATCCTGCGCCGCGCGCTCGTCGCCGACGCGAAGGCCGAGACGTTCGCGCTGCCGAAGGGTACGCAGCGCATCGAACTGCACCCGCCGTTCGTGTTCGCGTTCGTTCCGAAGGAGAAAACCGACGCTCTCGCGGTGTTCGACCTGCGCACCGGGGAGCGCCGCGAGTTCGGCCTGCCGCGGTCGCGGGCCGCGCAGCAGTCGCCGGGCGGCAACCACTACATGCGGCAGAAGGCGTGGTTCGTCCAACTGCCGGGCACCGACGACACGGCAGCACTCGCACAAGTGCGGATGGACCCCGCGACTGGCGAGCTGCGCGCCGCGTACAACGGGGCGCTGTACGCGGTGCCGCCTACGTCGCGCGCCGTACCGAAAGAGAAGCCCAAGTGGGAACCGGTGCGGTAGTCGCGCGCGGGTTCGGAACGTAGACAAGCGGTGTCCGCCACATCACTCACGGAGTTCCCGCGATGGCTCACACCGTCACGTTCAAGGGCAACACGGTCCCGCTGGCCGGCAGCGCGCTGAAAGTCGGCGACGCGGCCCCCGCGTTCGCCACCCTCAAGGTGCTGGACAAGGTCACGCTCGCCGACACGCCGGCGAAGGCGCGCATGTTCAGCGTCGTGCCGTCGCTCGACACGCCCGTGTGCAGCATGCAGACCAAGAAGTTCGACGACGGCCTCAAGCAGCTCGGCGACGCGGTCGCGTGCTACACGGTGAGCCTCGACCTGCCGTTCGCGCAGAAGCGGTTCTGCTCGGCGGAAGGCGTCACCACCATGACGACGCTTTCGGACGTTCACGACCACTCGTTCGGCAAGAACTGGGGCGTACTCATCGAGAGCGGCCTGCCGCTGAAGTTGCTGGCTCGCGCCGTGTTCGTCGTCGATAAGGGCGGGAAAATCTCCTATGTGGAGTACGTGCCGGAAGTGACGAGCGAACCGAACTACGCCGCCGCTCTCGAAGCACTGAAGGCCGCCGCTGCGTGAAAATAGGGGCAAGGGGCGAGGGGCGAGAGGGTAGCAAAGACCTTTGTCTGCGGACGTTCTGTCCGCTGCCCTCTGTCCGCTTCTTGCCCCATGCCCCTCGCCCCTCGCCCCTCTCGACGCCCCTTTTTTACATTTCCACCCTCCGCGGGCGCAAGTTGCCCAATTTCTGCGGAAGATGGCTAAGTACGGTCGAGCGCGCGGACCTTAACGGTTGTAACGCCTGCCGCCACTTGTGGCGGTTGTGCCGCAATCTGAAACCGGTTGTGCGGACACACCCGCGACTTAGCTTAGAGGGTGACGTTCGGCGCTCGCGCCGTGCCCGTTCACCAACCGGAGTTCCGCACCATGACCTTCACCCGTAGCGCCGCGGCGCTCGCGCTGGCCCTCGCGGGCCTCGCGGTGCAAGCCGTTCCGGCGCGTGCCGCTTGGGACAACGTGTTCCAAGTGGCCTGCAACAACTGCAACAAGCCGCGCGTCGCGTTCAGCAACCCGTGCCCGCCGGAGCCGTGCCCGCAACCGGAAATGCGCATCAGCTACGTGCAGCGCACCTTCTATCAGCCCGTAACGGAGTACGTGCGCAAGAGCTACTACGAGCCGGTCACGAAGAAGGTGACGAGCTACTACTACGAACCGGTCACCGAGTACAAGTACACCACCTACTACGACCCCTGCACCGGGTGCCCGCAGCGCGTGTGCCAGCCCACCACCTCGTACCGGTTGCGCAGCCAGTGCAACAGCGTGACGAGTTACGTGGAACGGTGCGCGATGGTGCCGGTCACGTCGCTGAAGCCGGTGACGTACCAGCAACCGGTCGTCAGCTACTACTACCCGCCGACGAGCGGTTCGTTCTTCCCGCCCGCCCCCCCTGCCCCGCCCGCGGCGCAAGGGCCGACCGTCGAACAACTGCGCGACAACCCGCCGAGCGTGATGCCCGGTAACAGCGACGGCATGATTCCGCCGACGAAAGTTCCGGTCGACCCGCAGTCGCGCCCGCGCACCGGCACCACGCTGCGCCCGGAGAAGACCGTGAGCCGCAGCAGCACCGTCGCGGTGCGCGGCGAAGTGGTGACCAACGACCAGATCACCCCGCGACCCGGTGCGAAGTTGGTGTTCATCAACGCCGACAAGCAGGACGAGAAGAAGTACGCGACCGCGAACGCCTTCGGCGAGTTCGACCTCACCCTGAAGGCCGGGACGTGGCTCATGTACGTCGGCGGCACCACCGGCACCGCCGACTACCACAAGAAGCTCACCCTCGGCGACCGCGACACCGTGGATTACAAGGTCGTGTCGCGCTAACGTTTGAAGTGCCAGAACGCAAGGAAGCGATTCCGTGCCAGAGTGCGAGAGCAGAGGGTGTGAGGGAGAAGACTGTTTTCTCTCTCACACCCTCTACCCTCACACTCTGGCACTTCAGTTCGCAAAGGCCCGCGCCAACCTCAAGTGCTGTTCCAAGTCGAGCGCTTCGCTCCGCAACTTCCCGTCGATGCCGAGTTCGGCGAGTTTCGCGTCCACAACGGCCTTGTCCTTCGCACCGGTCGGCCACCCGCTGAGCGCTTGGCGCAGGTTCTTGCGCCGGTGAACGTACAGGTCGCGCAGGAACGTGCGAAACGCGAGTACGTCGCCCACCTTCGCGCGCTTCTCGGCGTTGGGCTTGATCAGCACGATCGCGGAATCCACCTTCGGCCGCGGGTAGAAGTTGGACGGCAGCACTTTGCGCACCGTCTCCACGTCCGCGACGCTCTGCACCAGCACCGAGAGCGCGTTGTAGTCCTTCGTGCCCGGAACCGCGCGCAAGCGCTCGGCGATCTCCCACTGCACCATCACCACCATGCGCTCGACGTCCGTGCGCGACACGAGCAAATTGCTGATGAGCGGTGTGGCGATCACGTACGGTAGGTTCGCGATCAACTTCTTCTTGGTGGCGCTGACGCGCGCTGTTTCTTCGTCCCACGCGGCGAGCATGTCGGGGTTCAGTTCGCTCTTCTTCGCGAGGCAGTCGCCGAAGACGAACCGCACGTTCGGGCGCGGGCCGATCACCTGCTTCGCCACCGGTTGGAGCGACTTGTCGATTTCCACCGTCACGACCGCGCCCGCGTGTTCGGCGAGCTTCGACGTGAGCGACCCGGTGCCGGTGCCGACCTCCAGCACCGCGTCCGTCGCGGCCACTTCACCTGTTCGCACGATCAGATCGAGCAGATTCAAGTCGATGAGGAAGTTCTGGCCGAGTTTGCTCTTCGCCTCCAACCCGAAGCTCTCGAAGAGCCGGTGCAGGTACGAGAGCGTTTGGCGCGGCGACGGGACCGGTTGCGGCGTTTCTGGCATGTGGCCTCAAATGGTGGTGCTCATTCGCTGAAACAGCTTTTGTACATGCTTCGCCAACAAATCGAACTCCAAATTCACCGCCGCGCCCGGTTTCTTGAAACCGAGCGTGGTGACGGCGCGCGTGTGCGGGATCAGCATGACGGCGAACGAGTCGTCGGTGGGGTCCACGACCGTGAGGCTCACGCCGTCCACCGCGACCGAACCTTTGGGAACGAGCAGGCCCGCGAATCCGGCCGGGAATCCGAACCGAACTGTAATCCAGTCACCGGTTTGTTGTTCGTCGAGCACGGTGCCCACGCAATCGACGTGCCCCGTGACGAAGTGCCCGCCGAGAGCGTCGCCCACGCGCAGCGCGCGTTCGAGGTTCACGCGGGCCCCGGGCGCGAGCGCGCCGAGAGTGGTTTTCGCCAGTGTTTCCGGGCCGATTTCGAAGTCGAACGAGTCGCCGTCGCGGGCCACGACGGTGAGGCACGCGCCGCTCACGGACACGCTTTCGCCCGCGCTCAGGAGCGGTGCGAGTGCCCCTTCGGTGACGCTCAGGCGGCGCCCGCCGGCGACGTCCGTAACCGCCCGAACGCTGCCGAGGGCTTGCACTAAGCCTGTAAACATGGGAAACCTGTATAAGATAACGCTGTTCGCGCGGACGGAGCGGTTCCGGTGAGCGCGCGACTCGCGTTCGGACGATATCTCCACGGACGGTATTCTACGCTGGGGATCGTTCGATGGGCATGCTGGATCACTGGCAGCCGGTCGCGCTGTCGCGCGCGCTTCGCAAGAAGCCGCTGGGCGTGGTGGTGGCGAACCAACCGATCGCACTGTTCCGCACCACGACCGGCGCGCCGGCCGCGGTGTCGGACGTGTGCCCGCACCGCCACTTGAAGCTCAGCGTCGGCACCGTCGTCGGCGAGCGCATCCAGTGCAAGTACCACGGCTGGAGCTACGACGCGTGCGGCAACGGCGAAAGCCCCGGCGCGCCGAAGATGACCACCTGCACCACGAGCTACGACGCGCGCGAGGCGCACGGCCTCGTGTGGATCAAGTCGCGACACAGCGAACCGGCGTTCCCGCACATCGAATCCGACGGATTCTTTCCCATCTGCACGCTCGAGCACACCGTGCCCGCGCCGCTCGAACTCGCGGTGGACAACTTCAACGAGATCGAGCACAGCGGTACGGTACACGACACCTTCGGCTACGACCTCGACCGCATGAGCGAGGTGAAGGTGGGGTTCGAATCGACCGACGACGAGGTGCGGGTCACGAACGCCGGCCCGACGAAGCGCATCAACCCGCTGTTCGCGTGGTTCATCGGCATCCGCAAGGGCGACACGTTCCACGACCACTGGACCACGCGGTTCTCGCCGGTGTACTCGCGGTTCGATCACTGGTGGACCAGCCCGGACGGCACCCGCGAGAGCATGATTCGCTGGCGGCTGTACATCTTCTTCGTGCCGCAAGACGACAAGACGACGCGCGTGTTCTCGGTCACGTTCGCGAAGTCGCGGTACCCGGGGCCGGGCGGCGGGTTGCGCCTCATTCGCTGGCTGTTCCGCCGCGAGATCGACCGCGAAATTCGCGCCGACGTGTCGATGCTGTACCACATGGCTGACTACGGCACCGGCATTGAGGGGCTGAAGCTGAGCCGCTTCGACAAGGTGCTCGGGCTGACGCGCGAGCGCATCACGCGCATCTACCGCGCCGAACAGCCGGGCCGCGTCGCGCTCGCCTGAGGTCGGCGTTGTGCTGCGCACCCGGTTTCGCTAGCCTTGCCGTCCCGCGCCGGTCGCCGCGCGGGTTCGGAGGCTTGCCATGCGTTTCGCACCTCGCTTCGCCTGCACCCTGTTCGTACTTGTGACACTGCCACTCGTCGCGACGGCCGGCCCAATTCAGTGGGGCTACCGGGCCGAAGCCGCGGACGGCACCGTGCTGCGCGACGTGACCGGAATCACCGACGCGTTCCTGTCCGACTACTTCCTCATGAACCCGCGGCAGTTCGGCACGAAACAGCCGGACCCGATTCCCGACAACAACGTCGTCACCGACATCTGGCGGTACCAAGCGACCGTGATTGTGACCGACGAGCTGAGCGGCGACACGGGTTCGCTGCCCATCTACGTCGATTACCGCGAGCAGTTCGAGGTGAAGCCGGACGGCTCACTGTACCCGATTTATGAGGGCGAAACAGGCGGCCCGTTCTGGCCGGAACCCGCGCGTCTCGAACTGGGCGGGAACGTGTATCGCATGAGCACGCCCGGCGGCGAGATGCTGATGCGCGTGGAAGCGGGACCGGGGCCGGTACAAACGCCCGAACCCGGCACGCTGGCGCTTGCCGGGTTCGGAATCGGCGCGGCGCTGGTGCGCCGCGCCCGCCGGTAACGGCTTAGTAGCGGTAGTGGTCGCTCTTGAACGGGCCGTGCTTGCTCACGTGGATGTACGCGGCCTGTTCTTCCGTCAGTTCGGTCAGTTCCACGTTCAGCTTCTTCAGTTGCAGCCGGGCGACGTGCTCGTCCAGCTTCTTCGGCAGCACGTACACGCCCACCGGGTACTTGTCGATGTGCTGCCACAGCTCGATTTGCGCGAGCACTTGGTTGGCGAACGACGACGACATCACGTAGCTCGGGTGCCCGGTGCCGCAGCCGAGGTTCACCAGCCGGCCCTTCGCCAGCAGGATGATCCGCTTCCCGTCCGGGAAGATGACGTGATCGACCTGCGGCTTGATCTCTTCCCACCGGTAGTCTTCGAGCGACGAGACGTCGATCTCGTTGTCGAAGTGGCCGATGTTGCACACGATGGCCTGATTCTTCATCTTCGCCATGTGCGCGTGCGTGATGACCTTGTAGTTCCCGGTCGCGGTCACGAAGATGTCGGCCTTGTCCGCGGCGTAGTCCATCGTGACGACGCGGTACCCTTCCATCGCCGCTTGCAGCGCGCAGATGGGGTCGATTTCCGTCACCCACACTTGCGCCGACAGCGCCCGCAGCGCTTGGGCCGAACCCTTGCCCACGTCGCCGTACCCCGCGACCACCGCGATCTTGCCGGCCACCATCACGTCCGTCGCCCGCTTGATGCCGTCCACCAGCGACTCGCGGCAGCCGTACAGGTTGTCGAACTTCGACTTGGTGACGCTGTCGTTCACGTTGATCGCGGGGAACTTCAGTTCGCCGCGCTTGTGCATCTGGTACAGCCGGTGAACGCCGGTCGTGGTCTCTTCGGTCACGCCCTTGATGGCCGCGAGCCGCGCCGAATACCAGCCCGGTTGCGCCGCGAGCTTCGCCTTGATGGACGCGAAGAGGATCCGCTCTTCTTCGCTGCCGGGCTTATCGAGGACGTGAATGTCCTTCTCGGCGCGAGCGCCGAGGTGGAGCAGCAGCGTGGCGTCGCCGCCGTCGTCGAGGATCATGTTCGAGAAGCCGCCGTCGGCCCACTCGAAGATGCGGTGCGTGTAGTCCCAGTACTCCTTCAGCGATTCGCCCTTGTAGGCGAACACCGGGATGCCGGCGGCGGCGATGGCGGCGGCGGCGTGGTCTTGGGTGCTGAAGATGTTGCACGACGCCCACCGCACTTCGGCCCCGAGCGCTTTGAGCGTCTCAATGAGGACCGCGGTTTGAATGGTCATGTGCAGCGAGCCGGTGATGCGCGCGCCCTTGAGGGGCTGTTTGGCCGCGTACTCGTCGCGGATGGCCATGAGGCCGGGCATCTCGGTTTCGGCGATGGCGATTTCGCGGCGGCCCCAGTCCGCGAGTTTGATGTCCGCGACGTGGTAGTCGGTGAAACCGGCGACGTGGGCGGCGGGCTTCGAAGCAACAGCGGTAGGCACGTTCACAGTCTCCTGACAGAGTGAACGGGCGCGGTTGCACGGTAGTAAGGCCACCCCGTCGAGCCTGGCCGAACGTCACGTCGGTTCCGTGCGTTCGGTCGCAGCGCCCCTCGAAGGCGTGGTGAGTTGGAACTCGGCTATGCATTAACCTCGCAACGAACGCCGAATTAACTCGCCTTTTGTTTTAGCGACCCGCGCCCACCGAAGGCAAGCCCGACCGCTTCGCGGGGCGCGTCCATTCCAAGCGGGCCAAGTGGTCGAAGTGGGCCAAAGAGGGCCACCAAAGGGGGCCAGTTGGCCCCCTTTGAAAAACACCTAGAAATCCCAGCGTTTCGCAGGTAGCAGCGCCGAAGTTGGCCAACCCTTCACGCGCGATACCCCTCCTGTGCGTGCGCGGGGCGAATTTCGGGGCCGTTCGGGGCGCACGTCGCGTTCGCGCCAGCGAACGAACGGCCCTGCCCCGAACGCCAAGTGCGCTGGCGAAAGAACGGTATACACAAGAACAAATCGAGTCAAGGGTCTCGACCTACACAGCCGCTCGGAAAAATGGGCGGGGGCTTGAGCCGCGTGTGCGGTTCCGGTATTTTTCTCCGCGGCAGGGTACACCGCGCACCGAGGAACCCGCGATTCAGCCCGTGCTCCCAAGTTCGGGCGCGCAACACGGAGGCCGCGAACCATTTTCACCTCGCCACTAACGGACCTGATGCAACTCCCCATCTGGTCTTGGGAGAACCGCCACAAGTATCCCGGCGTGCCTCAGGAACCGGACAAATTCGTCCAAGCCGCGATTTCGGGCACCGGCCCCGTCGTGTCCCGCGCCGGCTCAACGCTCCGACTCCCGCCCGCACCGGACGGGCGAAGCCAACTCGCGTTCTTGGGGCAAACGGCGTACAAGCTCGCAGACATCCAAAAGGCGATCACCGGACTCGCGGACGCCGGGCAGCGCCTGTTGTCCACCGCGTCGTTGGATTCGCTGCAAAGCGTCTCGATGGTGACGTTGGGGTTAAGTGCACTCACCCCACTGCTCCTCGCCGCGCAATTTCGGCACCTCAACAAGAGGCTGAACGATCTCCAACAACAGATTCGCAAACTGAGCGCGCTGTTGGAGGACCGATACATTTCGGAACTCGAGTCGGGTATCGAGTTGTTGGAATCCGGCGTGCGCCAGCAAAATAAAGGGCGGATCGAAGGGGCACTCCAGAAGTGCAACGACGCCGCAGTGTTTTTTGGTAACCGCGTTCAGAGTGCCGTTGCCGAGCGCCAAGACCGTCGGGGCGTTCTGCTCCTGAGCCGCCACCTGTCGGTCGCCATCTGCGGGACGACCCGGTGTTTCATCGCGTTGGACGAGGACGCGGAAGCCCGAAAGATGCTCGGGGCGCGCACCCCGGCGCTACGGCGCGCGGCGCGAGCGGTGTTCCAACAAACCGTCGCCCGCGACCCGGGCCGCTTCATGATCCCGGCCCTTACCCCCGACGTGTCGCTGGAGTCCTTCGTAGACCTGTTTCGGCAGGCGAAACACGCCGGGGCGTTGGACGAATCCGACCCGGTGCAGCGGGCTCTCGCCGAACAGCCGTCGGCGGCGGCCCTTTTCGAGACGCTGCGGGAGAAATTGTTCAGCTACCGACGGATGTGGCCGTTCGGGCCGCGCCCGGAAGTTCTCCGGAGCGAGTTGCTGGATGCGACCGCGTGCGTCGAAGAAACGAACCGGGTCCAAAGTTTGGCCGATTTCCTCGAAGAGTCGCAGCGAACCGGCCGGAGAGCCATCGAAGGCATCACGTTGCTGGACGAAGAGGCCAACCGCAACGCCAACGCGGGCATCGCCTTGCTGGACGAAAAGTCAAAAGATCGAGTAAGCCCCTACTTCGTTTGGGGCATGTAGGCGCACTTGGGGCGCGCCCCCGGCACCGCTTGTTCCCCCTGTCGCGGTCGGCGATAATGTCCGGGCGAGGAGGGCCGGGGCATGCCGCTGCACGATTGGACCCACGAGCGCGGGTGGGACGGCGTCTCTCCGATGTGGATGACGTACCTCATCGAGTGGGTTCAGCCCCGCTTACCGGCGGGGTACAAGGCGTTTATTGGTGGCGTCCCGGCGCTCACGGTGGCGACCGCCAACGGGAAGCCAGAGATTGGCGTGCGGCGGTTCGGGCCGGAACAGCCCGCTCCCGGTGCGGCGGCGACCGGAACCGCCGCTCTCGAACCGGACCTCACGCAGAACGCCGTCCTCCGACTCGATCCACAGCGGGCCGTTCACATCGACTACCACGGCCAACTCATCGCCGCCATCGAACTCGTGTCGCCGCGCAACTAGGACCGGGCCGACTCGAAAGAGGCGTACACCAACCGCTACCTCGGGTACCTCACCTTCGGTGTTCACCTGATGGTGGTGGACGTACTGCCGCGCCCGCGCAAGTTCTCGTTCGCGGACGCGCTCACCGCCAGCCTGGGACTCGACTTGCCGCCGCTGCCGTCGCCGTTCGCCGCCACTTACCGCGTCAACGGCCCCATCCCGGTCGGCGACGACATGGGCAGCAGTTTCAGCGTGTGGCGACGCCCGTTGCAGGTCGGCGAACCGCTGCCGACTCTGCCGCTCCCGCTGAACATTCACGAGGCCGTTGAGATCGACTTGGAGCAAACGTATCAGCGTGCCGCTGAGCGGGCGTATCTGCCGTGAAGCGAAACGCGCCGCTGCGGGTGAAATGGAGTACACCACGGGGATAAACCCCGTGGCGCTCTGGTGAGACGCGGTCCGCCTGCCGCTACTTGTCTTTACCCGTCAAGATGTCGTCGAGGCGCTTCTTCTGTTCCGGCGTCAGCACGCCCTTCAGTTCCTTGTCGCGCGTCGCTTTCAGTTCGGCGATTTTCGCGTTCAACTCGTCGATCTGGTCGTTGTATTTGTTCTGAATCTTGTAGACGTTTTGCACCTGCGTGTCGGTCAGCCCGAGCTTTTTCCAGTTCGCGGGCAGCACGCCCTTCGCCCGCGGCGGCTCCGCGGGCTTCTTGTCGTCCTTCTTGTCTTGGCTGATACCGTCCGTCGAGAGTACCGCGAGCGCGGCCGCGAGCGCGAAGAGACCAGCACGAAACATGGGGCAACCTCTGTGAGAATCGGGTGATAGCACGTCGCAAGGCGGGTAGAACGATTTGAGTATGACAAGCGCCAACGTCCCCGAGCAAGAAAATAATCCGACGCGAGGGGCCGGTCGCACGAAGCGCGGCCCGCCGAACCGGTTCCGGCGCTTCCGCCGCCCGGCGAGCGTGGTATGATCGCTTCATACCCACCACAGGGCACCGCATGACCGCTCCGCACCGCTCCACCGTCGCGCTCCTCGTCGCGCTTCTCGCGTGCGCGTTCGGCGCACTCGGCCAACCGCCGGACGAGGTGGAAGACCCCAACGGCGGAGTGAAGAAGCGCCTCAAGGTCGAGGACGCGCCCGGCGACATCAAAGGCCCGGACGCCGGCCCCGGCAGCGCGCCGGACGACCGGCTCGACGAGTTGCAGCGCGCCGGCGACGCCGCCGCGCACCCGGCACTCAAGGAACTGTACCTGCGGCACGCGGTCCCGTTCGACCGGATGTACACGAAGAGCGGCGTGCAGCGGATCAAGCCCATTCCCGTGGCCCGCGGCGAGCGCATGCCGGCGCAGTTCGGCGTTCAGGAACTGGAGCGGGACCGGTTCGGCGCGCCGCAGGGCGTCAACACGGCCGAGGTGCGCAAGTTCGAGTTCTTCGAAGAGGTCGCGGTACTGGAGGCGAACGCGGTGCTGGCGTCGAAGCCGTACGGCACCGGGGCGAACGCGCCGGGCTGGCTCGCCGCGGACCAACTGGCCGCGGCCGAACTGCTGCTGTCCGCGGCGCTGCGGTTCCACGACTACGCGCGCGAGAACCCGCGGGACCGCCCGATCCGCCGCGGGCGCGGCTGGGACACCGTGCGCAAGCCGCTGGCGGAGCGCCTGCGCGAGGTGCGCCTCGCGCAGCTCAAGTACGCGGTCGCGAGCGGCGAGTGGGTGCGGGCGCGCGAGTACGGCTCGCGGCTCATGGTCGCGTACCCGCGCGACGCGGCCGTGGCCGCCGACGTGGCCGGCGCGCGGGTGCTCGAATCGAAGCGGCTGCTCGCGTCCGACAACCACTTCGACCACGTGAAGGCCCGCGAACTGCTCGACGAGTTCGAGGCCCGCTACCCCGGCGGGGGCGGCGAACCGGTGCGCGCCCTGCGCGCCCAACTCACCGACATCGCGCAGAAGGCGCTCACCCGCGCGAAGGACAAGATCGGCGCGGGCGACCTCACCACCGCGCGCGGCGCGCTCGCGCAAGCCGCGGCGCTCGACCCCGGCTTGGCCGGCCTGCGCGACCTGCAGCGCGAGCTGAAAGCCGGCTACCAGACGCTCTACGTCGGGGTGCGCGACTTCCCGGTCACGATGTCGCCGGTGCTCGCGCGGTTGGACAGCGAGAAGCAGGCCGTGGAACTGCTGTTCGAGGGGCTGCTCGAGGAAGTGCCGGACGACGGCAACGGCACCCGCTACCGCCCCGGCACCGCGGTCCAAATGCCCGGCGTGGTTCCCAACGGCCGCGAGTTCCTGCTGCGCGCGCAAGAGCGCGACGCCACCGGGCGGTACGGGTTCGAGTCGCACGACGTGGTCGGCACCCTCAAGTTGCTACAGGCGCGCCCGGAAACGTGGGCCGCGTACGCCCTGCCGTGGTTCGACGAACTGCCGACCCCGCGGGACAACAACGCGCTGCGCGTCGCGCTCAAGCAGGGCCACCCGGACCCGCGCGCGCTGCTGACGTTCAAGCTGCTGCCGGCCCGCTGGATGCTCGACAACGGCACCCGCGCCGACGACCTCGGGTTCGCGGAGAAGCCGACGGGCACCGGGCCGTACCGCCTCGGGCCGGTCGTGAAGCGCGAGGGCGCGCCGCGCGAGCTGGTGTTCACCGACAACCCGCTCTACGGGCGCTGGCGGGACCGCTCCGGGCAGCCGTTCATCAAGGAGATTCGCTTCGTCGATTTCGCCAAGATCAACAACCCGGTGGAAGCGTTCAAGCAGGGCAGCTTGCACGTCCTCACCGACGTGCCGACGGCGGACCTCGACAAGTTCATGGGCCCGGCCGCGGGGCTGAGCACCAAGGTGCAAGCGTTCACCGCGACCACGAACCGCCGCGTCTACATGCTCGCGGTGAACCACCGCCGCCCGCAGATGCAGAGCAAGCTGTTGCGCCAAGGCATTCACCTCGCGCTGGACCGCGAGAAGGTTCTGAACGAGGTGTACCGGGCCGGGAAGCCGGAGTTCCACCGCGCGCTGGGCGGGCCGTTCCCGCCGCTCGCGTGGGCGACCACGAAGGGGACCGGCGGCGCGCCCGTGCCCGTTGTGAACAAGGACCTCGCGGACCAGAAGCTGCGCGCGTACATCGGCGAGCCGAGCGCGAAATCCGAAGTGACGCTCTCGTATCCAGAGGGGGACCCGCTGGCGTTCCTCGCCTGCACGAAGATCAAAGAACAGGTGGAACTGGTGCTCAAGGACGCCCCGCGGCAACTGAAGGTCGCGCTCGAACCGGTGCCGGCCCGCGACCTGCTGTTGCGCGTCGAAGACGAGCACCGGTTCGACCTCGCGTACCTGCCGTTCGACTACCCCGACGACTGGTACCCGTTCGCGCTGGGGGCGATGCTCGACCCGGCCGCGGCCGAGCGCGGGGGCCGCAACTGGTTCGGGTTCTTGGCGAAGAACACCGGGGCGGACGACAAGGACGCGCAGTTGGGCCAGTTGCTCACGGAACTGCGCGCGTTCCGCGACTTCGGGTCGCTGTCGGCCAAAACGCTGGAGGCGCACAAACTGTTCAACGAGTGCGTGCCGTTCGTGCCGCTGTGGCAACTGGACCGGCACGCGCTGTTCAGCAACGCGGTGAAGGTGTACACGGACGATTCCGGCGTGCCGGTCAGCCCGCGGGTGCTGGACGCGACCCGGCTGTTCCAAGGGGTCGCCAACTGGCGGCTCGACGGGTGAGCGCCGCCGCGGCGGATTTTCAGATTTTTCGCCGAATCCGCACCGGCCGTTCGCGTATTCTGAGTGCGGTTCCCGTGCCGACGAGCGCGGGCCGTGTGGTAGAAGGGGCGTGCGCCCGGCCCCGGGGAGTCACGATGAGCGAGCACGCACCGGACGACCGCACGCTGGTCACGCGCATGGCGCAAGACCCCAGCGACGCCGCCTCGCAGATTGCCTTCTACACGCGCTGGTTCCCGCAGTTCCTCCAGTACGCGCAGCGGTACACCGGCAAGCACGAAGTGGCCGAAGACTTGGCGCAGGCGGCGGCGATCAAGGTGCTCTTCACCGCGCACAACTACGACCCCGCGCGCCCGGTGCGGGCGTGGCTGATCGCCATCGTGCGGAACCTGTGCGTGGACTGGTGGCGGAAGAACCGCCCCACGGTGTCGCTCAGCGCGGACGCGAGCGACGGCGACGACGGCGCGCCGGCACTCGAACTGCCCGACCACGAGCCGTCCGCCCACGAGCGCGCGCTGGCCCGCGAGCGGGACGCGGTGTTGCGCGCCTGTATCGACCTGCTCTCCGAGGCCGAGCGCGAGGTGATCGTCCTGCGCGACTTGCGGGAACTGACGCCCTACGAAACCTCGGTGGTGCTGGGCATCCCGGTGGGGCGCGTGGGGAGTCGGTTGCACCGCGCGCGGCTGCGTCTGGGCGAATTGCTCACGCGCGAGTTCCCCGCGCTGTTCCCGCCGCGCGACTTGTAGTTCGTCCCCGGCTCGCGCCGCGCGTGTGCTATGGTTCGCCACCGATTGCCCACTGGTCGCCCTGTGATCGCCCAGTGATTCTGACGGTGCCTTACTTTTTCGCGGGTGTGTTATGAACGAAATCGACGTGCTCTCGGCGCAAGCGGCCACCGAGGAAGCGGTGGTGCGACTGCTCCGCGCGACCCGCGCCAACGACGCCGAAGACGCGAAGACGCGGCACGCCCGGCACTCGAAGCAGACCGACCGGTGCCCGAGCGTGGCCCGCTTCAGCGCCGTGCTCCGCTGCGGCGGCGCGTGGACCGCGGACGAAGCCACTCACGTGGCCGCGTGCCCGCACTGCAAGAGGGTGTACGACTTGTTCGTCGCCAACATCGCCGCGGTTTCAGAAGCGGCCACAATTGTCGGCCGCGAGGGCGACACGTTGATGGGCCGCGGGCCGGCCGCCGAAGAGACCACCGTGATCGAGGGGCGCACCGGTCAGCCCAAGGCGCAAGCCGCCGACGACACCATCACCGACGACAAACATAAGAAGAAGAAGCGCGGCTGACGCATTCGGGAGTTGACACCGGCACCGGCGCGTGGTTCCATCGGGGTTCACCCGCCCGCGCCTCCCGGTGCCGCTCATGCGCTCCCTCCCGAAGGTCCTCGCGCCCGTCGCGCTGCTCGCCTGCCTGTTCGCACTTCGCGCTCAGCCGCCCAAAGCCGATCCGCCCGCGGCGCGCACCATCTACTACAACCGCGACGTGCGGCCCGTCCTCGCCGACGCCTGCTTCGCGTGCCACGGCCCGGACGCCAAGAGCCGCAAAGCGAAGCTGCGCCTCGACGAACCCAACGACCGCGCGCGCGAACTGCTCGCACCGGGCAAGCCCGACGCGAGCGACGTGCTGAAGCGCCTGTCGGCCCCGCACGACAACGGGCTGATGCCGCCGCCCGAGACGAACAAGAAGCTCACCGCGGCGCAGAAGGAGACGCTGCGCCTGTGGGTCGCACAGGGCGCGAAGTATCAGAAGCACTGGGCGTTCGAAGCGATCAAACGGCCCGAACCGGTCGCACCCGCCGCGCACCCCGTCGACGGGTTCCTGAACGCGCGCATCGGCGCGGCCGGACTGAAGCCGAGCGCGGAGGCGTCGCGCGAGGTGCTCGCGCGACGCGCGGCGTTCGCGCTCACCGGGCTGCCGCCGAGCGCGAAGGAACTGGACGAATTCCTTTCGGACACGAGCGCGAACGCGTACGAAAAGCTACTCGACCGCTACTTCGCCAGCCCGCGATACGGCGAAGAGATGGCGAAGCACTGGCTCGACATCGCCCGCTACGCGGACACCCACGGGTTGCACCTCGACAACGAGCGCGCCATGTGGAAGTACCGCGACTGGGTGGTGAAGGCGTTCAACGACAACCTGCCCTACGACAAGTTCGCGGTGTGGCAGCTCGCGGGCGACTTGCTTCCAGACGCGACGAACGACCAACTCGCGGCCACCGGGTTCAACCGCTGCAACGTGACGACCGGCGAGGGCGGTTCGATCGAATCGGAGTGGCACTATCGCAACGCGGTCGATCGCACGAGCACCGCTGTGCAAGCGTTCCTCGGCCTCACCGCCGGCTGCGCCGTGTGCCACGACCACAAGTTCGACCCGATCAGCACGAAGGAATACTACTCGCTGTACGCCTTCTTCTATTCGAGCGCGGACCCGGCACTCGACAGCAACGTGAGCACCACCGGGCCGTTCGTGAAACTGCCCACGCCCGATCAGCGCGCCGCGCTCGAAGCGGCGGCGAAGGCCGAAGCCGAAGCGCGAACCGCCTACGAGCGCGCGGTCGCCAAGGCCGAAGGGGACGACCCCGCGAACGGGAAACCGGCGCGCCTCGCGCTGCGCGAACTCCTGTTCGACGACGTGTTCCCGGTGGGCGCGAACAGCAACAACACGAGCCGCAACGCCGCCGATTGGGTGACGAAGCCGGCGTTCGGTGCGAAATCCGGACTGCGCGTGCTGCGGCAAGCGAACAGTTTCTTCCACCAAGACAACATCACCTTCCGCGCGAATTCGATCCTCGTTCCGGCGAACGGTGCCCTCGAAGGGTGGGTGTACATCGACGCGAAGCAACCGCCGCACGCGATCACGTTGCAACTCGCCGGCGGGAAGCGCGTGTGGTGGGGCGCGGAGAAGGCCGGCAACTTCGGCACGCGCCTCGGCGACCTCCCGAAACCGGGCGCGTGGGTTCAGCTTCGCGCAACGAACGCCGAACTCGGCCTCACCGCCGGCGCGCCGGTCGCGTCGCTGACGCTTCAGGAATACGGCGGCGTGGTGTATTGGGACGCGCTGGCGCTCGTCGGCGACACCGACCCCGCGACGGACCCGCGGTTCTCATTCCGGGCGTGGTGGAAGTCGCTGAACGGCAAAGCGCCCGGCGACGTGCCCGCGGAACTCGCCGCAACCGTTGCCGCCGGACCCGACGGGAAGCACGAACCGGCTCTCGCGGCCCGACTTCGGGCACACTACGACGCGAAGGTGAAACGGCCTTCCGCGCCCGAAGTGCTGGCGCTTCGCGACAAGTGGGAAGCCGCGCGCGGCGCGCACGCGGCCGCGGCCGACGCGATCCCGGGCACGATGGTGTTCAAGGATTTGCCGGTGCCGCGCGACTCGTTCGTGATGATCCGCGGGCAGTACGACAAGAAGGGCGACAAGGTGCTGCCCCGCACGCCCGCGGTGCTGCCACCGCTCAAACTCGCCGAACCGACGAAGCGCGCGACGCGCCTCGACTTGGCGAACTGGATGGTGGCGAAGGAGAACCCGCTCACGGCGCGCGTCGCGGTGAACCGGCTTTGGCAGCAGTTCTTCGGCACCGGGCTTGTGCGCACGAGCGCCGATTTCGGCGTGCAGGGCGAAGCGCCGTCGCACCCGGAGTTGCTGGATTGGCTCGCGAGCGAGTACCAGAAAGACTGGGACACGAAGCGCCTCGCGAAGCTGATGCTCACGACCGCAGCGTTCCGCCGCGACGCCCGCGCGAGCGCCGCGGATCGCACCAAAGACCCGGAGAACCGTCTGCTCGCTCGCGGCCCGCGGTTGCGGCTCGACGCCGAACAACTGCGCGACAATGCGCTGTTCGTGAGCGGGCTGATGAACTTCGAGATGGGCGGGCGCGGCGTGAACGTGTACCAACCGCCGGGCATCTGGGAACCGGTGGGCTACGCGGACAGCAACACGCGCTACTACCTGCAAGACCACGGCGCGGCGCTGTACCGGCGCAGCATCTATGTGTTCATCAAGCGGACCGCCCCAGCCCCGTTTCTCACGAACTTCGACGGCACCAACCGAGAACAGCTCTGCGCGGTGCGGGATCGCACCAACACGCCGCTTCAGGCGCTGCAACTGATGAACGACGTGCAGCACTTCGAGGCCGCACGCGCGCTCGCGGAGCGCACCATCGCCGAAGGCGGCAAGGACACCCCGGCGCGCATCGCGTTCCTGTACCGCACCGTGCTCGGCCGCAAACCGGACGCGGACGAAGTGCGCATCGTGTCCGGGGCATTGGCGAAACAGCGCGCGATCTTCGACGCCGACGCAGAAGCTGCAAAGAAGGTAGTTCATACCGGCGAATCGAAGCCGAAGGGCACGGCCCCGAACGCCGAAGTCGCCGCGTGGACCCTCGTGGCAAACTTGGTGCTGAACCTCGACGAAGTGGTGATGCGGAATTAGGAGGCCGAGAAGAATATTTGACGGGATGAACAGGATAAACAGGATGAAACCAAGAGAGCTTCAAACATGGATAACGAAGAATTGACCGGCAAGATCATCGGGGCCGCATACCGCGTGTTCAACACGATGGGTTACGGATTCGTCGAGTCAGTTTACGAGAACTGCCTGCTGATCGAACTGCGCAAACTGGGTCTGCAAGCCGAGAACCAGTTCGCAATTAAAGTGTACTACGAAGGGCACGTTGTTGGCGATTTCTTTGCGGACATCTTTGTCGCGCGCACGGTGATTGTGGAACTCAAGTCCGTGCGCGGCCTTGCACCCGCGCACGAGGTGCAACTGGTCAACTACCTCAAAGCCACCGGTATCGACATCGGATTGCTCATCAACTTCGGCGAGCAGCGTGTAGAAGTTAAGCGCAAGAAGCGGGTTCTCTCCGATCAGGAAAACTCTGAATCGGATTCTTGATTTTCAATCCTGTTCATCCTGTTCATCCTGTCAAGTGATTCTTCCATGCAAACCAACATCAATCGCCGGCAGTTCTTCGGCACCTCGGGTCTGCGGCTCGGCGGGGCGGCGCTCGCGCTGCTCGCGGCGCGCGACTCGCGCGCCGACGCCCCCAAACTCGCGGCGCGGGTTCATCCGCCGCTGCCGGGGTTCCCGCACCACGCGCCGAAGGCGAAAGCCGTCATCTACCTGCACATGAACGGCGGGCCGAGCCAACTCGACACGCTCGACTACAAGCCGAAGCTCGTCGATCGCTTCAACGAAGACCTGCCGGCGAGCGTCCGCAAGGGGCAGCGCATCACCACGATGACGAGCGGGCAGTCGCGGTTGCCGGTCGCGCCGAGCGTGTTCAAGTTTGCGCGCGGCGGGAAATGCGGGACGTGGTTCAGCGAACTCCTCTCGCACACCGCGAAGCACGCGGACGACATCGCGCTCGTGAAGTCGGTTTCCACGAACGCCATCAACCACGACCCGGCGTGTACGTTCGTGATGACCGGTAGCGAAACGCCGGGGAAGCCGAGTATCGGTTCGTGGCTCAGTTACGGTCTCGGTAGCGAAACGAACGACCTGCCGGCGTTCGTGGTGCTCACGCCGTTCTGGAGTTCCGGGGCCGCGGCGCAGGCGCTGTTCTCGCGCATGTGGGCCAGCGGGTTCCTACCGGGCAAGTACAGCGGCGTCGCGCTCCGTAGCGTCGGCGACCCGGTGCTGTACGTTCGCAATCCCGAAGGCGTGAGCAGTGAAAGCCGGCGCGCGATGCTGGACGCGCTCGGCGAACTCAACAAGAAGAGCCACGACACCTATGGCGACCCGGACACGCTCACGCGCATTTCGCAGTACGAAATGGCGTTCCGCATGCAGACGAGCGTGCCGGACCTCACGGACCTGAGCAAAGAGCCGGCGAACGTGTTGGAGAGTTACGGTCCGGAAGTGAAGAAGCCCGGCAGCTTCGCCGCAAGCGCGCTGTTGGCGCGCCGAATGGTCGAACGCGGGGTGCGCGCGGTCCAGATTCTGCACCGCGGCTGGGACCAACACGGGAGCCTGCCGAGCGAGATTCGCTCGCAGTGCAAAGACGTGGATCAGCCCACCGCGGCGCTGCTCGCGGACCTGAAGCGCGTGGGCTTACTGGATAGCACGCTAGTGGTGTGGGGCGGCGAGTTCGGCCGCACGGTGTACAGTCAGGGCGGGCTGACGAAGACGAACTACGGCCGCGACCACCACCCGCGGAACTTCTGCATGTGGCTCGCGGGCGGCGGCATCAAGGGCGGGCAAGTGTACGGCGAAACCGACGACTACAGTTACAACGTGACCGAGAACCCGGCGCACGTGAACGACCTGAACGCGACCGTGCTGCACCTGCTCGGCATCGACCACACGAAGTTCACGTTCAAGTTCCAAGGGCTGGATCAGCGGCTCACGGGCGTGGAGGAACAGCACGTCATCAAGGCGCTGCTGAAGTGATCTGTAGCCCGACGCGTAAGCAAGGGAGAACGGCTCGACCCTCGCTTACGCGTCGGGCTACAAGCGGTTATTTCTTCGCCGGCGTTCCGGTTCCGGTGAAGTCGTACACCAGCGCCGTGCCGTTCGCGCCGGCGACCGCGAACCGCGAGCCGTCGGCGTTCAGCGCGAGGTCGCGGCAGTTGGTCGGCACGTTCAGGGTGTGCGAGTTCACCGGGTCGTCGCCCTTCCAGAACCACACCCGGCCCTGCCCGGCACCGCCGGCGCAGACGATCCCGCCGTGCGGGTGAAACGCGACGCCCCACGCGGTGCCCTGAAACGCGTCCTTCGTTTTCAGCAGCGCCGCGCGTCCCTTCTGCCAATCGATCAGCACCACCGCGGGGTTGCCGACACCGGCGAAGGCGTTGCTCACGTTCGTGATGCCGCACAGCGCCACCGCGGAGCCGTCGCTCTTGAACGCAATGCCCCGCGCGCCGCCGATGTCGGCCATGAACGTCGGGTCGTACTTGTGCAGCACCTTCGCGTCGATGTCGCGCTCGCATTTCTGCGTTTTCAGGTTCCAGTCCTTCACAGTGCCGCGCAAATCGCACGACACGAGCCGCGAACCGTCGGGCGAGAAGGCGAGGTTGTAAACGTGCGAATTGTGGCCTTCGAGTGTGGCGATCGCGGTGCCGTCGGTCGCCTTCCACAGTTTCACGAAGTGGTCGTTCCCGCAACTCGCGAGCGTGGTGCCGTCCGGCGACACCGCGACGGCCCGCGCCCAGCCGTCGTGCGCCTGAACCGTGCGCAGCGGTTTCGGGTTCGCGTCGTCGCCTTGCCACCAAATGAGTTTGCCGTGGTAGTCCGCGGAGACGAGCGCGAACGGGTGCGGCTTCGGCGCGGGCGCGGCAACGGCACCGAACCCGACCGCTGCTCCAAGCGCCTTTTGTTGCGCCGGCCAGTCCGGGAGCGCTGCCGGCGGCGCGGCGCACACGAACGCCAGCCCGCGCGCCCAACTGGTGTGACCCGCGAGCGCCGTTCGCGCACCGGTGAGCAGGTCGAAGCGCTGGATGCTGTCGTCTTCGGCCGTGGCGAACAAGAACCGCCCGCTGGGGTCGAAGCGGCAGCCGAGGAGCGGCTTGGCGTGCTTGAAATCGCGCCACAGGCGCGCGGTCGCGGGATCGAGAACCGGCCGCGGCGGGGGAATGGTCACTGAGCACCGAGAGAAGAGGCGCGGGCGGGTGAGAACGTCACCGTACCCGCGCGCCGCACGGCCGCCAAGCGAAAACTTCCCCACCCGCTCGGCGCACACTCCGAAGCGAGCGGCCCAAAATGCGTTCGCGTTCCAAGCGGGAACGCGGTATAGTGCTGAATAGTGAGGGGGTGAGGAAGATGTGGGCAACACTCGAACCCGAGGTTCTGCCGAAGTTGCCCGCCGCCGCGCGCAATGGCGTCGCGACCGGGACCGCGGCCCGCGCCGAAGCCGGCGATTGGAAGCGCTGCATTGATGCGCTGCTCGACATCCGCTTACTCGAACCCGATTGGGACGGGCAAGGCGCGCCGGCCCCCGCGCCGGAACTGGTCGATAGCGCGATCGTGCTCGCGGTGCTGCTGCGGCAGAAGAACGTGATTCCGCCGACCGAAACCGTGCAGAGCGTCGCGGGCAGCGTGGTACTCAACTGGCAGTGGCCGGACCAATCGAGCTTCGAGATCGACGTGATTGCCCCGGACTTGGCCGATGTGTACCTGATGCCCGCCGGGAAGCCGGTTCAACACTGGCAAATATCGGGGACCGGATTCGGTGCGCGGACATGAAGCGCGAAGACGAGTCGGTCACACCCGACGAGTTCGTCATTCGCGCGATCTGGACCGGGTTCTACAACCCGCAGAACCCGCTGCCGATCCTCGCCGCCGCGTTTCGCCCGCGGCCCGATGAAACCGACGGAATCTCGGTATTCCGGGCCGCGTGCGTTGCGAAGCCCGAAGACGTGTTGGTTGTGTTTGCGGAAGACAAGCGCGACAGATACGCTCTCGCGCTCCTGCACGTGGCCGAATTGCAGAAGCTCGGACTGACCATCGAACCCGCCAAGATCGAAGCTACCCCCGGACACGCGGTCCTACCCGAATTGAACTGCACTGCAGTTTCGGCCGACAAAGCCAAATGCCGCGAGATTCAGAACAAGCTCGCCGAACTCGCCAGCGCGAACCTCGTTAGAACCCCTGTGTAAGGAAGGGAGAACGACTTGATGCTCCGCGTCGCCTCAGTCGGGTTGTTCGTCACGTTTCTTGCCGGCGTGTTGGCGTGTGGCGGTGCCGCACCAACAACACAGCGGAAGGGGACCGAACCCGAAAAGCTATCTGAAGACGAAAAGATACTGCTGACCGAGAAGTGGCGCGCGGAAATGGAAGAAAAGGCGCTGGAACTGGCGAACAAGGGCGACGAAATGGAAGCCCGCCTCATCGAACGCGAGGCGACCTACGAGCGGCGAACCAAAGCGGGTCTGCTCGATGCGAGTACTCGCGACGAAATCGAAAAGTTGAAGAAAGACATCCCGAAGCTCTGGCGCGAACTGGCGCTGTTAGAGGACCGGATCGCTGCGGGTCCGCCTGCGTCGTTGTTCATCCGAAAGCAAGAAGCGAAAGATACGGCCAGCGCGAAAAACTCGTCCGCTAGCGCGAACACGAATCACAGCGAGTCGTCTGCCCCTGAGTCGTCCGGTACGAATCATGTGGTTGGGGGTAGTCACAAAGTGCATGTTTCGGGCTATGTGAATTCAAAGGGTACTTACGTCGCTCCATACACCCGATCTTCGCCAAAACGCCGCTGAACTCAACCTCCCACCCACGCTACCGCCAATGCCATTCCCCGCCAACTGCGCCGGCACTTCCCGCCGCGACTGCCTCCAACTCGGTCTCGGTGCGCTGCTCGGCGACGGGTTGCTCACCGCGCTGCGCGCGCGGGGCGTCGCGGCCGAAGCCGTCAACAAGCCCACCGCGAAGGCCAAAGGCTGCATCCTCATTTGGATGGACGGCGGGCCGACGCACTTCGAGACGTTCGACCCCAAACCGGACGCGCCGGAAGAGTACCGCGGCGAGTTCAAAGCGATTCCCACCGCCGTGCCGGGCGTGCAGTTCTCCGAGCACATGACCAAGCTCGCGAAGAACCTCGACACGTTCGCGCTGATCCGCTCCATTCGGCACGATCAGGGCAACCACGGGGCCGGCAACCACTATATGATGACCGGCGCTCCGCCACGGATCCCGGTCGGGTGCGGCGCGTTCGTCAGCTTCCACCCCAGCATGGGGTCGGTGGTGTCGCACGAGAAACCGACCGCCGGCGGGCTGCCAGCGTACTTCGGGCTGCCCAGCATGACGCGCAGCGGCGGGCCGAACTTCCTCGGCGCGAAACACGCGCCGTTCGTGGTGGCCGAAGACCCGAACGGCGCGAACTTCAAAGTGCGCGACGTGGTGATTCCCGAAGGGCTGACCGGCACGCGGTTCGAGGACCGCACCGCGACGCGCGGCGAAGTGGACAACCTCAAGCGGTTCATGGACAAGGCCGCGGGCGACCCGGCGCTCGCGCTCGACGAGCACTACAAACAGGCCTACGACCTGATGAACTCGAAGGCGGCACAGGCCGCGTTCGACATCGCCCGAGAACCCCAGAAGGTGCGCGAGAGCTACGGCCGCAACGGGTTCGGGCAGCGGTTGCTGCTCGCGCGCCGGTTGGTGGAAGCGGGCGTGCCGTTCGTCACGATCAACGACGGCGGGTGGGACCACCACTCCGACCTGTTCGGCGCGCTCGCCAAGCGCCTCCCGGGGTGGGACCAATCCGTGAACGCGCTCATCACCGATCTCACGGACCGGGGAATGCTGGACAGCACGCTCGTGATCGCGCTGGGCGAGTTCGGGCGCACGCCGAAGATTTCGACGCTGAGCGGGCAAACGAAACCGGGCCGCGACCACTGGGCGAACGCGATGAGCGTGCTGTTCGCGGGCGGCGGCACACCGGGCGGCGCGGTAGTGGGTGCCACAGACCGGAAGGGCTTCGCAGCAGTTGAGCGGGTGCTCGCGCCGGAGAACTTCGTTTCGACCGTGTACACGAAGCTCGGCATCGACCCCAGCAAGATTCTGTACACACCGAACGGTCGCCCCACGCACCTCGTCAGCGACCCCGCGCCGATCAAAGAGTTGATGTGAGCGGCCGGACTTGGCGAACCTCGCCCGCAAGGGCGAGGGGTGCGCTGCGATGAAGGAATGCGCAGCGCGAGTGGCTTTCTCCCCTCGCCCCGCGCCAGCGGGGAGAGGGGGGTGGCGCTTCGCCACCGGGTGAGGGGCGCTACACCGATAGTGGGGCTTCGCGAAACTGAAGTTGCGCTCCTCTGTTCGCGCGTAACCCCAATCGTTGTGTAGCGCCCCTCACCCGGCGGCTTGTGCCGCCACCCTCTCCCCGCTGGCGCGGGGCGAGGGTTACACGCGCCGCGCATCACTCGTTCGCGCCGCACCCACCGCCCTTGCGGGCGGGGTTCGCCAACACCGGGAGCAGCCTGATGCGCGCGGTTCAACTCTCGGTGTTTTCTCTCTGCGTCCTCTGCGGTCTCCGCGGTGAGTCCTCGGCCGCGCCGCCCGCGGTCACGTTTGTTCACCCGGCCGGGGCGCAGCGCGGCACCTCAGTCGAGATCACGGCCGCGGGCACGCTCGACGCGAGCACCAAGCTCGCCGCGAGTGACAAAGCGCTGTCACTCGAACCCGCCAAGACCGCCGGCACGTTCAAACTCACCGTTGCGAATGACGCGGTGCCGGGCACCTACTGGTTGCGCGCGCACAACGCCGACGGCGCGAGCGCGCTGCGGCCGTTCATCGTCGGCACACTGCCGGACGTGACCGAAACGGAACCGAACGACGAGTACCGCAAGGCGCAGGCGATCGAGCGCGCCGCGGTCGTCGTTAACGGGAAACTCGCGAAGAACGGCGACGTGGACTGCTACGCGGTAAAGCTGAAGAAGTGCGAAACGCTGGTCGCGTCGCTCGAAGCGCACCACACACTGCGCTCGCCTATGGACGGAATGCTCCAAGTGCTTTCGGCCGACGGCTTCGTGCTGGAAGAGAACAACGACTATCGCGGCCTCGACCCGCAGATTGCGTTCACGGCGAAGGCCGATGGCACCTATGTGGTGCGCGTGTACGCCTTCCCCGCGACGCCGGACGCGAGCATCCGCTACTTCGGGTCCGACGCGTGCGTGTACCGCCTCACGCTCACCACCGGGCCGTTTGCGGACTTCGCCTTCCCACCGGCCGTCTGGCCCGAAGGCGCGCCGCGGCCGCCGTTTGAACTGCGCGGCTGGAACGTCGGCCGCGGTCACGTCAGCGTGTGGTCCCCGGCCGACGAACCGCTCGTCACCGTCTTCGGTGACGACTTGGCAAACGTCGTGCGCGGCCCCCGCGAGCGGCACAGCGTGTTCACGAAGGCCGACGCGCCGCTCGCGCCACCGTTCTCGTTCGGCGGCGCGCTGCCCGCGAAGCGCGGCGAGGCCCGCGTTCCGCTCGCCGGCAAGAAGGGGCAGGTGATCGCACTCGAAGGGCACAGCCGCTCGTTCGGCCTCACCGTGAACCCGGTGCTTCGGCTGCTCGACAAAGACGGGAAGCAACTCACGCGCGCCGAACCCGCGAAACTGAACGGCGACACCACCGTCCCGGCGTTCGTGCTGCCCGCGGACGGCGCGTACACGGTCGCGGTCAGCGACCTGTACGGCGGTGGCGGAACCGCCCGCGACTACTTCTTACTGCGCGTGCTCAGCGAACCCGATTACGAACTGAAAGTCGCCGCGGATCGCGTCACGGTTGTGCCCGGGAAGCCCACGCTCCTGCCGGTCGTGGTGTCGCGGTTTCGCGCGTTCGCGGACGCGGTAGACGTGACCGCCGAAGGGTTGCCCGAAGGTGTGAAGGCCGAAGTGGTGAAGGACGCGAAGCAACCGAGTGTGGTCACGCTCTCGCTCACGGCCGAAAAGCCGGTGAGCGGCGCGTTTCGCGTTCTGGGCACCGTGAAGGACAAGCCGCGGTTCACGCGCGTCGCCCGCGCCCCGCTCGCGGAGTTCGAGACGGACGCGGCGCACCTGTGGCTCACAGTTGCGCCGGACGCAAAGAAGAAGTGAGCGCACCGCGGGGGCGCTGAAGGGCGAGCGGTGCGCACGCGCGCGCCGGTGAATCGCGTTTCCAACGACCGGCCCCACTCTTCGCGTGCCGCCGGACATTCAAACAGAATTCATTCACTTGTGGAAAGAGTGATTCACCCGCTACTCGGAGTGATTCACACGCTCCGCAAAGTGATTCACGCGGAGGGGTCTCACTGTGGGCGTGAACCAATGAGAACGCGGGACGAGCGTGCAGGTGATTCGCACCCCTGACGGCCGGCCCGCGCCTTGATGGTCAGCTCCGCAGATACGCCACGTCGCGCACGTTCTGCTCGGCCACCGCGCGCGAGACCTTCCCGGCGCGGAGCAGTTGTTTCACGCTCTCGTCGAACGAGTACATGCCGTCCTCGCGGCCGGTCTGAATGTAGTTGTCGATGCTTTCGAGTTTGTTCGTGCGGATGGCCGCCGCGATGGGGGGCGTGTTCCACATTACCTCGAGCGCCAAGTGCCGCTTCTGCGCTTTGTCGAAGCCCGGCAGCAGGCGCTGACTGATGATCGCCCGCAGGCCCATCGCGAGCTGCGCGCGCACGGCGCTCTGCGCGTCCGGCGGGAACAGGTCCGGGAACCGCGACACCGCGCCCTTCGCGTCCCGCGTGTGCAGCGTGCTGAACACCAAGTGCCCGGTCTCGGCGGCGCTCAGGGCCATTTGCGCCGTTTCGCGGTCGCGCACTTCGCCCACCAATATCACGTCCGGGTCTTGGCGCAGCCCGGAGCGCAGGCCGTCCGCGAACGTGAGCACGTCCGCGCCCACTTCGCGCTGCGTGACCACCGAGTTCGCGGCGCGCGGAAACAGGTACTCGACCGGCTCTTCGACGGTGATGATGCGAAACCCGCCGGCCGCGTTCATCCGCTGCACGACCATTGCGAGCGTCGTGGTTTTGCCGCTGCCGGTCGCGCCGGTGAGGATCACGAGGCCGTCGCGCAGCGAAGCGAGGCGCGCCGCGAGCGCGTCCGGGAACCCGGCCCACGCGAGATCGGGAATCGCGTCCGGGATGACGCGAAAGCAGCCCCCGACGCGGCCGGCCGCGACGAACACGTTCGCGCGGAACCGCACCGGCCCGGCCGCGAACCGGCACGCGAGCGAGAAGTCCGCGCTCTTGGTTTCGGACAGCCGGTCGCGCACCGGCGGCGGGCACGCGCTCAGCAAGAGCGGTTCGCTTTCGTCCGCGCCGACCACGGGTTCGGGCAACTCGCTGAGGTCGCCGTTGAAGCGGATCACCGGCGGGTGCCCGGCGACGACGTGCAGATCGGACGCCCCGGAGTGAACCGCGAATTCGAGCCACGCGAGCAGTTTCGGCGAGACGGCGTCCGACATGTGCGCGCTCCGCGAGGTACGGGAAGTGTAGGCGCGCGCGGATGTGTCGGAAGTGAGAACGGCGAACCCCGCAAGGGCGGCGGGTGCGGAAGCGAATCAGCGACGGGCGGCGCGGGAACACCCTCGCCCCGCGCCAGCGGGGAGAGGGTGCCCGCGCTTCGCGGGCGGGTGAGGGGCACTTAGCGCGGATGGGTGCAACGCGGACTAACGAACCGCGTAGCCCCATCATTCCCTTCGCGCCCCTCACCCGCGAACTTCGTTCGCTGCCCTCTCCCCGCTGGCGCGGGGCGAGGGCGGGGCTGATTCGCGCAGCGCTCGCGTTGTTGCGGGCGCACCCGCCCTTGCGGGCGGGGTTCGCCACGAACGCCACCTTAGCGGTTGAACAGGAACGCCGGCGTGTTCACCAGCGCCCACACCAAGTCTTGCGCGCCGAGCACGCGGGCGTCCGCCGGCGGGGCGCTCGCCGCGTCGGCCGCGAGTCGCGCGTACTCCTTGTCTTGCGCCAAGTACATGTTCCGCAGCAGGTCCTTCTGCGCTTGCGTGCGCTTGGCGAGGGGCGTCTCGAGCGCCTCGATCTGCGTCGCGTTCAGCGTGCTGCTCAGCGTCGGGTTCGCGTCGGTCGTCACCGAGAGGCGGAACTTGCCGAGGGTGTGTTTCGTGCCGAACCGCTGGTCGAGCGTGACGACGAACGCGACACCGGCCGGGCCGCTCACCGGCTTCTCGAACTTGAACAGCGCCGCGTTGTCTTGGCCGAACCGCGGCGACGTGGCCCAGCCGGTCGCGGGGTTGTTGTCCAGCACGTTCTGGATCGGGAACGCGTCTTGGCTGAACAGCGCCAGCGGGTTCACCAGTTTCACCGGGGTCGCGGGGCCGTCTTTGTCGAGCGGGCGCGCGGCCACTTTGAACTCGCTCAGCACGAAGTTCCCGTTATCGGCACGGCCCGGGCCGCCGGCGGGCAGCGCCTTGTCCGCGAGCGCTTCGAGCCGCAGCGCGGTGATCGGGCCGTCGAACTCCGCGAGCGCGTCCAGCGTGTAAATGTCCACTTGGTCGCTCTTCCCGGTCACGCTGATGGAACCGTCCTTGTTCGCGGTCAGCGTCGCGCCGTCCTTCGCGGCCGCGGGCGTCGGGCCTTGTTTCGACCGCGCGCGTACCACGTCGAGCGTGCGCCAGTTGGTCGGCTTCTGCGCTTTGAGTCCGGTTTCCCACGCGGCCTGCTTCGCGTCCAGTTGCTTCTGGTACGCCTCGAACGCGGTGGCCTTCGGCTTGTACTCCGCCATCATCTCGGCGTGATCCTTCGCCGCGCCGCGGATCGCGCCGACGGCGACTTCGCGCTCCTTCGCGGTGGGCAGTCGGTTCAGCACCGAGAGGTAAATGCGGTCGGCGAGTTTGCCGTCATCCTTCTCGGACAGGGCGAGCTTGTTGAGCGCGTTGTTCGGGTCGCGCACCGCTTCGCCCACGATCGGGCCGTTCACCATCGCGAGCACCGGGCCGAGGTTCAGGCCGCTGCCGCGCTCGCACTCGCAGGAGCTTTCGCGCACCGGCTTGTTGAACAGGTCCAAGAACCCGCCGGGCAGGTCCACGTTGCTGTCCACCAACTGCGCCGCGCGACTGCCCGGGGGCAACCCCGGCAGGCGGCTCTGCGACCCGGTCGCCCGGTGGATCGCGTCGAACAGCACTTCCGCCGGCAGCCGGCGCGCCAGCGCGTGCGAGTAGTTGATCTCGTCGTCCTTGTTCCACTTGTTCGTGGCGAGCGAGAGCTGATAGGTGCGGCTCTTGCAGATGGTCTTGACCAGTTTCTGCGTGTCGAACCCGCTCTTGATGAAGTCGTCCGCGAGGCGGTCGAGCAGTTCGGGGTTCGTCGCCGGGTTGCCGGCGCGGATGTCGTCGATCGGCTCGATGATCCCCACGCCGAGCAGGTAGCTCCACATGCGGTTCACGTAGCTCTTGGCGAAGTACTGGTTGTCCGGGCTGGTGATCCACTTCGCCACCTGCGCGCGGCGCGTTTCCGTCGGCGCGATGTCGGCCTTCGCCGCGTACGGGAACGCGGGCTTCGACGGCACGCCGAGGCGGTCGTGGTTGATCTCGCCGCCCTTCGCGTCGGTGATGACCTCCACGAGCGGCTTCGCGCCTTCAACGGCGGTCCCGCCGATCTTCTGGCCCCGGTACTTCGGGTCTTCGGCGCGGCCCACTTGCGCGAAGTACGAGGCGAGCGCGAAGTACTGGTCTTGGGTCCACTTCTCGAACGGGTGGTCGTGGCACTTGTTGCAGTTGAACCGCACCGCGAGGAACAGTTGCGTGGTGTTCTCCATCACCGCGTCGGCGGTGCGGAGCGTCTTGAAGTACGACGCCGGCGGGTTCTCGACGTTCGAGCCGGTCGCGGTCAGGATCGAGTACGCGAACTTGTCGTAGGGCGTGTTGTCGGCGATGCGCTCGGCGATCCACTTGCGGGCCGCGGCCGCGCCGCCGCCCCCGAGGAACTTGCTGTTCACCATGAGCAGGTCGCCCCACTTGTTCGCCCAATGGTCCACGTACGCGGGGCTGCCCACGAGTTTGTCGATCAGTTCCTCGCGCTTGGCGCGCGCGTCACGCTTGTCGTTCACGAAGGCGAGCACGTCGTCGGCGCTCGGGGGCAAACCGGTGAGGTCGATGTACACGCGGCGCACGAAGGTCGCGTCGTCGCACACGTCGCTGGCCTGCACCTTCACCTTCTTCAGCTTCGCGTCCACGAGTTCGTCGAGGTGGTTGTACACCGGGCGCTGCACCCACTCGAACCCGGTGCGGTCGCCCATAATCACGACCGTGCTCGCGGAGTACGCGCCCTCGTACCGGGCGAGCATGGTCGCTTCGCCGCGGCGCAGGGTGGTGACGAGACCGGTCTTGTCCACGGTCGCCACTTCGGTGTTGCTGCTCTCTACGAACGATTCGGCGGTCACGTCGCGGGTGCGGCCGTCGGCGTAGGTGGCGATGACGGCGAACTGCTGCTTCTGCCCGATGCGCTGCGCGGTCGGGTTCTTCGGGAACACGTCGATGGACTTCACGCGCACCGCGTCGAGGTCGAGTTTCAGCCCCTGCGCGATCCAGCGGCGGAGCACCTCGTAATTCGGGTCGCCGGCGGCCATCGTGACGCCGCCTTGGTGCGGCACCGCGCCCGCGGGCTTCATCAGCATGAGGCTCTGTTCCGGGGCGGCGCGGTTGAAGCGCCGGCCCTCAAGGTCGTCGGTGAGAGCGCGGTAGTCGTAGACGGCGTCGTAGCCGCGGAGCGAGAGCTTGAAGCCGTTCTTACCGGCTTGCGCGCCGTGGCAGGTGCCCGCGTTGCAGCCGAGCTTGCTCAGCACCGGTTGCACGTCGGTCACGAAACTGACCGCGGACTCGGCCGCGAACCCCTTCGCGCTCGCGGGCACGGTCGCGGACTGCCCCGCGAGGGTAACGGTGATTTCGCCCGCGCCGTCAGCGGTCGGGCGCACGAGACCGGCGACGTGCGAAGCGAACTTCGGCACGGTGACGGTGGCGATGCGCGTGGCGTCGACGGTTTCGCCCCCGTCGAGCGTCGCGGTCACGAGCAGTTGCGAATAGGCGAACGGGCCGCTCAGTTCGACCTTCGCGGGGCGCACGTCGAGTTTCACGACCTTCGCGCCGTCGGGGAGTTTCTCTTGCGCGCCGGCGGGCGCAGCGAGCGCCGCGACCGCGGCGAACAGCGTAAAGATGCGGGAGAGGTTCATATGAAGGTCTCGCAGATTGCGTGTTCGAGGGAGTTCTATTCGTCGCGAAGCGACAGCAGTGCGTCCGCCGTGAAGCCCGTGCCACGCACGGGTGGGCGGACGAACGCGGAACAGACCTATTTCTTCGGCAGCACGACGAACGTGCTGAGCAGTTTCCCGGTCGCGGCCTCGTGCAGCCACACGGTGCCGTCGAAGCCGGCGGAGGCGATCACCTTGCCCGCGGGGTGCCACGCGGTCGCGTAGGCCGGGCCGCTCACCTTCTCGCACACCACTTTCGCGCCGCTCTGCGTGTCGTACACGCGCACTTCGCCCTTGCCGTCCAAGCTGCTGACCGCCGCGAACTTGGTGCCGTCGGCGTTGAACGCGGCGCTCGAGATGCGGCCCGGCATGCGCTCGTACTCGCGGACCTTGTTCGCGTCGTCGCCGATCTGCCGCTTCACCTCGCGGTGAATCTTGTACAGGCGCGGCGCGCCGTCCGAGCCGCCGATCACCACTTCGTCGTACACCTTCTCGACGAACTTGCCGCCCTCGTCTTGCGGCACCTTCGTGATCCGCTTCTCTTTCACCGGTCGGCGGTCCAGCGCCATCAGCCCGCCCTTCAGCGCGCCCGGGGTGATGCTCGTCACGTTGTCGATGAACCGCTGCGTCTCCACTTCCGTGAGTTTCATGCTCATGTCGCGGCTCACGGACACCAAGTGCGCGCCGTCTTGCGAGAACACCGTTGCGAGTGCCCAATCGGAGTGCGTGCCCATCTGAAGCACTTGCTTCCCGGTGAGCGCGTCCACCGCTCGCACGGTGTTGTCGGCGCAGCCGACACCGATCAGTTTGCCGTCCGGCGACCAACTCGCGCCGTACAGCGTGTCGAAGGTGTACGGGGCCGAAACGAGCAGCTTTTCGGTTTCGACGTTCCACACTTGCAGTTCGCCGAAGCGGCCCGGCGAACCGCCCGCGACCGCGAGTTTCTTCCCGTCGGGCGAGTACGCGACCGACGACAGCCGTTCCGAAATGCCGATCAACCGCGCCTTCAGATCGTACTTCTCGGTGTCGTAGACGAGCACTTCGTGATAGCCGGTAACCGCGAGCCGCGTGCCGTCCAAGTTGTACGCGAGGCCGGTAATCACCGGCGGCGCGGAGTACTTCGGCGGGTTCTCCGGGCCGTACGCGACCGCTTTGGCACTCGCGGGCGTGTCGTCTTTCGCGCCCTGTGCGATCCAGTCCGTAATCAGCTTGATCTGAACCGTGCTGAGCGGATCGCGGCCCTTCGGCATCTCGGCTTTGCCGCTGCTGTGAATCTTGATCTGGTCGAGGAGGTAGCTTTCCGCGAGCTTGCCGGGCACGACGCCGGGCTTGTCGCGCTCGCCCTTCTTCAGCAGGTCGGCGTAGTTGGTCATCAGGTAGCCGCCGAGCGGCTTCGCGGGTTGGTGACAGCCGTTGCAGTTCTGCTGGAACACCGGCCGCACGTCTTTGAAGTAGCTGACCGGCGGCGCGGGGTCTTCGGCGCGGGCCGTGTGTACGAGTGCGAGCGCGGCAAACGAAAGCAGCAAACGAATCCGCATGGAAACGAACCTCGGCGGGAGGAGCCAGCTTGGGCCGGGGTCTGGTTCGGTAGGTGCGTGTAGTTTACTCGGTCGCCCCGCGTGCGAGCAAGCGCCAGAACCGGATTCTGTAGAAACCGTGTGGGGTGCGCTCGGACTTCGGGTTGACACGCGGGGCGCGTTTCCGCGACCATCTGCGCCGGGGGAAGGATTCTCGCCCGGTCCACGGACGGATGGGGTCGCGCACCATGATTGACACATTCTCCGCGCTGCTCGCGCGCGTGCAAAGCAAGTCGGCTACGGTCGGCATCATCGGCCTCGGCTACGTCGGGCTTCCGCTGGCGCGCGCGTTCGCGTCGGCCGGGTTCCGCGTACTCGGGTTCGACATCGACACCGCCAAGGTGGAGAAGCTGAACGCGGGCAAGTCGTTCATCAAGCAGATCCCCGACGACACGGTAGCCGCGATGCGCGCGGCCGGATTCGAGGCGACGGCGAGTTTCGACCGCCTGAGCGAAGCGGACGCGATCCTGATCTGCGTTCCGACACCGCTGACCGAAGCCCGCGAACCGGACCTGACGTATGTCGTGAACTCCGCGAGCGCCATCGCGTCGCGCCTGCGCCGCGGGCAACTCGTGGTGCTGGAAAGCACGACGTACCCGACGACGACGCGGAACGTCATGCTCCCGGTGCTGGAGCGCGCCGGCCTCACGGTGGGCGAAGACTTCTTCGTCGCGTTCAGCCCGGAGCGCGAAGACCCGGGCAACCCGACGCACTCCGTGAGCCACATTCCGAAGGTGGTCGGCGGGCTGTGCGACCGCAGCGGCGACCTCGCGTGCGCGCTCTACTCCGCCATCGTGCCGAAGGTGGTGCGGGTGAGCACCGCGGAAGTCGCAGAGGCGTGCAAGATTCTCGAAAACACCTACCGCGCGATCAACATCGCGCTGGTGAACGAGATGAAGGTGCTGTACGACCGCATGGGCATCGACGTGTGGGAAGTGATCGACGCGGCGAAGACGAAGCCGTTCGGGTTCCAAGCCTTCTACCCCGGCCCCGGGCTGGGCGGTCACTGCATCCCGCTCGATCCGTTTTACCTCACATGGATCGCGCGGCACTACGGCATGAACACGCGGTTCATCGAACTCGCGGGCGAAGTGAACACCGCGATGCCGCAGTACGTCATCACCCGTCTCGCGGACGCGCTCAACGACGCCGGCAAGCCGGTGCGCGGCAGCAAGGTCGCCATCCTCGGCATGGCGTACAAGAAGGACGTGGACGACCCGCGCGAAAGCCCGAGCTTCGAACTGCTCGATCTGCTACTCAAGAAGGGCGCGAACGTCACGTACAGCGACCCGCACATCCCGGCGCTTCCGCGGATGCGGCACTGGCCGCACCTCGAACCGATGGAGAGCCAACCGCTCACCCCGGAGTACCTCGCGGAGCAAGACTGCGTGCTCATCGCGACCGACCACACCGCGTTCGACTACGCGTTCATCGTTCAACACAGCCAACTGGTGATCGACACGCGGAACGCGACGAAGGCCGTCCCCGCGGGGCGCGAAAAGGTGGTACGCGCGTAGTGGACCCGCGGCGCGGATGTGGTACACTCGCGGCACGCCCCACCCTCTCGAGCCGTGCCATGTATCACGCCGTTGGCGTCGTCGCGCCGGAATCCGACTTCACCCCCGACGAACTGCTCGCGCGGCTCACCGCGCAGTTCCCGGGGTTCGCTGTCGCCCGCACCGAAAGCGGCGTCAGCGTTTCCAAGGGCGAGTGGTGGATCGCGGTCGCGATTCGCACCGACGGCGTCGCGGGCGAAATCGAAGGGCTACTCGGGCACGTCTCCGGCGTCGAACCGGCCGAAGCGGAGGCGTTCGTCGCCGGCGGAACGATGATCGACGCCCAAACCGACGTGCCCGACCCGTTCATGGAGCACTTCAGCGACTACCTCACACTGGTCGGTGCCCTCAAGAGTTTTCAGGGCGTACTGGTGATCGACCCGAAGAGTCACGATCTGCTGTAACCTGCGCGCCTCCCGGCGCGCGTTCCCGTGTGGTATCATCGCGGGCATGTCTACCGAACTGGCGCTGCTGCGCGCGATCCGCGACCTGCCCGACGAGGACACGCCGCGGCTCGTGTACGCGGACTACCTTGACGACGTGGACGAGCACGCGCGCGCCGAGTTCATTCGCGTGCAGATCGAGCGCGCGCGCACGCCCGAAGCGGACCCGCAGCGGCGCGAACTCGAGGACCGCGAGCACGAGCTGTTGTGCGAACACGAGAGCGCGTTCCTCGGCGTCGCACCGGGCGACTTCGACGGCCTCACCGAGTGGCAGTTCGACCGCGGGTTCGTTCACGAAGTGGCCGCGTCGCCCACGTTCATGCTCGGGGCCGGCACGCAACTCGCGAACGCGCACCCGGTGCGCCGGTGGCGCGTGCAGTCCGGGCAGAACGAGTTCCCCGAAGACCTGAAAGAGGCCGGGCAGCGCGGCTGGTTCGCGCGCCTCGACGCGCTCGATCTGAGCGGTTGGTACACGAGCCTCGGCGAACTCGGCGGCTTCCTCTATCGGTCGCAGTTCGAGCGCCTGCGGGAACTCGACCTGAGCCACCGGCCCGGCCTTGAGGCGCTCCCGGAAATCCTCGAAGCCGCGCCGTTCCGCGACCAACTCAAAGCGCTCCTCTGTGGCGGCGGCAACCAATACGAGGAAGACGGGCGGCTCGGCGCGATCGCGCTCGCACAGGCAATGGGCCGCGCGTGCAAACTCACCGAGTTCGGCGCGGGCGGCGCGATGCTCACGGCCGAAGACGTGCGCGACATCCTCATCGCGGACTTCGCGCACGAACTGACGGACCTCGACGTGCGCGCGAACCAACTCGCCCCGGACGGCTGGGACGCGTTCGTCGGCGCGCGGTGCCGGTTGCACGAGTTGGACGTGTCCAACACGCCGCTCGGCGCGATCTCGCTGGACCGGCTCTTGGCGTGCAAATCGCTGTCACAACTGAAGCGCCTCCACATGAACGGGTGCGGCAGCGCGATGGCGAACATGGCCGCGCTCGCGGCGTCGCCGTTCTGGGCGCAGGCCGAAGAACTGCGGATGCAAAACGGGACCATTCCCGAAGCGAGCCTCGACCCGCTGTTCAATTCGAGCGGCCCCAAGGCACTACGCGTGCTAGACGTTGGCGAGAACTACGTGCGCACCGCGGGCGTCGCGCGCCTGTGCGCTGCGACGTGGGCGCACGCGCTCACCTACCTCGACCTGTCGCGCAACTACCTCACCGACGACGCGCTGCGCATGATCGCGAATTGCGACAAGTTCGCCCACCTGCGGACGCTCCACCTGAATTACAACAGCCCGTACCACCTCGAAGGCGCGGAGCATACGGAAGCCGTCACCGACGCCGGGCTTCGCGCGCTCGCGGACAGCCCACACTTGCGCAACCTGCGCGTTCTCTCCGTGAGCGGCACCCGCATCACGGCGTCCGGCATCGAAGCGGTTCTGAACAGCCCGCACTTCCGGCTTACCGGGTTGAGCGTCGCGAACTGCCAGTTGCGGCGCGAAGCAATCGAAGTGATCGCCGGTTCGCCGCGCACGGCGCGCCTCGAAGTGCTGGACCTGAGCGGCAACGACGAGTTCGGTTCGGGCGAACTGCGCGCGCTCGCGGAATCCGAGTACCTCTCCCCGATGACGGAATTGGACGTGCGCGGCACCTCGGCCGGCGACACGACCGTGTACGACGCGCTCCGCGAGCGCGTCGGCTGCCGCTTGGGGGTCTAGCTTTCAGGGAATGGGCGTTCCCGCGCCCGCGAGCAACTCGAACCGGCAGCCCGACGCGGTCAGCGCCAATTGAAACGCGCTGAGCAAATCTGCGACGCCGAGCAACGGCGGATGGTTCGGTGTCGGTGCGTTCGGGTCGTGTGCCGGGTGCGACGGGTGCGAGCGCGGCACCGGCACGAGAAAGTGAAACGAGAACCGCACGTTCGGCAACTGTCGGAAGCGCAAGTAGCGGCGCGTGAGCCACGCGGGCGAACTCCCAGTCAGCCCGCCAACAGAAATGCGGCAATGATCATCCAGTTGGAAGTTGTGCGCGAGCGCGAACCCGTAATCGACGGTGCAGAAATCGGCCCCGGTGTCGAGCAAGAAGTCGCGGTCGCGCCCGAAAGCGGTGCCGTTCCACACGCCGATCGGCACCCAGTGGCGGCGCTCGGTGTAGGTGTGACACGGCGCGCTCGGTGAACGCGCCGCAACCGGCACAAAGAAGCTCGCACCGGGCGCGGTGGCGGGATTCATGGGCGAACTCGGCTTACAAGCGCATCAGAAGCGCGGACTGATCTGGCTGCAGATACCGCACGACCGCGTCCGCGGTCACTTCCGGCACAAGCGCATCGAGTTGTCGTTCGATCTCCAACTCCGACTCACCGACCGCGACGACGAACGGTTCGAGCAGCCGCTCGCCGTCCCAGCGCTCGCGGTACGCGACGAACTTCCCCGCGTGTTCCGGGTACAGTGCGCGAAGGGCGCGTTCGCGCACATCGGCGCGCCGCACCTCCCGCTCGATGAGTACGGTGTGCGGTTCGGTCGTGGTCGGAACGGGCACCGCGGGAAGCAGCGGCCCCGCGCTCGTTGTCGGAGTCATGGTCGCGCCCTCACTTCACATACCAATTCTACCACGACAGCGTCTCACACAGGAAGCGCGCTCATCCCAACTTCTGGCGCGCGTACGCGAGCGCGCCGTGAACCACCACCTCTTCGCCCAGCGCCGCGGGCACGATGTCTGTGAGGCCGGCGAACGCCGCGAACCCGCGCTCCGCGACGTACCGGCGCAGCGGCGCGAACAGCAGCGCTTCACCGATCAGCGAGACGCCACCGCCGAGGATGACGCGCCGCGGGCACAACAGCTTGACGACCGAACACACGCCCTCCGCGAGCGCCTGCACCGCTTCGTCGAGGATTCGGAGCGCGAGCGCGTCGCCCCGCTGCGCGGCGTCGGCCACGTCCTTGCCGGTGATCTCGCTTCCGCCGGCTACACTCGCGCGGTGCCCGATGCCCCACCCGGCCGACCAGTGTTCGAGAATCTGATCGTGCGCGCCGCCCGCGAGCGGGTACACCGGCCGCAGGTGGCCGATTTCGGCAGCCCCCTTCCCCACCCCGCGGTAGATTTTGCCGTCGATGACGAGTCCGCCGCCGATCCCGCTGCCGGCGGTGATGTAGAACACCGGCGACAGCCCCTTCCCCGCGCCGAACAGCGCCTCCGCGAGGCCGGCCACGTCCGCGTCGTTGCACATCACCGCCGGCGCGCCGACCAACTCGCCGACCCAGTCCGCGAGCGGGAACCCGTCCCACCTGGCGATGTGGTGCGACTTGATGACGGTGCGCGTGTCGTCGTCGGTCGGGCCGCCGAAGCCGATCCCGACGCCCCGCAGTTCGCCCGTGCTCATCTCGGCTTGTGCCAACAGTTCCGGCACCGCGTTCACGATTTGCTTGCGAATGCCCTCGCCGCCTTCGGCCGGGTTCACGGTGCCGCGCCACAGCGCGTAAATGTGTCCCTCGCCGCGCCCGAGGCCGAGTTGCAGTTTCGTGCCGCCGATTTCGATGCCGAGAAACATCGCGCCGCCCTTTCGTGAGGTGCGCACATTTTACGACGCACCGGACCCGCCGCGCGGTACACTCCGACCCGCTCTCTCGGAGGTTCCACCGTGCCGACCCGCCGCACCATCCTCGCCGCCGCAGCCGCGGCCCCACTCGCCATGAGCGCAACCGAAGCCGCCGACGAACTGAAACTGAAGGGCCGCGTGAACCACTCGGTCGCGTTCTGGTGCTTCAACGCCCGCGGCGACAAGTGGAGCGCCGAGAAGGTGGTCGATGTGACCAAGGCGCTCGGCGGGAAGTCGGTCGAACTGATCGGCCCGGAACACTGGGCGCTTCTCAAGAAGAACGACCTCGTGTGCGCGCTCGCGTCGAACGGGATGCCCGGCGCACCCTTTATGCGCGGCTTCAACAACAAAGCGTTTCACGACGAGATTATCGACCGCACGAGCAAGACCATCGACCGGTGCGCAGAGTTGAAATTCCCGAACGTGATCGCGTTCGTGGGCTACAAGTTCACGAACCCGGACGACCCGAAGAGCGCGGCCATCACCACCGACGACGCCTTCACCAACTGCGTGACCGGGTTGAAGGAGCTTGCGAAGGTCGCCGAGAAGAAGGGCGTGACGGTGTGCCTCGAACACCTGAACACGCGCGACGACACCGACCCGATGAAGGGCCACCCCGGCTATCAGGGCGACGACCTCGACTTCGTCGCCAAGGTGATTCGCAAAGTCGGTTCGCCGCGGGTGAAACTGCTGTTCGACATCTACCATGTTCAGGTGATGCACGGCGATCTGATCCGCCGCATCGAGCAAACGAAGGACATCATCGGGCACGTGCACACGGCCGGCGCGCCGGGCCGCGGCGAGTTGGACGCCGCGCAGGAGATCAACTTCGCGGCGGTGATCGAAAAGTTGGTGAAGGTGGGCTACGCGGGGCACGTCGGGCACGAGTTCATCCCGACGCGCGACCCGCTGAAGGGGCTACAGCAGGCGTTCGCGGCGTGCGACGTGTGACGCCGCGCGCCGCGAACCGTTGCGCTACGCCAGTTTGCCGGTCACGTTCACGAACGTGTGGACGTGCGGCAGCGCGCGGTAGCTCCACACGAAGCCCGGGCCTTCGAGCCGGAAGTACGTCCACTGCTCCTTCTCGTTGGTCTTGCCCTCTTGGTAGAAGGCCAGCGCCACCTTCTCCATGCCGCCGTTCGCCTTGATCAGTTCGAGCACCTCGTCGCCGTCCTCCTTGCGGTACGGGGCGACGAGTTCCTTCATCACCTTCTCGGTGAGCGCCTTCAGGTCTTTGCTCATGTCGGCGAACGGCAGACCGGGCACCTTCGCGGCCTTGCCCGGCACCTTCACGCCCCCGTGCTCGTCCTTCCAAGCGCCCGGCATCACCGCGGCCTTCTTCTCGGCCGCGCCGAGCGCCTTGAACAGCTCGTCGGCGGTTTTGGTTTGCGCGTAGAACACGTTGGTGGTGGCGAACCCGCTGGGGCTGTGACCGTAGTACAGCGGGCCGCCGAACGCGGTGGCCTCTTCGGAGTTGCCGTCGCACCGCACGGTGATGTGGTGCCCGGTGAACACCAGCGAGAACTTCTTGCCCTCTGCGGCCTCGCCGTGAATGATCGCGCTGATGCTCTCGAAGTCGCCGCTGTTGTCGAACTTGTTGTTGCGGCTCAGCGCCTTGTAGCCCTGCTCGCCGTTACAGATCGCGCGGAAGATTTTGTCCAGCAGTTCCACTTGCACCTTCGTGTACTCGGTGCCGATCATCAACTTGTCCACGGCCCCGTTGCCCGTCTTCAGGCGCGACGGGGTGCCCTTACCGTTCGTCACGCCGTGGTCCCACGCGCGCACGACCTTCTTCTTCTGCTCCGCGGTCAGGCTCTTGTACAGCTCGAAGATCATGGCTTCGGCCTGCGCCTGCTTCTCGGCGCGCGCCGCGGTGGCGCGCTGGAGCGGGGTCAGGCCGGCGACGGCGGCGGTGCCGAGCGCGGCGGTGCGGATGAACTCGCGGCGGGTGCTGGGAACGACCGGAAGCATGTGCGCTCCTGCTGGAAAGGGGGGCGAGCGGCGGGCCTGCGCACATTACACACCAAGCCCGCACGAAAGTCACGCGCGAACCGCGCCGACCGGTCAGAACTGGAAATAGATGAACGCCCCGCTGCTCGGCGACGCCAGCAGCGCCGCGAGCGCCAGCGTGCCCCAGCGCAGGCCGACCAGTGCGCCGTGCGCGAAGCCGGGCCGCGGCTTCACACTCGACGCCACCCACGCGAGCGCCGCGTACAGCGCCACCGCCAGCCACACCGCCGGGTCGGTCCACGGGCCGGTCCACATCTTCGCCGGGTCGCACTCGAACCACTTGCGCACGCACGCGGCGCTGTCCGCGAACGCCGTCAGCCGGAAGAAGCACCACGCCAAGCACACGCAGTGAAACGTGACCAGCACCGCCACCGCGTGCCACACGCCGCGCGCCAATCCTTCGCGGGCGTTCAACCAGCGCGCGAGGCGCGTACCGGTCCACACGCGGTGCGCGATCAAGAACGTGCCGTGCAGGCCGCCCCACACGAGAAACGACCAACTCGCCCCGTGCCACAGCCCGCCGAGCAGCATCGTGAGCATCAGGTTCAGGTGCGTGCGGAACCGGCCACAACGGTTGCCGCCGAGCGCGATGTACAGGAAGTCGCGCAGAAACCGCGACAGCGTCATGTGCCAGCGCCGCCAGAACTCGGTGACGCTCGCGGACAGGTACGGCCGGTCGAAGTTCTCCGGCCAGCGGTAGCCGAACAGCATCCCGAAGCCGCGGGCCATGTCGGTGTACGCGCTGAAGTCGAAGAAGATTTGCAGCGCGTACAGCCACACGTACGGCAGCGCCCACACGCCCTCGGTCGCCGGGCCGTTCACGTGCGCGAAGAACGGGTCGATCGTCACCGCGATACGATCCGCCACCACGAGTTTCTTGAAGAACCCGCGGGCGATGAGCCACAGCGCCTCGCCCGGCGCTTCGGGTTCGGTGGGCAGCGCACCGTGGCGCACGCGGTCGAGGAACTCGTTCGGCCGCAAGATCGGCCCCGCGACGAGGTGCGGGAAGAAGCACGCGGAGAGCGTGTACCGCCAGAAACTCGGTTCCGCGGTCGTCTCCTTGCGGTACACCTCCACCATGTAGGCGATCCCGGTGAACGCGTAGAACGAGATGCCGTACGGAATACTCCACTTCTCGAAGGCGTTCGCGGGCACGTCCACGAACGTCTGAAGCAGGAGCGGCGTGTACTTGTAGTAACAGAGCACCAGCAAGTTGAACGCGACGCCGAGAAGCATCACGAGGCGCGGGCGCGAACTGCGCTCCGTGCGCACCGCCACCCACCAGTTCACGCCGCAGTACGCGAACAGAATCGGCAGCAGAAACCAGTGGTTGTGCGCGTAGAAGACGAGGCTCGCCGCGAGCAAGAGCGTAACGGTGCCGCGCTCGCGGTGGCGCACGAGCAACCACGCGACGAACGTCACCGCGAACAGGATCAGAAACGGCTTCTGCTCGAAGCTCACGGCCGCACTCTTGGTTTGGTGGCACAGGCTTTCTAGCCTGTGTGCCTTCACAACCCAGAACAGCACAGGCTAGAAAGCCTGTGCCACCACAACAAAGACCGTCACGGTTGCGCCTCCGCGTGCTTCACCACCTCGCGCAAGAGCAGGTCGTTGCCGGTCGCGCTGAAGTGCTTGTCCGGGAAGAACAGCGCCGGGCCGTTCGGGTGCGCGCGGAACGCCGCGCGCACGTCGCACACGCCCCACCGCACCGCGCGAGCCTCTTCCGCGATGGCGTCTTGCACCGCGAAGCCGGCGGTGCGCGTCACCTGTTCGTAACTCGGCAGCAGCACCACCGACACCGGCACGCGGTGCCGCTTCGCGGTCTCGGCGAACGCGGCGAACTGCGTGCGGAAGTCGGCGCGCACGGAATCGTCCACGCGGTCGTAGAGCGCACCGGCTTTAGCGAACGGGCGCGCGTGGTGCCAACCGGTGCGCGTGTAGCCCGCGAGCGCGAGCCGACTGTTCCGCACGAGCGCGCCGCCAAATGCAGGCAGGCGCGGTTCGTAGGCGAGCGCGCCGCCGGGCGTTGCGCGCGTTTGGCTCAGTGAATGCAACTCGAAGCCGTGCGCGTCGAGCGGGATGAACGTGAAGAACGCGCGGGCCGGTCGGAGTCCGGTTTCGAGGAGCATCTCGGCCTGCGCGAACCGGATCGGAACGGGCGTTGTGACGCGCGGCAGGTTCACCACCACGAACTTGTTTTGTTTCTCGCGGGCGGTGTCCGCAAGCGCGCCGGGCATCTGTACGAACGAGTTCCCGAACATGGCCCAACACGGCGGCGGGTTCGGCAACTCCACGAACTTGCGCACGAGGCCGTAGTGCGGGCAGTCCACTTCGAGCGCCGCCGGCGAGCGGTAGCGGATGCCGTAGCGCGCGTCCGGCGCGAACGGCCCTTCGCGGTCGGAGTCGGGGAGATAGTCTTGGAGGTTCGCGGGCGGCGCAACGCGGAGGTACGCTTCGCCCGCGGCGCACAGCACGGCGAGCGCGACCGCGAACCCGGCGCACGCACGCGCGCGCCCCCCAAGTACGGGGCGCGCGAACAGCGCTCGGATTCGCACCGCCAAGAGCCGCATGGCCGCCCCCGCTTCGAGAAGGCAGGCGGAATAGCGAATTGGGGCGCGCGCCGCAAGCCGAAGCGCGCCGGTCGGATTTCGCGCGATTCGCTGTTGAAGTTCGCCCGCGGCGCGGCTAGTATTCAGTGAGACTGAATCTCAATATCAGCGACCCACTCGCGATGGAATTCCACACCACCACTCTCGAACTCGCGGTCGCGCAGACGGCAGAAGCCGCCGCACCTGCGGATTGCACCGGTACATGCAGCACCTGCCCCGCGGTGGGAAGTTGCCCGGATCGCGTCGTGTGCCGGTGCCTGAAGGTGACGGAAGAAGTGGTCATCACCGCGATCACCACGCTCGGGCTGCGCACCGTCAAAGAGGTGCGCACCGCGACCGAAGCCGGCACCGGGTGCAACTGCTGCCACCGCGAGTTGCGCGCCTACCTCGCCGTTTACTCGTCGTCGTCTTCGCCGAACATGTGTTCGGCCAAGTAAGCCGGCAGCGTGAGCTGCTGAATCAGCCCGAGTTGCGTTTCGAGCCAGTCCACGTGCTCTTCGGAGTCCGTCAGGATTTCGAGCGCGAGCGCGTGCGTGCCGTTGTCCTTCAGCTTGATGCACAGATCGACCAACTCGTTGTAAGCGGCCACGCCACTCGTCTCGAGTTTCAGATCGTTCTCGAACTGCTCCTTCACGTCGGTGCCCACGCGAATCACGTCGTACCGGGCGATTTCGGGAACGCCTTCGAGGAACAGGATGCGGTCGATGATCTTCTCCGCGTGCTTCATCTCGCCCATCGACTCTTCGTAGTGCTTGCCCGCGAGTTTCATGAACCCCCAGTTTTTGCACATCTTCGCTTGCAGGAAGTACTGGTTGATCGCGGTCAGCTCGATGGTGAGCGCGCGGTTCAGTCCGTCGATGATCTGCTGATTGCCCTTCACGGCTAAGCCCTCCGGCGGTAAGTGGAACCGTGTTGTCTTAGCGAACGAACCGCAGTCCGCGGCGCGCGAAAACCGGATGAGATGCGCTCTCGCCCCGCGCCACCGGAGGAGCCGCCGATGAGTACGCCGCTCGCACCGCTGCACGGGCCGGAACACGCGGTGCCGTGGGCCACGCCGCCGATCCCCGGCACGGTGCAGATCACCTTCTGGGGCACCGGCGACGCGACGACCGAGTTCTTCGCCACCGCGGGCGAAGCGAGCGTGCGCATGGCGATCGAAACCGGGCCGTTCGAGGTGCGCGTGCTGCGCGAAGACGGCACGAACGGCGCGGACCTCGCCCCGGTGCCGCGCGCGTGTTTGGCGCTCGGCTCGATCCCGGAAGCCGGCACCTACCGGCTCGACGTGCGCGCCGCCGGGAACTGGGGCGTGACCGTCGTGTTTATGGCCCCGCGCGCGTAGGTTCACCGCTCGCGGTGAGAGGCGATTGCGCCACGGCTTTATCGTGGCACGACGCTCCGCGTCGTTCTTCGAAGCTCACCTCGATACGCAATACGTGATTGTGAATCGGCGGGCACGTGCGACGCGGAGCGTCGCACCACGTTAGCGGTCCTCGCCGAAGCGCCCGTACGGGCCGCGCCCGTCGCCGGGACCGCCCCGCGCGAACTCCTTCTCCACCCAGTTCGCGCCGGCGGCGATCACCGACTTCAGCCCGCCGTTTTGCACCTTCGGCACGAACAGCTCGAACCGCAGTTCGGTCGCGGTCGCCCGCGCGCCGAGTACCGCGTGCAGGTCGCCGAGCGCGGTTGCGAGCGCGGCCCGCGCCTTCTCCGCGTCCGCCCGCGCTTCCGGGCCGACCGGGCGCCCGTCGGGGTCGAACGCGGGCGGTTCTTCGACGACCGGCGGCGCGACGCGCGGTTCGCCACCGCGCCCGCGGGGGGGCGGAGCGCCGGGCGCGTTCGGCGCGGCCGGTTGTCGCGGCGCGAGCAGCACCTCCAGCGCCGCGCCGAGGTTCAGCGCGCCGACCGCGCCGCGGTCGGTCGCCGGCAGTGACAGCGCGCTGTCACCGGTGAGCGCGCCGACCGCGTCGGCGCTCAGCGCCCCCGCCACGAGTTTGCGGTCCAGCCCCAACGTCAGCGTCGCGCCGTCGCGGGCGTAGTGCAGCGGGGCCTTCCACGGCACCGCGGCGGCGAGCGAGAACACCTTCACACTGCCCACCGTTTCGCTGGACGGCTTCGGCGCGGGTTCGCCCGCGAGTTCGCCGATCAGTTTGGGGAGCGCGGCCTCCCACGCGGTCGCGGCCTCGGCGGTGTCGCAGTGCAGCACGAACACCGGTAAAGGCGTCGCGCCCTTTGGCACTTCCTGTTTGCTCGGTAGCACCACCGTGACCGCGTTCAGCTTGGCGAACAGCGCGTCGCCCACGGGCACCTTCTGTTTCTCTTGCAGGTCTTTCAGCACGTCGCTCGGTAAGCGACCGATTTCGCCCCCGGCTTTGGCGAGCGCGTCGAGGAGTCCGGCGACCGCCGCGCCGCGGTCCTTCGGCGGAAGCGCGACCGTGACCGCGCCGAGCGCGGGCTTGCGCGCGTGCCGCAACCGGTCCCAGTTTGCCGCGCCGCCGGTGAGCAGCGCGCCAAGCGGCGACGGCTGCGCCGCATCGAGCGCGACCGACACATCGACCGCGAAGCCGCCGTCGCGGAAGTGCGCGCGGCCCGCGAGGTACTTCGCGCTCTTGCTGCCCGCGAGGATGCGGAACTGCGTGAGCCAATCGGTGTCGCCGGCGCGCGGGTCCACGCGGGCCGCGGCGTTCAGTTTGTCCGCAAGCTCCGAGACGTTCGCGTAGAAGAACAGCCCCGGTTTGCGCCACTCGGCGGCGCTCTCTTTGAAGCCGGGCGCGTCGCGGAGGGTGCCCTTCCCTTCGCCCGCGAACCGCGTCAGCACTTGGGCGACCGCGGCCTTACCCGTCCCCGCGACGAACAGCCCCGGCACGTACGCGAGCGTGAGTTCGTGCGCGCCTTCCGCGGGTTGTTTCTCCGTGTCGAGCATCTGCCGGCCGGTGTTGTTGTCGATGTTGATCGCCGGTGCGCGGAACTGGAACACCGGCACCTTCCCGACCTCACCGACCTTGCGCACGTTCGGCGCGGCCGTCACAAGCGCGCGGGCCGCGAGACCGAGCGCCGCGCTCTCGCCGGTGAGCACCGCGACCGCGACTTCCGGTTGGCCGTTCTCGTTGAAGCCGAGCAGCGCGACCGCCGCCCCGCGCACCTTCCCGACCTCCGCGAGCACTTCCGGCGACGCGAGCAGCGCGAGCGCCGCGAGTTGCTCCTGCGCCTTCAGGTCGGCGAGCGTCTTCGCCGCGGCCTTGCGTCCGTGAACAAACGCGAACCCGTCTTCGAGCGCGGTGCCCTTCACGAGCGCCGCGAGTTGCGGTGCGAGTTCGCCCGGTGCGTGCAACTCCGCGTAGGCGAGCGCCGTCGGCGGGAACAGTTCCGCGACATCGGCCGGCGGCGCGGCGAGCGCGGGCGCGCCGAGGGCGAGCGCCGCGGCGAGCGAAAGGAGGCGCATCAAAGGTGCTCCCAGAAGCGGTGACGAGCGCGGCGCGTGTTGTGGCCCTCGTAGTGTAAGGTGCGCGCGAGCTACTCGAAAGACGGTAGCGCGTAACAGCCGGTTCGGGAGATAGGGTCGCGGAACGGCTCAACTGTTCCGCGAGCGGGCGAAAGGCACGTCCGCCCTCACGGAGTTGGGTGGCAACCAAGGCTGCCAAGTGGGTCGAAAAGGGGTGAGATTGCCAACAGTTGGCAGCCTTTGGCAGCCTTTGAACTGTGCTCGAAATTCCAGTATTTCTGAGGGGTCCAGGGCCAAAGGCTGCCAAAGGCTGCCAACTTCCGCGCGCTACCCCCTCCCGGTCGCGCGCGGGGCGAAAATCGGGGCCGTTCGGATCGCACTCCGAGTTCGCGCCGGTCAACGAACGGCCCTGCGCCGCGCGCGTTTCGCGCCGACGAAAGAATAGTATACGCGCGAACAATATGAGTCAAGGGCCGTCGGGCACGCTTGAGCGGCGCGCGACGTTCGAGTACAGTTCAGTCCGTGTGTGTTTGCGCGGCGCGCAAACGACTTCCGAGGTAGGCGGAGGGCGCACCGAATGTTGGCGTGGTTCCTGTCGGCCGACGTGCTGCTGTGCGGGGCCGCCGTCGTCGCGTGGGTGTGGCTGATCCGGGGCGCACGGGTCGAGTGGCCGCACCTGAAGCGGACGAACGACACCTTGGGGCTTTCCACCCCGCGCCACGTCCGCGCCCTCGTCGCGGCCCGGCGCTGGTTCGTGCCGGTGGGCGGATTGGCGGCGGTCGCAGCGGTCGTCGCCCCGGACGCCCGGCCCGGCATTGCGGCTGGGGCGCTGGCGGTCGCAGCCGTGGCAATGTGGGGCGCGAATGAAAAGACCCGCCGGTTGCTTCTGCGATCGTCGGCACCGGTGATCCGCGGCCCCGGCGGTTGGGACGACGCAGCCCCGGACGCCCCGTCGGGCGCGCCGCATTCGCCCCGCCCCCGTCCGCCGGCGCTCGGCCGCGCGGCCACTGCCCACGCGAGTCCCGCCGAGGTCGGATAGTGAGAGTGACGGCGCACCCCGAGCGAACAGCCGACGAACCGGGCGCGGCACCGAACCCGCCCGCGTGAAGTCTCCCACTCTTCGTTGGCGAGGGTTGCAGCGCGTTCGGTCATAAGGAGGCGCAACGTCGTGGTCAAGAAAGCGGACCGAGTCGCGAAGGCCGCTCAGCGTGCGGCGCTGCGGCAGCAATACGCACGCGAAGAAGCCGCGATGCAATCGTTCTTGGAAGAATGCCGGTCGTGCATGTCGCCCGTGGATTGGGCGAAACACTTTGAAGAGGCAGAACGGTACGCGGGAGAGACGTTCCACATTGTGGAGCACTTCGTGCGGGTACTGGCAACCACACAAGTACCAATTCCTCCCCAACTCAGGCAATCGTTGGATGTGATGCTTGAGTCGTTGAACATCGACCGCAAGGGTTGCAACTGGGACGACCTTCGGCGGCTCAACTACGGTCAGTATTGGAAGGCTCAATACGGGTACGCATGACGTCGCAAGAGGAACACAAGCGGCCGCACGGGCGGGGTACCGAGTCAATGAAATGATTGTTCGGCCACGAGGACGCGGCGATGGACGAAGGGCCGTTCTTCAGCGAAGACTTCCGGCGCGAGTTGGCCCTGATGAAGTACATGCGCTGGGCCGCCGACCTCACGCGAGAGCAACTGCTCGTCGCGCTTTGGGCCGTCGGCGAATTGGGTGGCCGGGCTGAGGTCATCCTTCAGTGTCTGGGTCGCCATGAGGACGAGTTGTTCCCCGGTTACGGCTACCCGCGTGCGCGCGTCGGCCTCCAAGTTCTACACCGCATGGCGCAAGGGGACCGACCAACCGCCGACGAGGTCGCCCAGATGATCGAGGCCGCTCGCGCTGAGATGGAAAGGTGGCCCGCGAAGGCGACACTGATCGAACCGGGTGCGGCACCGGCCCCGCCCGTGTGAGCGGTTTCCCGCTCGCTTGTTGGCGGTGTCACTGGTGGCCTTGCGAACGGGCCGGCGCGTGCGCGCAAGCAACAACGAGGTGAGCCGTGTTCGTCCAATTCAAAACGATTGAGAATCGACCGGTTGCAATCAACCCGGGCTACGTGGTGTACCTGACTCCCGGCAAAGAGGCGGGCACCACCTGCGTTCAACTCTCAACCGGCGTCGTTATTCAAGTGGTTGGGAACTACCCGCTGGTTCTGGAGAAGATGAAACTCGGTTCCCAAGACCAAGGCGAAGAGGACGAGGACGACCAGTACTAACCCGCGGCCCGGCGCACCACTGCTCCGTTGGGTGTCACTTCGCGGTCTCCTTCCACGCGAGTTTCGCGCCGCCGTTCGCGGGGTCGATCACGTACAGGAACGCTTCGAGCTTCACGTTGCGGCCGTTCCCGTCGCGGTCGGTCGTCGAAACAAGAAGCGCGAGCTGCTTGCCCAGATCGACCAACTGCGCGCTGCCGTCGAGGCGCTCCAATTGGTACAGCAAGCCGGGGAACACCAGCGGACCGAGCGGCGTGCGCTTCACCTCCGCGCCGTTGGCCGCGAGTTCCACCAGCACCGGCTTGTACACTTCGCCGTTGGGCTGGCGCTCGCCGCGCACCGCGTACAGCGTGTCGGTCGCCTTGCACCACACGAGCGCGGCGGTTAGTTCGCGCTCGCGCTTCTGAAGCTCCGTCCACACACCGGTTTTCGGCACGTACTCGTAAAGCCCGGTCCGCGCGGCGATCAGCACGCGCCCGCGCTTCGCGTCGAACGTAATGGCGGTCGGCCAACTCAACTCGACACCCTTTGGCGCGACCTTCTCGGCCGCGCGCTTGTCGATGTCCACCACGAACAGGTTGTGCGAGTCGATGCCGTAGCGCACCTTCGCGCCGGCGTCGTAGGCCGTTTGGTTGACGCGCTCCGGCAGCGCGGGCAGCGCCTCTTTCGACGGCCCGGCCTCGCTAAATTCGCCGAACAGCGCGCGCGGGAACGGGAGCCGGTCGTGGGGCACCAACCGCGTGCCCTCGAACGCGAACTTCGGGATTTGCGCCTTCGGGCTGAGCTGCGGGAAGTCGGCGCTGAGTCGGTCGTCTTTCTGAAGGGCGTTCACCGGAATCGCGGCGTCGTCGGCCGGTTGATACGTGCCGGTGAAACTGGACAGCGGCAGTTTGGTCCGCACGAACAGATCGCGCACGAACGGCCGGAACCGCGCGGCGTCGAGTTCGTACACGTGCGGGACGTACTCCCGCACGCCGCGCTGCTGGGCGTTCTCGTAAGTGAAGTCTTCGACTTCAACGCCCTTCGGCACCTTCACCTGTTGCTTGTAGTAGCCGCCGACGATCACTTTCGTGAGCTTCGTTTTCGGCGTCGCGGTGACGGTCCAATCGATCGAGTTGTACGCGGTGAGCGCGAGCACCACCTCCTTGTTCGGGCGGTCCACTTCGATCTTCGCGGTACCCGGTTTGCGCTCCGCGCGCGGCACGCGCGGCGCGCCGGGCGGGAAGAATCCCTCGTGAATCCCGACGGCGTGCAGCTCCGGGTCCGCGGCGCGCGCGAGCGCGCCCGATCCGCACGTCAGCACCGCGCACAGTAGCCAGCGCATCGCGATCCCTCCGTTGGATGTCACTTCTTCACTTCGATCTTCGCGGCCCATTGCAGGCCGTTGGTCACGAGGCGCAGGAAGGTGGCGTCGGCGAAGTCGTCTTGGTGGCCGAGCGACGTGTAGAACACGCGGCGACCGTTCGCGTCGCGCACCCACGCCACCGGTTCGCGCTCCTTGCCCATCGTGCCTTCGAGCAGAACGGTCACGTCCTTCGCAACGTTGGGGTTCTTGTACAGGCTGCCGTTCGTTTTGAACGCCTTCACCCCCGCGAGCACCGGGTGCGTCTTCTGCGCGTCGATGATGCCCACGTCCGCGACGCCCTTCCCGAAGTGCCCCTTGTAGTTGCCGCCGAGCACTTCGGCGTCGAACTCCAGCCACTTCTGGAACCCGTGGCTCGCGGTGCGTACGCCCACAATCGGCTTCTTGCTCGCGACATACTTCTTGATCGCGTCCAGCGATTCGCCTTCGATCTGAAGGCGGCGCGAGAAGAAGAGAACCACGTCCGCGGTGGCGAGCGCCTCCACACCCGCGAGCGCCGCGTCCTTCTCAGCCTTCGCGCTCACGATCACGCACTCCACCGGCAACGCGGCCTCAAGGTGCTTCTTGAGAATCGCCAACGACTTGTCCGATTCGTACTCGAACGACCCGGACAGCATCACCACTTTTGCTTTCTTCTGTTCCGGTTCCCCCCTCCCTTTAGGGAGGGGGGTTAGGGGGGTAGGTTGCATCAGGTACGCGAACAAATCCGCGATCTGCGCATTCGTCATCGCATCCAAAATCTTCTCCGGCATCAGCGACACCGGAGACGGCAGCATCTCCGCAACGTCGGCCTTCGGCACGCGCGTTTGCACCACTTGGTCGTTCACGACGTTCGTGAGCGTGATACCCTCGGCCGTTTCGGTGGCGATCCCGGACAGCTTGCGGTCGTCCTTCGTGAGCACCGAATACACGAGGTATTCGGGCCGAATGTAGCCGGACGGATCCACGATGTGCGTGAGCATGTACGTGCGGTTCTTGCGGTCGCTCGTCGTGAGGTCCGGGCCGACCTTCCCGCCCTCGCCGAACAGTTGGTGGCACGCGGCGCAGTGCTTGGTGAACAGCACTTTGCCGCGCGTTGCGTCGCCGGTTTCCTTCCCGAGCGCGATGTTGATGCCGCCGATACGCGCCTGCTTCTCGCCGGCGGTCGCGGGTGCGAGCCGGCCGAAGTGCTTCTCAACGATCGCGGTGAGCGCTTTGTCTTCGAGTTTCACGGCGGCGCGGGCGTGGTCGAGCGTGAGGTCCCCTTTCGGGAACTGCCCGGCCTGCCACTTGGTGAACAGTGGTTGCGCCCACGAGGCGCGCGCGAGCAGCAGTTGGAGTGCGCGCTTCTTCACGGCGGGCGAATACGCGCCGTAGCCCGCGAGCACGGTTTCGCCGATCTTCGGGTCGTCGTAGCTCTCGAGCGCGCCCAGCAGTGCGAGCCGCAGCGCGTCGGTCTTCGCTTCGGGCAACAGCGGGAGCGCTGCTTCCGGTAGCTTCGCGTCGCGCACGCGCGCGAGAAGCGCGAGCGCCGAAGCGCGCTCCGACTCCGGCACCTTCGCGCTAACCGCGCGCGCGCGGAGTTCGTCGCGCTCGCCCTCGTCGCCAGTGCGCACCAGCACCTCCGCGATCAGCGGTTCGTCGGGGTACTTCTCGCGGGCCTGCTTCAGCACCTTC
>Ga0169931_10000153_pt1 | contig 104303 bp, 81 predicted proteins | sample Kivu_15m_20L_FD_129675 | JGI IMG/M metagenome (GOLD analysis project Ga0169931, IMG submission 129675) | Freshwater microbial communities from Lake Kivu, Western Province, Rwanda to study Microbial Dark Matter (Phase II) - Kivu_15m_20L... | ecosystem: Environmental > Aquatic > Freshwater >...
CATCCTGGTCATGACCATCATCCAGGAACTCAAGGCCGAGTATCAGATAGGCATTCGCAGCACCCTGTTCTATGAACATGCCAACATCCGCGAAGCCGCCAAGGCACTGTTCCTCGACCTCCAAAACCGGATACCATGAAACCCGTGTTGCGGGATGAGTTCCAGTCCCTGGAGGACTTGCGCAGCTACTTCGACCAACTGCGGGATTACGGCGACAGCTTCGTCATCAATCCCAGACTCCTGGTCGTCACGGGATATGCTCCCATCCGGGACATCCTGCAGGACACGGCCAACTTCCAGACCTTCGACTTCAGCGAACGGCTGCGGAGCCTACAAGCCATCAACCCCGAAAGGTATGGTTACGCCGAACTGCAGAAAACGATCTCCATGTGGCTTGTGTTCATGGAAGGACCTGAACACCTTGCCTCGAAAAAACGCATCACCAAAGCGATGTATGGCCTCGACCTGCAAGGCATCATCAAAACGGAATGGGAACGGACGGTGCTTACGCTCGATGGCAGGACCGAGTTGGATCTCATGGCGGACCTCTGCGAACCCCTGGTCGGACGGATCGTATGCGCGATCATCGGTATGGATCCCGACCAGCACACCGTCCTGCGCAACTTGGAAAAAACATTCCTGAAAGCCACATCCGCTTTCGTCTCACTGGATATGCTGGATGATATCCAGCAGGCCCATGATGAGTTCACCACATGGGTCAACCAAAGTCGGGAAACCGGTAGGCTTCATCAGGCACGCCTCTTGGCAACCCTGTTGGATGACCATGAACTGGGAACCCTCCCATCCGTTTTGTCACAACTTGAGTTTTTCCTGGCCGCGGCCGTCGAAACCAGCATCCTGACCCTGATGGAGTCGATGTTTCGGTTGCTGACCGACCTGAAGGACAGAACCGGCATGCTACAGGATCCCGACGCCCGAAAACTGCTCGTCGAAGAACTCATCCGACTGTCCAGTTCCGTCAGTTTGGTGCCTCGCAAATGCCTGAAGAACAGCACGGTGGCCGGTCTACCCTGCCCGGCGGGGACCATGCTCTTCCTGTCGATCGCATCAGCCGGCGTTCGGGAGTTGAACGCCCCGTTCCGTTACGTCTCGTGGGGCATGGCATCTATCCTTCGGACCGGCAAAGGGAGGGGGCATGGGATGCCCGGATTGGCCCGAGAAGCCCTGAACCGATCGATCTTCTCCCGGCCCATGATCGGCCACCCTACTCCGAATCATCCCGCAGGTTGAACTTCTCGTTCAAGCCGAAGACGGCATCGGCGGAGTACCGTTCCTGTTCCACCATCTTCAGTTGCTCGTCCAGCAGTTCCCGCTTTTGCGGCAGGGACGTCCGGTTGCTGCGGAGGATGGCGAGGGCGGCTTCGTCCCGGGATTCGCCGATCGATTCGACACAGCCGATCACCCACTCCATCTGGCGCATGACGGCCTTCAGCTGGTTGGGCAGCCAGCTGGTGATGGGCGTCCCGCCGGTGGCCTTCGCATAGGGCGTGTTCGACATGATGTACTTCTGCACGAACTGCCAATGACCGTTGCGGAAATGATAGATCTCCTCCAAGACGCCCAGCAGATGGCAGAGCGCCTCGGACTGTCGCATGGCCAATAGGCGGCCGGCCACGCCATGTTCGCCCCAACGCTCCACCGTCTCGCCGAGGTCGATAAAGAACCGCTGGACGCACTTGGGCCGATAGGTCCTGAGGTCGTACAGATACCGGGTGAGGTCATTCTTCGGATAGTAGGCCGTGACACCGGAGAAAATGTCCTCCATGGGGATGATGTCGTCCTGCGCACCCGTCTGCCCGCGGTACTGGTGGGGTTCGTCCCATACGCCCGAGTAGATGATGCCATCGCCGAAGATCTCCTCGTTGCCCTTCACGCCCATGATGAAGACGCGGAAGTCGTTGTAATGCGTCCATCTCGAGGCCTTCCACATCTGCCTGCGGCGCTCGTTCATGGCCCTCATCGTGGCATGGTTCCGGGCGATGGCTGACAGGATGCCATCGGTATCCTCCCGGTCGACGGCCTCCAGGGTGTCCATCACCGACCCGACGAGGGCGGGAGAGAACTGGTTGATGTCGACATGCAGCATGATGAAGCCCACCTCGTCGGGCTGGCCGGAGAAGCGAACGCACATGTCGAGGTTCTCCCAGGTCAGGCCTCCGGCCGGGTCCTTTTTCCGGAAATTTCCCAACGAATAGGCATAGTGATAATCCAGCCAGGGGTGCACGTCGAGCTTCCGCGAAACCATCACGAACGGCCGGGCAACCTGCACGGGTACGACGGTCCGGGCCTTGCCATAGGCACCCGTCGACCGGAAATGCTGGTAGGCAGGCTCCAGCGTATAGGCGGACAGCAGAAAACCATACCCGCGGAACAGCGCCTGAACCCTGAAGATGTCCTCTTCCGCCTCCACGGAAGCCGACAGATCCGGCAATGCCTCCACCGCTGCCGCAATCGCGTCCGGATGGTGGAGCAATCCCGGACTTCCGTCGGGCAGTACAACAGGCATTCGGTCCAGGATATCCTGCACCGGCGCGTACACACCGGTGAGCCTTTCGATGGACAGGGCCTTGGGCAGGAAACCATGCACTGACCCGATATCGAAAAACCCGTCGGAATAGGAACGCTGTAACGGCATGGCAATCGGATTTGATCAACAAAACTAGGTGCTTTGCCGCCGGAATCAACCCACCGGAACAGCCGGTCACTGCCTTTTTTTGGCCAATCCGGCCCTGCCATACACCAAACGCACCTGGGTCGTGGCCATCACTTCCCCCGATCGACGGCCAACGGCATCGACACCTCCACCCCGACCATCGGGTATCCGGAATTACAGGCGGCAAACCCGAAGGCAGTATCGGGATATCCATGACCGGAAAAACAAAAAACCCCGTCGATACCGACAGGGTCTTGTGGTGTGGGGCGGGATCGAACCGCCGACACATGGATTTTCAGTCCATTGCTCTACCAACTGAGCTACCGCACCATCTTAATGAGTGGACAAAAGTAACCGATCGTCTGCAATCATCCAAATAATGGCCTCATTCGCCCATGATCGCCAGGGCTGCGTCCAGATAGGTGAAGATCTCGGGCTGATGATGATGGATCGGTTTGATGACCTTCGACTCCCCCAGACGGACCAGCACGGCGTTCTTTTCGGGAATGATGAAGACATATTGCCCGAACAGACCGTTCATGGCGTAAGCCTTCAGACCCCGATGGTTGACGATCCAGTACTGGTAGCCGTAGTAGTCGACCGGCGCGTCGTTCTCCGACCGGTCCTTCAGATGGGAGGCCGGCGATACGGCCGCCTTCACGTAGTTCTCTGATACGATCTGCTGGCCGCCCCATTTTCCGCCGTTCAATACCAACTGGCCAAAACGGGCGTAGTCCCTCGCCACCCCGTTGAAACAGCAGAAGGCCTTTTCATGGTTGCTACCTCCATCCAACAGCCAGAGCGACTCCCGCTCGGCTCCCATCGGACGCATGAAGCGCTCCGCCACCAGTTCGGAAATGCTCTTGCCAAAGACCTTCTCGACGATCAGCCCCAGCACCTGGGTGTCTCCGCTGCGATAGCTCCAATAGACCCCCGGATCCTCCTTGTACTTCATCCTCGAGATCAGGTACCCCTCGTCATCCCCGTAGTACCCGCTGGCGTTCATGCTGAAATAGCCCTTGTCGCCCTCGTCGTAGTTGGTGCCCGAACTCATGGAAAGCAGGTCCTTGATGCGGACCTTCTCCAATCCGTTCGTTCGGAAATGCGGTAGGAAATCGCCGGCCGGCTGCTCCAGGGACCGGATGCGACCCTCGTCCAATGCGATGCCGACCAGCAGCGAGATGATGCTCTTCGCCGCAGAAAAGGAGCCGCTGAGGTGGAGACTGTCGTACCCGTCCCAATAGCGCTCGTACAGGATCCGGCCGTCGCGGATCAGCAAAAAGGCATGGGTGTCGTTCGAATCGATGACCACCATCAGACTGTCAGGGATCACTCCGCTGTTGTACAGACTGTCATAAGTCCATGGCTGGGGCTTGTCGGATGCCGGAATGCTGCGGACAGGATGCGTCCGATAGTCATGGATCGTATGCACACCCCATACGATGTAGTTGCGCAGATGCGATAGTTGCGGCGTATAGCTGAGGCCGGCCAACAAGACCAGCACACCGATAAGGATCAAAAAGGTCTTCTTCATGACCCCAAGTTCCGAAATCGGATGATGCGGTGATCGTCTTTCCGTTTTTTTCCTTTCGGCCGACGGGCCGGCCTTTTTCGACCCGCTATGCGATGGGCTTCGGCCAGACCTTCCGGCCAGCCCATCGCGAACAGACGATGGATCCAAGGTACGGGGAGAGCCCCTTTCCCTGCAAAGCCCTATATTCACTCAAAGAACCTCACATGCCTGTCAACACCTTCGACGCCATCGTGGTCGGCTCCGGCATCTCCGGCGGCTGGGCCGCCAAGGAACTCTGCGAAAAAGGCCTCAAGACCCTCGTTCTCGAAAGGGGCCGGAACGTGGAACATATCCGAGACTACGAAGGCACCGAAAAACACCCCTGGGAACTGGATCACCGCAACGGACGCACACAGGCAGACAAGCAACGCTCGCCCATCCAAAGCAAATGCTACGCCTACGACGAAGTGTCCAGCAAGTTCTTCGTCGACGATAACGAACATCCTTACCACCAGGTCAACCGGTTCGACTGGATCCGAGGAAACCACGTCGGCGGCCGGTCCATCATGTGGGGCCGCCAATGCTACCGATGGAGCGACCTCGACTTCGAAGCCAACGCCCGCGACGGCTTCGGCTGCGACTGGCCGATCCGTTATGCCGACATCGCGCCCTGGTACAGCTATGTCGAAAAGTTCGTCGGCATCAGCGGCTCCCGCGAGAACCTAGCGCAACTCCCCGATGGGGAGTTCCTGCCACCCATGGAACTCAACTGCGTGGAACAGATGGTCCGCGACAACCTCAAGGCCAAGATGGGCCGCGCCATGATCATCGGCCGAACAGCCAACCACACCGCCAAGGTCGGCAACCGAGGCCCCTGCCAGTTCCGCAACAAATGCCACCAGGGATGCCTGTTCAGCGGTTACTTCAGCTCCAACTCGGCCACCCTCCCCGCAGCTGCCGCCACCGGCTACCTCACCCTCCGACCCAACGCCATCACCACCGAAGTCATCTACGACAAAGACACGCGTCGGGCCAAGGGCGTCCGCATCATCGATGCCGAGACGATGAAGACCGAAGAATTCTTCGCCAAGATCGTCTTCCTCAATGCCAGCACCCTCGGCACAACCCAGATCCTGCTCATGTCCGTCTCCGATGCCTTCCCCAACGGACTGGGCAACAGCTCCGGACAGGTAGGGCATAACCTCATGGACCATCATTATGGCGTCGGTGCCAATGGCAACTTTGACGGTTTTCAGGACAAATACACCTACGGCAGACGTCCCAACGGCATCTATATCCCCCGCTTCCGAAACCTCGACGGAGGCTCATCCGCCGGTTACCTGCGCGGCTTCGGTTACCAGGGCGGTGCCTCCCGCAACCATCAGGGCTTCGATGGCATCGGCCTCGAACTCAAAGAGACCGTCACCGAACCCGGCAACTGGTCCATGGGCTGGGGGTCGTGGGGCGAACAACTGCCCATCTACGACAATAAAGCCACCCTCAGCCCGAATAAAAAAGACAAATGGGGTCTGCCCATCCTGGAGATCGACTGCACCTTCCGGGAAAATGAACAGAAGATGCGCATCGACATGAAGAACAGCGCCGCCGAAATGCTCGAAGCCGCCGGTATCAAAAACATCCAGACCTACGACAGCAACCCAGCCCCCGGCTTCTGCATCCATGAAATGGGCACCGCCCGCATGGGTAAAGACCCCAAGACCTCCGTACTCAACAAATGGAACGCCATGCACGAGGTGCCCAACCTCTACATCACCGACGGCTCCTGCATGTCTTCCTCCGCCTGCCAAAACCCCTCCATCACCTACATGGCCCTCACCGCCCGGGCCGTCGACCACGCTGTCAGTGAACTCAAAAAGCAAAACCTCTGACCGGCATCCCACCCATCCCCCCAACACGCTGCTCACCCAGCAACCCAACAGCAAACACCTATCTCCTCCGATATTCATCTTCGTCAAGACATTTTGTTTCCCTGTACAGCTTCACGAAGTGAAGTCCGTACAATCCCCGAACTGATTTAACCCCAAAGCAAGGGTACACCCTCCAAGGGTGGGGGATGGGCCACTTCGTCGGGCAGATGCCGAGGAGAACCGGAAAGGTTGCGGTCCCAGGATGTTTTGTGTATCATATACACATCGGTACCTTTGTTTCATGGATCCCGAAGCCAGGCGACTAGCGGAAAATGCGTCGAAATCGATTCCCCTCGAGCTATGGGGGCCCTATGTGAGTGAACGACAGTGGGGAACCGTCCGTGAGGATTACGGCGAATGGGGGGATGCCTGGGGTTACTTTCCCTTCGAACACGCACATGTCCGGGCATATCGATGGGGAGAGGATGGGATCGCCGGGATATCCGACTATTTCCAAAACCTATGCTTTGCGGTAGCCTTGTGGAATGGAAAGGACGCCATCCTCAAGGAAAGGCTTTTCGGACTGGGGAACTATAAAGGCAACCACGGCGAAGATGTCAAGGAACTCTATTTCCACCTCGACAACATCCCGAGCCATTATTACATGGAATACCTCTACAAGTACCCCCATGAGGCATTCCCCTACCAGCGTCTGATCGACGAAAATGCCGGGCGATCCCGACAGGAACCAGAATTCGAGCTCCTTGACACCGGCATCTTCGACAAGGATGCCTATTTCGATGTCCATATCACCTATGCCAAAGCCGACACGACCGACATCTGCATCCGCATCGACATCCGAAACAGGGGGACCGACACCGCCGACATCACCGTGCTCCCCACCCTTTGGTTCTATAATCGCTGGCAATACGACGACCAGCACCCGCTGCCCTCCATCAGCATGATCGACAAAGACGCGGTGCGGGCCAGCCATCACCGAATGGGCGAGTACCACCTGTACTTTGAAGCGCCAGACGACCTCCTCTTCACCGACAACGAGACCAACCGACACCGTCTCGACGGATCCTCCCCCAAAGAACCCTTCACCAAAGACGCCTTCCACCGCATCCTCGTCGAGGGTGAAAACCCGCGCCGCTATCGGAAACGCGGTTTCGGCACCAAATGCGCCCCCGTCTATAAAAGATCCCTCGCAGGCGGTGAATCCACCCGCATACATCTCCGACTGACCAACCATACCCAGGAAAACCCACTCGGCGCGGATATGGACCGCGTTTTCCGCATCAGAAAGGAAGAGACCGACCTCTTCTATGCAAATCTGTTGCGAAAAGATGCTCCCGAAGCATATCGTCACATCCAACGCATGGCCTTCTCGGGTCTCCTCTGGAGCAAGCAATTCTATCATTATGATGTCGAAAGGTGGCTGAAAAAGAGCGATGGCATCACTCCCTGGTCCGAACGCCGGCTCAATGGTCGAAACCACGAATGGCGGCACCTCAAGAACCAGGATGTCATCTCGATGCCCGACAAATGGGAGTTCCCCTGGTATGCGGCATGGGACCTGGCCTTTCAATGCATCCCCCTCGCCCACATAGACCCGACCTTCGCCAAGAACCAACTCCTGCTGATCATGCGGGAATGGTACATGAAACCCGACGGGCAGCTGCCCGCTTACGAATGGCATTTCTCAGATGTCAACCCCCCCATTCAGGCATGGGCCGCCCTGGAGGTCTATCATATCGAAAAAGAACGGAAAGGGACGGGCGACATCCACTTCCTCAAACGCATCTTCCAGAAACTCCTCATCAACTTCACCTGGTGGGTCAACCGAAAGGACCCCAACGGAAACAACCTCTTCGAAGGGGGCTTCCTCGGCCTGGACAATATCGGCATCTTCAACCGCAGCCAGCAACTGCCGGATCAGATATCCCTGGAACAGGCCGACGGAACCGCCTGGATGGGCATGTACGCACTCAACATGCTCGACATGGCCCTTGAAATCGCCATGGTCGACCCGGCCTTCGAAGACACCGCCACCAAGTTCTTCGAACAATACGTGCTCATCGCCGACGCCCTCAACTCCCATGGCATGTGGAATGAAGAGGATGGCTTCTACTACGATACCCTATCCATCCGCGACACCAAACCCATGCCCCTCAAGGTGCAGTCCGTCGTGGGCCTCACCAGCCTCTTCGCCGTCACCGTGATCCGCATCCATGTCATGGAACGACTCGCCGACTTCCGGAAACGGACCAGCTGGTTCGAACGGTATCGCGTCCGGAACGGTCTCTTCTGGCCCAATGAAGAACATGGCGAAAAGGAGGAAGTCCTGCACTCCCTCGTGCCGCGCGAAAGACTCCTGATGCTCATCGACCGGCTGCTCAACGAGGACGAGTTCCTCTCGCCCAACGGCATCCGGGCTTTGTCAAAAATCTATCTGCAGCATCCCCTGACGCTGAAGATCCATGGACAGGACTACAGCATCCAATATGAACCCGGCGACTCCACAAGTGATTTCTTCGGTGGAAATTCCAACTGGCGGGGGCCCGTCTGGATCCCCATCAATTACCTCATCATCCGAAGCATCCGCAGATTCGGCGAATTCCATGGAGATGCCCTCCGGGTCGAATGCCCCCGCGGCAGTGGCCATTCGATGAACCTCTGCCAGGTGGCCGATGAACTCAGCCAACGCATCGTCAGGATCTTCGAACGCGATGAACAAGGCAGACGACCCGTCTTCGGTGAATACCATGCGTTCTACAGCCGACCCGGCAACGAGCACCTGATCCTATTCCACGAATACTTCCACGGAGACAACGGCAAGGGACTCGGCGCGTCCCACCAGACCGGATGGACCGCCCTGGTAGCCGACCTCATCCATCGGCTGGGGTAGAGGGGCGTCGGCCTCAGATGCCGTACTCGCTCAGGAACTTGATGCGCATGATCTTGAGCTGTTCCCAGTCCAGGTCGAGGTCGGACAACTCATCCTTCGCCACGTCGAGGCTGCTGGTCTCGCAGTTCCGGAAATAGTCGATGATATCCTGTTGGTCGTCCTCATCGACCATCTGGTCGATGGCATAGTTGAGGTTCAACTTGGTACCGCTGGCGACGATCGTCTCCATCTCCTCCAGGAGCTGGTCCATCCGCATCTCCTTGTTCTTGGCGATGACGTCGAGAGGGATCTTCTTGTCGACCTGCTGGATGATGAAGACCTTGTTGCCGCTCTTGTTCACAACACTGCGCATCACGAAATCCTCCGGCTTCACGATCTCATGCTCCTCGACATACCGGGCGATGAGGTCCACGAACTTCCGCCCATAGCGGATGGCCTTGCCTTTGCTGACCCCGCTGATCCGTTCGAGTTCCTCGAGGGTCGTCGGGTATTGCATTGCCATGTCTTCCAACGAACTTTCCAGGAAGATGACGAAGGGCGGCAGTTTCTTTTCCTTGGCAACCTGCTTGCGCAGCTCTTTCAGCATGTCGAACAACACCGTATCCACGGTAGCGGGGCCGGTTCCGGCGAGAGCGGACTCCTCATCGTCCTCATTGGCATCCTCGAAGAGCTGGTTCAGTACGATCCGGAACGAAACGGGCTTCTTCAGGAAGGCCTGGCCCTTCTCCGTGATCTTCAGCAACCCGTATTGTTCGATATCCTTCTTCAGGAGTCCCTCGAGGAGCAGTTGCCGGATGAGGGATTTCCAATAATGAAGGGTGTCGTCCTTGCCACATCCGAAGACCTCCAGCTGGTCGTGGCGGTACATGAGGTTCTGAGAGTTCTGCACCCCGGTGAGGATGTTCACGACATAGTCGGTCGTGAACTGTTCATCGAGCGACCTGATCGTCTTGAGCACTTTGACGGCGTTGTGCTTTGCCTCGACCCGTTCACGGGGATTGAGGCAGTTGTCGCAGTTGCCGCAATGGTCATGCGGGTAGTCCTCTCCGAAATAATTCATCAACACCTTCCGTCGGCATACCCCGGTCTCGGCGAAGGCGACGGTTTCGTCGATGAGTTGTGCGCCGACTTCCCGCTCGCTGAGCGGTTTGTCGCGCATGAAGTGTTCGAGCTTGGAGACGTCCTTATGCGAGAAGTACAGGATGCATCGTCCCTCCATGCCATCACGTCCGCCCCTGCCGGTCTCCTGATAGTAGTTCTCCAGGCTTTTGGGGATGTTGTAATGGATGACGAAACGGATGTCGGGCTTGTCGATACCCATCCCGAAGGCGATGGTGGCAACGATCACCTGCACATCCTCGTTCAGGAACTGGTCTTGCCGTTCGGCCCGCAGTTTTCCGTCGAGGCCAGCATGATACGCCACGGCCCGGATGCCATTGGCTCGCAGGATATCGGAGAGTTCCTCTGTCGTCTTGCGATTCAACGTGTAGATGATCCCGCTCTTTCCCTTGTTTTCGGAGATGAACTTGACGATGTTGCGGATGGTCTGCTCCTTCTTCACCTTGGGACGCACCTCGTATTGCAGGTTGGGGCGGTTGAAGGAGGAGATGAAGACGGCAGGGTCGCGCAGGCCGAGGTTGTCGATGATGTCGCGCTGCACTTTCGGGGTGGCCGTTGCCGTGAGGGCGATCACCGGAACCCTGTCGTTGATCTGGTCCATCATCTCCCGAAGCCGGCGGTATTCCGGTCGGAAATCATGACCCCACTCGGAAATGCAATGCGCTTCGTCGACCGCAAAGAAGGAGAGGGGGAGGTCGCTGAAGAAATCGAGGTTTTCCTGTTTGGTCAGGGTCTCGGGCGCGACGTACAACAATTTGGTCGTGCCGGACAGCAGATGTTCCTGTACCGCCCTGATCTCTTTCTTGCTCAGGGTGGAATTCAGGAAATGGGCGACGTGGTCCTGGCTGCTGTAGCCCCTGACCAGATCGACCTGATTCTTCATCAGCGCGATCAGTGGTGAAACGATGATCGCACAACCCTCCAGCATCATGGCCGGTAATTGATAGCAAAGGCTTTTTCCCCCACCGGTGGGTTTGATGACAAATGTATCGCGACCGGACAACAGGCTTTGGATGATCGCTTCCTGGTTACCCTTGAACTTTTCGAATCCGAAGTATTCCTTTAAAAACGCCTTCAGTTCCCCCGATTCCGGCGGTGTGACCCTCTTTTCCTGCTGCGTCCGGGAACGTTGGGGGGAAGACAATGTACTCGACGAAGCCTTTTTAGGGGCTGCCGGCTTCCTGACCGTGGCCATGCTGGTAATGTAAGTCTATGATAATGAAGAGGTTGAAACCGAACACGGTTCTTCGACTGACACTTAGATGGCCGTGAGGGTGCGAAAATGCGTCCGTTGACGAAGATACCGAAAAATAATGGGCCTCGCTTTTGTATCCTGAGGATGCGCGTATAAAATATACACAACCATTTTTCGGGAATGTTCCCGACCGCGTGGCGATTCCATTGTGAAACGCGTTGGCAGATGACGGCGGTCGACATACCCGGCATCAGGCGGGAAACATGGCGTCTATCCTGCACTTTGGACTACTTTTGCGTTCAAATGGTTCCAAATCCGATCATCGAAACGGCCAAGCGAACCCTTCGTTTGGAAGCGGAGGCCGTTTTGGGGCTGATCGATGGGTTGGATGGCGACTTTGACCGATTCGTTCGGATGCTCGCGGATGGTCGGGGCCGGCTTGTCGTCAGTGGAATCGGTAAAAGTGCCATCATCGGGCAGAAGATCGTGGCCACCCTCAACAGCACAGGTACCCCCGCCATCTTCATGCATGCCGCTGATGCCATACATGGCGACCTCGGCATGGTTTGTTCCGATGATCTGGTGATGATCATTTCCCGCAGCGGGGAAAGCCCCGAGATCAAGGTGCTGATCCCCCTGATCCGGAATCTGGGCAACACGGTCGTGGGCATGGTGGGCAACCTCTCCTCCTTCCTAGCCCGCCAGTCAGACATCGTCCTCAATACCACCGTCTCTCAGGAAGCCTGCCCGAACAACCTGGCACCGACATCGAGCACGACCGCCCAACTGGCCATGGGAGATGCCATCGCCGTTTCACTCATGGAACTGAGGGGCTTCGGGGCGAACGACTTCGCCAAGTTCCATCCGGGGGGCGCGCTGGGAAAGAAACTCTACCTTCACGTTTCCGACCTATGCCTGCATAATGACAGGCCTTGGGTGCGCATCGAGAGTACGATCCGGGAAGTCATCCTGGAAATGACCCGCAAGCGGCTCGGCTGCACGGCGGTACTGGACGATGCGGAGAACATCTGCGGCATCATCACCGACGGTGACCTGCGCAGGATGATGGAACGCAGCGATTCCTTCCAGGAACTCACCGCGACGGATATCATGAACCCGACACCCCGAACCATCGACGCCCATTCCCTGGCTGTCGATGCCCTCGACCTCATGCGGAAAAATAACATCACCCAACTGCTCGTTACCCAATCCGGAACCTACCAGGGCGTCATCCACCTGCATGACCTCATCCGCGAAGGCCTCATCTGATCTCACACCTCAACCCCAACCATGAACCAAAATCAATATGTAGCCATCATGGCCGGCGGCATCGGCAGCCGATTCTGGCCGATGAGCCGCACGTCATGGCCCAAGCAATTCCTCGACATCCTCGGCACGGGCAAGACCCTCATCCAGCATACCTTCGACCGCTTTGCCTACTTCATCCCCACCGATAACATCTATGTCGTCACTTCGGAGGAATATCGGGACATCGTCATTGGCCAACTGCCCCAGATCCGGCCGGAGAACATCGTCTGCGAACCCTCCCGGAAGAACACCGCCCCCTGCATCGCCTACATCGCCTACAAACTAGAGACCATCAACCCCAACGGTAGCCTGATCTGCGCACCGGCAGACCACCTCATCCTCGATGAAACCGGGTTCCGAAAGGTTTGTCTCGAAGCCATGGACTTCGTCGTCAAACACCGCGCCCTCATCACCCTGGGCATCAAACCCTCCCACCCCAACACCGGGTACGGCTACATTCAATACGACCAACAACCCGTCACCGACAACGTCTTTCAGGTCAAAACCTTCACCGAAAAACCCACGCTCGATATCGCCAGGACCTTCGTCCAAAGTGGTGAATTCCTCTGGAATGCCGGCATCTTCGTGTGGCAGGTCCGCAACATCGTCGCCGCCTTCTCCGAATTCCTCCCCGAAATGGCAGAACTTTTCGAAGCCGAAAAAGCCGTCTTCAACACCCCGGACGAACAGGAAGCCATCGATAGGATCTACCCGCAATGCACCAACATCTCCATCGACTACGGCATCATGGAGAAGGCTGACAACGTCTACATCATCCCGTCCGACTTCGGCTGGAGCGACCTCGGTACCTGGAACTCGGCCTACCAGAACATGGAACACGACTACCTCGACAATGCCGCCAAGGGCAAAAACATCATGGTCATCGACGCCACGCGATGCATGGTGCAGGCCCCTGACGACAAACTCGTCCTGTTGCAGGGACTCGACGACTTCATCGTCGTCGATACCCGCGACGTGCTCCTCATCTGCCGGAAGGATAAAGAACAGGAGATCAAGGAATACGTAGCCGAAGTCAAACGCAACAAGGGCGAAAGGTTCCTTTGACACGGATCCGGTGAGTACCTACGGCTGACATACCGCAGACGCATGATGCAAGCGCCCTCCAGCAAACTCCCCCAGGTCGGTACGACCATCTTCACCATCATGAGCGGACTGGCATCCGAAAGGGGAGCCATCAACCTGGGTCAGGGTTTTCCGGATTTTCCGATGGATACCCGCCTGCAGGATGCCGTTTCGCGGGCCATGCGCGATGGCCATAACCAATATGCGCCGATGCCCGGCTGGCTGCCGCTCCGCGAGGCCATCGCCGAGAAGATCCATTTTATGTATGGTACAACAGTGGATCCCGGCACGGAGGTCACCATCACACCGGGTGGGACCTATGCCATCTACACCGCATTCACCTCCTTCCTTCTACCCGGGGATGAAGTGATCGTCTTCGAACCCTGCTACGACAGTTACATCCCCAATATCGAGGTCAACGGTGCCACCGCCGTTCGGATACCCCTGCTTGTCCCCGGTTTCGGCATCGACTGGCCGGCCTTCGACCGGGCCTTGACTCCGCGCACCCGTGCCATCATCATCAACAGCCCGCACAACCCGACCGGGTCTGTCCTGACAGATGCAGACATGGTCGGGCTTTCCAACCGACTGGCAGGTACCAATATCCTCATCGTCAGCGATGAGGTCTACGAACACCTGGTCTTCGACGGACTGCAACACGCCTCCGTCCTCAGATATCCCGAACTCCGGGCCAGAAGCTTTGCCTGCTTCTCCTTCGGAAAAGTGTACAACTGCACCGGATGGAAGATGGGATACTGCGTGGCCCCCGACATGCTGACACGGGAGTTCCGAAAAGTCCACCAGTTCAACGGCTTCAGCGTCAATAGCCCGATGCAGGTGGGATTGGCCGACTTCCTGTCCGACCGAACCGCGTATCTCTACCTCGGCCCGGACATGCAAGCGAGGCGTGATCTCTTCATCTCACTCATGCGTGATACCCCGTTCACCCTGCAAGCCAGCCGGGGCAGCTACTTCATCCTGGCCACATACGAACGCTTCAGCGCTGAACCCGACCGGGAACTGGCCATCCGCCTGACGCATGACATCGGCGTGGCGACGATCCCCGTCTCCGCTTTCTATGCCGACGGCACCGATAACCACATGCTGCGATTCTGCTTCTGCAAACAGGAAGCCACGCTGCAGGAAGCCTGCCGGCGACTCCGGCTGCTTTGACAAATCAGCCTGCCCATGGCATATCTCCGGCATCTGTTGATCGTCTGTCTGCTCAGTTCCTCGGGCTGGACGTCAGGGCAGGACAATGCCCTGCTCTGGCGGATATCGGGTGGGGGATTGGAACGCCCATCCTTCCTGTACGGCACGATCCACATCATCTGTCCCGACGACCTGAAACTGCCGGATTCCCTGCCGTCGGCATTTCGGCAGACGGACAGGTTGTTGCTGGAGATCGATATGGATGAGCCGGGTATGATGATGAAGACCATGCGGCTGTCGATGCAAACCAGGGTTCCACTCAAATCGTTGTTCACACCCGACGCATATGCGAAAGTCGACCGTTTCCTGAAGGATTCGGTGGGCATGGGCGTTGCGATGTTCAACCGCATGCGGCCCTTCACCCTCCTGAGTGCACTGTACAGCCGCATGCCGCGTTGTTCGAAGAGCGTCTCGGTTGAAGACAAACTCATGGCCCTGGCCAGGAAGCTGCGCAAGGACGTCGAGGGACTTGAAACGATCGAGGAGCAGTTCGACCTGTTCGACCGCATTCCGGACAGCGCCCAGGCACGCATGATCCTTGATCTGATCGATCAGTTCCCGGAGCAGCAGGAAGCGTTTGTGGCCATGGTGGATGCCTACCGGAGGGAGGACCTGTCGGCGCTCGCATCGATGATGAACGCCTCGCCGGATCTGGTGGGCTTCGAGGAGTTGCTGTTGTCGGGTCGCAACCGCAAATGGTTGCCGGCGATGCAGGAGGTGATGAAGCGGGGTTCCGCCCTCTTTGCGGTGGGTGCGGGGCACCTCTCCGGGGATGAGGGTTTGTTGACGCTGTTGCGGAAGGCGGGGTTTACCGTGCAACCCCTCCGTTGAACAAGGGGAAAAAAACGTAAACCCGGGGGTTTTGTCTTTGATGGATCGCCAGGCCCTTCCTACCTTTCGGTGTCATGTCGACCGAAACGGAAGGATCGCTGTTGGAACTCGCTTTCCAATATGTACGGTATACGGACCGAAACATCTTCCTGACCGGAAAGGCGGGTACGGGGAAGACTTCTTTCCTGCATCGGGTCCGACGGGAGGTGATGAAGCGGATGGTCGTCTTGGCGCCGACCGGTGTGTCGGCGATCCATGCGGGAGGTGTGACCATCCATTCGTTCTTTCAACTCGCCCCATCCATGTTCCTGCCCGAACTCCCGCATGAGTGGGGTCGGGTAGGCATGCAGGTGACGACACCGGAGACCCTTCTTCGACAGGTCCGGTATGCGGCGCAGAAGAAGGAGTTGATCGAAGACCTCGAGCTCATCATCATCGATGAGGTGTCGATGGTACGGTCCGACCTGGTCGATGCCATCGATACCATTCTCCGTCAGGTGCGGCGGCGTTTCGACCTGCCTTTCGGCGGGGTACAGATGTTGTTCATCGGGGATCTTTTCCAATTGCCTCCTGTGGTCAAGCCGGAGGATTGGGAACTGATGAAATTGCATTACGAGAGTCCGTTTTTCTTCGACGCCCGGGTGCTTCGACAGTATCCACCGGTCTGCATGGAGCTCAAGAAGATCTTCCGGCAGGATGACGAGGTGTTCATCCGAATCCTCAACGCGATCCGCAACAACGAGGCCGGGTCGGAGGATCTGGCGGCCATCAATCGGCATTATCGGCCCGGCGGTGTCGAGGAAGAGGGCCTGATCACGCTGACGACGCACAATGCCAAGGCCGATCTGATGAACCACCGGGCGTTGGGAGCCCTGCCGGGCGAGGTGATCCATTTCGACGCGGTCGTCGAGGGGGATTTTCCGGACAAGAGTTTTCCGGCAGAGCAACGGATCTCGCTCAAGGTGGGCGCGCGGGTCATGTTCATCCGGAACGACAAGGGTGAGAGTCGTCGTTACTTCAATGGCAAGCTGGCGACCGTCGACCGGATCGAGGATGGGCAGAAGATCTTTGTGATACCGGATGGGGAAGAAGGGGAGATGGAGTTGGAAGCAGAGACCTGGAAGAACATCCGTTACCGTTATGATAAGGTGAAGGAGCGGGTGGACGAGGAGGAGTTGGGGTCGTACCGGCAGTTCCCCATTCGGCTGGCCTGGGCCATCACGATTCATAAAAGTCAGGGGCTCACCTTCGAAAGGGCAGTCATCGACGCAGGGGAGTCGTTCTCTCCGGGTCAGGTCTATGTGGCGTTGAGTCGCTTGACCGGGCTTTCGGGGTTGGTGCTCAAGTCACGTATACATCCGGGGAGCATTCATACGGATCCGCGGGTCTTGGCCTTTGCCCGTCAGGAACCCGGGCTGGAGGTGCTCAACGATCAATTGGAAGCCGACAAACGGGTGTTCATCCATAAAACCATTTTACTGGCTTTCGATTGCGAAGGCATCCTACGGGTATTCACGGGTCTGCTCTACCAGCAGGGCACGATGTTTTCAGCGGACGAGGAGGGTGAAGGTCCGGAATGGTTAAAGGCCTCCATCAGGGGGTGTCGGGAGATGCAGTCCACTTCGGTCAGGTTTTCGGTACAGTTGAGGGAGTTGATCGCCACCGACGGGGCGCATGGTTATGTCCATTTGGTGGAGCGCTGTGGTTCGGCCTGGGCGTATTTCAAATCCCGATTGGCGTCCTTGCAGGAGGTGGTTGGTGGAGAGATTCGGGCGTTGCGATTGAAGCGTCGGCAGACGAAGCCGTTGGCATGGCTCCGGTCGGTGGAGACGCGGTTGGCGTTACAGGAACGGTTGATGCAGCAGACCGTTGATTTGTCGCGGGGTTTGGCGGAGGGCCGGTCTGTCGACCACTTGATCGCGATGATGGATATGGTGCAGGAGCGTGCCGGGGATATGAGCCTGGTGGAGGAGTCCCAAGCCAGGCTGGGGGGTGGTCCTGTGCGGGACGGTGTATGAACGCGGGGCTGCGGGACTTGGCGGGCCTTCCCGCGTCAATGTCCGGCTTTGATGTAACTCCATCCATCCTGTTGTTTGCGGGCCAGTTCGAGGATGGCCACCGGCACGATGGTTATGCCGGGCAGGAGCTGGGATGGGTCCACCTTCAGCCTTCTCATGCTATTATTGCATACAGCAAGGGTTACGCCCCTGGCGAGTTCCTTTTCAATTTTGGATGTGTGTTTGGAACTGTCTTTGGTGAGTACCCAGACGGCATTACCGTGGAAGACGGCTTCGATTTTTGTGTCAGGGGCGGCGGTGAGGACGTTGTTGATCTGTCGGAAAATGGCGGAATGTTCGGCCGTATCGCGGGCACTCATATCCCATACGATTCGAACGGGCCCTTGGGTTTGAGCCTGTGAGCGGTTACCCAGGCACAATAGCAGGAGAACGCATGCATACCTCATGCTACAAGATAAGGAAACTTGTGTGCAAGTTCGCCGGCACACCTTGGGTTTGTCTATAGTCTACCTAATTGATAGGAAATTGGTTTTTGTCGCGATATGGCGTCAGGTGGGTATTGATCAGGGGAGGAGTCCGCTACAATCGATGTGGTTTCGATGGAGGGTGATCATTCCTTTCTTTTCCATTTTCTTAAGAAGACGGGATATCACTTCTCGGGATGAGTTGAGGTCTGTGGCGATTTGCTGGTGGGTGAGTTGCAATTGGGTAGCGGTGTGGTTTGCTTGACGTTTGAGGTAGGATTCGAGTCTTTCGTCCATGTTTTTGAAGGCGATGTCATCGATCACCATCAGGAGTTCTTCGAAGCGGGTTCGGTAGGTTTGCATCACGAAATGGTACCAGGCTCTGTGTTGGGTCATGAGTGCGTCCATTTCTTCGATGGGGATGAGAATGGCTTCCGTTTCTTCGGTGGCCACCGCACCGACGTGGCTGGCGACGTTTCGGATACTGCATAGGATGCTGAGGGCGCAAGCTTCTCCGGGTTCGATATGATACATGAAGAACTCTTCTCCGGCTTCGTTTTCCCGGAACAGTTTGACTCTACCGCTGACTATGAGTAGGGTAGAGCGGATGAATTGTCCTTTTTTCATCAGGAAATCCCCCTCATGGTAGGTTTTCCATGTTCCGATCCGGGCAATGGTTTCGGCGAGGGGTTCATCGAAACCCGGAAACATGTGTCGGACTTGTTCTTGACTCAACATTTTTTCGGATAGTGGGAGGTAAGGGAGAAAGGTAGGATCGTACGGGGAATCGGCGGTACGGGGATATTCTGTTATCTACCCATATAGACCATAAGTATTTGTACATCGCTGGGGTTGATACCGGAGATGCGGGATGCCTGGCCCAGGGTACGGGGTCTGACTTTTCCCAGTTTCTCCTTGGCTTCAGCACTGATGGCTTGTATGCGTTGGTAATCGAAGGTGTCGGGTATTTCGAGGTTTTCCATTTGTCCCATTCGACTTACGAGTTCTTTTTCCTTTTCGATATAGACTTCATATTTTACTTGTATTTCGGCTTGTTCGACAGCGGAGGCGCTGAATGACCGAAGGGCATCTTGAAGTTGGGGAAGGTGGTTGGAGATGTCGGACAGTCCGATACCGGGTCGCAAGAGGATCTGTTGAAGTTTTTGTTTTTGGGAGATGGGGGGTGAGTTTCTGGATATCAGAAACGGGTTGATCTCTTCCGGTGTGGGGTTGAATGCGGTCAGTATCTTCCGGATCACTTGGATTTCGTTTTCCTTTTGTTGAACCTGTTGCCATCTGTCATCTGAGGCAAGTCCATGTTGATGACTGATCCGGGTGAGGCGAAGGTCGGCATTATCCTGTCGGAGCAAGGTCCTGAATTCCGCACGGGAGGTGAACATGCGATAGGGTTCCCGGGTTCCTTTGCTAATGAGGTCGTCTATCAGTACACCGATATAGGCTTCGCTGCGTTTTAGGATCAGGGGGGGGTATTCTTTGGCTTTGAGGTGGGCATTGATTCCGGCCATGAGTCCCTGACAGGCCGCTTCTTCGTAGCCTGTCGTTCCATTGATTTGACCAGCAAAAAAGATGTTTTTGACTAGGCGGGTTTCGAGGCTGTAATCCAACTGGGTAGGGGGGAAGAAGTCATATTCGATGGCATACCCGGGTCGGAACATGCGGCATTTTTCGAAGCCGGGTACTTTTTGCAGGGCTTTGAATTGAATTTCTTCCGGCAGCGAGGTAGAGAATCCATTCAGGTAGATCTCGATGGTATTCCAACCTTCCGGTTCTACGAAGAGTTGGTGGCGGTCACGTTCTGAAAAACGATTGATCTTGTCTTCGATGCTGGGGCAGTAGCGAGGTCCCACGCCATCGATCCTACCTGTGAACATCGGGCTCTGGTCGAAACCCGTTTTTAAGGTATCATGAACCGCATCGTTGGTATAGGTGATCCAACAGCTTTTTTGTTCTTCCGGCTTGATGCGGGGTACATCCAAGTAGCTGAAGCCTGCGATGTCCGAGTCGCCAGGTTGTTCTTCCATTCGAGAATAATCAAGGCTTCTGCCATCAATACGGGGAGGGGTCCCGGTTTTTAGCCGATCACTCTCAAAACCAAAGGATACCAACTGTTCGGTGATGCCGGTTGAGGCTTTTTCAGCCATTCGACCACCCGTAAGCTGTCTATCTCCGACGTGGATGATTCCATTCAAAAACGTTCCGTTGGTCAATACAACGGTCTTGCCCTCGATCTGATGACCCATTCCGGTGTGAACCCCTTTGCAAAACCCGTCCTTGATGATCAGTCCCACGACCATATCCTGATAGAAATCCAACCGAGGGGTGTCTTCCAATCGCTTTCGCCACTCCAGGGAGAAGAGCATTCGGTCGCTTTGAGCTCTTGGACTCCACATGGCGGGGCCTTTCGACCGGTTCAACATGCGGAATTGGATCATGGATCGATCTGTCACCAGACCCGAATACCCACCCATGGCATCGATCTCCCGTACGATCTGCCCCTTCGCAATACCCCCCATGGCAGGATTACAACTCATTTGCCCCATGTTCTGCATATTCATGGTAATTAGCAAAACACGGCTGCCCATGTTGGCGGCAGCAGCAGCGGCTTCGCAACCCGCATGCCCAGCCCCAACTACGATCACATCATATGTCTGAAACATAGGACAAAGGTAACATGTCCATTCCAAGTGTATGTTCCACGTGGAACATGAGGAACACTCGTGAGAAAAAGAGAGGTCTGTGTTCCACGTGGAACATATATTGACTACTCACAGCAAGTGGCGCGCAAAAAGGGTCAACCAGTCTTCTTCTTTGCTCCTCATAAGTTTCGACTCTTCGTCGGTTTTGTCGGCTTGTCCCAAAAGGTGTAGAATACCATGGAAAATGACTCTACGCAACTCGTTTTGGTAGTAGAAATTGAGCACCTTAGCATTATCCTTGACTCGGTCGACGCTGATATAGAGTTCTGCAATGAGGTTGTCGGTTGTGTCAGAAAGGTCGAATGTGATGATGTCGGTATAGTAGTCGTGCTGTAAATGGGACTTATTCAAGCTCAATAGAAAATCATCCGATACGAAAATGATGTTGATATTGATACCTTTGTACGACTTAAATTGGCTGATTTGAGACAGAATAAAGGACTTCAGCAAGTTGGCATGCTGTAGCCCCGAAAGATAGGGGTGGTGAAAGCGGACTTTATACATAAAAAGAAGGTATGGGTGTGATTCAATTGAGTGAATTGGAAAAGGGGTGCCAGGCGGTCATCCGATCAATCAGTGACGACAGTTTAACCTTGAAATTATTGGAAATGGGATTTATCCCTGGAGAACTCGTTTTGGTCGAGCATGGCTCTCTGTCGAACGATCCAATTGCCATCAGGATATCTGGGTATTTAATAGGGTTACGGAAAGATGAAGCAAAGCTGATCTGGGTTGAAAAAGTTTGACCATGGAAATTTGTCTGTATTTCGGATCATTTAATCCCATTCATCATGGTCATTTGATCGTTGCCAGCCACGTGCTGCATCAAGAAACGGTTGATCAGATCTGGTTTGTCGTATCTCCCCAGAATCCTTTTAAGAAAGAGAGTGGGCTTTTGAATGCATATCAGAGGTTGTTTTTGACCAGATTGGCAACAGAGGGGATGGCGGGATTTCGGGTGAGTGATGTAGAGTTTAGTTTACCGCTACCTTCATATACGATCGATACCGTAGAGTTTCTGGAACAAAAATTTCCAGAACATCGATTCTCGTTACTGTTGGGTAGTGATAGCATGCAAAATGTAGACAAGTGGAAAAGGTCGAAATGCCTGTTTAGAGATAGGCGAATCTTCATTTACCCCAGAGATGGGCATCCCATCAAAGAGGAGAAACCTCAGGGTTGGCTAATCTGTCATGCACCGATGATGAACATATCTGCGTCACTCATTCGAAAGATCATCAAGGAAAATGGAAGTATTCGATATTATGTGCCAGAAAACGTTCGAAATGAGATCGAAATGAGCGGCTATTACCGTTGAATCAGATAAACAACCCTAAGAGTAGAAATATGCAGGCGATGAAAGGAGTGGATATTTTTTGGGAACGCAACATAAGAAAGGTCGCTACAATGGTCATAGCCATATCTGGTCTGAAAGAAGAGAATTGAAATGGGGTAGAAAATAAAAGGTCCTTCGATAGGTAGATACTTGAGGAAAGCATGATGCCAATCGTAGCAGCCTGGATTCCTTGTAGCGAGTTCAGTAGGACGGGATAACGGTGACTGTATTCCCACAAGGGGTAGAAAAATAAAACCAACAAGATACTAGGTAAAAAAATGGCAATAGTGGCAATCAGAATACCTAAGATTTGTTGAGTTGGACCTTTTTTTTCTAATAAAGCAGAACCCGTAAAGGCAGAAAAAGAGAAAACGGGACCCGGTATCGTCCTGATCAAGCCAGCACCAGTCAGAAATAACGACTTGTCCAGTTTCAAGACGTTCTGATTTTTATTCAGTATGCGTTTTGAAGATGGCCGTGCTACATATTGTTCATACATCAATGGAATCAGAACATCGCCACCACCGAAAACAAGGCTGCCGAATCGATAACAGTTTTCAAAAAGGTTTAAGTGTGGTCGGATGATCCAATCCTCTTTTTTACTGATGCCAGAAAGCGACCCAGAGATAAGGAATAAGCAAAAGAATAAAGTAAGTGGAAACCATCTGATCCGAAGGAGGGTAGGGGTGGGGGATTTTTTTTCTTTAGGAGGAATCCACATGGTGGTTAAGGCACCTAAGAAAAGGACAATTGGGAAAATCCAAGGGGACTTATAAAAGAGGAGACATAACAAAGTAGACAAGGCAAGATATCCGATCAAAAGACGTGATACGTTCAATAGCAGGAAAGATCGGTAGGCTGCATAAGAGATAAACCCTATGACCATGGGATGTAAGAAGCGAAAGGACTTAAGAATGGAAGAAGTGTCAGCTTGAGCAGTGAAATAGATGGCAGCTGTTCCCATGAAGAGGGTTGCAGGTAATATCCAAATGATGAGCGTCCATAAGCCGAGAAATAAACCACCCTTTTTATAACCAAGGAGAAAAAGCAATTGTGTAGAGCTCGCACCAGGTATCAATTGGCAGAATAAACTAAAATCAATGAGCTGTTTCTCCGTAAAGTCTTTGCGAGTGACGGAGAAGTTCTTCAACAATAGGGCAAAATGTGCTTGTGGTCCACCGAACGCAGTAAGCGTGTGGATGAAGACACGTCTGAGAAAACCGCTATGTGCAAATACCGACAAAATAATCAAACTATTTTTTTAAGCCTATTTCGATGAGACGTTCGTCCAAATATTGACCCGATGTGATATCACTGTACTTTTTAGGGTGTTGGGCATCAACACAATTGTCTAAACAGTTAAGCGACATGGAACTCACTGGATGGAGGAAAAAAGGGATACTGTAGCGTGGTTGATGCCATAAAGAACGAGGAGGGTTGACCACCCTGTGGGTCGTGCTTTGTAATCTATCGTTCGTCAGACGCTGCAGCATGTCGCCAACGTTAACAATGATCTCTTCCGCTTTCGAATGAACTGATAACCAATTAGCTTCTTTGGTTAAAATTTGCAGACCCTCTGCAGAAGCACCGACCAATAAAGTAATTAAATTGATATCTTCATGCTGCTCTGCACGAATGGCTGACAGAGGTTCATCAGCAATGGGGGGATAATGAATTGCGCGAAGAATGGAATTACCATGCTTTACATATGAAGAAAAATAGTCATCGGATAATTGTAGATAAATGGCTATAGCAGATAAAAGTTGAATACCAGTATGCTCAAAGGTTGAGAAGGCCGTTTCAAAAGTTGGGTTGAACAGAGTTAATTCTTCAACGGTTACGTTAGTTGGGTACATTTCTTCCCCGGAATCAATTTGGCCAAATTGGAAAAATTCCTTTAAATCGGGGAACTGACTGCCCTTGGCGTGTTCCTTGCCAAAGGATGTATAACCACGCTGACCATGTAGATCAGATAATTGATATTTATATTTATTGCGTTCTGGTAGATTAAAAAACAACTCGGTTTGTACATAGAGCGATTGAATGAGGTCATTGGATAGACCATGATTTATAATACTGACAAAACCGATCTGGGTGAACGCATCACCCAAATTTTGGATAAAAGCATCTTTTTTACTTTGATTACCGGTTATGAAATCGTTCAAGTCGAGTTTTGGTATATTCATAAAATGTGTTTTGATGAAGAGAGTTTATATATATAGTTTGGTATTTTGTATGTTGAATTTTATTGAAGGTTGTCTACCTAAGATAACGCCATATAATGAATCTGAACACTTTACATCGATAAACGGAGAGCCGGATTATAGCATACTTGATTATTGGGCAGCTCATCCATTGAAGAAAGATCCGAGTGATAGTATTCGAAAAAGAGAGATGGCAACTGTGACAAAAAAAGATGTTGACGTTTTCTATCTATATCCAACAACATATACTGATGAATTAATCAACGAAAAGAATAATGCCGATATTGATGACAGATATATAAACAAAAAAACGGATTATACGGCGATATTATATCAGTCGAGTGTTTTTAACAAAAGTTGCAATGTATATGGGCCGAGATATCGTCAAGCGCATATTTCTATGTACTATACTGTTGATACATTAAAGAGAAAAAGTGCATTCGACTTAGCATATCAAGATGTAAAAAAGGCATTTTTGTATTATCTGAAATATGAAAATAAGGGGAAACCCTTCATCATATCATCACATAGCCAAGGAACCACACATGCAATAAGATTAATAAAGGAGTGTGTTGATAAAGAAGGGGTGTCGGATAAACTGATATTAGCTTATTTAGTAGGAATGCCTGTGAAAAAAAGGGAGTTTAAAAATATACAACTTTGTAAAGATAGTACGGATATAGGGTGTTTTGTATCTTGGAGAACATTTCAGAATGGCTATGTGAACGACTACATTTCTCTAACCGACACGAGTATTGGTGTTGTAAATCCTTTAAGTTGGGAAGTTGACAATGAAGTAGTAGATGCTAAAAAACACATGGGTGCAGTATTGTATAACTACAATAAATTTGTATGGAGTACACATAGTGCTCAGGTAATCGGGAATGGATTGTTTATTTCGAAACCCAAATTTTTCGGTTCATTTCTTATAAAAATGAAAAACTATCATGCAGGAGATTATAACTTATTTTATGAGAACATAAGGCATGATGTTGAAAGGAGGATTTCCATATATTATCATCGGAATATGTAATCAAATAGTAGCGTTCTTGGGCGTACGAGGGAATGGGATAACGTCTCTGATATTGTTCATGCCTGAAACAAATTGTATCAATCGCTCGAACCCAAGACCGAAGCCAGCATGAGGCACCGAACCAAACCTCCTCGTATCTAAGTACCAATTCATCTCTTGATATGGAATTTCAAGTTCTTTCATTCTTCTTAACAGATGATCCAGTCTGTCTTCACGTTGAGAACCACCAACAATTTCACCAATACCAGGAGCTAAAATATCCATGGCCGCAACAGTCATTTGATCATCGTTCATTCGCATGTAGAATGCTTTGATATTTTTTGGATAGTTTGAAACAATAACAGGCTTCTTGAAATATTTCTCTACAAGAAAACGTTCATGCTCGCTTTGTAAGTCAGCACCCCATGATACATCATATTTAAATTTATTCTTCTTATAGTGCGATGAATCGCGTAGTATATCAATCGCTTCCGTATAGGTAATCCGTTCAAAGGGTATGTCAGAAAGTAAATTCAATTTAGATAGAAGGTCTAACTCTTGACGTTTATCAACAGGCAGTGTTTTTTCTTCCTCAAATAAACGTTGATGGAGAAGTTCAAGGTCTTCGACATTGTTTTTTAGTACATATTGTATAAGGTATTTGATGAATCTTTCTGCTAAGTTCATGTTGTCCTCCAAATCATAAAAGGCCATTTCAGGTTCGATCATCCAGAATTCGGCCAAATGGCGCGTGGTGTTTGAATTTTCTGCACGAAATGTCGGTCCAAATGTGTAGATCTCAGAAAGTGCCATTGCACCTAGTTCACCTTCCAATTGACCAGAAACAGTCAGATGCGTGGGACAGGCGAAGAAATCCTGTGAGAAATCTACCGAACCATCTGGTTGAAGGGGAGGATCGGTTAATGGTAGTGTCGTTACGCGAAACATCTCTCCTGCACCTTCCGCATCACTGGAAGTTATGATGGGCGTGTGCCAATACACGAAACCCTCCTGATTGAAAAAATGATGCACTGCATATGCTAATGAATGGCGAAGCCTGAAAATGGCTCCGAAAGTCTGGGTTCGCATGCGCAAATGCGCATTTTCCCTTAAGAATTCCAAACTGTGTTTTTTGGGCTGTAGTGGATATACCTCAGCAGGGGAATCTCCCAATATGGTCAGTTGCTCGGCAACAAGTTCTATCCGCTGCCCCTTACCCTGAGATGGCACAATTTTGCCGGTCACCGCCAAGGAGGCAGAAGTAGTGATTCGCCTCATCTGCTCTTCAGGTAACAGCGTAAGAGATATGACGATTTGTAAATTATTGGACGTGGAGCCGTCGTTCAATGTGATGAATTGGTTGTTACGGAAAGTTCTGACCCATCCCATGACAGTAACCACTTGACCCTCCGGCTTCAATTGGAGAATGTCCTTAATTTTGACTCTCGTATTAAACATATTTGTAATGTTAAATAACTGTGTACAAAAAAACGATGAATATCTGATTTTTCCGGTGTTTGTGGATGAAAAAGGGCATTTCACTGAAATATTTGGAATACTTAAATGAATGACCTACATTTGCATTTCTTCTCTTCCGCGGCTCTCTGCTGCACCCTTCCATCTTCATACCAATCGTAACGATTTCATTGGTAAACCGGATTCTACGGTTTCTAATCATTTTCCCGTATGTACACGAATAAGCAGTTGAACGAGATGCTCGTTCCGGAATTGATTGACATTGCAGCACAGGTCAGTGTTCCTGCTGTGGATCAGCTTGGCAAAGAAGAATTGATCAAAGCGATTATGGAGAAGCAACAGGCGGCTGACAAGAAAGTCGTTGATAAAAAAGAGAGAACACGAAAAAAGAAAGGGAAGGAGCAGGAAAATGTACAACCAGCGTCGAGCGATGAGAATACGGTTGAACCCGATGGTAAAAGAGGAAGGGGCGGTAGAAAGAAAGTTCAGGAGGCAGCCAATACTAGTGAACCAAGAGTAAACACTGACAATGTTACGGCGGGGGGTGACTTGTCAACAAAATCAGCCGATTCGAAAAATGAAGAAGAACAATCAAAGACTGTTGATAAGAAACCATTTGAACAGCAGAAACAGGTACAGATAAGAAAAGGTGAACAAGAGAGCCAGGGAAAGACTCTCGTCATCAAAAAAGAGCAGGCCTTCAATCTCGAATATGATGGGCTCATCATGGGTGAAGGTGTGCTTGAAATGATGCCTGACGGATATGGTTTCTTGAGGAGTAGTGATTACAATTATCTGTCATCTCCGGATGATGTTTACGTATCTCCGCAACAGATCAAAGTGTTTGGCCTCCGTACAGGCGATACGGTTTATGGCTCCATCAGGCCTCCAAAAGAAGGTGAAAAGTACTTCGCTTTAGTCAAGGTTGAATCACTGAACAATAAGACGCCCGAAGAAGTCAGGGATCGTGTTCCTTTCGATTACCTGACACCCTTGTTTCCATTTGAGAAACTGAATCTGTTTACACGGTCGGATAACTTCTCTACCCGGTTCATTGATCTATTTACACCCATCGGTAAAGGACAACGCGGACTCATCGTAGCACAACCGAAAGTCGGGAAAACGATGCTTTTGAAAGAAGTCGCGAATGCCATTGCGCTGAACCACCCTGACTGCTATCTGATGGTGGTCCTGATCGATGAGCGGCCGGAAGAAGTTACCGATATGGAACGGAGCGTTCGGGCTGAGGTCATTGCCTCTACCTTCGACGAACCTGCAGAGAAGCATGTCAAAGTATCATCCATCGCTTTGCAAAAAGCTAAGCGTCTGGTGGAGTGTGGACATGATGTCATCATACTGTTGGATTCCATCACACGACTGGCCAGGGCACACAATACCGTTGCACCATCGTCGGGTAAGGTTCTATCCGGCGGTGTTGAAGCAAATGCCTTGCTTAAACCGAAACAATTTTTCGGTGCAGCCAGGAAGATAGAGAATGGCGGGTCATTGACCATACTTGCGACGGCCTTGATCGATACAGGGAGCAAAATGGATGAGGTGATCTTTGAAGAATTCAAAGGGACCGGAAATATGGAACTTGTATTGGACCGTCGGCTGGCCAACCGGCGAATATTCCCGGCCATTGATGTGACATCATCATCGACCCGGCGGGAAGATCTGCTGCTTGAGCGAGAAGTACTCCAGAAGATGTGGGTGCTCCGTAATCATTTGGCAGACATGAATAGTGAGGAAGCCATGAACTTGCTCATGAAGCAAATGAAGGGCACAAAAGACAACTATGAGTTTCTGACAAGCATGAATAAATGAGTCGCTCGATTTCATGATGTCACACCCTAGATGATGGCTATTCGCCAGGTGGACATAGATGAATTCTTATTTCTTTCGGAGACAAATCCGATACTGGATGTACGCAGCCCGGGCGAGTTTGAAAGGGCACACATACCCCTTGCTCGGTCATTCCCCTTATTCACAGATCATGAAAGAGCCATCGTAGGTACCCTATACAAACAACAGGGTCAACAGACAGCCATCAGGAAAGGACTTGAATTCTTTGGTCCCAAACTGAATCAATTCATAGACGAGGCGAGTAGCATACTCGAAGGTTCATATCCTACATCAGCGGGAAAGAAGAATACCCTATTACTGCATTGTTGGCGAGGTGGGATGCGGAGTGCAGGTATGGCTTGGTTATTAAGTCTGTATGGATTTGAGGTGGTTACGTTGAAAGGTGGTTACAAAAGATTCAGGCATTGGGTGTTTGAACAGTTTGAACAGCATTGGAACTTCATCATCCTTGGTGGTTATACGGGATCGTCAAAAACAGAGATCCTGAAACGGTTGTCGTCACAATATGGGGCAGCCATCATTGATCTGGAAGGACTTGCCCGACATAAGGGTTCCGCATTTGGAGGCATTGGACAATCCGAACCGCAGCCGATACAGGAAATGTTTGAAAATCAATTAGCCGTTGCTTTTCGGATAGCATCGAAAAACAAACAGAGAGATAGTGTTAGCAAGCAATATATATGGATTGAAGATGAAAGTCAACGAATTGGTTCGGTGAATATTCCTCAACCTATGTGGGAAAGGATGAAGGTCTCTGCATTGGTCTTTATTGACATTCCTTTCGAAAAACGTTTGAACCATATTGTATCTACCTACGGAAAACTGGACAGAAGCCTCTTGACCGCGGCGATCAGTCGGCTACAAAAAAAAATGGGGGGTCTTGAAACAAAGACTGCTATAAATCATCTGTTGGAAGGGAATGTACATGGATCATTCGAGATTTTATTGAAGTACTACGACAAACTCTACCTTAAGGCCTTGGACAAAAAAAGGGATGGGCTTTCGTCAATGAAGGTCCAAGTATTCATGGACATCGACCCGAACAACCAGGCAGTCCAACTGATCAATAAGATGGAAAATGAATAACGTACGATTGACTCAGTATTCTCATGGAGCTGGTTGTGGGTGCAAAATATCACCGGGGTTGCTTCATGAGATCTTATCAGATGCCATAGCTTATCCCGACAATAAGCATCTGCTTGTTGGAAATCATTCAAAAGATGATGCCGCCGTGTATGATATCGGAAATGGACAATGTCTGATATCAACGACCGACTTTTTTATGCCTATCGTAGATGATCCATTCCAGTTTGGCCAAATAGCGTCTGCCAATGCGATCAGTGATGTCTATGCCATGGGTGGGAAACCAATACTGGCCATAGCCATACTGGGTTGGCCGATACAGACTTTACCGGCAAGTGTGGCCAAGGAAGTCATTTCCGGTGCTCGGGATATCTGTGGTAAGGCAGGAATCAAGTTGGCAGGTGGACACAGCATTGATGCACCTGAACCCATATTTGGATTAGCTGTAAATGGGCTTGTACACCGTTCAGCCATCAAGCAGAACAACACGGCCAGGATCGGCGATTACCTTTTTTTGACCAAGAAGATCGGTGTGGGGTTATTGGCAACGGCAGAAAAGAAAGGAGTACTTCTCAAAGAGGATTTCGATGTTGCTGCGAACCAGATGGTACGGTTGAATAGCTTTGGGAATCTGATAGCACATCATGCTTCCGTTCACGCGATGACGGATGTTACCGGGTTTGGCCTGATGGGGCATTTACTCGAAATGGTGGATGGCGCTCAGGTATCAGCTACGCTGCAATTTGAACATATTCCTCTGCTCTCCAAAAATGTACATCATTATATCAAAGAAGGTTGTATACCTGGGGGTACACGTAGGAATTATGATAGTTATGGTGCCCATATGACCATAGACAACACGCTCGATTGGGCATCGACGATGGCCATACTGTGCGACCCTCAAACAAGTGGCGGGTTGTTGATCAGCGTAGGGGGAGATGGATTGACGTCATTGAAGAATGCATTACACAGCGCAGGTTTGGATGAATTCATTCATCCAATTGGAAGGATCACTGAAGAACCTAAGGGCAGGGTTCGGGTGCAATGATCAAACCGATGCACTTAGCGCATCTATCTCTTTTGCAAGCATATGATCTTTTTCAGTGATCGTATGGCCTGCATCATGAGTTGACAAACGAATGTTGACCTTGTTCCATGTATTTGACCAAGTGGGATGGTGATTCAACTTCTCTGCAATGATGGCAACTTTCGTCATGAACGCGAAAGCTTCGATAAAATTACTGAAGGTGAATTCCTTAGTTAATTCACCATTGACTATATCCCACATAGAACTAAAATAAAAGATTTTCAGGGCTTTTGAATTTGTCATCTGATAAAAAAGTGACCATGGAAATAACTTCGATGGAACGAAGCGAAGCCATGAGGTCAAGAATATAATCAGATGAATAATCTTCCATTTTTACCAATAGGAAAAAATCCAAATGTTTGAACTCAGGAAACAACATACCACCTAAAGTCTTGTTTTCGTAAATAAAGTGTTCCATATTATCGGTTGATGTATATGAAAACACAGTGAAAAAAGTATCGCGGTGGTTTTTTCGCACTTGTATGTCATCTTCTGGCTGTGCTCTGAAATCAAGGTCAAGATATCTATTTAAAATCCAACATAAATGATATCCCCGTACAGGTGAAGCAATACCCATGAGGGCTGTTTGACCGAAAAAACTTTCGATCATTTTATCATTATCTAGATTATGCTTCATTAAAATTTGATTTCGAAGACCAAAACCTCGTCTTTTCGTTGAATAGTCACTTTTGTGCTATCTCCTTTTTTATATTTGGATAATGACTGCATGTAAGACTCTACACTACTCACTTGGGAATCGCCAAGTGCGATGAGGATATCACCAGGAAGAATTCCTACTTGTTTCGCAGGTCGGCCCTCAGATACACCATCAATTCGAACACCGGTGCCGGAATAGGCATAATCCGGCATGATACCAAGGGACACAGAGAAGCGCGCACTGGTTGATGTTTGTTGTTCTCTCGTTTTCAGAAAAAACAATTGTTCGTTGGCTTTGGTATTGGCTATGATTTCTTGGATCAGCTGAACAATATCGAGGGTACCTCGAAGGTTGATTTTTTCGATATCATCTGATGGCTTGTGGTAGTCGGTGTGAAGTCCAGTAAAAAAGAAAAGGACGGGAATGTTCTTTCTATAAAAACTCGTGTGATCACTTGGCCCTGTACCGCTAGAATCGAAATTTAGGGATAATTGTCGAGCATTGGTTTTGGCTAGGATGGTCGACCACTGAGGACTTGTTCCGTAACCTCCGATGGTGAGCCTTTTAGTGCTGTCGTTCAACCGTCCGATCATATCCATATTGATCATGAAACTGACAGATGAAAGATTGATCGTTGGTTGTTCTGTAAAGTGACGGCTACCTAAGAGACCAAGTTCCTCAGCACCAAATGCAATGAAAAGGATGTTATATGAAGCGAATGACTTATGGGTGGCATATGATCGGGCCAGTTCCAGCAATGCTGAGGTGCCACTGGCATTATCGTCTGCACCGTTGTGAATACCCATTGAACCATCCCGTAACATGGAATTGCCATCCTCACCGAGGCCAAGATGGTCATAATGGGCTCCGATGATGATACTATACTTGGCACTACGGTCCAAGTAACCTATGACATTGTGGGCAGATCTAAAGGATTTTTGTATATTAACTTGTAATGATATGTCGTAAGATGAATCCGACTTGATGAGATTTTTCAGTTTATTATGATTAGTAATTTGAATAACAGGTATTTTTGATATATTACCATTATATTTAGTATCAAATATTTTTTGATCCTTTGAGAGGGATTTTTTTGTAAAGAAAATGAGGGCAGTGGCGCCTTTTTCATGCGCGGATTCTGCCTTTTCCAGAATGCTTGCTTGGAGGTCGAAATGGGGGTGTTGCGGTTGATCCTGTAGGAAGCTGTCGAAGTCGATGAACCAGGCCTGGCCTTTTTCAGACACTGCAGGCAGGGTGCCTGGGGATGATACTATGCCGTTACCACTGACCGAGAATGGGATAAAATCCTTATCAGATTCAAGGTCAATGCCATTGATGCGCAAATAAGAACCCTGTTCCCAGCGTTTACCATCAGGGATGGTAAAAGGTTGTAGATACGAGCCGGCATGACCTTTGGGTTGCAGACCGATCCCCTTAAAAACATCCTGGATATAACGAAGGGCTTTCTGTTCACCTATGGTACCGGCTCTTCTTCCCTCCAGAGAGTCATGAGCCAGGACGGAGAGATGGGAGTGGATTCGGGCCATGGAGAGACGATCGTTGCGACTGACTCGTTGCGCCAGGGTGCTGGTAGCTGACAAAAGGAACGATAGGCTGATCAGAAGTGACAAGGATCTCATGGGGTAAAAATAACACAGGAAGATGGAATGGTATGGAAACGGCTTGTTTTCAGGTTAATTTACGCGAATCGTAAACCATCATATAAAGAGCAAAGTAATTTTACCCAATTTTTACTAGGTTGGACAACAAGCCGCACATCGGGCTATTAGGTAATCCTAACAGCGGAAAGACCTCGTTATTCAATGCAATGACGGGGTTGAATCAACAAGTTGGGAATTTCCCGGGGGTAACGGTGGAAAAAAAGGAGGGGGGCAGTCGGTTGACCCTGACGAAGGGATTTAGCGTCACCGACCTTCCCGGATCGTACAGTCTGTATCCCAGAAGGGCCGATGAATGGGTATCCTATCAGGCTTTGATGAATGCCAAGGGGTCTGGATTCGACATCTATATCGTTGTCACAGACGCCAGTAACCTGAGCCGGAATCTGTTGTATGTTTCACAGGTGGTTGACCTGGGAAAACCGGTTGTCGTGGCGTTGACGATGCTCGATATCTGTGCTGCTCGGGGGATAGCCATAGACATACCAAAATTATCCACGATCCTTGGGGTACCTGTCGTAGGGGTGAATCCCAGAACCTCCGAGGGAATGGCAGGTTTGGATGCGGTCATTCATCAGATTGAGGTATCAAGACCTGACCTGCAAAGAGCCCCTTTTCTCACCCAGGTACCGGTACCGACAGAAGCTGTAGGGAAGCTTCAGACATTGATACCTGGCCTGACAACTTATGGAACCGTTCATTATTTGATAAACCATGAACAGTTTTCCTTAACATCCAAGGAACAAATAGCGATTGAGCAACTGGAAAAGGAATATGACATCAATCATACCCGGATCCAGGGTCAGGATATCAAAGAAAGATATGCGCGTATCCGGGAAGTTGTATCAGAGGTTGTTGGTGAAAGAACTGTCATAGGCCAACGAAAAAGCCTGAGTGAACGTCTTGATGATGTTTTTCTTCATCGGTTCTGGGGTGTATGGGTCATGCTGGCGGTTTTATTTTTGATGTTTCAGTCGGTGTTCTGGTTGGCTGAATATCCAATGAACCTGATTGAGTATGGATTTGCGTTAGTGTCGAACTGGTTATCCAACCATTTAGCGGATCATTGGGCAAGTCGACTGCTGGTGGATGGTGTCATAGCCGGTTTAGGTGGCATCATGGTGTTCATTCCCCAGATCATGATCTTGTTTGGGATGATCACCTTCTTTGAGGATACCGGTTATATGGCCCGGATCAGTTTTTTGACGGACCGTTTCATGCGTAAGGTTGGGTTGAACGGCAAGAGTGTCATGCCCATGATCAGTGGCTTCGCCTGTGCCGTACCGGCCATCATGAGTGCCCGGAACATTGAGAACAGAAAAGAAAGACTATTAACGATACTGACAACGCCATTGATGAGTTGCAGTGCCCGGATACCGGTCTATACGATACTGATCTCCCTGGTGATCCAAAAAGTGACCCTTTTGGGCTTTCTCAGTTTACAGGGTCTGGTCATGATGGGATTGTACATGCTAGGATTCGTCCTGGCGCTGGTCTTTTCGGCTGTCTTCCATGTCTTGATCCGCATACAGGAAAGGAGTTATTTCATTCTTGAACTTCCGCTATATCGTCAACCCAGATGGAAAAACATTGGGGTGACCATGGTACAGAAGGCCCGGATCTTCGTATTGGATGCAGGAAAGGTCATCATGGTCATCTCTCTTATCCTGTGGGGGTTGAGTTCGTATGGTCCACAAGGCAATAGGAAGCGCATAGAGGCAGAATACATTGAGGCTTTAGAGATGAAGCCGCAACGGCAGGAAGAGCTCCTGAATAGCCGGAATGCCCGGTTATTGGAGGAATCTTATGCGGGGATCCTCGGGAAGGGTATTGAACCTTTCATTGCGCCCTTGGGCTTTGATTGGAAAATAGGGATAGCCTTGGTTACCTCATTTGCTGCCAGGGAGGTGTTTGTAGGAACCATGGCCACCTTGTATAGTGTGGGTGAAGGTGCAGATGAACATAGTTCAACGCTTCGGGATAAGATGCAGGCTGCTGTGAGGTCGGATGGCACACCGGTATATACGCTCGGAACCGGTATATCGCTGATGGTATTCTATGTGTTGGCGATGCAATGCATGAGTACCCTTGCAGTGGTGAAGCGGGAGACGGGCTCTTGGAAATGGCCGGTCATTCAGTTCATATATATGACCGTTTTAGCTTATGTATGCTCGATGATCGCATACATGATTTTCTGAATTCGATCGTAGGACCGATTCACAGACCAGCGCTACGGCTGATATCGAGCATGCGTTGCATGGGTGCATAGGCTTTCTGCATGAGATCAGGGTCAAGCGAAATCTCAGGCTGTTCATATAGCAGGCACAGGTAAAGTTTTTCGAGGGTATTGAGCTTCATATGAGGGCATTCATTGCACGCACAGGCATTATCCGGAGGGGCAGGGATGAAGGTCTTATCGGGTGAACGCAAGGACATTTGGTGAATGATTCCGGGTTCTGTCACCACAATAAAGGATCGGGCACCTGACCGAGTGGTGTAATCCAACAGTTGGTTTGTTGAGCCGATGAAATGGGCCAACTCCAGCACGGGTTCTTCACATTCGGGATGTGCGATCACCTCCGCATGGGGAAAGTTGGTCTGCAACTGAAGGAGTTTTCGCTGACTGAATATTTCGTGGACCATGCAGGCACCGTTCCATAACAGCATGTTGCGACCGGTCACCTGGTTCAGGTATGCGCCGAGGTTCTTATCGGGAGCGAAGATGAGGGGCTGATCTGTAGGGAATGATTCTACGATACTGCGGGCATTGCTGCTCGTGCAGATGACATCGCTTAGGGCCTTGATGGCTGCACTGCAGTTGATATACGATATGACCAGGTGTTCGGGATGTTGCGCACGGAACCGCGCGAACAATTCCGGGGGGCAGCTGTCGCTGAGGGAACAACCTGCTTTGAGGTCGGGAATGACCACTTTGCGTGTGGGATTGAGGATCTTGGCCGTTTCGGCCATGAAATGAACGCCGGCAAACACGATCAGGTCGGCGGATGTTTGTTGCGCTTCCCTGGCGAGACCCAAACTATCCCCGATATAGTCTGCAATATCTTGAATGTCAGCATCTTGATAAAAATGAGCCAAGATGATAGCGTTTTTTTCCGTCTTTAGCCGTCGTATTTCACCGAAGAGATCCAGGGTAGGGTCTATGTCTATGTCAAGGAAACCTGTCTTGGCCAGATTGGAAAGCTTTTCTGCGGTGTGCATAATCATCGTAGTATTATATCATAATGATTTATAAAATAGACCCTATTACTATTACGGGTGTGGATTCGGGGAAAGAAACCTGTACTCTTTTTTGAAATTTAACAACCTTGGGGTTAGGCACAGGTATCCACAATCATATTCACAATCTAAAATATTGTTGTTCAATATTTTATAAGGTTTTCCATACCTATGGATAACGTAAGGTTTTGTCTGTGCATATGAGAGCTGTGAGCGTGTGCCTGTGCATAGGCGCTTGATAAATCATGGTTTTTCCCGAGGCAAAGGTAAAGGGAAGGCGGACTGTGGCAGTTATCCGCATTCTCTACACGGTCACCGGATCCGAGGATCCGGGTTTATCCCCGAAGGGAAAGCCATATCCACACCTTAGGGTGGATAACGCATACCATAATATATGCAATGAGTCGGGTATAGGTTGTTGGGATCGCGGAGTGGCTTGTCGCAGCATCCTTTGTCACGCCGGGTTTTCCACAATTTGTCAATAAACCTTTTTGGGCTATTTTTGCCCACTTCACTGAAAATCATATTTGGACCATGTCAATCATCCAGCAGTTACGGGATAAGGCGGCAGTATTGCTGACAACCTTGATCGCTTTAAGTCTGATTGGATTCCTGGTGCAGGATGCGTTTGTGGGCAGGAGCAGCGGTTTCTTTTCAGGACCCAAGTCGACCGTTGGGTCGGTGAATGGGAAGAAGATCGATGCGGTCGAGTTCAACAACAAAGTCAATCTTGCGGAGCAGAACTATCGGAGTCAGGGGATGCAGTCCAACGAGATGATGACCCAGAACATCATCGAGGGTATTTGGAACGGATACATCCAGGAACAATTGTTGAAAACCGAGTGTGAGAAAGTCGGTTTGGCGGTAACCTCGAAGGAATTGGGCAATCTGTTGTTCAGTGAGGAAGCGCCTCAGGAGTTTCGGCAGTTGTTCACGAATCCGCAGACCGGACAGTACGATCTCAATGCGGCCCGGAATTGGTTCAACAACCTAAAGAAGAGCAAGCGTTCGGAGGATGTGAAGATGGTCACCGAGCAGTTGTTGAATCCGTTGCAGTTGCGGTTGTTGAATGATAAGTACAATTCCCTGTTCAGCCAGGGGTCTTATGTGCCCAAGTGGATGGTTGAAAAGTTGAATACGGACAACAGTTCCATTGCCACCATCCGGTTTGTGGGGGTACCTTACGCCACGGTGAGTGATAGCCTGCCCAGCCTCCGCGTTTCGGATGGGGAGATCGACAAATACGTCTCGGAACATAAGGACGAGTTCAAGCAGGAGAAGGTCAGGAATGTAGCATATGTCGTCTTCGACGCCAATCCCAATGCCGAAGACTCGGCCAAGTTGTTTAATCAATTATCCAAACTAAAGGATGAATTCTTAAACACTGCTGATGCCAGGGTTTTTGTCACACGGAATAATTCGACCAATCCCTTCTACGACGGATATGTGTTGAAGTCGAGGCTGCAGATGTCTGTCAAGGACGACATCATTGCGATGCCTGTGGGTACGGTCATGGGTCCGTATCTGGATGCCAACACGTATACGATCGCCCGTAAACTGGGTACGCGTTCCTTGCCTGATTCGGTCAAATGCAGACATATCCTGGTTGGGACGGTCGATCCCCGCACGGGTCAGATGCGTCGGGACGACAGTACGGCGAAGAAGCGGGCGGACAGCATTTTCACGGCCATCCGATCCGGTTCTGATTTTGGTCTCCTGGCCGCGTTGACGAGCGATGACGAAGGCAGCAAGAACAATCGGGGCGAATACAATTTCTCCTCGTTGGATATCACGAATCTGGCCAAGGAGTTCGGTGATTTCATCTTCTACAAGCCTACCGGGAGCCGGGAGGTGATCAAGACCTCCTTCGGGTATCATATCATCGAGGTGTTGAGCCAGCAGGATTTTCAGGAAGCCTACATGATGGCATACATCTCGAAGCGGATCGTCGCGAGTATCGAAACGGACAACGCGGCATCGTCTGCTGCCACCCAGTTTGCGGGGAACGCCCGCGACCCCAAGTCATTCGAAGCCGGCCTGTCCAGCATGAAATTCATGAAGCGTACCGCCGACAATATCCGGGAGATGGATTATTCCGTTGCCGGTATGCCCTCACGTGCCCTAGTGAAGTGGATCTTCGAAAACATGGTGGGTACGGTCTCGGAGCCTTTCGATCTGAAGGACAAGTATATTGTGGCGATGGTGACGGGTGCCCTCAACGAAGGTGTTCAGCCGGCCGCGCAGGCCCGGGTGATGGTGGAGCCGATCCTTCGGAATCGGAAGAAAGCGGTCGAGATCCGCAAGAAGATCGGAAGCGACCGGGATCTCGAGTCCATTGCAGCAAAGAACCAGGTACAGGTCTTCACCAAGGATTCGGTCTATTTTTCGAACCCCTTTGTGCCGGATCTGGGGAGTGAAACCCGGGTCATCGGTGCTGCCTTTCACAAGGCGATGACGGGTAAGGTGTCTGAACCCATCGATGGCAACACGGGTGTCTTCCTAGTGAAGGTGGAGCGGATCGGTGCGGTATCGGCCGCGAACGCGGACATCACCATGCAGAAGCGGGCGATGGAGATGCAAATGAAGCAGTATGCCGGATTTGGTACGATGGAATCCTTGCGGAAATCCGCCACCATCGTGGATACCCGGCGGGAAGCAGGATATTGATGCGATGCATATCAGATGAAAGGCCATTCCTCCCGGGGTGGCCTTTTTACGTAGGAGCGAATGGCCGTATGCGCTCAATGCTTGAACTTTGCAAAAAACACCTGTCAGCGTATGGAAGCACCGATCGTGAACCGTGTCAGTGAAAGCGGCCTCATCACCTTGGATCTCGGGATGTTTCTGCCTGGGGAGGCTCCGTTGGCTTTCGATCTGGCGGAGCACTTGTTCATGGGAATGATCCTTCGGGAGAAGGACTTTCGGGATGCCATGGCGGGATGGGCGTGGGAGGGGTACATGGACCGGTATGTGGCGGTCCATTGTTCGGCTGATGCGATCATTCCTTCCTGGGCGTACATGTTGGTCGCGAGCCGCTTATCGGGCATTGCCCGGGATGTGTATCAGGGAACGCCTGCGGAGATGGAAAAGTACCTGGTGATGCGATCCATCGATGCGATGGACCTGAGGCCTTATGTCGACCATCGCGTCGTGGTGAAGGGATGCGGTGATCGGGAGACGGGTGCCTATGCCTTTTTGGAAGTGACCCGGAAGTTACGACCGGTGGTCCGGAGTCTCATGTATGGCGAACCCTGCAGTACCGTTCCGGTGTACAAGCGGAGTGCCCCGCTGTAGCATCGATGTTAGGGATATTGGTGATCAGCCGAGGTAGGCACGGGCTTTGTCGAGGTCGCCCGGTGTGTCGATGCCGATCCCCGAGAAGGAGGTTTCCACCATCCGGATGCTGATGCCGTTTTCGAGGTAGCGGAGTTGTTCGAGTTTTTCGTGTCTTTCCAAGACTCCCATGGGCCATTGGGTGAAGGCCAGGAGTGTCTGTTTTCGGAAGGCGTAGACGCCGATATGCCTAAAATAGGGTGGTTTGGACGATTCGTTCCGGTTGTATGGGATGGGCCAACGGCTGAAGTAGAGGGCATTGCCGCGTGTGTCGGTCACCACCTTGACGATATTGGGATTGTGCAGGTCTGTTTCGGCATGGATGCGGTGCATGAGGGATGCGACTTGGACCGAGGGGTCTTTGAAGCAGTCCAAGAGGTCGGCGAGGGGTTGTCGTTCCATGAAGGGTTCATCCCCTTGTACGTTGACGACGATGTCGACGTCCATGTCCGAGATGGCCTCTGCGATGCGGTCACTTCCACTTTCGTGCGTGTTAAGGCTCATTTTGGCATGTCCACCGTGGTCTTGAATTTCGCGGAGGATGACGGGGCTGTCGGTCACCACCCAGACCTGGTCGAATAGGAGGGTGGCCAGGACATTGTCGTGTGTGTGCCGGATGACGGGCTTATCACCCAGGCTTTGCATGAGTTTGCCTGGGAACCGCGTGGCTGCATAGCGGGCAGGGATGATGGCGTAGGCGGTGCTCTTGTCCAAGCGTTTGGAATGGGTCAGTCGCGAAGCGGTTGGAAGGGTTTTTTCATCAGTGTGAGGAAGTCTTCGTCTTTGTCGTTGGGGTAGTATTGGTCCAGTCCGTACCTGAGTTGTTTCGGGTGCAGGGTGGAGAAGGTGCCCAGGATCCGGTCCCAGATGGAGAAGACGGCGCCGTAGTTGGTGTCGGTATAGGGTTGTTTCCAGTGGTGGTGGACCTTGTGCATGTTGGGGGATACGAGGAACCAGCTGATGGCCTTGTCGAGTTTTTCGGGCAGGCTGATATTGGCGTGGGTGAAGCCGGTGATGGCGACGAGGAGGGTCTGGAAGATCATCACGGCATACATGGGTGCGCCGGCGACGAGGATGCCAATGAAGAAGAATAGACCTCTCCACACGCTTTCGAGGGGGTGGTGTCTGAGGCCGGTGGTGACATCCACGTTGTTGTCTGCGTGGTGTACGAGGTGGAAGCGCCAGAACAGGGGGATCCGATGTTCCACAAAGTGGCAGAGCCATCCGCCGAAGAAGTCGAGCGTGAGGGCTGAGATGAGGATGGACAGCCAAAGCCCGGCACCGGTCCAATGGATGAGGCCAAAGTGGTTTTCTGCCGTCCAGTCGGACAGTTTAAGGATGAAGATGGCGAGGATGGTGTGGATGATGAAGTGGATGGCGGTGAAGGCGATATTGGTCATGGCGTGTCTGCCCTTCGTCTTTTTGTAGTGCATGTCGACGAGCGGGGCGATGGACTCGATGCTCCACAGGAGCACGAGGGATCCGACGAAAAAGGCGCCACGTTGCAGGGGGTGGTTTTGGAGGTCGGCGAAATAGGCGATGATGGCGTCCATGGGCGGGATTGTTGTTGTGGGGTACCTCCATGCCTTGTGGGCCGGGGTCGATGGGGGTCAAACCCAACTCAGGGCGGGGTGGATTGTCTGAAGCTCAGTTGTTGAGCATGAGGGGCATGACGAGCATGAGCAGGTCTTCATCGGGATCTTCGACCACGGGTCTGACGATCCCTGCCCGGTTGCCGGACGATATTTCGAGGCGCACGTCTTCGCTGTCGATGCAGCCGAGGAGTTCTACCAGGAAGCGGGCGTTGAAGGCGATGGACACGTCTTCGCCATCGTAGCGGCAGGTCATGCGTTCGTTGCCTTCGAAGCTGAAGTCGATGTCTTGCGCGGTGAGTCGGAGTTCGCTGCCGGTGATATGGAGGGCGACCTGGTAGGTGGTCTTGTTGCTGAAGACGCCGACGCGTCGGAGGGCGCTTTGGAATTCGATGCGGTTGACGGTCATCCGGTAGGGGTTTTGTTCGGGGATGACGACGCGGTAGTCGGGGAATCGGGCATCGATGAGGCGGCAGACGAGTTGGATATTGGGGTGGCTGACGAAGAGGTGGTTCTTGTTATAGGTGATTTCGAGGATGTCGGAATTGTCGGGCAGTACGTTCTTGAGTTGGTTGAGGGGTTTCTTGGGTACGATGAAGCTGTCGTTGGAGGGGCAGGGGACGTCTTTGCGTTTCACTTTCACGAGGCGGTGGGCGTCGGTGGCGACGGCGGTGAGTCCATTGGGGTCGAGTTCGAAGTACACGCCGGTCATGGCGGGCCGGAGGTCGTCGTTGGTGACGGCGAGTATGGTCTTGGAGATGGTGTTCAGGAGGGCGGAGGAGCTGATTTCGAAACGGCTGGCTTCTTCAGCGACCGGGTCTTTGGGGAAGCTGTCCGGGTTTTCGCCCATGATCTTGTACTTGCCGTTGTCGCTGGTGATTTCGATGGCGTAGTTGACGTCGATATTGAAGGTGAGGGGCTGGTCGGGCAGGTTTTTGAGGGTGTCCATGAGGATCTTCGCGGGAATGCAGACGCGGCCGTTCTCTCGAGCCTCGATCTCGAGGTGTACCTTCATGAGGGTCTCGAGGTCTGAGGCGAGGATGGTGAGTCGGTTTTTATCGATGTCGAACAGGAAGTCTTCCAGGATGGGCAGGACGGTGCTGGAGCTGATGACCCCGTTGATGAGCTGCAGTTGTTTGAGCAGGCTGGAAGAGGAGACGATGAATTTCATGGCGGGCGGAATATTTGCTTTGCAAATATACTTTGGAGGCCTCTACCCATGCGGTCCTTTTTTGAACATTTTCAGCCCGTTGGCCGTATTTTCGTGGATTGTGCGAATGGTGGCTGCCATTCGTTTTTTCCACAGCGATGGGTGCGGTTGCCTACACGGTTGAGCAGGCTTTGGAGCAGATGCGGCATTTTTGTGCCTATCAGGAGCGTTGCCATGGTGAAGTCAGGGCACGTCTGGCTCGGAGTCCGTTAGTGCCGGAGGAGGTGGAGGAGGTGGTTTCCCGCTTGATCGGCGAGGATTTTTTGAATGAGGAGCGCTTTGCCGTGGCCTTGGCGGGCGGCAAGTTCAGGATGTTGCAATGGGGTCGTGTGCGTATCCGGCACGAGCTGAAGTGCAGGGGCGTGAGTGATGCCAATATCCGAAAGGGTTTGTCGGCGATCGATGAGGACGACTATCTGCGGGTAATGGAGCGTTTGGCCGAACAGCGATGGGTGTCATCTGTCGGGCGCAAGGGCGACCTGTTCGATCGGAGGCGTCGCTTGGCGGCCTATCTGCTGCAGAAAGGGTTCGAGTCTGACCGGGTTCGGGCGTTGGTGGACCGGATGGAGCCGCATTAGGGGGCGAGGGGCCAGGGAAAGCTGGAGCGGAGTGGGATTCTTGCACCTTTCCGTTGCGATCTCCGGGCGGCTTCGATGATTTCGAGGACATGCAGGGCGTGTTCCGGATGGATGCGTGGCTCTTTCCCGGTGGCGAGGCATTCTGCCACGACGGACGCGCCTTGTTCCCAGACGTAGCTGCCTGTGTCTGTGGCGTGTCGCTGGGGCGGGTCTGTCCAGGACGTGGCGAGTTCGACGCCGAAGGGGGCCCAATCGTATCCGATGAGGGACATGTTGCCTTCGGATCCCCATACTGAGATGGTCGGCCGGTCCTGTCCCTTGCCTTCGTGTCCGTATGGGTCGAAATAGTTGAATCCACATTGCACGTGCGAGAGGACGCCGTTGCCGTGGTCCATGATCACCATGGCATTGTCTTCGGCTTCGACGCGGATGGTTCCCTTGTCGTCCACCTTGCGCGCTGGCGTCACCACGGTATTCATGGACATGACGGCGTGTACGGGACCCAGCAGGCCGGACAGGGTAGCGAGGTTGTAGACCCCCAGGTCGGGCAGGCTGCCCCCTCCTTTTTCGTAGAAGAAGGCGGACCAGGAGGGCCCTGTATGTCCGTAATGCGCATGAGCGGCTGCGACCTTACCGAGGCGACCTTCTCGAAGGGTTCTGGCCATGAAGGCGAACTGGGGGCTGTTGACCACGGCCGGTGCGCCCCAGATGCGGAGGCCGCGGGAGGTGGCCAGGTCCAGCAGCCTTCGTCCCTCGGCATAGTTGTTGGCCAGGGGTTTCTCGGACCAGACATGTTTTCCGCCGAGCAGGGCCTGTCGGTTGAGGCGTCCGTGTTCCTGCATGTTGGTGAGGTTCACCAGTAGGTCGAAGGGGACACCGGCGAGCATCTGGTCGATATGGGGATATCGATGCGCCACATTAAACTGCTGGCCTTGGGCGTCCGCCCGTTCGGGTTTGATATCACAGAGGCTGACCAGTTCGACGAAGGGGGATCTGGATAGGTGGGGCAGGTACATGTTGGAGACGCTGCCGCAGCCGATCACACCTACGCGAATGCGTCGACCGGGATTCGCTCTGACCTCGCATGTGGGCAAGAGCAGGGCTCCGGCACCTACCCATCCGACCTTTTTCAAAAAATCGGTTCTCGACATCGCAGACATGGACAAGATTTATGATCAAAGTACGAAAAGCATGGGACTGCCGGACCTCTCCTTTCGGCCTGCATCTGCACTTTCGGGCGGATGCATACTTTTGACAGATGCAAGACCTGACCGTGACACTCGTACAGTCCGACCTTCAATGGGAGGATCGGCGGGCGAACCTGGACATGTTCGATCGCCGCATTCGATCGCTGTCTGAACCGACGGAGGTGATCCTGCTTCCGGAGATGTTCACGACGGGTTTCAGCATGCGCCCGGAGCTGCTGGCGGAGGGTATGGACGGGGAGGGTGTGGCCTGGATGCGACGTATGGCGCGGGAGCGAAGGGTGATCGTTTCGGGTAGCCTGATGATCCGGGAGGATGGGTTGTATCGGAACCGGTTGATCTGGATGTTGCCGGACGGGCAGATGGGTTATTACGATAAGCGGCATTGTTTTGGTTTGGCGGGTGAGGCGGAGCGATACCATCCGGGTCGGACGCGGTTGATCGCATCGGTGAAGGGTTGGCGGGTGAACCTGTGCATCTGCTACGACCTTCGTTTCCCGGTATGGTCGAGGCAGTCGCTTACCGCCGGGGCGGATCGGCCGGAGTACGATCTGTTGGTCTATGTGGCCAACTGGCCGGAGGTGCGTATCCACGCCTGGCGGAGTCTATTGGTGGCCCGGGCGATCGAAAACCAGTGTTATGTTGTCGGGGTGAACCGTGTCGGGACGGATGGCCACGGCATTGCCCATGCGGGGCACAGCATGGTGGTGGACCCCCTGGGCGAAATCTTGGGCGAGGAGGTGGGCTTGGAGGCCGATCTGACGCGGCGGTTGGACCGCGGGCATCTGGAGGCGGTACGGAGTCGGATGCCTTTCTGGCGGGATGCGGATCCGTTCACCCTGCATTAGGGGTTGGCCATCGGCTTGCCGTTCCGGTCGAGGATGCGTCTGCGGGCGGCTTCGAGTTTCCGGTCGATACCTTGTTGGATGGATCCGGCATCTGGTCCGACGGGGATGTCGGGCTGGACGCCTTGTCCGGTGGGAGGGGCCTGGCCATCGGGCACGACGCGGAACAGTGGCAGGGTGATGCGGATGCCTGTGTTGGGCAGATGGCATTCCGGGAGGAGGAGGCCGTTGTTGGCATAGGCGGCGCCTCCCGTTTCTTCGCCGAGGAGGGTGATGTTGTCCTGGCCCTTGACGAGTGCGGCGAAGAGTGCGGCGGCGGAGAAGGTGGGTCCGGAGATGAGGACGTGGGTGTGTCCGTTGAAGGCGTTTCGTTTTCTGGGGTGGAAGACTTTGCGTTCCCAGTATCGGAGGTGGTATTTCCCGTCGGCCTGGCGTCGGGTGAGGAGGGTCAGCACGAGTTGGTCGTCGAGGCGATGTCTGACGTATCGGCGCAGGTGGCCCAGGTGTCGGGTGACGGCCGCTGCGGTATCGGCCACGCGGAAGGGCGTCTTTTTCAGGTAGCGGGCGAGTTGGGCTTGTTGGTCGACATACCCGCCACCGTTGTTCCGGATATCGACGATCAGATCACGGGTGCCCTTGCGGCGGATATCCCGGAAGCTGCGTCTGAAAAAGCGCCGAGCGCCCAGGCGTTTATCGAAGCTGTTGATACGGAGGACGGCTGCGTTGGTCATCGAGTCGGTGAAGTAACGGAGGACCTTGCCTGCTCGGGACGGGCCTGTGCGGGCAGTGGGTCGATGGTTGCTATCCGATGCTGTTCGGAAGGCCTTGAGGGTCAGGGTCGTATCTCTTCCTTCGGGTGTCCGGACGGACACCTGGTATTCTTTTCGGAGGCCGAAGATGTTGCGATGCAGTGAGGGGAAGGATGTCGAGAGTCGGTGGTTGTTGAGGTTTTGGGCATAGCCGTCGGTCGGGAGGAAGCGGAACATGGCATCCCGGATCTCCATGGGGCGCATGCCCTGGATGGCGGTTATGAGGGATCCTCGAGGGATGGAGCTGTCGGCCGGGTTGAGGTGCGAGACCACCAGCATCGTATCGCCCCAGCATTTGAGGTGAAGGGGGAAATAGGATTGCGGCGAACGGCGGAGGTGGGTGGCGAGTGCTTTGGGGTAGGTGGCGTAGGTGTGCCCACACCGGATGGAGGCGATGAGGGGAAGGATGGTGCCGTAGAGGAACTGATGCGTGGTGAGGGAGTCCCGTATTCGGTCTTGGAATGAAAGACAGGCCGTTTTCCACTGCTCGCTGGGCAGATATGCATATAAGGAGGGGTGGAGGGTCTGGAGGAGGTCTTGGAGTACGGCGAGGTCCTGTTGGAGGGCCGTGGCCGGCCAGGGGTGGTCGGGGGTGTGTCGTTGGCTGACGGCGGGGAGGGATAGGGTGAGGGCGGTGAGCAGCAGGGTACTGCGCAAGGGGCGACGGGCCATGGGGGTTGCCGGGTTCATCCCTGTCGAAGGGCGTTCCATCCTTGTGCGGTGATGGGATGGGTATTCCCGCCTTTGGTGATGATCTTGGCGCCGAGGTCTGCCTCGGTCATGTATCCGATGACGTTGATCTTCGGGTTGTCCTTGATCTTGTCGTAGTCTTCCTGTCGGATGGTGAAGAGCAGTTCGTAGTCTTCACCGCCGCTGAGGGCGCAAGCGGTGGGGTCGAGTTGGAATTTGTAGGCGGCGAGGCGGGTATCTTCGGCGATGGGCAGTTTTTCTTCATGCAGGCGGCATCCGACGCCGCTTTTTTCGCAGATATGGAGAATTTCTGAGCTGAGCCCGTCGCTGATGTCCATCATGGCGGTCGGGAGCAGGCCGAGTTGTTCGAAGAGGTTGACCATATCTTGTCGGGCTTCGGGTTTGAGGAGTCTGCCGATGACGTAGGCTTCGTTTTCGAGGTCGGGTTGAACGCCGGGGTGTTCCAGGAAGATCTTTTTTTCCCTTTCGAGGAAGAGGAGGCCGAGGTAGGCGGCGCCGAGGTCGCCGGAGCAGCAGAGGAGGTCGCCCTGCTGGGCGGTGTTGCGTTTGACGGTTTTTTCGGGCACGACTTCGCCGAGTGCGGTGACGGAGATGATGAAGCCTTTCTGGGAGGAGGAAGTATCTCCACCGACCAGGTCAACGCCGTAGGTGGAGCAGGCCAGCAGGGCGCCTTCGTAGAATGCTTCGAGGGCTTCGACGCTGAGGCGGTTGCTGATGCCGATGCTGAGGGTCACCTGGGTGGGCGTAGCATTCATGGCATACACGTCGCTGAGGTTGACGATGATGCTTTTGTAGCCCAGGTGTTTGAGGGGGGTATAGGCGAGGTCGAAGTGGACGCCTTCGATGAGCAGGTCTGTGGTGACGACGGTCTGTTTCCCGAAGTGGTCGATGACGGCGGCATCGTCGCCTACGCCCAGGATGGAGGATGCGTTGACGAGTTCGATATTCTTGGTCAGGTGGTGTATGAGACCGAACTCGCCGTAGGTGGATACTTCCGTTCTGGATTCCATGGGGTAAAAGTACGTCAAGGCGGGGTTCTCTCCCGGAACAAGGGGGTAAACCGGGTTCGTTATGTCGGGCTTTGGCGGAAGAGACCCCTTCCGTACCTATATTTATGGGGCGATGATACGCCAACCCCACATACCGGCATGATGGAATCGAGACAGGTGACCCGACTGATGTCGCTCGACGCCTTTCGGGGCTTTACGGTGGCGGCGATGATCATGGTGAACTATCCCGGGTCGTGGGATCATGTCTTTCCAACGCTGCGGCATACGGAATGGAACGGGCTGACCTTCACCGACCAGGTGGCTCCGTACTTCCTGTTCATCATCGGCGTATCGATCACGTTCTCATTGGCATCGAAGCGGTCTCTCCCGGACAAGCGTGGGGTGTATGGCCGTATCCTGTGGCGGGCCTTGAAGATCTATGCCATCGGCATGTTCCTGAATGCGATGCCGGGGTTCGACCTGTCGAACCTCCGATGGACGGGGACCTTGCACCGTATCGCGGTGGTGTTCGCCCTTTCGGCCCTGATCTTCCTGCATACGACGGTTCGGCAGCAGGCGTGGGTATGCGGGGTGCTGTTGCTGGGGTATTGGGCGGCCATGACGATGATTCCCACGCCCGGGGAGGGTGGGGTGCTGTTGGAGCCCGGACGCAATCTGGCAGCATGGCTGGACCGGTTGTTTCTTCCGGGCCGGATGTGGCAGGGCGACTGGGATCCTGAGAGCATCTTGAGCATCCTTCCCTGTACGGCCACCTGTCTGACGGGCATTCTTGCGGGACACCTGCTGGCATCTGGCCTGGAGGCAGGCGAGAAGCTCAACCGGCTGATGGTCGGTGGGGTGTTGAGTGCCGCAGCCGGTTATTTCGTCGGGCAGCATTTTCCGGTCAACGAGAATCTTTGGAGCAGCAGTTTCGTGCTGGTCACGTCGGGGTTTGCCGCGTTGGTCTTCGGGGTCTTCCATTATATCCTGGACATCCGGGGCATTGCCGGATGGGCGGCGCCGGGTGTGTGGTTCGGTATGAACGCCATCACGGCCTATGTGATCGGCGACTTGCTGGCCTTGATCTTCTATGGGGTGCCGATGGGGGGTGTCACCCTGAACGACCGTACCGTTGGCGTTTTGATGGGCCTGGGTATGCTGCCGGCGTTGGCCTCCTGGGTTTATGCGCTGATGTTTGTGTCGGTGAATGCCATTCCTGTTTATTTCATGTATCGGAAGGGGATCTTTTTGAAAGTCTGAACACATATGGATCGGATCACGGAGCAGCCATCGTTGTACAGGGATCTGGAGACGAAGCGCATAGAGGAGATCACGGCATCGATCAATGCGGAGGACAGGAAGGTGGCCTTGGCCATCGAGGCGTCGTTGCCGCAGTTGAACCGGTTGATCGGGCGGATCACGGAGGCGTTGCGGGCGGGCGGTCGTTTGTTCTATCTGGGTGCGGGCAGTGGGGGCCGGCTTTCGGTGTTGGATGTGATCGAGTTGCCGACGACCTATGGCATTGAGCGGGGCAGGTTCAATGTGGTGTTGGCGGGTGGCATCGAGCATCTGGCGGAGGCGCCTGAGGAGAAGGAGGACGAGCCTGAGGCGGGATGGCTGGAACTTCAGGCCTGCGGGGTGAGTTCGCGAGACGTCGTCGTGGGGGTTTCGGCCAGTGGTACGACGCCCTTCGTGTTGGGTGGGCTGACCCGTTGCCGGTCGCACGGCATTCCGACGGGCTGTCTGGTGAGCAATCCGGGTACGCCGATCGCCGCCCAGGCCGACTATCCGGTGGAGGTGATCACGGGTCCCGAATTCATCACGGGCAGTACGCGGATGAAGTGCGGGACGATGCAGAAGATGGTCTTCGACATGATCAGTACGACGGTGATGATCCAGCTGGGGCGGGTGAAGGACAACCGGATGGTGAATGTGATGTTGATCAATGAAAAGATCACGGACCGGGCGGTCCGGATGCTGATGGAGTTTGCCGGGATGTCGTCTTACGAGGAGGCCAGCCGGGTCCTGCACGAGCAGGGCAGTGTGCAGCGGGCTTTGGACCATTTGGCTGCCCGGGGCTAGCCATGGTACGGGGCGCCGGCTTCGGCGGTGTCAGTAGTTGTTGTGGATGACGTCGAGGATGCCCTGATGGATGTGTCCGTTGCTGGCGACGAGGTGGGGTTGATAGGGTGAGTAGGGTTGCCCGTCGAAGTCGGTCACTTTTCCGCCGGCTTCTTGGACGATAAGGAATCCGGCGGCGCTGTCCCACGCGTTGAGTTTGTGTTCGTAGAATCCGTCGAATCGGCCTGCGGCGACCCAGCAGAGGTCGATGGCTGCGGATCCGAGACGCCGTACGGGAACGCCTTTCCTGATGAATCGGCTGAAGACGTCGAGGGGTCCGTTGGGGCTGTCGAGGTAGCTGTAGGGGAAGCCGGTGACGAGGCAGGAGGACCAGACGTCTGTTTTTTCGCTGACCCGGATGGGGTGGTCGTTGAGGAAGGCGCCGGCCCCGCGTTCTGCGAAGAAGTATTCGTCCAGGAAGGGGTTGTAGACGGCGCCGAGGATCATGTTCCCCTCGTGTTCGACACCGATGCTGACGCAGCAGATGGGGATGCCGTTGGCGAAGTTGACGGTACCGTCGATCGGGTCGATGATCCATTTGTAGGCGGAGTCCATGACGATCGCCCCCGATTCTTCGCTGAGGATGAAATGATCCGGGAATTGGGACCGGATGGTGTCCATGATGACCTTTTCAGCGGCGTGGTCGACTTCGGTGACGATGTTGTTGACCCCCTCCTTGTTATCTATCCGGAAGGAGGAGTTGAAGCGTTCCTTCATGAGCCTTCCGGCATCTAGGGCCGCCTGTTGCAAGGTTTCCTTGAGCATGGCGCGAAGGTAGTCAGAAAGCGCCGAAGGCCGGGTGACGAGGTGTCAGCGGTTGCCTTTGCGGTATTCGTTGACGGCGTGGTCGACGGCTCTGGCGGTGAGGGCCATGTAGGTGAGGGAGGGGTTGACGGAGGCGGAGGATGTCATGCAGGACCCGTCGGTGACGATGACATTGGGAACTGCGTGAAGTCTGTTCCACTTGTCGAGGACGGAGGTTTTGGGGTCGTTTCCCATGCGGGCGGTGCCCATTTCGTGGTTGGCGTTTCCGGGGTGGGAGATGGATCCGTTGACCTGTATGTTGTTGAGTCCGGCTTTTTGGAGCATTTCCTGCATGGTGACGAGTGCGTCTTCGGACATTTTCCGTTCGTTGTCGCGGAACTGGCAGTCGATGGCCAGTGCGGGTCGGCCCCATTTGTCTGTGAGGGTAGGGTCGAGGGTGACGCGGTTGTCTGCGTAGGGCAGGCATTCGCCGTAGGCGCGCATGCCGGCCTGCCAGGGGCCGGGTTCGGTGACGGCGTTTTTGAGGCTGGTGCCGATGTCTGGGTGTTGTACCCTGAGGCGTGCGGTGTTGCCTTGACAGTTATATCCGCGGAGGTAGTTCTTTTCCTGTCTGTTGAGGTTGACGAATCTGGGGATGAAGTAGCCGGTGGGCTTTCTTCCGTAGTAGTATGTATCGGCGTATTCGTCGATGGTTCCTGCCACGGTGGCGGTGCGGGGGTGGTCCATGAGGTATCGGCCGAGTTGGTCGTGGTCGTTGCCCATGCCGTTGGGGAAGCGTCGGCTACGGGAGTTGAGGAGGAGGTGTGTGGTGCCGAGGGTGGAGGCGTTGAGGAATAGGAGTGGGGCTTTGCAGGTGTAGGTAATGCCGGTGATGGTGTCGATGATTTCGATGCCGGTGGCTCGTTGGCTGTTGTTGTCGAAGAGGATCTGGTTGGCGAGGGCGTGGGTTCTGACGGTGAGTTTTCCGGTGGCCAGGGCGGCGGGTAGGGTGGATGATTGGGTGCTGAAGTAGGCGCCGAAGGGGCAACCGCGGTCGCATAGGTTGCGGTATTGGCAGGCGTTTCGTCCGGGCAGGGGGCGGGTGAGGTTGGCGACGCGGCTATGGATGAAGTGTCTGTCGGGGTAGGCGGTTTCGATATGGTTTTTGAGGTGTTCTTCGAGGCAGTTGAAGGGCATGGGTTCTTGGAAGACGCTGTCGGGCAGGTTGGGGATGCCTTCGGCGCGGCCGCTGATGCCGATGAATCGTTCGACGTGTTCGTACCAGGGGGCGATGTCTTTGTAACGGATGGGCCAGTCGGGTCCCATGCCGTCGCGGGCGTTGGCTTCGAAGTCGAGGTTGCTCCAGCGGAAGCTCATACGACCCCATAGGAGGGATCGTCCGCCGAGGACGTCGGCGCGTATCCAGTCGTATCGTTGGATCTCGCGGTAGGGGTTGTCGATGTCGTCCGGGTAGAAATGTCGGGTTTCTTCCCGGAAGGAGAAGTGTCTGGATTGGACGGGGTGCCGTTGGCGGTCTTCCTGGGTGAGGGTTCCGCGGTGGGTGGGTTCCCAGGGGTGGAGGCTGGCGGTGGGGTAGTCTTTGACGTGTTCGACGGGTCTGCCTCTTTCGAGGAGGAGGGTGTCGAGTCCTCTTTCGCAGAGTTCCTTTGCGGCCCAGCCTCCGGTGATGCCGGAGCCTACGACGACGGCGTCGAAAGTGTATTTCTCTTTTCCCACGTGTTCCGGTTCCGGTGGGGGCATGTCGGGAGGCGGCATCCCCGTTCCGCTGCGATCGCTACAGGTTTCCTTTCTTGAGTTCGGTGACGGCGTGGTCGACGGCTCTGGCGGTGAAGGCCATGTAGGAGAGGGAGGGGTTGACGCAGGAGGCGGAGGCCATGAAGGCGCCGTCGGTCACGAAGACGTTGGGGGCGTCCCATACCTGGTTCCACTTGTTGAGGACGGAGTTTGTGGGGTCTGTGCCCATGCGGGCGGTGCCCATTTCGTGGATACCGCGGCCCGGGGTGCCGTCGCCATCGATGCCTTTGACATCTTTGACGCCGGCGTGGGTGAGCATTTCGATGCCGTCGTCGAGCATGTCCTTGCGCATCTTTTTCTCGTTCTCTTTGAGTTCGCAGTCGATGGCGAGGATGTTGAGTCCCCATTTGTCCTTTTTGGACTTGTCGAGGGTGACTTTGTTTTCGTGATAGGGCAGGATCTCACCGAAGCCGCCGATGCCCATGGTCCAGCTGCCGGGTTCGGTGAGGGTTTCTTTGAGTCCGACGCCGATGCTGAGTTCTGCGATTTCGCGGCTCCATCCGTCGCGGCTGGCGCGACCCTGGTAGCCGAAGCCCCGGATATAGTCGCGTTTTTCGCCGTCGACGTTGCGGAAGCGGGGGATGTAGATGCCGTTGGGTCGTCGGCCGTAGTAGTATTTGTCTTCGTAGCCTTCGACGCGTCCGCTGATGCGTACGCCGAGGTGGTGGTCCATGAGGTTATGGCCGAGTTGTCCGCTGCTGCTGCCGAGGCCGTCGGGCCAGATGTCGGTGGCCGAGTTGAGGAGTACCCAGGTGGAGTTGAGGGTGGAGGCGTTGAGGAAGACGATCTTGGCCTTGTAGGTGTAGGTCTTCTGGGTTTCTGCGTCGAGGACTTCCACGCCGGTGGCCTTTTTGGCGTCTTTGTCGTAGAGGACGCGGGTGACGATCGAGTGTGGCTGGAGGGTGAGGTTACCGGTGGCCATGGCGGCGGGGAGGGTGGACGACTGGGTGCTGAAGTAGGCGCCGAAGGGGCAGCCGAGCCAGCATTTGTTGCGATATTGGCAGTTGGTGCGTCCGGGCAGGGGGGAGGTGAGGTTGGCGACGCGGCCGATGATCATGTGGCGTTTGCCGGCATAGTGGGCGGTGAGTTTGCCGGCGAGGTCTTTTTCGACGCAGTTCATCTCCATGGCGGGCTGGAACTGTCCATCGGGGAGGACGGGGAGGCCTTCTTTGGAGCCGCTGATGCCGGCGAATTTTTCGACATGGTCGTACCAGGGGGCGATGTCTTTGTAGCGTACGGGCCAGTCGGTGCCGATGCCGTCTTTGGCGTTGGCTTCGAAGTCGAGGTCGCTCCAGCGGTAGGTCTGACGGCCCCACATGAGGGAGCGGCCGCCGACGTGGTAGCCTCGGAACCAGTCGAAGCGTTTGACTTCCGTGTAGGGGCATTCGCTGTCCTTGGCCCAGAAGTCGAGGTTCATTTCATTGAGGGGGTAGTCGCGTTTGAGGACGGGGTAGTCCTGGATCATCTGCTGGGTACGACCGCCGCGGTGGGGGAATTCCCAGGGGTCTTTGTTGGCGGAGGGGTAGTCGACGCCGTGTTTGACATCGCGGCCGCGTTCGAGGAGGATGACTTTGAGGCCTTTTTCGGTCAGTTCCTTGGCGGCCCATCCGCCTGAGATGCCCGAGCCGACCACTATGGCGTCGAATTCGTAGGATTCCGGCATGATATGAAGGTATGAGGGGTGTGTGATGTCAAAAATAAAGGCTTTGCGGATGTGAAGGGTCTCACACGTCGCAAATCTCGATGCCTTTTCGGAGGGCGGCGAGTTTGTCGGGCCAGGAGGGGATGAATTCCTGTGCCACGAATCCGTTGAAGCCGGTCTTTACGATGGCCTGCATGATGGCGGGGTAGTTGAGTTCCTGGGTATGGTCGATCTCGTGTCGGCCGGGGACGCCGCCGGTATGGTAGTGGGCGATGTGGGTATGGTTGTTCTGTATGGTTCGGATGACGTCGCCTTCGTCGATCTGCATGTGGTAGATGTCGTACAGGAGTTTGAAGTTGGGGGAGCCGATGCGTTTGACGAGTTCGACGCCCCAGGCGGTGCGGTCGCACTGGTAGTCGGCATGGTCGATCCGGCTGTTGAGGAGTTCCATGACGATGAGCACCTGGTGTTTTTCGGCGATGCCCATGATCTTCTTCAGTCCTTCGGCGCAGTTTTTCCAGCCGGTTTCATCGTCTTTGCCGCGGCGGTTGCCGGAGAAGCAGATGAGGTTGGTATAGCCGGCCTTGGCGACGAGCGGGATCATCTCGGCATAGTTCCGGACGAGGGTGTCGTGGAAGCGGGCATCGTTCCAGCCGTCGGTGAGGTTTATTTCGGCGCCGTTGCACATGGAGGAATGCAGGCCGAAGGTTTTGAGGGTGGGCCAGTCTTTGGGGCCGACGAGGTCGATGGCGGAGATGCCCATCTGGCGGGCGGCTTGGCAGAATTCGTCGAGGGGGATGCCGTTGTAGCACCAGCGGCATACGGCGTGGCGGATATTGCCCTTCAGGGGTGCTTGTCCGGGGTTTGGCATGGCGGCGATTGAGGGGAGGGAGGTGGCAGCCATGGAGCCGAGCATGATGCGTTGTATCGCCGTCCGGCGGTCGAGCCTGGCCATGGGGGGTCGCTTGTCCGATGAAGTTATAGAAAACGGGGCAATCGCGGGATGGCGAAAAAGCGGGTAAAAATTTGGCGGGTATGGTCACTTTGCCTAGTTTACCCGACCATTCGAACAACCAACCAAAACGCAACGCTCATGAGTCAGACGATCAATGCCAACCGATTGTTCTGGGCGAGTTGTTTCGCCCTGATCACGACGGCTTTCTCCTTCAGCATCCGGGCCGGCATCCTCACGCAGTTGGGGACGGAGATGAGTCTGGACCCCGTCCAGCTCGGTTACATCAACCAGATGTGGTTCCTGGGCTTTCCCATCTCGATGATCCTGGGGGGCATTTTCTATTCGAACATCGGTCCGAAGCTGATCATGCAGGTGGCCTTTGTGGCGCATGCGGTGGGCATCCTGATGACCATCTATGCGACGGGTTACGAGACCCTGTTGTTCTCGACCCTGCTGATCGGGCTGGGCAATGGCTGCACCGAGGCCGCCTGCAATCCGATGATCGCGGACTCCTATTCCGGCATCGAGTTCAGCAAGCGGATGAACCGTTTCCACATGTGGTTCCCGGGTGGCATCGTGCTGGGGTCGCTGATCTCGAAGTTCATGACGGACGCCGCCCTGCCCTGGCAGGCGCAGATCTGGGTGATCCTGTTACCGACGGTGGTCTACGCCGTGCTGTTCTGGGGTCAGGCCTTCCCCCGGCCGCGGTTGGCGGAGAGTTCCGCCCTTGACAACTTCAAGGCGATGTTGAATCCGTTGTACCTGTTCATGGCCTGCTGCATGGCGTTGACGGCCATTTCGGAGTTCGGACCGCAGCAGTGGGTGGGGCCGATCCTGGCCAAGGCCGGTGCCAGCCCGATGCTGATCCTGGCGTTGGTGACGGGTCTGATGGCGGTGGGCCGGTATTTCGCCGGGTCGCTGATCGAGCGGTTGAACACGGCGGGTGTGCTGCTGGGTTCGGCCGTCTTCGGTGTCGCCGGCATCTACATGCTGAGCACGATGAGCGGCAACATGTTATATGTGGCGGCCGTCTTCTACGCCCTGGGCATCTGTTATTTCTGGCCCAACATGCTGGGCTATGTGAGCGAGAACGTGCCGAAGTCGGGCGCCCTGGGCCTCTCGATCATGGGCGGCATCGGGATGTTCTCCTCGTCGATCTTCCAGCCGATCATCGGGGGATGGATCAAGGACAACAAGGTGGTGGCGGAAGCCGGCGGCCTCGTGGGCGACGCGGCCGACCTGGCGGCCGGCCAGGCGACGCTGACCAACATGCTCGTCTTTCCCGTCATTCTGATCGTGGCATTCACGCTGTTGTACCTCTTCGGCAAACGTTTCAGCCAGGCCTGAGGCAGGTTCCGTCATCTTATGGAAGGAGGGGGCGAAAGTCCCCTCTTTTCTTTATTTTGGGTGCGCAAATCCAACACCCCTAATCAAAGCACATGAATCGGAAACTGAGAATGGGCATGGTCGGAGGCGGCAAGGACGCCTTCATCGGGGCCATCCACCGCATTGCGGCGAACATGGACGGGCTGATCGAAGTGGCCTGTGGCGCCTTGAGCATCAACCCCGACATCGCCCGGGATTCGGGGAGGGCCATCTTCCTGCCCGAGGACAGGACCTACCTGACCTTCGAGGAGATGATCACGAGGGAGAGCGACCTTCCGGCCGACCGGCGGATGGACTTCGTGACCATCGTGACGCCCAACTTCGCCCATTTCGCGCCGGCGATGATGGCCCTGGACCATGGTTTCCATGTTGTGATCGAGAAGCCCATCGCCTTCACCCTGGACGAGGCGAAGCAGTTGAAGCGGAAGCTGGAGGAGACGGGTCTGATCCTGTGTCTGACGCATACGTATTCGGGTTATCCGATGGTGAAGCAGGCCAAGGCGATGGTACGCGAGGGTGCTTTCGGCAAGATCCGCAAGGTGTATGTGGAGTATCCGCAGGGATGGCTGAGCAAGTTGACGGAGCGGGAGGGCAATGCCCAGGCGGCCTGGCGTACGGACCCCAAGCGGTCGGGCAAGAGCGGTTGCATGGGCGACATCGGAACGCATGCGGCGCATCTGGCGGAGTATGTGACCGGCCTGCAGATCAGCAGGATATGTGCGGACCTGAACGTGATGGTGGATGGCCGTGCGTTGGACGACGATGGCGGCGTGCTGCTGCGTTTCGACAACGGGGCGACGGGCGTGCTGATGGCGTCGCAGGTGGCGGCCGGTGAAGAGAACGACATCAAGATCCGGGTGTACGGCGAGAAGGGAGGGCTGACGTGGACGCAGGCCGACCCCAACAGTCTGCTGGTGCGCTGGCTGGACCAGCCTGCGCAGATCTACAGGGCGGGTGGCAACTATGGGGGCCGTCTCTCTTCGTTGGCGCTGCATAACTGCCGCACGCCGGGTGGGCATCCGGAGGGCTATCTCGAAGCCTTCGGGAACATCTACCGGAACTTTGCGCTCACGCTGTCGGCCCGTATGGACGGCACGGAGCCGACGGCCGAGATGCTGGACTTCCCGCAGGTCGACGAGGGCATCCGGGGGATGGCGTTCATCGACAACGTGGTGAAGTCGAGCCAGTCGGACCAGAAATGGACCGACCATACCATCTGAACCAAGGGTGGCCGTCCGGTCTGCCGGGCAGCGGTTGCCGACAAACCATACCATCGATCATGAAGACGATCAAGGGTCCGGGCCTGTTTCTGGCCCAGTTCATGGGGGATGCAGCCCCGTTCAACAGTCTGCAGTCCATCTGCATGTGGGCCAAGTCGCTCGGCTTTGCGGGTGTCCAGATCCCGTCCTGGGATCCGCGCTGCATCGATATGCAGAAGGCCGCCGAGAGCCAGGCCTATGCCGACGAGTTGCGGGGCCTGGTCGAGTCGTGCGGCTTGCAGATCACGGAGTTGTCGACACACCTGCAGGGACAGCTGGTGGCGGTGCACCCGGCCTATGATGAACTATTCGACGGGTTTGCGCCCCCCTCGGTGCGGGGAAATGGCAAGGCCCGTACCGAATGGGCGGTGCAGCAGCTGAAATGGGCGGCGCGTGCCTCCCGCAACCTGGGGTTGGATGCCCATGCGACCTTCAGCGGGGCCTTGCTGTGGCATACGGTATATCCTTGGCCGCAGCGGCCGGCCGGACTGGTCGAGACGGGCTTTACGGAGCTTGCGCGTCGGTGGCGGCCGATCCTTGACGTCTTCGAGGAGAACGGCGTGGACCTCTGCTACGAGATCCATCCCGGGGAGGACCTGCACGATGGCGTCTCCTACGAGATGTTCCTGGAGAAGGTGGACAACCATCCAAGAGCATGTCTTCTCTACGACCCCAGCCATTTCGTCCTGCAGTGTCTGGACCACAAGGCGTACATCGACCATTACCACGAGCGCATCCGGATGTTCCACGTGAAGGATGCCGAGTTCAATCCCACCGGCAAGCAGGGTGTCTATGGCGGCTACCAGGGCTGGGTGGATCGGGCGGGGCGCTTCCGGTCGCTGGGAGACGGTCAGGTCGACTTCAAGGCCGTCTTCAGCAAGTTGGCGGCCTATGATTACCGGGGCTGGGCGGTGCTGGAGTGGGAGTGTGCCCTGAAGCATCCGGAGGATGGGGCTGCCGAGGGGGCTGTGTTCATCCGCGACCACATCATCCGGGTGACGGAGAAGGCCTTCGATGATTTCGCGGGAACGGGCAGCGACGAGGCCTTCAACCGGAAAGTGCTTGGATTGGACAGATAGAAGCGGGATTTTTGCTGAAACAAACAAACCTATCCGAACGATGAAAAAGACATGGATCACGATGATGGCCGTCGGGGTCTTCGCCTGCGCCGCCCCTGTCGAGGAGGAGAAGAAGCCCATCAGCACGAACACGGAGAACATCAACACCCAGATCGGCGGTGAGAAGCAGTCTGAGCCGGTGAAGATCGCTACGGCCGATGCGCCCAAGGTGGAGGAGAAGAAGCCCGAGGCACCTGCGGGCAAGGATGGTTCGGCGCTGATCGAGGGGTCCGACTGCCGTACCTGCCACAAGAACGATGCGCAGCTCATTGGACCGTCCTACAAGGATGTCGCGAAGAAATATCCCAACACGCCGGAGAATGTGAAGATGCTGGCGGAGAAGATCATCCAGGGGGGGCAGGGCAACTGGGGCGAGATCCCGATGGCGGCGCACCCCGGTGTCAGCCAGGCGGATGCCGAGGCCATGGTGAAATACATCCTAACGTTGAAATAACCCGACAACATGACGACCTTCAACAACATCCTCTGGCATCTCTCCCTGTTGGCGATCCCGACGGGTCTCCTCACCGGTTCCGCCATCGACCTGCCCGGACGGTCATCGACCACCCCTGCGACGGATGGTGTTGCGGCTGCCCGCAAGGGCAAGTGGATCAAGCTGTTCGACGGCAAGACCAAGAGTGGCTGGCATGTCTTCCGGAATCGGACCGACGGGTCGAACTGGAAGGTGGAGGATGGCATGCTGACCTTCGACCCTGACGAGAAGAAGGACGGCAAGCGGGTCGGTGGTGGAGACCTCATCACGGACGAGGCCTTCGAGAATTTCCATTTCAGCGTGGAATGGAAGGTGGCGCCCAAGGCCAACAGCGGCATCATCTTCCTGGTACAGGACGATGCCAAGTACGAGCATACCTGGCATACGGGCCCGGAGATGCAGGTGCTCGACAACGACGGGCATGCGGACGCCAAGATCCGCACCCACCGTGCCGGCAACCTGTACGATATGATCGCCGGGCCGGACGAGCCTGTGAAGCCGGCGGGTGAGTGGAACCGTGCCGAGATCATCCTCGACAAGGGTCGTCTGGAGTTGCGGATGAACGGACAGACGGTCGTTACGACAACGATGTGGGACGATGCCTGGAAGAAGATGGTCGCCAACAGCAAGTTCAAGGTGCGGCCCGACTTTGCCGCCTTTCGTTCCGGCCATATCGGCTTGCAGGACCATGGCGACAGGGTCTGGTTCCGGGACATCAAGATCCGGAAGCTCTGACCGGCGGATGGCTACCATCCGTCCATCCCCAATGCCGTTTCAACCCCAAGACCGCAGATTCCTGCGGTCTTTTCTTTTGTATGCGAACGCCCCCCCGTACATTTAGCCTGCAAACCAATCAATCCGTTTCCCACTTGAGTCATCACCCATGAGAAAGATCAGCCTTTCCCTGTTGACCGTATCGGTCCTTGCGATCGCCATCGGCATCCTGTCGTGGATGCGTCCGGGTCCGCAACCGCGCATCCTTGTCTTTTCCAAGACGGCCGGCTTCCGGCACGGGTCCATCGCGGCGGGCATCGCCGCCATCCGGAAGCTCGGGGCGGAGCAGGGCTTCAGGGTGGATACGACGGAGAACGCCGCGTATTTCCATGAGGATTCGCTGATGCGTTACAGTGCGGTGGTGTTTTTGAATGCCACGGGGGATGTGTTGAATGCGTACCAGCAGGCGGACTTCGAGCGGTACATCCAGGCGGGCGGCGGGTTCATGGGTATCCATGCGGCGGCTGACTGCGAGTATGGCTGGCCCTGGTACGGGAAGCTGGTGGGTGGTTATTTCAAAAGCCATCCGCGGATCCAGCCGGCCCGGCTGCAGGTGGTGGACAGGACCCATGCCAGCACGAAGCATCTGCCCGAGGTGTGGGAGCGTTCGGATGAGTGGTACAATTTCCGGAAGGTGCCCGATGCCAAGGATGTGACGGTGCTGGTCCGGATCGATGAGACATCGTACCAGGGTGGCGAGAACGGCGGCGACCATCCGATGGTCTGGTATCATCCCTACGACGGGGGTCGGGCGTTCTATACCGAGTTCGGGCATACGGACGCGTCGTTTTCGGATCCCTTGTATCTGCAGCATATCCTTGGCGGCATCCAGTACGCCATCGGGGATAACCGGCCCTTGGATTACCGCAAGGCGCGGTCGATGCGGGTGCCCGACGAGGACCGCTTCACCAAGAACATGCTGGTGAGCGGGGTCTTCGACGAGCCTACGGAGATGGCCATCCTGCCGAACCTCGATATCGTTGTCGTGCAGCGGAAGGGAGGGCTCCTGTATTACGATGCCAAGGCGAAGAAGCTCTCTGAGGCCGGCAACCTGATGGTCTACCACAAGGCGAGTGCAAAGGGGGTCAATGCGGAAGAAGGATTGATGGGCATCGCTGCTGACCCCGATTATGCGCGTAACCACTGGGTCTACCTGTTTTATGCGGCGCCTGACACGCCGATGAACCGGCTCTCGCGTTTCGTATTCAAGGATGCCCAGCTTGACCCCTCTTCGGAGAAGAAGATCCTGGAGTTGTACTCGCAGCGGCAGATCTGCTGCCACACGGGTGGTTCGCTCGCTTTCGGCGGGGATGGGTTGTTGTATCTCTCCACCGGTGACAACTCGACGCCATTCAACCAGCCGGTGGGTTTCAAGAACAACGGGTTTGCCCCCATCGACCATCGGGAGGGTTTGCATCAGTATGATGCCTCGCGTTCTTCGGGCAATACCAACGACCTGCGGGGTAAGATCCTGCGGATCCGGGTGAAGCCTGACGGCAGTTACGAGATACCGGCCGGCAATCTGTTCCAGCCGGGTACGGCGGGCACGCGTCCCGAGATCTATGTGATGGGCAACCGTAATCCGTATCGCATCTCGGTGGACCGGAAGACGGGCTTCCTGTATTGGGGCGAGGTGGGGCCTGATGCGAACGTGGACAGTCCCGCGACGCGGGGTCCTCGCGGGTATGATGAATTGAACCAGGCCCGGAAGGCCGGATTTTTCGGATGGCCGTTCTTTGTGGGCAACAACTATCCGTACCGGGCCTATGATTATACCACCGGCGAGGTGGGTGCCGCCTTCGACCCGATGCGACCGATGAACCTGTCGCCCAACAACACGGGTTTGAAGGCATTGCCGCCGGTGAGTCCGGCGTTCATCTGGTATCCGTATGCATCATCGCCGGACTTTCCGGAGGTGGGTACGGGTGGTCGGAACGCCATGGCGGGTCCGGTGTATCATTCCGAGTTCTATCCGGTGGCGACGCGGTTCCCGGATTATTTCAATGGCAAGTTGTTCTTTTACGACTGGATCCGCGGTTGGATCAAGATCGTGACGATGGATGGCCAGGGCAATTACCGGCAGATGGAGCCCTTCATGGCCGGGACGAAGTTCAATTCGGTGATCGACATGGAGATGGGGCCGGATGGCCGGTTGTATCTGTTGGAGTATGGTACGGGTTGGTTTTCGCGGAACAAGGATGCGGCCTTGTCGCGGGTGGACTACAATGGTGGCAACCGGGCCCCGCGGGCGGCGGTGTCGGTGAGTCGGACGAGTGGCACGCTTCCGTTGACGGTGAAGGCCTCGGCGGCGGGGTCGAAGGATTCCGACAGGGATGCCTTGACCTATGTCTGGCATTTCGGCGGTACGGCCATCCCTGCGAGTGGTAGGACTGACGCCAGTTTCACGTTCACGAAGCCGGGCGACTATCCTGTGTTCGTGGACGTGAAGGACGGCAAGGGGGGTGTGACGCGGAGTGAGGCGGTGATGGTCCATGCCGGCAACGAGGAGCCGAAGGTGAGCATCGATCTGGACCCTGCCTCGAGTTTCTATTTTGCGGGCAAGCCCCTGGCGTATCGGGTATCGGTGAGCGACAAGGAGGATGGGAGTACGGAGAAGGGCGGCATTGATGTGTCGGGGTTGCAGGTGAAGGTGGACTATCTGAGTGGTCCGGACAAGGCGCAGGTGGTGGGTCATCAGGCCTTCAGCAGTCTGGCGGAGGGGAGGAACCTGGTGGCCACGCTCGACTGCAAGACCTGTCACAAGGAGAATGAGAAGTCGATCGGTCCGTCGTATGCGATGGTGGCCGAGAAGTATGCGAAGGATGTGCAGGCGAAGGCCTATCTGACGGGCAAGATCATCAAGGGCGGTGGCGGTGTCTGGGGTGAGGTGGCGATGGCGGCGCATCCCGATTTGAAGGCGTCGGATGCGGCGTTGATCGTCGATTGGATCCTGTCGTTGGCGGGTGGGGCGAAGCCTGTCCCGAGTCTGCCGGCGAAGGGGACGGTGGTACCGACGGCCAAGGAGGTGTCGGACAGCAAGGTGATGTTGTTGACGGCGAGTTATACGGACAGGGGTGCGACGAAGTCGCGTCCCTTGACGGGGTATTCGTCGGTGCAGTTGCGTGTACCGGTGTTATCGGTGACGGATGCGATATCGACCGATCATATCCAGTGGGTGGATCAGGGGCGTGCCAAGGCGGCCGTGGTGCAGGGTGATGCGGGTTGGTTGATGTTCGAGGGCATCGGATTGGGGCATGTCAGTGCCATCGAGTTGGGGTATGTGCTCCGGGAGCCGTTGGTAGCGGGCTATGTGGTGGAGTGGTTTGCCGATGCGCCTGACGGAAGGAAGATCGGCGAGGCCGTCCTGGGAGCCGGGGGAACGGCGGGTGCCGGCAAGGTGAAGGCCCCGCTGGTGGGATTGGTCGACCGTCCGGTGAAACTATACCTGAAGGTCAGGAAGGTGGATGGGCGGGAGACGAGGCCCTTGGTGATGCAGCAGGTCCGATTTGTAGCGGAATAGGGTTGTCACCTGTCGGCTTGGCGGTATCGGTTCCAGCCGAGGGCGGTGCATACGATGAGCAGGCCTCCAAACTCCCGGGTGTTTTCTATCCAGGGTTTGGAGGCCTTCATCGTTTGGACGAGGTTTTCGGCCTGGTGTCGGTTGGCCCAGTCGATGACCCCTTCGGGTATGAAGAGGAGCAGGCCTGCGTAGGCCAGGGAGAAGAGGATGCCGAGGGTGAGCAGGATGTTGGGGGCTCTGTCATGGGCGGCCAGTATGCAGGCGGTGGCGGCGTAGAGGTAGATGGGTATCCAGAGCCAGGGGTCCGGGTCGTTGTATTGAAGTGTGGCGAATAGGACGAAGCAGGCGGCGAGGGTATGGTTGACGGTCTTCATGCGGGATCGTCAGACGTAGCGGAGCAGGTTTTGGCGGATATGGGCGATGCTTTTGGCGATGCTGTCGAAGGGGGAGCCGGGGCAGATGTCCTGTTCGACGAAGAAGTGTTTCATTCCGGATCTGCGGTGGGCTTTGAAGATGGCTTTGAAGTCGATGGTGCCGTTACCGACTTCGGTGAAGGCTTTTTTGTCGGTGTTGTCCATGTCTTTGACATGCCAGAGGGCGATGCGGCCGGGGTATTTCCGGAAGAGGTCGAGGGGTTGTTGGTCGGCTTTGACGGCCCAGTACAGGTCGAGTTCGGTTTTGACGAGTTTGGGGTCTGTCTGTGTCATGAGGATATCGAAGGGCAGGGTGTTGTCGAGGGTTTGGAATTCGAAGTCGTGGTTATGGTATGCGAGTTGGATACCGGCTTTCTGGCAGGTTTCGCCGGCTTTGTTGAGGAGTTCGGCGACTTGTTTATAGTCGTCGGTTGTTTTGCGTTCGCTGGGCATGAGGAAGGCGAGGACCATGTATTGTTGGCCGATGGCGGCGGCGTCGTCGACGGCCTTGTCCCAGCCGTTGCGGAGGTTGTTGAGGAGGTAGTGGCCGCTGGGGGCGGTGAGGCCGGTTTCGGAGAGCAGATCTCGGTAGGTTTTGGGGTCCATGCCGAAGAATTTGCCGTTATAGCCGAAGTTCTCGACTTCCTGGAAGCCCAGTTGGGCGACTTTTCGGATGCTTCCTTGGGCATCTTTGGCGATGTCTCCGCGGAGGGTATAGAGTTGCACGCCGATCTTGCGGTCTTTGGCGTGGGCGAAGGCATCCGGGGCCAGGGTGGATCCGGCGGCGAGGATGGCGAGTTGGCGCAGGTATTCCCTTCGGCTGATCATGGCTTTATTTTTTTCGGATGTTTCGGATGAGGGAAGGTATGTCCTTTTCTTCGTCTGTGTATTGGACGAGTTCGCCGGTTGGGGAGAAGAGGAACATGGAGGGGTATTTTTTGGGCAGGAATCGGGCGATGAATTGGCGGTTGGGGTCGAATAGGAGGCGGGTATCCTTGGCTTTGACGAGTTTAGGGGCGACGTTTTGGAGGAAGGGTATGGCGGCCATGGGCGGGTCCATGGTGAGGAGGAGGGTGTTGGTGCCTTGCAGGCTGGCGATGTTGGCATTCCAGGTTATGAGGGCTTGTCGGCAGTGTGGGCATTCGGTATCGAAGAAGACGAAGAGGGTTTTCCGGCCTGTCGGGATGTCTTTTCGGCTGAAGGGGCTGCCATCCGAGATGTTTTGGAAGGTGAAGTCGGGGATGCGTGGTGACTGGCCGGGTGCGGCGGTGCTGGCGATGAGCAGGGCCAGGAGGGGTGTGAGTGTTTTTCCGAGCCGGGGGGACGGGTTATGGGACCGGGGTTTCGTGGATCTTTGTATGGGTGGCATGACATGAGGCCAAAGCAAGATGGATCCTTTCAGCATATGAATAGGTTTTCTGCTTGAGGCGTTAATAAATATGGTGGGTGAAGAAAAAAAAACCTTGTCCGGGTGTTAAATTTCTGAAAAACTTCTTTTATTTGTTTTTCAATAGGTTATCCCGAAATAGGCATAACTTTTTATCGACATACACAACAAACTCAGCATCAACCCTTAATTTCAACAAACCAAACAACAATTGCATGAAACGACTGCTGCCAAATCCCCGGAGGACGGGTCTATTGACCGTCTTTTTCGCGTTTTTGGTCTCCATGGCCTTTGCCCAGACGAAGGTTGGCGGCCGCGTCACCGGGGGTGACACGGGAGGGGGCCTTTCCGGCGCCACGGTGAAGGTGAAGGGTACGGCGAACGTGGTGACCACGGGTGCCGATGGGAGTTTTTCCATAACGGTGCCGGGCAGCAATGCTGTACTAGAGGTATCCTTTGTCGGTTATGAGACGATGGATGTGGCTGTAGCGGGCCAATCGACGGTTAATGTGAGCCTGACGGTATCGGCAGGTGCGTTGCAGGCGGTCGTGGTGACGGGGTATGGTTCGCAGGAGCGCCGCAGCATTACCGGTTCGGTCGCTGTGGTGGACACCCGTGAGATGACGAAGTATGCGGCGTCGAACATAGCCGACCAGTTGCAGGGCAAGGTGCCCGGGGTGCAGATGTCGACATCGGGTGACCCCGGATCGGCGGCTTTTGTTCGGATCCGCGGTATCGGCACCATTAATAATAATGAGCCGTTGTATGTGATCGACGGGATGCCTGTCCAGAACGAGTCGAACATCAACTTCTTGAACCCGAACGACATCGAGTCGATCCAGGTGCTGAAGGATGCGGCCTCTGCCTCCATTTATGGATCGCGTGCCGCCAATGGTGTCATTGTGATCACCACGAAGAAGGGCAAGACGGGCACGTCGAAGTTGACGGTGGACATGTTCTACGGCCATCAGACACCGGCGCAGATACCCGAGTTGTTGAGTCCCACGCAGTTCCTACAGGTGCAACAGGATCTGGCCAAGGGTCAGGGTATTCCGTTCACGTCCAACCTCTTCATCCGGCAGGGTTCCAACTGGGTGATGCCGGACTTCGTGGTGCGGGGTCTGGGTGGTTTCCTGGCCGGAGACCCTGCGGTCAATCCCAACAAGTACTTCCTCAACCTGGATCCCACGGGTGGTGGTGTGGGAGACTATCTGATCCTGCAGGCTAACAAGGCCGGTACGAACTGGTTCAAGGAGGTCTTCCGTCCGGCCGCCCAGAAGAACGTACAGGTGTCTGCTTCGGGTGGATCGGACAAGGGCAGCTACTTCTTTTCGGGCAACGTGTACGACCACGACGGTATCATGCTGAACAATGACTATCGCCGTTATCAGGCCAGGGTCAACACCCTGTTCAAGGTGCGGAACTGGCTGCGTGTCGGCGAGAACCTGAACGTGGCATACCAGACGACGCGGGCTTCGATGGGCAACCCCAACGAGGGTTCGCCGCTGATCAATGCATATGGTGTTCCTGCGTTGGTACCTGTTTATGACATTGCCGGCAATTTCGCGTCGCCAGCCGGTTTCGGCTCCGCGCTCTCCAACGTGGTTGCGGACCTGTCCAGGGCCCGTGAGAACAATGGTGGCCACAGTTTCCGTATCACGGGAAGTGTCTTCGGCGAAGTGGACCTGGCCAAATTCCTGACCTGGAAGACCTCTTATGGTGTGGACTACAACAGTGGTCCCGGCCAGGGCTATGGAACTCGCCGCTATGAGGCCGTGGAGGGGAACAACAACCCCAACTCATTGTCCAACAGTTATTTCCAAAATCGGAACTGGGTCTTCTTCAGCACCTTGAATTTCAAGAAGAGCTTCGGCGACCACAAGTTGGACGCCTTGGCAGGATACGAGGCCAAGCAGACCTACTATGAGGGCTTCAGCGCCGGGGGTTCCCAGCTGGCCTTCGACAATTTCAATTATCGCTTGCTGCAGAACGTGAACCCCGCCACATTCTACATGAACAGCTATCGTGGCGAGCACAATGTGTTGTCGACCTTCGTTCAGGGATCCTACAACTTCAACGACCTGTACTACGCATCGGCCACGGTCCGCCGCGACGGCTCTTCCCGCTTCATCAACAACAAGTATGGCATCTTCCCATCGGGAAGTGTCGGCTGGCGGCTGAGCAACATGAAGTTCATGGACAACATCAGTGCCATCAACGACCTGAAGCTGCGGGCCTCCTACGGCATCCTCGGCAACAACGAGGTGGGTGGCGACTATCCGGGCTTCTCCAACTTCGGGACCTCCCTGGGTGAGGCCAACTACGACATCCGCGGCACGGGCAACAGCAATGTGACCGGCTTCCAGCAGTCGTCGACGGGCAACCCCGACCTGAAGTGGGAGACCACGGCCGTCACCAACATCGGCATCGATGCCGTGGTGCTGAAGGATTTCAATGTGATGGTGGAGTGGTACAAGCGCGACACCCGCGACATGATCTACAACGTGGAGCTACCCCTCGAGCTGGGCGCCGTGGGTCGTCAGGCCCAGAACATCGGTTCGATGCGGAACACGGGCATCGACTTTTCGCTGGGCTGGAACAAGCGTCTGACCCGCGACTTCAACTTCAACGTAGCCTTCACCGGTTCCACGGTCAAGAACACGGTACTGAAGCTGGAGGCCAACGACAACAGTTTCATCCGTTCGGGTGGCAGCCGTATCGGCGACATCACCTACACCAAGGCCGGCCTTCCGATCTCCCAGTTCTATGGTTATGTGCAGCAGGGTCTTTGGGCCTCGGACGCCGATATCACCAAGGTGCTCAAGACCGACAAGGGTGATGCCAAGGTGGGTCGCTTTCGCTACGCAGACCTCAACAACGACGGGAAGATCGACAACAACGACGAGACCTACCTAGGCAGTCCGATCCCGACCTTCATCATGGGTCTCAATCTGACGGCCAATTATAAGAACTTCGACTTCACCATGTACTGGTCCGGCACCTACGGCCAGAAGCTCTTCAACTATGTGAAGTACTGGACGCATTTCAACGCCTTCCAGCGCAACCGTGCCGCCGAATATCTGACGGAGGCCGGAAAGTCGCTCCCCGTCATCGACGGTGGCGACAACTACAGCTCCCAGCGGAACAGTTACTATGTGGAGGATGGTTCTTTCACCCGTCTCCGCAACCTGCAGATCGGTTACTCACTTGACCAGAAGATGCTCACCAAGTTCGGCCTGAGCCGTCTGCGGTTCTATGTTCAGGGACAGAACCTGCTGACTTTCACCAAGTACAGCGGCCTGGACCCCGATGTGACGGTCTCCAACATCACGGAGGGCTATGCCAGCCAGCGCGACCTGTCCATCGGTGTGGACAACGGCCGCTATCCCCTGGCGCGGAATTTCATCTTCGGCGTGAACCTCGAATTCTGATCCCAACCCATAGTGAAGCCATAACCATCAAGTACAGTATATGAGAAAGAACATAGCCAAGCTTCTCGCGGTACCCATCATCATGATCCTCGTGGTGGTGAGTTGCGGCAAGGATTTCCTGGAGACGCAGCCCTACGGCAGTGTGAACAACGAGCTGCTGGCCACTTCCGCCAAGGGTGCCAATGCGCTGTTGATCGCGGCCTATTCTAACCTCGACGGTTTCTCCGGCTGGGACAACGGTTCGCCCTGGGGCGGAGCCGCTTCCAACTGGACCTTTGGCAGCGTTGTCGGCGGTGATGCCTACAAGGGTTCGGAGGCCGGCGACCAGCCCGACATCACGCCTTTGGAAAGGGGCAACGTCGATGCCAACAATCCTTACCTCGACGGCAAGTGGAGGAACTATTACGACGGTATCTCCCGGGTGAATGGTGCCATCAAGGCGTTTTCGGCCCTGAAGGAGATCTCTCCTGCAGAGAAGACCATCCGTCTTGCGGAGGCCCGTTTCCTGCGCGCCTGGTTCCATTACGACCTGTGGCGGATCTTCCGGAACGTTCCCTTCATTGACGAGACGCTCACGGACGTCCGGATCGGCAATACGACCAACATCCTCCCCAAGATCCAGGCCGACTTGCAGGCCGCCGTTGCCGGTCTGCCGGTGACCCAGGCCGAAGTGGGTCGTGTGACGAAGGGTGCCGCTCAGACGGTGCTCGCCATCACCTACCTGTGGGAGAAGAAGTATTCCGAGGCCAAAGCCCAGCTCGACGCCGTGGTCGCTTCGGGCCGTTATGCCCTGAATGCCAAGTACCACGACAATTTCAACGCCGCCACGCGCAACTCCCGCGAGGGTGTGTTGGAAGTGCAGCAGTCGGTGAACGACGGCACTACGGACAACGGCAACAACGGGGACGTCCTGAACTTCCCCTACAATGGTGGTCCTGCCGGGTGTTGCGGTTTCCATCAGCCTTCTCAGGACCTGGTGAACGCCTTCCAGGTGGATGCCAACGGCCTTCCGCTGCTGGACACCTACAACAACACCGATGTGAAGAACGACGATGGTCTGAAAACCTCCGATGCTTTCACGCCCCACACGGGCCCGTTGGATCCTCGCCTGGACTGGACCGTCGGCCGCCGCGGCATCCCTTATCTCGACTGGGGCAAGCATCCCGGTTCCAACTGGATCCGCGACCAGTCCTATGGCGGTCCCTATGCCCCCATCAAGAATACGCACTACAAGTCGCAGGAGGGCAGCCTGACCACGTCTTCGGGCTGGACATCCGGCTACAACGCCAACAATCTCAAGCTCGTCCGGTACTCCGACGTCCTTCTCCTCTTGGCCGAGGCTGAGGTAGAGCTGGGAGGCCTGGAGCGTGCGCGCACCCTGGTGAACCAGATCCGTCAGCGTGCCGCCAACCCGGCGGGTTTCGTGATGGATGGCGCCAACCCGGCCGCCAACTATCGTTGCGGGCTCTACACGGCCACCTGGACGGATGCCAACACGGCGCGCAAGGCGGTACGCTTCGAGCGTCGTCTCGAGTTGGGCACGGAAGGCCATCGCTTCTTCGACCTGGTGCGTTGGGGTGTTGCCTCACAGGTGAAGACGGCTTATTTCGCCAAGGAGCGGATCAAACGCACCTATCTCACGGGAGCCGCCCACGTCTCTCCCAAGAACGATATCTTCCCCATCCCGGCGAAGGCCATCACCCAGAGTGCCAAGGACGGCAAGCCGACCCTGGTGCAGAACCCCGGCTACTGATCGACGCTTGATCCTTGGAGAAGGGCTGCACGCATCCGGCGTGCAGCCTTTTTTCTTGCCCTTCCCCTCTTATTCGCCATTCGACCGTCAAGCCCCGTGGGGTTTGTAATTTGTGCCCATGTCGCCCAGAACCACTGTCTGTACATTCTTCAGCAGCATGCTGCTATTCACCGCATGCCGGGAGGAGAAGACCCTATTCCGTCCGGTCGACGGCAAGAGGTCTGGCATCCTCTTCGCCAATACCATCACGACGAACGACAGCATCAACATCCTCGACAACGAATTCACCTACAATGGTGCCGGCGTGGCCGTGGGCGACCTGAACGGCGATGGGCTGCAAGACCTATACTTCGCCGGAAATCAGGTGCCCAACCGCTGCTACCTCAACCGTGGGGGCCTTCGCTTCGAGGAGGTGACGGAGGCCTCGGGCACGCAGAAGAGGCCGGGTCAGTGGTCGTCGGGGGTCACCTTTGTGGACATCAACGGTGATGGAAGGCTCGACATCCATGTCTGCAACACCATGATGCGCGACAGCGCGCTGCTGCGGGATCTTCTTTTCATCAACCAGGGTAACGATGCGAAGGGCGTACCCCGTTTCCGGGAGATGGCGACCGAGTACGGCATCACCGACGATACGCAGAATGCCATCTCGACCTACTTCGACTACGACCTGGATGGCGACCTCGACCTGTTCGTCGCGGTCAACTTCATCGATATGCAGTACCCCAACCAGTTCATCACGCGCGTACCGGACGGGTCCTCGCCTACGCGGGACCGGCTGCTGCGCAACGACTTCGACAGTGTGCTGGGGCATGCCGTCTTCCATGACGTGTCGATGGAAGCCGGCATCATCTGGGGGGGGTACAGTCATTCCTGCCTGGTACATGACTTCAACCGCGACGGGTGGCCGGACCTCTATGTGGCCAACGACTACCTGAGCAACGACCTTCTCTATATCAACAACCGCAACGGAACCTTCACCAACCGCGTCGCCGAGATCCTGAAGCACCAGTCGTATTCGTCGATGGGCAGCGACCTGGCCGACATCAACAACGACGGTCGGGCCGACCTCTTCACCGTCGAGATGCTGCCTGCCGACAACAAGCGGAAGAAGGTCAACATGAATGCCAACAATTACAACCACTACCTCTTCACCGAGCAGTACAGATACGAGTACCAGTTTGTGCGCAACACCTTCCAGGTATGGCAGGGTACCGACCCCCGTACGGGATTGCCCGTGTACAGCGACATCGCCTTTTTGGCGGGGGTGGAGGCGACGGACTGGAGCTGGTCGCCCCTGTTGGCCGACTTCGACAACGACGGCCATCGTGACCTGCTGATCACCAACGGCTTCCCGAAGGACATCATCGACCATGATTTCGGGGCGTTCCGGAAGAGCATCAGCAGCAGCCTGGTCACGCGGCAGCAGTTGCACGACATGATCCCCGAGGTGAAGATCCCCAACTACATCTTCCGCAACCGGGGCGATCTGACCTTCGAGGATGTCTCCGGTGCGTGGGGGCTCCAGCGACCGAGTTTCACCAATGGGACGGCCTATGCCGACCTTGACAACGACGGCGACCTCGACATTGTCACCAACAACATCAACGACCCGGCCTTTCTGTATGAGAACACGTTGTTGGATGTTCGAAGGAAGTCGCGCCAGTCGGATGCCGGCAGCCATTATCTCAGGGTTCGTCTGAGGGGGTCGGCCTCCAACCCGGAGGGATGGGGTGCCGAGGTGGCGGTGTGGAGCGGTGGCCGGCGGCAGGTGGCCGAGAGCCAGTGTGTGCGCGGCTATCTGTCGCGGTCGGAGGGCTTCCTGCATTTCGGGCTGGGGTCTGTCACCCGGGTGGATTCGGTGGAGGTGAGATGGGACAGCCTGCATGTTCAGACCCTGCGGCGGGTGGCAGCCGACCAGGTGGTGACCTTGTCCCGCGCGGATGCCGTCCGCAGGGTGCCGGCGATGTCGACGCCGGCCGGCCCCCTTTTGCAGGAGGTCGACCCCGCCGCATTGGGCATCCGGTATGTGCATCAGGAGAACGACTTCATCGACTTCAACTTCCAGCGGACGCTGCCGCACAAGTTCTCGCAGTATGGACCAGCTGTTGCGGTCGGAGACCTCAACGGCGACGGGCTCGACGACATGGTGCTGGGCAGTTCCAGCCGTTTTCAGGGTCCCATGGTGTTGACACAGGACAAGACGGGCCGGTTCAGCCAGCGCACGCTTTCGCTGAAGACCTCCGAGTTGTTGAAGGAGGAGGACATGGGTCTGTTGCTTTTCGATGCCGAGGGGGATGGTGACGAGGATCTGTACATCGTTCGGGGCGGCAATCAGCATGATCCCGGATCGGGTCTCTATCAGGATGTGATGTGCGAGAACGACGGCAGGGGCCATTTCAAGCCTGTAGCCGGCGCCTTGCCGGCGATCGACGCTTCGGGGCAGCAGGTGAAGGGGGCCGACATGGACGGGGATGGGGATACGGACCTGTTTGTCGGAGGGCGTGTGGCGACCCGGGCGTATCCGATGCCGGGTCGTTCCTATCTGCTCCGCAACGATTCGAAGCCAGGCGCCATTCGGTTCACCGATGTGACGACCCAGTGGCTTCCGGGGCTTGACAGCATCGGGATGGTCAGCGATGCGATGTGGAGTGACGTTGATGCCGATGGCCTGCCGGACCTGGTCCTGGCGGGCGAGTGGATGCCGTTGACCTTTTTACGGAATACAGGAAAAGGCTTGGCACGCATGCATCCCTCGGCGGAGATCGACCGGTCGGTGGGATGGTGGAACAGCTTGGGCGCTGCCGACTTCGACCAGGACGGGGACATGGACTATGTGGCCGGGAATTTCGGGCTGAACACCTACTTCAAATGCGATGCCCGGCAGCCGGTGCGGGTCTATGCCAAGGATTTCGACCAGAACGGCACGCTCGATCCCTTCCTTTCCTGCTATTTCCCGGATTCGACCGGCAGGCGGCAGGAGTTTTTCTTCCACAGCAAGGACGACATGCAGAAGCAGTTGATCCTGATCCGGCGTAAGTATGAGCGTTATGCCGATTTCGGGCGTGCCAGGGCTTCGGATGTCTTCACCAAGGACGAGATGAAGGGTGTGATGGTTTTGGAGGCCAACCACATGGCCAGTGTCTGGCTGGAGAATCTGGGGAAAGGGCAGTTCCGGATGCATCCCTTGCCGATGGAAGCGCAGTTCGCGCCCATCTATGGCATGCAGTGTCAGGATTTCGATGGCGATGGTCGGGCTGACATCCTCCTGAGCGGCAACGACCATGGCATGGAGACGGGTCAGGGCCGGGCCGATGCCTTCAACGGCCTGTTGCTCCTGAATCGGGGGGCCGGGCGCTTCGAGCCTCAGGGTTTCAACGCTTCGGGTTTCCTGGTGCGTGGGGATGCCCGTGCCCTCGCCACGGTGATGGTGGGTGGACGGCCCATGGTGTTGTCCACCGAGAACCGCAAGGGGCTGCAGTTGTTCCGATGGCCGACAGGTGATGCGTTCGTCTTAGAACCCAAGCCGGGCGAGGCCTATGCGCTCCTTACCCATACCGGCAGAAAGCGGCAGCGATTGGAGTTCAGCACCTTGAATACGTTCTTATCCCAGAGCAGCCGGCAGATCCCCGTGTCCACTGCCTGTGAAAAGATAGACCTTTACAACAGGGCAGGTGTTCTGACCCGGACGTTGGAGATCGGAAAAAAGAAATGACATGAATAGATGTTTCGGCGTGGCCGCCATTGCGGCCGGACTGTGCCTACTGCAGGCCTGCCGGGGGCCTGTAGCCGTCCGCCCGAACGGGCGTGAGTTACCGCACCACCTCATCCAGCGCTTGACGGACATCATCGTGGTGGACATTTTCACACCGCCCGTGGCCAGCCGTATCTATGCGAACTGTTCGGTCGCCCTGTACGAGGCCATCCGACATCAGGACAGCACCGCCATTTCGGTATCATCCCGGTTGAGGGGTTTCGGGTCGATGCCGGTACCCGAGCCCGGGTTGGCATATGATTTCAACTTGGCCGCCATCCAGTCCTTCTGTGAAGTGGCCAAGAAGGTGACCTTTTCCGCACCCGAGATCGGCGTCTATCAGGATTCGATGCTTCGGGTGTATTCGGCGGGGCTTGACAAGTCGTTGGCGGACCGTTCCGTCGCCTTTGGCGATGCGGTGGCGGCCGTCGTCGCCGAGCGGCTGGCGCACGACCATTACAAGGAGACGAGAAGCATGGAGCGTTTCGAAGTGCGGACGGACGATACCACCCGATGGGTGCCCACGGCGCCTGACTATGCCGATGGGCTTGAGCCGCATTGGCCGAAGATGTTGCCGATGGGCCTTGACAGTGCCGGTCAGGTGCCTGCCCTACCTTTTCCGGCCTATGCGGAGGAATCGTCGTCTGCCTTCTTCAAGGAGATGCGGGAGGTGTATGACCTCTCAAAGAACCGTACCGACGAGCAGGTGGACATCGCGTTGTTCTGGGACGACAATCCCTTTGTCTCGCAGCACAAGGGGCATGTGATGTTCCAGGACAAGAAGATGACACCTGGTGGGCATTGGATGGCCATCACGCAGACGGCTTGTCGGAAGGGGGGATCGGGTGCCGTGGCTTCTGCGAAGGCATACGTCTGGACATCGGTGGCCCTCTATGATGCGTTCATCGCCTGTTGGGATACGAAGTACCGGACGGTCCGTATCCGTCCGCAGACGGCGATACAGCGGCTGATCGACGAGAGGTGGATCTCTTTCATCCAGACGCCGCCCTTTCCGGAGTACACGTCTGGCCACAGCACGACTTCGGCGGCGGCGGCGGAGATGTTGACGGCGCTCTTCGGGGATGGATTTGCGTACACCGACTCGACGGAGTTGCCCTATAACCTGCCTGTCCGGAGTTTCCCCTCGTTCCGGGCAGCGGCGCGCGAGGCTTCCATCAGCCGGGTATATGGTGGCATCCATTACCGTTCGGGTTGTGAGAACGGCAACGAGCAGGGCAGGCGTGTGGCCGAGGTCCTATTGGGCCGGCTTCGGTGAGGGTTTCTTTGGGGTCGGGCTGTTGTTGGCGGACCGGTTTTCCAGGACGAGGGCGGCCGGTGTGGCTTTGTCCATGCCGGGGTCGCCGCTCATGAGGAAACGTCCCAGGATGAGGTCTTGATCGCCATCGCGGTCCATGTCGTCGGCCTCCATGACCAGCCATTCGCCTGGCGGTACGCCCAGGTTGGAGTGGTTGAATCGGCCCATGCCGTCATTCTCGAAGTACAAGAAGGATCCGGCCGTCTTGTCGGTGGAGAAGAAGGCGATCAGGGCGAGGTCCTTATCCCCATCGAGGTCGAAATCGCGGGCGAGCACTTTGGTGGCGCCGGGTACGGGGTGGAAGAAGGTCTGTCGGAAACGGAGTCGGCCTTCATGTTGGAGGATGCGGACGCCGTGGTAGGGTTTCGGCGTGATGGAGTAGTCGGCATTGTCGCCATTGGCCAGGATGATGTCGGGCTTGCCATCTCCGTCCATATCGGCATATTCCATCCAGCTGCTGCCATGGATGGCGGGGAAGGACAGGAGGTTGACGGGTGTGTAGTTGCCTTTGCCTTCGTTGCGGAAGAGTATCACTTCTTCCATGGCTTGGGCGAAGAGGACGAGGAGGTCTGTATCACCGTCGGTGTCGGCGTCTACGGGAACGATATTCCGGGCGCCGGGTTTGTCTGACAGGGTATGTGGCTTTCCGCTGGGTTCTTCGAACCAGCGGAGGGCGCCGGTCTCGAATCCGAATTCAGCGATGAGCCAGTCGCGGGTTCCGTTGCCGTCCATATCGAGGTGGAGGGCCTGGACGGGTCGGTGGAGGGAGTCGAGGGTGCGGAGGTATTGTCTGCCGGTTTGGGAAGTGCTGAACAGTCGTCCTTTTCTGTCTTCATTGGGGAGCATGTTGCCGATGGACAGGAGGTAGTCGGGGTTTGAGGGGATGGCATCGACGATGGGTCCGGGTGTGGGATGGGTGGAGAGGAGTGCAAGGGAGAGGTCGAAGCGGTTCCAAATGCTGTTGCGGTCGAAGGTCCAGATCTCTTTTTTGTCGGGCACGAAGCGGACGAGGGACAGTTGGCCTTGAGCGATGCGGGGTATCGGGCGGATGCGGAAGGGGTTGACGGTGGGGTTGTCTGGCTGTAGGCTTTTGGGGGAGGCGAGGCTGTCCGGGGCGTTTTTGGTGTAGAAGTCGGTGATGCGTTTCCATTCCTTTGGGGTGATGGAGGCTTGTGCGGGATAGATGCCGAGGTGGCAGAGTTTGTCGAAGAGTTGGAAGGACATGCGGTTGAGGACGGTATGTCTGTCGCCGATGCCCATGCGGAGGCCCATTTCGGGGAGGACGCCTGTTGTCCATGTCTTTTTGTCGAGGAGGGCGGGTTCCGGGAAGAGGTGGCAGGAGGCGCAATAGGTGTGGGCGAGTTCTTCTCCGGACTTTCCGGAGTCGCGGTTACCTATCTGGGGAATGATGACGAGGGCGAGGGCGCCGGCCAGGAGGAGGAGCCAGCGGAGGGTTTTGGGCAGCATATCATTGCGTTCCTTGCCCGACAAAGATCGAGGTTTCGCCTTGTATCGGTTTACCTTGTGCGTCGGTGCCTGAAATGGATATGCGGTAGGTGCCGACGGCGTCCGTGGTCATGAATCGCATGGTCATTGTTGTCAGGCCGGATGGTGCCGGGAGGTGTTCTTTCCAGAGGAGGTTGCGGAGGGAGGGTCTTTTCTGTTCCGGGTCGGGGTAGGTGGAGGGTCGTTGGATGCCGGGGAAGGGTTTGTTGATGCTGGTTTGTGGGAGTGGGGTACCGGCCATGTCCGAGCGGTAGGATTTGAGGTGGATGATGCCGGGGAATGCTGTGAGGGCGAGGGTGAAGGTACGGGCGACGACGTCGATGGATCGTATCTGGAGGGGGTCGATGTCGAGGATGGTTTGTGCGTCACGGATGGGGATGCCGTCGAGGAGGATGAGGGCCTGGGTTGGGAAGAAGGCTTTGAAGGGGCTGTTGAGGATTTGGAGGATGGGTTTGCCGTTGTCTTTCCGGAGTCGCAGTTGGGGGATGATCTCTGTGAATACTTCTTCCATGACGGGGAAGCGGGTATAGTCGTCGAGTAGGTAGCGGTGGTCGGGTTTTCCGTAGAAGTCGCTGGTGTCTGTCTGGTCCATTGCGACGGATCGGACGCCTTCGGGGTGGTATCTCCTTTCCAGGCGGCTGTTGAGGATGCGGTCTTCAAGGTCTGGCTGGAGGGATGTGTCCCAAGGGAAGCAGGGGAAGGGGATGGGGGTTGTCTGTTCCGGTTCTATCCAATCCAATTGGATATTCGCGGGTGTTTCGGTTTCGGGGATGATGACGAGGCGTGAGGGGTCGTTGGATCTGGGGATGAGGAAGGTGAGGATGCCTAGGCTGTCGGATCTGGCCGTGGAGATGTTTGCTTGTCGACCTTGGAGGGCGGCCATGGCTGGAAGTTGTGCGATGGGGCGTCCGTTCCGGGTGATCCTGACCCGAACGAGGTGGCCCAGGTCATCCCTGGGGTCGGTGTTTTGGTGGGTGAGTGTGAGGTGGAAGGCTGTTGAGAGGTTTTCCATGCGATCGGAGAGGGCGTCTTTTCGGGTGGCGCGGCAGAGGACATCGTGGATGGGTTGTCCATGGGTGACGGTCCACGAGAGGGTGACTGGGGTGTTGGGTTTGAAGCTGTCTTTGTCGGGGCGGATGTTGATCTGCGGTGTGGGTTGGCGTTGCGGGGTGTTTGGTTTGTCGGGTTTGGGGTTTGGGCAGTTGGTGTTCGGGGGTATCCTGGGGTTGACGACGAGGATGGGTGCTATCTGGCAGGCGGATGGGCAGGCGGTGGTTGCGGCATCGAGGAAGTAGGTGTCTGTCGGGAGTTCTTCCGGTATGGGCAGGTAGCCGGTGAAGGATGTTTTTTCGATGGGCAGGAGGGCTTCGGTGCGTGTCCGGCCGTTGCGGTCGAGGAGGCGGAGGCGGGTGTATCGGCAGTTTGGCGAGGTTTTGTCCATGCGTCCATCCACCCAGGCATCGTCACCGGAAATGTACACCTGCTGGTCTGTCAGGATGCGGATATGGGCGGGGGTTTGCGCGTGTGTGTGGAGATGTGCGGCGATCAGGCCGATCGTGGCGAGGGTGAGGGATGTATGTCGGGGCCGCATGGCTTACCAGAAGAGGGGTTTGAGGTTGGAGCCACCCATGAGTCTGCAGTCGACGCAGCCTTTTGGGGCGACGCCGAAGCCGCCGCCGGCGGTGATGAAGTAGGCGGGGAGGTAGCTGGGGTTGTTGCGCAGGAAGTTTTCGGCCTGGGTTTTGGAGAATTCGAAGGCGTCGCAGCTGAGGGCCTGGTTGCGGTTGGGCCATCCGTCGAGGGCTGAGTGGAGGATGAAGAGTCGTTTTTCCGTTATGGTTCCGACGGAAACGTAGCCGATGACCTTTGCCTTGGGGTCGTTGGTGCACCGGATGTTGGTGGGCAGGTTGGAGGGTTGCGGGTCGAAGAGGGTGCCGGTGAGTTCGGTGTTTTTGCGAAGGATATCCCAGAAGTCGAAGGCTTCCTGGGTGATGCCCATCTGTTGTACGAGGATGCTGTAGCGGACGTAGACTTTTTCGGAGGGTTTGGCGATGGCGGCGATGGGTTGGTAGCTGATGACGTCCTTGTCGAGGGATCTGCTGTTGCCGATGAGGATGGCGGCTGAGGATGCGTTCTTCCAGCAGGTGTAGATCTGGTCGCCGACGGGTCGGGTGACGATGGATCCGTTGACGAAGTCGAAGTAGGTTTCGTACCAGGCGCGGCTTTCCCAGGTCTCGATGTGTTTCCAGCGGTACTGTCGGGTCTGGTTGGTGGCGTCGCGGGTATGGACGAAGATGCGGATGTTGGAGGCGTCCTGCGACCAGGTGAGGCTGTCGATCGTCGGGGTGATCACGGGTGTCTGGGAGGGAGTTTCGTAGGTTTTTCCGCCAGCGGTGATGCGGAGGGTGTAGTGCTGGTTGGCGGGCAGTATGGCGTTGCTGGCATAGTTGCCGGGTGACCTCTCCGTCAATGGCCAGGTGGTGCCATTGCCGGCGAGGATGTCGACCCGGGCGCCGGCCACCGGGTTCTCGTTCGGTTGGTAGAGGTTGCGAAGCCGGGTGAGTCGGATGAGGTTCTCGACCCCTCCTCCGACGACGATGTCGCCTTCCACGACGAGTACGGATGCGTCTGCCTGGGTGTCGGGGAGGATGAAGTCTTCCCGGCATCCGGAAAGGGTGCCGGCCAGCAAGGTGAGCAGGATCAGTCGTCTCCGCATCAGAATTTGAGGTTGAGGGTGGCGAAGGGGATGGAGGAGGCGAAGACGGAGAGTTGGTAGCCGCGTATCTGCCGATCGTTGACGACGAAGTAGACGGAGTAGGGGTTGTTGCGTCCGGTGATGTTATAGATGCCGAAGGTCCAAGAGGTGTGGACCTTTTTACGGAGGTTATGGCTGTTCTCGATGAGCATGGAGGCGTCTGTCCGGAAAAAGTCGGGTATGCGGAAGGCGTTCCTTTCGGAGTAGTAGACGCGGGAGGAGCCGCCCATGGTGAAGACGCCGAGGGGGTAGGTGACGGGTCGGCCGGTGCTATAGGTGGAAGTGAGGGAGATGCTTACCCGTTGGTTGAAGCGATAGTTGGCGACGAGGCTGGCGATATGGGGTTTGTCGAAGTTGGCCGGGTAATAGTTGCCACCATTGATCACTTCGCCGGCGATGGGGTCGTCGACCTGGAGGAGGGTACGCAGCCAGGTGTAGCTGAGCCAGCCGTTGAGTTTCCCCTGGGGTTTCTTGATGAGTGCCTCGATGCCATAGGCCTTCCCTTTGGTGTTGAGGACATCCCTTTCAATGGCTTCGTTGAGGATGAGTTTTGCGCCGCTTTTGTAGTCGAGGTAGTTCCGGGTGGTTTTGTAGTAGGCTTCGAGGGAAAGTTCGAGTTCTTTGTCGCCGGGTTGGGTATAGATGCCGAGGGAGAGCTGCCGGCCTATTTGGGGGCGTATGTACGGGTCGCTGAGTTTCCAGATGTCGGTGGGGGAGATGGCCGTGGTGTTGGTGACCATGTGGATGTACTGGCGGAGGGTGTTGAAGCTGAGTTTAAGGGAGGTGCGGGTATCGATGAGGTATCGGGAGGAGATGCGGATCTCGGGGCCCTGGTAGGTTTGTATGCGTTGGTTGGCCGGGTAGGTGACGGAGTCGACGACGGACCTGTCGGACCTGGGTTGTCCGGGGGCGTATCGGTAGTATTTTCCGGGTCCGTTGAGGCGGTAGTGAGTGTATCGGAAACCGGCTTGGAGGGAGAGTTTGTTGGATGCGCGGTATTGGTCGCCGACATAGGCGGATGATTCGCCGGCCTGTTCGTCTTCGACGGTCCTGGGTGTGACGAGGGATTGGGTGTTGCGGGGAAGGAGGCGGCCAGGCTGTATCTGGTAGGAGATATGTTGGAGGCCGAAGGACAGGTCGTGCCGGTTGTCTGGGGCGTAGCGGAAGTCGGCCTTGGTGTTGAGTTGGCGGATGCCGAAGCGGAGGTCGAAGGCATCCCTGGGGTTGTTCCTTCCTTTTACGGAGTAGTGGTACTGGTCGATGCCGGAGGAGAGGACGAGGTAGAGTTTGTCGGTGAAGTCGTGCCGCCATTTGAGGCGGGTGTTGAGGTTCTGGTAGGTGTAGGTGGAGTCGGCGTTGAGGCGGAAGTCGTCATGGCTGATGTAGGCGGATGCGTAGAGGCGGTCACGGGGGGAGATCTCATGGCCGAGGTGGAGGATGATATCGCCGAAGTTGACGCGGCTTTTCCTGAGGGATGCGTCTGACAGGTATTTGAGGAACCAGTTGGAGTAGGTGGTGCGACCGCCGGTGATGAAGGTTGTCTTTTTGTTTTTCCCCAGGGGTCCTTCGGCGGTGAATTTTCCGGTGAGGGGTCCGATGCCGGCGGTGCCGGTGATCTTCTTGTTGTTGCCGTCGCGGGTGGTGACGTCCATGATGGAGGAGAGGCGTCCGCCGTATTTTTCGGGGATGGCGCTTTTGTAGAGTTCGAGACCGCGTACCACTTCGGGGTCGACGGCCGAGAAGAAGCCGAAGAGGTGGGTGGGGTTGAAGACGGTCATGTCGTTGAGGAGCAGCAGGTTCTGGTCGGCGGCTCCTCCGCGGACGTTATAGCCGACGGTGCCTTCTCCGACGGAGGTGACGCCGGGCAGGGTGAGGAGTGAGCGGAGGATGTCGGTTTCGCCCATGACGGCGGGTATCTGCCGGATGGCCCGGATGCTGAGTTTTTCGACGCCCATCTGCATACCGCGGACGTTGGATCCCTTTCGGGCGACGACGACGGCTGCCTTGAGGCTGCGTACTGCTTCCTGGATGGAGATGTCGATGCGGCCGTTGCCGAGCACGTTGACCTGGATGTCTGCCTCTTTCATGCCCACGCTGCTGACTTTAAGGGCATGTCTGCCTTTGGGTACGGTCATGGTGAAGAAGCCGAACGCGTCGGTGGAGACGCCGCCGCTGTTCCCTTCGATGGTTATGGAGGCGGATGCCAGGGGTTCTCCGCTTCCGGCGTCGCGGACATAGCCAGTGATGGTGGCGTTGGTGCCTTGGCCTCCGCGGTTTCCGATGGTCTGTATCGGGTTGGCATGGGCGGCGATGAAGGCTTCGTTTTCCTGACGTTCGCTGATGGCGGGGGTGGAAGCCGGGCTGGTCGGGTTGTCGGCGAAGAAGCCTTTCGGCAGTTGGGGGTCGATGGGTGCGCCACGGAAGATGAAGATGCGGCCGATGCGGTCGCGCAGGTAGGAAAGTCCGGAGCCTTCGAGGGTGTTCTTGAGGATGTCGTCGAGGGAACCTGCCTGTTCGGTGATGGCGAGTCCGCGGGTTTGCCGGGGGTCGTATCGGATGGATACCTGGTGGCGTTTTTCCCAGACGTTGACGAGGCTGTCGAAGGGGGAGCGATCCTGCCCAAGGGTTGTGGCGGAGAGTCCTGACAGGAGGCAGATGCCGAGGGTTCGTCTCACCATCCCAGTTTTTCGATGGTCTGGACGACTTGTCGGGCAGCGTTTGCCGGGTTCTTCCTGAAGGTGAAGGGTTGTTCGGCGTAGATCCTGCGCAATGGCTTTTTCTTGTCCGGGACGAGGCTGAGGAGGTCGGACAAGCGTTCGATGGATCTTCGTTTGCCGTCTTCGAGGAGGAGGATGGTTTTTCTGAGGGTGTAGAAGGATGTCTGTCTGGTGTCGTAGGCCATTTTCTTCTGCCATTGTACCAGGAGATGCCGGCGGCCTTTGTGCAGTTCCTCGTAGAATTCCCCTTGCGGTCCGCTGAGGTGGAGTTTGACGAACCGGTGGCCGTCGACTTCGAATGCCTCGAGTTTTTCGCGTACGAGGCGGAGTTTGAGTTGACCCTTCAGGTCACGTATGATGACGGCATCGTCTTCGCAGTCGTAGAGCAGTTCTATGTTGTCGTAGCGGTTGCCATGGTAGGTGACGGAACCCAGGTTCTTTTCGACGGGGAAGAAGGGGTTTCCGTTTTCGGGTGCGAACATCTTGACGAATTCGGTACCGGTTTGGAGGAGGTCCGTCAGGGATGACGTGTCCCTGACCGACCTACCCTCTCCATGGATGGCGGGGCCGAGGCATGACAAGAGGAGGAGGAAACGCATGGGGTGGTATCCTGAAATTGCATGAAAGTACCGAAACCCTGACAGAAAGCGGGGTTATCCTGAGGGGGGGGTGCGTGGGGTCAATGGCTGCAGGAAGCGGAGTGGTCCTTTGCCGATTTCCGGCAGTAGTTGATGTTGATGACATGGGCTGTCACGATGGCCAGGATGGCGGGGATGAGGAATAGCAGTTGTCTGTCGTGCCAGACCTGTTTGAGTACGAGGAGGGTGATGCCGATGCTGAAGATGATGATGGCGCGTCGGGAGTGGTGGTGTTTCCGGAAGCCGTGGCGGAGGGATCGGAAGCCGATGGCGGCTGCCAGAGCGATCATGGCGGCTTCGAAAAAGATGTTGTTGATGATGTCCATGCCGAGGATGGGTAGGCTGCTCAGGAAGATGGGCAGGAGGGCGCAGTGGATGGCACAGGCCACAGAGGCGGCGATGCCCAGGGCGTCGTAGTTGATCCGTTGCATGGGTGTCTGCAAAGGTACGGATTTGCAACAAAGTTGCAAAGGCGTGGATGGGTGGGGCCAATCGGTCGGAGGGATGTACATTTGCGACAAGCGGAATGGCATGTCGAGGAAAGGATGGGCATATCTGGTTTTTTTCGTCGTCCTGTTGGCGGCCTTTTATGGTGGCTTGATGTTGGCGACGGATTTCGGCAAGGTGGACTTGCCGGTATTGTCGAAGGTGCGTCCGTTCCGTTTTGTGCGTCAGGACGGATTGGGGGTGACGGAGCGAGATGTGGCGGGTCGGGTGTATGTGGCGGAGTTCTTCTTTACGACCTGCAAGGGGATCTGTCCGAAGATGAACCGGAACATGCGGGTCTTGTATGATGCTTTCGGGCGTGAGCCTGGTTTTCTGATCCTCTCGCATACGGTGGATCCGGCGACCGACTCGGTGGGTCGGTTGCGGGGATATGTGGATTCGATGGGGGTTGACGGGGCGCGGTGGTGGTTTTTGACGGGGGATAAGGCTGATCTGTACCGGACGGCGCGGGAGAGTTATCTGTTGGACAGTCCGGAGAACAGTTCCCGGAACATTGCGGAGCAGTTCATCCACACGCAGTTCTTTGCCCTGGTCGATGCCGAGGGGCAGGTACGTGGGATCTATGATGGTCTTCAGCAGGATGAGTTGGCGTTGTTGAAGGTGCATGTGCGGGAGTTGTTGAAGGGGCTTTCCGGGAACGGTCGGGACGGGGGGTCGAGGCCATGAGTGGGGATGTGGTCGTTGGGATGTTGCGGGCCAGCCGGCTGAGTGTGACGGCGAGTCGTCGGCGCATTCTGGAGTTGTTCCTGGAGAAGGACAGTGCCTTATCGCATCACGACCTGGAGGCGGGCATTTCCGGCAGTTTCGATCGGGTGACTGTTTACCGCACTTTGCAGACCTTTCTGGAGAAGGGTCTGATCCATTCGGTCCCTAGCAGCGACAATGTGGTGCGTTATGCGCTCTGCAAGGATGCCTGTGTGGAGGGTCATCATCACGACGACCATGTGCATTTCGTCTGTGATGCCTGTGGTGCGACCACGTGTATCGACGAGGTGAGCATTCCGTCGATACGTCTGCCGCGTGGCTATCGGGTGCGGCAGATCGGGATGGTGGTCAATGGTACTTGTGGTCGATGTGGTTGAAGGTCATCGGTTTGGGGTAGTGGGGTTGTCGGCTGGGTATGTCAGAGGGTATTGAGTTCCGATCTGACCATGTCCATGAGGTCGCGGATGGTATCCGGGGAGAAGTCGAAGGGTAGGCCGGCCTTTCGGTAGAGTTCGGGGAGGGTAAGGGTTCCGCCGAGGGCGAGTGCGTCGGTGTAGTTCTTGAGGGCTGTGGCGGGGTTTTCTCGGTATTGTTTCCACATGCCGATGGCGGCGAGTTGGGCGATGCCGTATTCGATGTAGTAGAAGGGTACTTCGAAGAGGTGGAGTTGGCGTTGCCAGGCGAGTTTGCGGTAGGGTTCGAGTCCCTGGTAGTCGATGGCGGTGGTTGAGAAGCTGGTGAGGATGTCCATCCAGGCTGTTGTCCGTTCTTCCGGGCTGTGATGTGGGTGGAGGTATACCCAGTGTTGGAAGGCGTCGATGGTGGCGATCCAGGGGAAGATGGTGATGACCCTTTCGAGTTGGTGTCGTTTGGCGCGTTTGAGGTCGGTTTCGTTATCGAAGAAGGGTTCCCAGTGGTCCATGCTGAAGAGTTCCATGGACATGGAGGCCAGTTCGGCCATTTCGGTGGGGTAGTCTTTGAAGGCGGTGAGTTGGAGGGGGTGTGCGAGGAAGGAGTGGATGGCGTGTCCGCCTTCGTGTACCATGGTGGTGACGTCTGCCATCTGGCCGGCGGCGTTCATGAAGATGAAGGGGGCGCCGCTTTCCATGAGGGGCATGTTATAGCCGCCGGGTGCTTTACCCTTTCGGCTGTCGAGGTCGAGGTGGCCCATTTCGTCCATGCGGGTTAGGCAGTTGGCGAAGAAGGGGTCGAGGCGTTGGAAGCAGTCGATGGTCTTATGGAGGAGGTCTTTACCGTCGGAGAAGGGGCGTAGGGGTTGGGTGCCTTGGGGTTCGGCTTCGGTGTCCCAGGGTCTGAGGGGGGTGATGTCGAGTTTTCGGGCGTGGTTGGTGTAGATCTCGTTGACGAGGGGCAGGACGTGTTGGCGTACGGCTTCGTGGAAGTTTTGGCAGTCGGCCGCGGTGTAGTCGAAGCGGCCCATTTCGGCGAACTTGTAATCGCGGTAGTTTTCGAATCCGGCGTTTTGGGCGATGCGGTGTCGGAGGGCGACGAGTTTGGAGAAGAGGTCGTGGAGTTCGGTGGCGTCTTTTGTCCGGCGTTCTGCGATTTTCCGGTAGACGGATTCGCGGACCTGTCTGTCGGGGTTTTCCAGGAATCTCGCGGCCTGTTGGAGGGTGTATTCCTTTCCTTCGTGTTCGATGGTCATGCGACCGGCGATGGTGCCGTATTGTTGTTGTACGACGTTCATTTCGGCCTGGAGGGGGATGTTTTCCTCGCGGAAGAGGTCGATGTTCTTCCGGACGGTGCGGAGGTAGGTGAAGTATGTTGCGTTGTCGAGTTGGGTGGAGAAGGGGCAGTCGAGGAGTTTTCGGTTGAGTCGGTCGGCGTAGGGTTGGATGCGGGGTTGGATCTCGAGGTAGAAGAAGTTGAAGGCTTCTTCGAGGGATTTGTCGGTGGTGTCGCAGGTCATGCGTACCTGACGCCAGCAGGCGTCTTCGCTGACGACGGCTTCGAGTTCGGAGAGGTCTCGGAGCCATGTTTCGAGGGCTTCGAGGGAGTCGATGGGTCTGTTGTCGAGTGCTTGGAACCAGGGTTCGAGGTGCTGCCAGTCGGTCACGGTGAAGTCATCGGGCAGCAGGTGTCTTTCTATTTTCCGGATATCGGCTGAATGGGGCAAGGGGTGGTGTTTTGGGTTGGTGTCTGCGGAAATGTTCGGCCTGGGGTCAGGCATCGGCATCCTGTCCGTCGTTTTCTTCCGCTTGTTTGGGTACTTCGATGGTTACGCCTGCCTTTGCGAGGATGCCGATCCAGCGGACCATTTTTTTCATGTCGCTGTTGTATACCCTTTCGAGGTCGATCTGGGGGTAGACTTCGGAGAAGTACCTACGGACTGCGGCGGCGTCTTTCTCGTCTGGCAGGGTTGTGCCGGAGGCCTGCATGGCGAGGAGGACTTCGGCGAGGTTGACGTTGTCGCCGGTGGTGTAGACCTCGATGCTCTCCAGGTGGGAGAAGTTGTGGACGCGGCTGGAGACGAAGCGGGTATTGCGGTCTTCGAGGGACCTGACGAGGGCGCCGTCGTTCTTGCTGCTGAGGAGTTCGTAGAGGCCGGCCAGGCCGGTGACGGAGATGATCTTTCTATATTCCATATACGTTGTTCAGAGTGTGCAAGTTACAGGTTTGGGGTGGAATGGGCGAGTTAGGATGGGAAAGCACGCGCGCGGGAATGACCGAGATGTGAAGTGCTTTCGGGTGCTTGATCCGAAGAAGGTTCGGGGTGTTGGCCAGGGTCACGGTTTTGTTGCATGCCATTGACATTTTTTCATGTTTTTTCCACCCGGTCACACGATGGAAAAACATCCCATGTCGTTCAAAAGGACTGGGTGTGGCCTTGGGTCGGGATGAACTTTGCCGGAAAGATCCTACATGTCAGACCCTCGCAGAGACCGTGTATTCAAGTGGATCTTCCATCAACATCCGAAGTCGCTGATATTACTGCTCAACAGTTTCCTGCCGCTGAAGGATCCCATTGAAGAAATTCAATACATGCCGGTTGAACTACCGGCAGACCTCTCCGGTCTCCACATGCCCATAGTGGACGTCAGATGCAGGGACAGCAGCGGGCGACAGTTCATTGTGGAGATGCAGCTTCAGAAAAAACCCAATTTTTTCCGAAGGATGATCATGAATGCTTGCCGCATATATGGCCGCCAAGGCGCGCTGGGTGGCAAACTGGAGGATGTGTGTCCTGTCTATACCCTTTGTCTGCTCGACTACAACATGTTCAAGCGGCAGGATGTCTGGATCCATCATGTGGAGCCCAGTACCCAGGGAGAGATCAAGGAGCCGATGGGTGAGTTGTATTTCACCTTCGTTGAGATGCGCAAATGGCTGGAGTTCGGTAATTTCGATCTGGAAGACATCCGGGACGTCTGGATGTTGTTCTTCACCCAACCGGAGAAAATGAAAGACATCTACACCCCGGAGCAGCGCAAGAGGTACAAGGAAATGTGGGATGCGGTACGCGCATGGGACCTCACGAAACACTCCGAACACGATCTGTGGGTCTGGGACAAGATCGTGCAGGACATGTGGACTCATGAAGCCTATGTACTGCAAGCCCGGGACGAAGGACTGGAGCAGGGCCGTCAACAAGGTTTGGAAGAAGGTAAGCAACAAAGTTTGCAGTTGGGAAAGCAGGAAGGCATACGGCTGGGAAAAGAGGAAGGTATCGAACAGGGCATGCAACAGGGCTATGAAAATGCAGTGGACAATCTTCTCGGTGCGCTGGAGTATCTGAAGGAAAATCCTTCAGCATCGGATCAGGAACTGTTGCATCGCTTTGGACTAACCGTCGAGACCCTCTCGCGTGTTCGCTCGATGATGGGTTGATTCTCGAGGGTATATGATTTGTCCGAAGGATTCTGACGCAGCAAACGGAAGTTCAGGATTTCTGAAGACCACACATCATCGCGAGTCCCTTCTCGATCCGTTGATACAGGGTGTCGAAGCCGGTATACCCTCGTGCCATGAGCTGGAAGCTCAGTTCTCCCGTCTGCAGGAGGACGGCGGGGAATCCATTGACGCGGAGCTGGCTGACCATGGAGAACTCCTGATGCGCGCGTCCGATGAATTCTTCCGACGATAGGAATTCATAAAACTCCGTCTCGGGGATGTCGAACATCGGGAGGAGGTGACGGTAGGCCTCGTCGTCGGTGAGGTCTCTTCCCTCGTAATGCAGCGCGTGCTGGAGGGCGGCGGCGAAGGCGATGGACTTGTCGGGGTGGTATTCCTTGAGGATGCAGAGTGCCACGGCAGCCTTCTCGGAATGTGGGTACCAGTCGCTCAGATCCGGGTTGCGGACATGCCAGAGGAAGTCCTCCCCGAATCGTATCCCCGTCAGTTCCTCGACTTGCTTGTATCCGTTTCGGATGAAATCAGCAATGACGGAGACGGGTTTGGCCGATGTGCGTGGGATCATGCCCCCGGAGAGGGTTTCAAAAGCCATTCTGCCGGCGAATTCCTCCTCTATGCGTCGGATGACAGGACTGAAGCCGAAGCACCAGCCACAGTAGGCGTCGTAGCAGTAGTACAGCGTGGGTATCATATCCGGTCCTTGACCTGTTCGAAACGGTCTTCGTAATCCTCTCGTATAGTACCCATCCATCGGTCCCAGAAGAGGAAGTAGAGGCCGTAGTTGCCTTTGAAGTGTTGGTGGTGCTGGTTATGGTTGACGGAGGTGTTGACCCATCGACCGATGGCGTGTCTGCTGAATCCTTTCGGGTAGAGTTCCCATCCGAGGTGACCGTATACGTTGTAGATGATGGAGAAGAGGAAGAAGAGTGCGAAGTGGAGGGGGTGGATGGGTATGGTGAACAGGAAGACGGCGAAGATGCCTACTTCGACGATGGCTTCGAGGGGGTGGAAGGCGTAGGCGGCCCAGGGGGAGGGGTTGGTGGAGCGGTGGTGTACGAGGTGGAACCAGCGGAAGAGGGCGGGGTGGTGCATGATGCGATGGGTCCAGTAGAAGTAGGTGTCGTGCATGAGGGTCATGACGGGGAAGGCGAGGGCGAACCAGGTCCATCCGTATTCGTGGATGTCTGTATAGAGGGTGGTATGTGGCCTGACGGCGGGGTTTTTGATGAGCAGGAGGGGTACGGTGCCGAAGATGGCGATGGTGAGGATGGAGTAGCCGATCTCGCGGAGGTAGTCGGATCCTTTGGGGAAGCGTTGTTGGATCTTATACGAGGCGATTGCGGACCTGAGGATGACATAGCAGGCGAGGAAGGCGATGCCTGCGACGATGATGTAACGGCTGCCCACTTTCTGGATGATGGACAGGTAGTCTTGGAGGCCCATGCTTCCTGCGTTTTTTGGGCAAAGGTATTTGCGCCATGCCATGTGCCAATGACATGTTGAATGACGGCTGTGCGGAGGGTTTTGGTGATGCGTGGGTGGTCCTGAATCGATTGGGGCTGACGATCGTCGATCATCGATGGTGTTGCGATCAATCGATCCTTGCCGATTCGGGGTCGTATTTGTCCGGGTGTCGGCCTTTGATATGGCGGTAGAATTCCCGGATGACGGCCATATCGGCGTTTTTGTCGCCGGTGGGGTGGAATACGGGCCCGAATCCGGCGATGCGTCTTTCGAAGTCGAGGTATCCGAGCATGATGGGTACGCCGGCTCCGAGGGCGGTGTGGTAGAATCCGCTCTTCCATTTGGTGACGCGGCTGCGTGTTCCTTCGGCGGGGATGAGGAGGTATAGCGATTGTTTTTCGCGGAACATGCGGATGAACTGTTCCACGAGGTTGTGGGTTCGGCTGCGTTCGACGGGGATGGCGCCGGTGTTGTCGAGGAGTCGTTTGAAGGGGAACCGGTAGGCCTGGTGTTTGACGAGGTAGTTGACGCGGATGCCGAGGATGCAGAAGGTGGCCAGGGCGTAGACGAAGTCCCAGTTGGAGGTATGGGGTGCGGCGATGACGACGGCTTTCCGGAGGTCTTGGGGGATGTTTTCACCGACCTTCCATCCTTTGTATCGGAACCACCAGACGAATAACCTTGTGATCATGGCTGAATGGCGTGGGGGGTGTTGTCAATGGGCTTCGAGCCAGTTGAGTCCGATGCCGGCTTCTGCGAGGACGGGCACCAGGTTGGGCAGTGGGAGGGCTTGTGCCATGAGATCGGTGACGAGTGTGCGCATGGTGTCGGCCTCTTCCAGGAGGACGTCGAAGACGAGTTCGTCGTGGACCTGCATGATCATGCGGCTTCGGAGTCGGAGGCGGTGTATTTCGGAATGGATGCGTGTCATGGCCATTTTGACCATATCGGCGGCGGAGCCCTGTATGGGCGAGTTGATGGCGTTGCGTTCGGCGAAGCCGCGGACGGTGAAGTTGGAGGAGTTGATGTCGCGGAGCCATCTTTTCCGTCCCATGAGGGTTTGGACGTAGCCTTTTTCGCGGGCGAAGGCGATGGTATCGTCCATGTAGGCGGTGATGCCGGCGAATTCCTTCCGGTAGTTGTCGATGATGCCTTTGGCTTCGGTGCGGCTGATGCCGAGGTTGTCGGCGAGTCCGAAGGCGCCTTGTCCGTAGATGATGCCGAAGTTGACGCTTTTGGCCTTGTAGCGTTGTTCTTTGGAGACTTCTTCTTCGGGGATGCCGTAGACTTTGGCGGCGGTGGCGGTATGGATGTCCTTGCCTTGGCGGAAGGCCTCGCACATGTTGGTGTCACCGCTGATGGCGGCGACGATGCGGAGTTCTATCTGTGAGTAGTCGGCCGAAAGCAGGATGTGATGGGCGTTGCGTGGGATGAACGCCTTTCGGATCTCCTTGCCGCGATCGGTCCTGACGGGGATGTTCTGCAGGTTGGGGTTGTTGCTGGCGAGGCGTCCGGTGACGGCGACGGCCTGGGCGTAGGAGGTGTGTACGCGTCCGGATCTGGGGTTGATGAGTTGGGGGAGTGCGTCGACGTAGGTGGATTTGAGTTTGGTGAGTTCGCGGTAGGCGAGGATGTCTTCAACGATGGGGTTGTGGTGGGCGAGTTTGAGCAGGACGTCCTCGCCGGTGGCGTACTGGCCGGTCTTGGTCTTTTTGGCTTTGGGGTCGAGTTTGAGTTTTTCGAAGAGGACTTCGCCGAGTTGTCTTGGGGAGGCGAGGTTGAATCGAACGCCGGCGGCCTGGAAGACCATTTCTTCGGCCCGTTTTGCTTCCCTGTCGAGTTCTTTGGAGTAATCGTTGAGGAATCCGACGTCGATGGCGACGCCTTCGAATTCCATGTCGGCGAGTACTTTGACGAGGGGGTTGTCGACTTCGTAGAAAACCTTTTCAACCTCTTTTTCGGCGAGTTTGGGGAGGAAGACGTTTTTGAGTTGGAGGGTGATGTCGGCGTCTTCGCCGGCGTATTCCCTGACCTGTTCGATGTCGACGTCGCGCATGGTGCCCTGACCTTTCCCTTTTTTGCCGATGAGTTCGGTGATGGGGACGGGTTCGTACCCGAGGTATTGGGCGCTGAGGAGGTCCATGGAGCGTTTCCCTTCGGGTTCGATGACATAGTGGGCGACCATGGTATCGAACACCTGGCCGGCCAGTTCGTAGCCGTACCAGCGGAGGACGAGCATGTCGAATTTGAGGTTCTGGCCTATCCAGCGGAGGTCTGTCCGGGCGAAGACGGGTGCGAATGTCGAGAGGATGTTGCGGGTGGTTTCTGCGTCTGGGGGGCAGGGGACGTACCAGGCTTCGCCGGTCTTCCATGCGAAGCTGAGGCCGACGAGTTCGGTGTTGTTGGCGTCGAGTCCGGTGGTTTCGGTATCGAAGCAGACCTCGGTTTGGGCGAGTAGGTCTTCTACGAGTGTCTGGATGGCTATATGGTCCTGGACGGTGTGGTAGTCATGGGGGGTGTTGTGAATGTTCTTTTCGGGTTTGGCGACGAGGGTGTCGGTGTCGGGCACCGGTCTTTCGGTTCGGGTGGCAGGTGTTTCCACCGGTTGTCCGAAGAGGTCTTGCTGGACGGCGGTGGGTGGGGTGTTTTTCCTGTCGGATTCGGGGATGTCGAGTTCATCGCCCAGGACGCGTCTGCCCAGGGTTCGGAATTCGAGTTCGGAGAAGATGGAGCGGAGGGCTTCCCTGTCGATCTCTTTGACACGGAAGTCTTCTTCATGGAATTGGACGGGTACGTTGGTGATGATGGTGGCCAGTTTTCGGGACATGAGTGCGAGGTCGTGGCCGTTGCGGATCTTCTCGCCCATCGCGCCTTTGATGAGGTGGGCGTTGTCGAGGACGTTCTGGAGGGTACCGTATTCGGCGAGGAGTTTGGCGGCGGTCTTTTCCCCGATGCCGGGGATGCCGGGGATGTTATCGACGGCGTCGCCCATGAGGCCGAGGATGTCGACGACCTGGTCGACGCGTTGGATGTTCCATTTGGCGCATACCTGTTCCGGGCCGAGGATCTCGAAGTCGCCGCCCTGGTAGGGGGGTTTGTAGATGCGGATCCTGTCGGTGACGAGTTGGCCGTAGTCTTTGTCGGGTGTGACCATGAAGACATCGTAGCCGGCGGTTTCGGCCTGTTTGGCGAGGGTGCCGACGACGTCGTCGGCTTCGTAACCGTCGGTTTCGACGATGGGGATGTTGAATCCCTGGATGATGCGTTTGATGTCGGGGACGGAGAGTAGGATGTCTTCGGGTGTTTCCTGTCGGTTGGCTTTGTAGTCGGTGAAGTCGGTGTGTCGTTCGGTGGGGGCTTCGGTGTCGAAGCAGACGGCGATATGGGAGGGTTTCTGTTTGTTAAGCAGGTCGATGAGGGTGTTGGTGAAACCGAACTGGGCGTTGGTATTTCGGCCCTTGCTGGTGATCCTGGGGCTGCGGATGAGGGCGTAGTAGGCGCGGAAGATGAGGGCGAAGGCGTCGAGCAGGTAGAGTTTCTTCTCCATGTGGGGGTCTCAGAAGTGTCGGGAGATGAGGTTGGGGAGCATATCGCGCCAGGTGGGCCAGTCGTGGTGGCGGTCCGGCCCCCAGTCTTCATGGGCATGTGGGATGCCTTTGGCGTGGAGGACGCCGGAGAAACGGCGGTTTGCTTCCGGGTCTTCGTAGTTGCCGCTGCCGGTGGCGATGACGACCTTTCCGGCGCGGATGCGTTCGAGGAGGGTGTGGTCGTCGAGGTTGGGGATGTAGTGGATGGGGGAGTTGAAGTAGACCTGTTCGTCGTAGAAGCCTTTGGTATAGTCGGTGAGGTCGTAGACGCCGCTCATGGAAACGGTGCCGTTGAGGAGGTCCGGGCGTTTGAGGAACAGGTTCATGGCGTGGAGGGCGCCGAAGGAGGCGCCGGAGGCGATGATGGGCGTTTCGGGGGAGGTATGGTGTCGGATGTAGGGTATCACTTCCTGGAAGACGTATTCGTTGAACTGGTTGTGTCGGATGGCCTTGTGGGCGGGTTCCATGGCGTTGTTGAGCCAGCTTTCGGTATTGATGCTGTTGACGGAGAAGACCCGGATCCGACCGGCTTCGATGAGGGGGGCGAGTGCGTCGACGAGTTGGAAGCGTTCGTATTCGAGGTAGTCGGCCGCTGCGGTGGGGATGAGGAGGAGTGCGAAGCCGTAGTGGCCGTATCCGACGATGGGCATGTCCTTCTGGAGGGCCGGACTGTACCATCCGTTGAGTTCTCTGCGCATGCGGGGTGCGTTATGGGCTGTGAAGGTAGGCAATGTCGGGCTGGGCTGCGTCAGAGAGGCTGCCGGCGGTCGGGAGGGATTAACAATACATATAAAATAAATCGCACACCGGCTTCGTTATTTTGTATCTACAAACCACCTCATATGTTGCATACGGACAGGAAACCACCCCTGCGGTTCACTTCCTGGTTCAGGGCATTGGTCTGCAAGTTGTTCCAGGGGGCGGATTATTCCCCGATACGGATCTACCTGAAGTCAAGAAGGGAGCAGCACAGTCGGCTTACCCTCTAGCCCGAAAGCGAAACACGGGACTGGCTCCGCCTGTGGTTCGAACCGCATCTTCGGATGCGGTTTTTCGTTCTCCTCGGGTTTCGCGTACCTTGACCCGTATGGAGGGTTGGGTGCAGGCATTGGGTGACGGGGCGGTGACCGTATCCTTCGGGACGGAGGTGACGGAGGCGGCGGTCTGTGCGGTCGATGCGCTTCGGCTTTCCCTCGAGCGATGGCCGTTGGCGGGTATGGAGGAGCTGGTGCCTTCGTATACGAGCCTGACCGTCTTTTTCGATCCTGACAGGGTGTTTCTTTCAAGGGGTGGCCGGGCGTACAGCACGGCGAGTGCGTGGGTGTCGGAGGCCTTGCGGGAGCGGATGGCGCGTTTGAACGGCGAGGGTGGAGCGGGTGAGGGTCCGTTGTTGGAGATTCCGGTGTGTTACGAGGGGGCATGTGCTCCTGACATCGACTTTGTGGCTGCCCATACCGGGCTGTCTGTGGAAGAGGTCATCGGGTTGCATCTGGGGTCGACCTATCGGGTGTATCTGATCGGCTTCGTGCCGGGTTTTCCCTATATGGGCCTGACGGATCGTCGTTTGGCGGTGCCTCGGAGGGTGGAGCCGCGGTTGCGGGTCGCTCCCGGGTCGGTGGGTTTGGCTGGTCGGCAGACCGGTATTTATCCGTTGTGGACGCCTGGGGGTTGGCAGTTGATCGGTCGTACGCCGGTGCGGCTTTTGGATGTGGGCGGGGATCCGGTCTGTCTGATCCGTGCAGGGATGCGGGTGTGCTTCCGTCGGATCGGTCTGGAGGAATATGAAACCCTGTCGGTATGATGGGATTGCGGATCGTGAAGACGGGTTTTTCGATGAGCCTGCAGGATGCGGGAAGGCGTGGGTATCGCTCGCAGGGGGTTCCATTGTCGGGCGCTGCAGACATGGACGCCTATCGGATGGCGAACCTGCTCTGCGGAAATCGCGCGGGTGTTCCGGCGGTGGAGATCACGTTGCATGGCGGGGTGATGGTGGCTGAGCTGTCGCTCTGTCTGGCGCATGTGGGTGGCGGGAGTCGCCTGCATGTCAACGGCACCCTGGTGCCGAAGGGCCGGTTGGTCCGGGTCGATGCGGGTTCGCTGTTGTCGTTTGTGCCGGACCGTCTGGGATGTCGGTCGTATCTGTCCGTCGTGGGAGGTTTCCGTGCGCGGATGGACTTGGGGAGTGGCAGCACCTATGCGCCTGCGGGTCTTGGCGGATTGTCGGGGCGTTATTTGTGTTCCGGCGACCTGTTGGAACCGATGGATGCCTGTCCGTCGGCAAGCGCCCGTCTGCGGGAGGGTTTTTCCGAAGGTATAAATGGTTGGGGTGCAGCGCGTTGGGGTCTGGTGACGCCAGTGTTGTCGGAGGGTGGTCAGTATCGTCTGCGCATCTTACCGGGTCCGGAATGGGGGTTGTTTCCGGCGTCTGTCCGGGACCTGATGCTGGGGGGTGTGTATCGGGTGACGAAGGATGCGGACCGGATGGGGCTTCGCCTGTCCGGACCGTCGTTGGCTGGCGGGATGGGGGGCGAGATGTTGTCCGGCGCCGTCTGTCCGGGCACGGTCCAGGTGACGCAGGGGGGTCTGCCGATGTTGTTATTGGCGGATGCGCAGACGGTGGGGGGCTATCTGCGGGTGGCGAATGTCTTTTCGGCCGATCTGCCGGTATGCGGCCAATTGCGACCGGGGGACGAGTTGGTCTTCGTCATGGGTGGGATGGCGGAGGCCGAGGTCGCCCATCGGGAGCGGGAGCGAAGGTTCCGGTACTGGACGAGTGCCCTTGGCCTTCGTTTCGAGGGATAAGTTTGCCGGGCCGTGGGAATCTTTAACTTGGTGTCAGTTCCGCTGATGACCAGAACTATCGATATCAACTGCGACCTGGGGGAGGGGTTCGGGGTATGGACGCTCGGAGCGGATGCCGAGCTGATGTCCTTGGTGAGTTCGGCGAACATCGCCTGTGGCCTGCATGCGGGGGATCCCGGGACGATGCGGCGGACGGTGTTGTTGGCGGCGGCGCATGGTGTTGCCATCGGGGCGCATCCCTCCTATCCGGATCTGTCGGGTTTTGGACGTCGGGCGATGGCGTTGACGGCCGACGAGGTATATGAGACGGTATTGTACCAGACGGGGGCTTTGGCGGCGATGGTGCGTTCCGAGGGTCTTTCCCTGCACCATGTGAAGCCGCACGGGGCCTTGTACAACCGGGCGGCCGGGGATGGGGCCACGGCGGAGGCCATTGCAGAGGCGGTCTTCCGGTACGATCCGTCCCTGTGGCTGTACGGTCTTGCGGGGAGTGCGATGGAGGTGGCGGCGCTACGGAGGGGTTTGTCGTTCTGTCGGGAGGTCTTTGCCGACCGGCGGTACTTGTCGGACGGCACTTTGATGCCGAGGGGTTTGTCGGGAGCGGTGTTGGAGGGGGTCGAGCAGGTGTCTGCGCAGGTTGCGGGCATCCTTGGGGCGGGGAAGGTGGTATGTGGGGATGGGCGGGAGATTGCGATGGATGGGGATACGTTCTGTGTGCATGGCGACGGGGTGCATGCGCCGGCTTTTGCCGCAGCGGTGCGTAGGGCTATCGAGGCAACGGGCATGTCCGTCGGATATCTGGAACGGACATGAGGAGGTATCTGCGTGCGGTACGGGCATCGCCCTTGACGGCGGCGGTGTTTTTGATGGCTACATCGGCCATTGGTCCGGGTTTTTTGACACAGACCGCTGTTTTCACGGAGCGATTCGGGGCGAGTTTCGGGTTTGTGATCGTGTTGTCCATCCTGTTGGATGTAGGGGCTCAGGTGAACATATGGCGAATCGTGAGTGTCAGCGGGTTGCGAGTGCAGGATATTGCCGAGCGGGTGTTGACCGGATCGGGGCGGGTGTTGACCGGCATGGTGGTGGTTGGGGGGTTGGCCTTCAACATCGGCAATCTGGCGGGTGCGGGGATGGGTTTGCAGGTGTTGACGGGTCTGCCGGTGGGTGTGGGGGCTGTTTTGAGTGCGGGTCTGGCGGTGTGGATCTTTCTGTCGAGGGATGTGTTGTCGCGGGTGGATGGATTTGCGAAGGGTTTGGGGATGGTGATGTTGCTATTGACCGTGTATGTGGCGGTTTCGTCGGGTCCTCCGCTGGGGGCGGCCATGTACGGGACGGTGTCGCCGGAGCGGGTGGACGGGATGGCGGTATTGACGTTGGTGGGTGGGACGGTCGGGGGTTACATCAGTTTTGCCGGTGCGCATCGGTTGTTGGATGCCGGGCTGACCGGATCTGGCGCGGTGGGATCGGTGACCCGGTCTGCTGTTTCGGCGATCTTGCTGGCGTCGGTGATGCGGGTGATGTTGTTTTTGGCGGCCTTTGGGGTGGTGGCTGCCGGGGGTGTGCTTGGGGAGGTGAATCCGGCGGCGGCGGTGTTCCGGTTGGCGTCCGGGGAGTTGGGTCAGCGCTTGTTCGGGGTGGTGATGTGGAGTGCGGCGATCACGTCGGTGACGGGGTCTGCGTATACGTCTGTCTCGTTCCTGCAGAGCCTGGATCGGCGGGTGGAGCGATGGCGGGGTTGGGTGTTGGCGGGGTTCGTGTCGGTTTCCGCCTTGGTGTTCCTATGGGTGGGTCGGCCGGTTCGGACGTTGATCGTGGTGGGTGCGTTGAACGGGTTGGTGTTGCCGCTGGGCCTGGGTGTTGTGTTATGTGCGGCGTACCGGCGGGGCATCGTGGGTGGCTATCGTCAGCCGGTTTGGATGACGGTATCCGGGGTGCTGGTGGTCATCGCCACGCTGTGGATGGCGGTGCGGGTCATGACCTGAGGCGCATTCTGGTATTCGTTTGGTACATACGTACATTCCGTTTGTCGAAGGCCGATGCGTTTGAAGCATCAATTTCAGCTGAACAGGTATTCTACGTCTTCCTTGCTGAGTTTTTTGACGAAGGTGGTTTCGTCGGAGATGAGGTCTTTGGCGAGGGATTTCTTTTTTTCCTGCAGCAGTAGGATCTTGTCTTCGATGGTGTCTTTGCAGATCATTCGGTAGGCGAAGATGTTTTTGGTCTGGCCGATGCGGTGGGTGCGGTCGATGGCTTGTTGTTCGACGGCGGGGTTCCACCAGGGGTCTACGATATAGACGTAGTCGGCGGCGGTGAGGTTGAGGCCAACGCCTCCGGCTTTGAGGGAGATGAGGAAGACGCGGACGTTGTCGTTATCCTGGAAGTTCCGGATGGATTTTTCGCGATCCTGGGCGGAGGTGCTGCCGTCGAAGTATTCGAAGCTGACGTCGAGTTCCCGGAGTCGGGTCCGGATGAGGTCGAGCATGCCGAGGTATTGGGAGAAGACGAGGGCTTTGTGTTCGCCGATATTCTCGGTGATCTCGCGGGCGATCTCTTCGAGTTTGATGGAGACGTTGGGGTATTTTTCGGGTTCGTTCATGATGGCGGGCGAGTCGCAGATCTGCCTGAGTTTCATGAGGCCCTGGAGGATGGTGAGTTGGGATTTTTCGATGCCTTGTTCGTCGATGACGCCGAGGATCTTGTTGCGGTAGTCGTTGCGGAAGGCGTCATAGATGCGTCGTTGTTCCTCTTCCATTTCGCAGAAGAGGATGGTTTCGGTCTTTTCGGGGAGGTCTTTGGCGACTTGTTCCTTGGTGCGTCTGAGGATGAAGGGGTAGAGGAGTTTGCGGAGGTGTTCTTTCTGGGTTTGTTCGCCGAATTTGTCGATGGGTGTGGCGAATTCGTTGCGGAAGAAGTCGATGCTGCCCAGGAGTCCGGGGTTGAGGAAGTTCATCTGGGCGTAGATGTCGAAGGTGTTGTTTTGGAGGGGTGTGCCGCTCATGCAGAGGCGGCAGGAGGCGTTGAGGAGGGAGGCGGCCTTGGTGACCTTGCTTTGGGGGTTTTTGATGGCTTGGGATTCGTCGAGGATGACGTAGTCGAATTGGAGGTTGAGGAGGAGTTTGATGTCGCTGCGGAGGGTTCCGTAGGTGGTGATGATGATGTTTTTCTCGAGGAAGGCCTGTGGGTCGCGGTTCCTGTCGCCACCGTGGTGGATGACATAGGACAGGTCGGGTGTGAATTTCCGGATCTCGTTTTCCCAGTTGAACATGAGGGTGGTGGGGCAGACGACGAGGGCCTGGAGTTTGCCGGTCTTTTCTTTTCGGGCTTCGAGGAAGGAGAGGGCTTGGATGGTTTTACCGAGGCCCATGTCGTCTGCGAGGATCCCTCCCCAGCCGACTTCGTTGAGGTAGTTGAGCCAGTGGTAGCCGGCGACCTGGTAGGGTCTGAGGATGTTGGCGAGGGTGGCTGGGGGGTCTACCTCCTTGATGCGTCGGAAATTGCGGAGTCGTTCGAATTTCTCTTCGAGTCGGATGACGACTTCTGTTTCATCGCGGTTCTCGTAGAGTTCGTCGATGACGCTGAGTTGGAATTTGTTGAGTCTGAGTCGGTCTTGTTTCCCTTCGCCGACGCGGAAGAGGAGCGAGTATTTTTTCAGCCATTCTTCTGGGAGGATGCCGAGGGAGCCGTCGTCGAGGTGGACGAATTGCTGTTTATTGGAGATGGCTCTTTTGATTTCGGCGATGGAGACCTGTTGTTCGCCGAAGACGACATCCACTTTGGCATCGAACCAGTCGACGCCGTTGTTGATATGGATGCGGGTCTTGGGTTTGGTGGTGTTGAAGCGGAAGTTCTTGAGGACGTCGAAGCCGGTGAGTTGGACTTTGGCGTCTTTCATGGCGTCGACGAACATGAAGAACCAGTTGTTGCGGAGGACGTCGTTGCCTTTGAGGGCCAGGGCGTAGGGTTTTTCCTGCCGGATGAAGTTGGTATGGAGGTTTTCGAGTCGGCGGAGGAAGGTGTTTTCGGATTCGAGGTCGCGGTGGATGACGGTTATTTTCCCGTTTCTGGGGATGTAGAGGGTTTCCTTGTCGGCTGTTCTGACTTCGAGGCCCTGGTAGGCGAAGATGGGAATGAAGAGGAGGTAGTCGCCCTTTTCCTGGAGTTGTAGGAAGAGTTGGGGTTGGGCATCCCGGATCTCGGACAGGAGGGATCGGTCGATGTCCATCCAGAGTTTCCGACTGAGGGGGATGAGGGTTTGATGGAGGAAGGCTTCCCATTCGTCTTCGGGGATGCGTTGTTTGTCGGGTCCGAGCAGTTCGGCGATGGATTCCCATTCGTCCATGGACTCCCAGAGGCAGAGGGCGTCGTTGTATTTCACGACGTGCCGGGGTTTCCATTCGTTTTCATCCATGCCGATGACCCATTCGTTGAGGCGTGCGCGTCCGGAGATCTCGTAGCCAACTGGGGTTTTGGCCACGGCGATGCCGGGGCGCAGTCTGTCGGTCATGACCCGGCCGGCTTTGAGGTTCCGGGTGTTGAAGGGTTTACCGGCGGGTGCGACGAAGAATGGGCATTTCTCCTGGAATTCGGCGAAGAGTTTTTGGAGTTTGGGGTATATGTATTCGATGATGAGGTTTTCTGTCTCGGCGGGCAGGCCTTCCTCTTCGTTGCGGATGATGTTTTCCCAGATGCCGGCGAAGGGTGAGTTCCGGTTGACGTATTTGGCGATCTCCGAGGCCTGGAGTTTCCGCATGAGTTGGATGAGGGCGGTATCCGATTCTGTGAGGCCGTCGATACCGGAGAAGCGTTGCAGGTCGAGTTTTTCGACTTTTCCGATGAGGTGTCCGTCGTCTGTGCATTCGCCGGCGACCAGTTCCAGGGTGAAGCCGGGGAAGGCCTTTCTGTCTTCCTGGAAGACGACGGCCAGGCGGTGGCCCATGAAGGATGGGGGTGTGGGGGTGGTGTCGGGGGTGGCGCTTTCTTCGGCGGCTGGTGGCGGCGGCTGGGCTTCGCGCTGGGGTGGCGGGGTTGGTTGGGCGATCCTTTTGACGGAGGGGTCGAGGACGCGGAGGAAGGGTTTCCCGTCCTTGTAGGAGAATTCGAACTTTTTTTCCCAGCCTTCGACGTTCATGTTGAAGCCGTAGATCTCGAGGAGCTTGTTCTTTTCCTTGTCCCAGTTGCGGATGGTTTCGAAGTAGTGGGGGCCGTAGGCGTTGAGGAGTTGGATGAAGACGGTTGACTTGTGGACGCAGAGGGGGTGTTTGTCTTCTGTGCATCCGCAGGAGGTATCGAAGTTCCTTTCTTCGTTCTTTTGGAGGACGACGGTCTGGGCCCCTGCGGGGTCGTCGACGATGGCTTCGACGCGTTCATCCTGTGCGCTGAGGATGTTTGCTTTTTGGATGCGGAGTCTTTTTTCGGCCTCTTCATAGGCGTCCGAGGAGGAGAGCATGCGGATCGTCTTAAGGTCGATCTGCTTCATCTTGACCACGGTATGGCGTTGGTCGTATGCCATGGAGCCGATGCCGAGGATGTTCTTGTCGATCAGGTCCTGGAGCTGGAAGAGGGCGGCCACTTCATGTCTGCAGATGTCGCCCAGGTTGTAGGGGCAGGTGCAGCGGACCATGAGGGCCTTGGGGTCGCGGTATTTCTGGACGAAGACCTTGTAGAAAGTGGCGTAGTGGTCGTCTTTGACGCGGAAGCTGACGGAGCCGAGGAGGTCGTCGTGTTCGATGAATTCGACGAAGCCGATGGCATGGATCTTCTTGCCTCTCCGGATGACCTCGTCGGTGCCGTTGTTGTATACGAACCTGAGCAGGTGCGACTGTGCCATGTGATGGGTTACCCAGCTTTGTTTGCTGAGGGTGTTGAGACGTTCGACGGTACCGGGGTTGCCGGGGTCGGGGCAATCGGCAAAACTAACGGAAAACGAGCGACTTCCGGTTGACTTGTGGAATGAAATAGATGCGAAAAGGCAATTTCGGGTCTGGCTTGGGGGTGTCAGCCCTTGACGAGTCGGTCGTTGTGGAAGATGGGGAGGATGTTGGCCTGGTCCGGGGTGAGGCAGTAGCGGATATCCTTTTCGAGGCCGAAGCCCATGAGGCGGTTGTAGTGGGAGGCCTGGTTGCGGCGCATGAAGTCGAAGAGGTCCGGGGCAGCTTGCCGGTACATGTCAAGGGCGAGGTGGGAGGCGTCGCAGTTGATATGGAACAGGTGGCTGATGCGGTCGATGATGGCTCCGGCGAGGAGGGTGTCTTCCATGTTGACGCGGTCTTTCCAGGCTGCGCAGCCGAGGACGACGGGCATGTTGCGTTGGGTGATGTGCTCGCAGACGGCGGAGAGGTTGACGAAGGCGCCGGTGATGATCTCTTCGGCGCCGTTGTCGAGGGCCATATGGAGGAGTTTGGTGCCGTTGGTGGTGGTGAGGACCAGGAGTCGTCCGCCGACGAAGTCTGCCGGGTATTCGAAGGGCGAGTTGCCGTAGGCGAGGCCGTCGGCGATCTTGCCGTCTCGTTCGCCGGCGGTGATGCCTCCGAGTTGATGGCCGAGTTCGATGCAGCGGGGTACGGTGGCGACGGGGAGCACAGCGCTGGCGCCATTGTGGATGGCCGTGGCGATGGTGGAGGTGGCCCGGAGTACGTCGATGATGACCACCAGGCAACCGCGGAGGTCGTAGAGGTGGAGCAGTGCCGGGGAGAGGCAGGTGTGGAGGTGGGGTTTGGCTGACGGCATCTGGCGATTCGGTATCTCAGGGTTGCTGTACAAAGGGGAGTTTGACGACGCGGGACTTGAGGGGTTTGTCGCGTACGTCGATCCAGATGTCTGTATCGAGGTTGGAGAAGGGGGTCAGGACGTAACCCAGTCCGATCGCTTTTCCGAGGGTGGGCGACTGGGTGCCGGAGGTGACGCGGCCGATGAGGTTGCCTTCGGCATCGCGGATCTTGTAGTCGTGGCGGGGGATGCCCTTGTCGACCATCTCGAAACCGACGAGGCGTTTTTCGGTGCCGTTGGCCTTCTGTTTGGCGAGGTAATCGGAGGCGGTGAAGGGTTTGGAGAAGCGCGTGATCCAGCCCAGACCGGCTTCGATGGGTGTGGAGAAGTCGTCGATGTCGTTGCCGTAGAGGCAGTAGCCCATTTCGAGTCGCAGGGTATCACGGGCACCGAGTCCGATGGGTTTGAGTCCTTTCGGGGTACCTGCGGCGAGGATGGCGTCCCAGATGGTGTCGGCTGCGCCGTCCTTGTCTTCGAAATAGATCTCGACACCTCCGGCGCCGGTGTAGCCCGTGGCGCTGATGAGGACGTTGTCGACGCCGGCGAAGGGTCCTTTGACGAAGGTGTAGTATTTGAGGTTGAGGATGTCCATCTCGGTCAGCGGCTGGAGGATGCGGGTGGCCTGCGGCCCTTGGATGGCGAGGAGGCAGGTGCGGTCGGAAATGTCGTGCATCTCCACGCCGGCGGTGTTGTGCCGGACGATCCATTCCCAGTCCTTGGCGATGTTGGAGGCGTTCACCACCAGCATGTACACCTTTTCCTTTTCGACGCAGTATACCAGGAGGTCGTCGACGATGCCGCCGTTCTCGTTGGTGAGGCAGCTGTATTGGGCCTTGCCGTCGGTCAGTTTGGAGGCGTCGTTGGTGGTGACGCGCTGGATGAGGTCGAGGGCATGGGGTCCCTTGAGGATGAACTCGCCCATGTGGCTGACGTCGAAGATGCCGGCATTGTTCCGAACGGCGTGATGTTCGTCGTTGATACCGCTGTAGGAGATCGGCATGTGATAGCCGGCGAATTCGGCCATTTTCGCGCCGAGGGCGATGTGTTTCGCCGTGAACGGGGTTTGCTTCATGGTGTGTAGGGCAAGGCTGCAAAGGTAGGACTTGTGCGCCTAGGGACAAGTCGGGCAACCCTCCATTCCCCACTGCTGAAGCCGTTCTCAAAACCTGGGGTGGTTCTCAGAACTCCCCCCGGTTCTGAGGGTATGGGGAGGTTTTGAGAAGTGGGGGTGGTTCTCAAAACCTGGGGTGGTTCTCAGAACTCCCCCCGGTTCTGAGG